>Ga0187771_10003619_pt1 | contig 10815 bp, 13 predicted proteins | sample 0116_SJ02_MP15_1_FD_133139 | JGI IMG/M metagenome (GOLD analysis project Ga0187771, IMG submission 133139) | Tropical peat soil microbial communities from peatlands in Department of Meta, Colombia - 0116_SJ02_MP15_10_MG | ecosystem: Environmental > Terrestrial > Soil > Wetlands > Peat | place... | reverse complement strand
TCCAACCCTCTGACACAGTCCCTCATCATGGGGCTCGTCTCCCCGGACGAGAGGGGGATGGCTTCCGGGATAACGGCGGCGCTCTGGAGGCTCCCCAACTCCCTGTCGACCTCGGTGGGGTTCGTCCTGATAGGGGCGGGCTACCTCGGGCTGCCATTCTACATCGCGACGGTGCTCTACGTCGCGGGGATCAGCACGTTCTGGTTCATGTTCAAGGACGCGCAGCTTCCAGAGGAAGCGAACAGGGTTCAGTTCTTCAGGTAGTCGTCGAGCCGCGATGGCCCCGAGGAGGCCCGCTGAAGGTCCGCCACCCTGACTCCTACCAGCCGGACGGGCCTGCCCTCCTCTTCGAACTCCCTAAGGAAAGTCTCCACCGCATCACTGAGAGGCGACTCGCTGTCTGTGTGGCTCTTCAGGCTCTTCTCCCTCGTGTGGGTTTCGAACCCCCTGAACCTGATCTTGATGCCGCAGACCTTGTAGAGGTAGCCTCCGGACTTCACCCTTCTCATGAGCTCGGCGACCGCGTCGGCGGCCTCTTCTCTTACCTCACGGAAGTCAGTCACATCCTCCTTGAAGGTCCTCTCAATGCTCAACGACTTCGGCATGTCCTGGTTCCGCACCTCGATGTTCTCCTGGCCGTGGATGACTCCCCACAGCCACACACCGTTCTTGCCGAACCAAGAGAGCAGTTGCTCGCCCGGCAGCGCCTGCAGCTGCCCTATCGTTGCTATTCCCTTCTCCCTCAGGAATTCCTGCGTCTTACTCCCTATGCCGGGAACTACCGAGACCGGCAAGAGCGCCAAGAACCGTTCCACGCCGTCGAAGGGGACCACAGTCAGGCCGTCGGGCTTGTTCCGGTCGGAGGCAATTTTCGCTGCCGATTTGTTGGGGGCGACCCCGACTGAGCACGTCAGCCCGTGAATCTTCTTCACCGCGTCCTTGACGGATTGGGCCAGAGCCCTGGCCGATTCGGCGTCCGACGCCATCCCGGTGACGTCAAGGAATGCCTCGTCGATGCTGGCCTGTTCGAACTTCGGGGCGAGCTTCTTCAGGGTGGCCATCACCTCCTCGGACGTCTTCTCGTAGAGCCCCCAGCTCGGCCTCATGTAGACAGCCCCCGGGCAGAGCCTGTAGGCTTGTGAAATCGGCATTCCCGACCTCAGGCCGAACCTCCTCGCCTCGTAGGAACAGGCTACCACGACCCCCCTCCCCTTCCCGGCCTCGGGATCCGCGCCGACGACCACGGGCAGGCCCCTGAGCTTGGGGTCATTCTTCACTTCGGCCGAGACATAGAAGGCGTCCAGGTCGACGTGAAACACAATCCTGGGCCCACCTGGCACGGACTAGTCACCCCCCAAAGAGTGTCTGCTGGCGGTCGCCCGCCGGCTTCCATTCCAGCTCCATCAGCCCGAGGAGCCTCCTGAACTCATTGGCCGACTCCGGGCTAAAGCCCGCGAAGTGGTTGTTGAAGAACACGTACCCGTCTTCGAACTTGCCTGCATTCTCCTCGACCGTCGTTGCCCACCGCTTCAGTTCCTCCGAGCGGTCCCTCTGTATCCCTGTGAACTCGGTCAGTTCCCTGTCCCCCACCAGCCTAAGATAGATGAAGTCGGCCGTCACCTCTGAGGGGGTCTCCACGTATTGATTGAGAGACCAGGCCAGTGAAACGTTGCTCTCTCTCAGGATCTCGTAGACCTCCGGCGTGAACCAAGACTTGTGCCTGAACTCGATCGTGTGCTTGAATTCCGGGCGGAGCTGGGAGACGAATTTCTTCAGGACCTCCAGATGGCTACCAAGCTTGACCGACGGCGGAAGTTGAATAGCGATCGGCCCCAGCTTGGGCCCAAGTTTGCTCATGACGCTGTAGAAGTAAACCAGGGCCGACTCCGAGTTTTCGAGCTTGTTGTCGTGCGTGATCTTCTTGGGGAGCTTCGGAGAGAAGAGGAAGCCCGAAGGAGTGTTCGTCCTCCATTGGTTGACCATGAACTGATTCGGTACCCTGTAGAAACTGGAGTCGATCTCGACGCAGTTGAAAACCCCCGAGTAGAACTTCAGGTAGTCCTTGGCCGCCAGCTCCTTCGGGTAGAAGATGCCCTGCCAGTCCTTGTAGGACCAGCCGCTGCAGCCTATTCGGAGCTTTTCAAGATCCATGTATCCGTTCTCAACGACATCGCTGGTTCGCCATATTTATATCGATGGAGGGAGGGCGGAACCCCGTAGGGCTTTGTCTCAGGGTAACCCAGACATCAGGCAGCAGGTAGACGCCAACCGGGGCGCCATGAAGAAGCTAGAGCTCTTGATACCGGGGCTGAGGGGGTACAGGAGCAAGGAGGACATGAGGGTCTCAGACGAGCTGCTGCGGAACCAAGTGGCGGACAGGCTGGACAGGGTCAAAGACAACCTGCAACAGCTCAGAAAACAGGTGGTCGCAGCTAATGACCTGACAAACCTGGCGGGATTGGGGTCGCTGATCGCTCAGGTACAGACGCTCAGCGGAGAAGTAAGGCACGCGGCCCAGGGATACTCAGGGTGGGTGGCTCCCATTCAGGTGAGCGAGGACAAGCTGAACAAACTGTACGACTACGACTACGCCTTTGTGAGTTCGGTCTTCCAGCTCGACCAGGCGACGTCCCCCGGGACCATCACCTATGACAGCACTTCACCCGGGAAAGTTCAGACGGCTGTCAGTGGCTTTGCGCAGACGGTGGCTGGCATAAAGGAGAAGTGGTCCCAGAGGATAGAGGCGATGGAGGGCATCGCCCAAGGGTAGTGATGGCAATGGTATTTGGAAAGAAAGCTGACCCCGTGCCGGCCACCGGAGGGAGCGCATTCGGCTCGACAACATTCGCCTGGGACGACAAGGACAAGCAACCCGCTCCTGGAGTTTACAACGTGCTGTGGAAGGCCCCCAGGCAGATCAGGCTCAACGACAACATCGTAGTGAGGGAGGACGAAACGGCCGTCTTCTACAGAGACGGAAAGGCGCTGACGTACTTCGACCAGCCCAACAGATACGCCCTGACGGACTTCAACGCTCCAGTCGTCGGGAAACTCCTGAAGTTCTTCACGGGGGTCACGCAGTGGGCGGAAGTGTACTACATCCCGAAGAGGTACCTTGACGGTAAGTTCGGGAGCACCCAGCCGTACTCCTTCACTGACCCCGCGTTCGGCGTGGTAAACCTCCGGGTCTTCGGGGAGTACAGGTGGAAAATCTCGTCTCCAGAGCTCTTCATCAACCAGTTTGTGGGCACTTTCGGGGCCGACTCCTCGGACGACGTCGAAGGAAGGGTAAAGGAACAGATGGTCATATTGGTGTACAACGCCCTCGGGAAGATGAAACAGCAGGGGCTCAAGGTGACCGACCTCGCCGCAAACCTTACGAACATAGAGCAGGTCGTCCTGTCGACGGGCCCAGACAACCTGGGGCAGTACGGGATTGAAATCAACAAGCTGTCGGGGCTGACCATCAGCCTCCCTGACGAGGTTCAGAAGGCCATCGACACGAGGTCGGAGATGTCCGTCCTCGGCGTGAACTACATGCAATACCAGACGGGCAAGGCTATTGATGACGCCGCCAAGAACCCCTCAGGGGGGGCAGGGGTGACGGCAGGGCTGGGGGCGGGGTTGGGAGTCGGATACGCAATAGGGGGGCAGATGGCTCAAGGGATGGGCCAGGCCCAGACAAGAAGCTGTACGAACTGCGGGTCTCTCATTCCGCTGACCACCAAGTTCTGCCCGAACTGCGGGGCCGAGCAGTCTCAGCCACAGCCACAGGGACCGCCCACTGCCGGCGGTGCATCCAAGTTCTGTCCGAATTGCGGGACCCAGGTGGCCGCAGGAACAAAGTTCTGCGCCAATTGTGGTAAGCCGCTCTAGGTCAATCTTCGAAGTTCTGTTCAAGGTTGATAGCTCAGCTTCTTGGTGGCGCTTGCTTGGTCCCCATCCTACCACTTCCATGACCTTCGCCCGTTCGATGGCAAGAGTCTTCTGTGGAAGAGGAGATGAGTTACAGGATCAGTGCCCCGGCAGCACCTCTCATGGAGACCATAGGTCGGACGACCCAGAATGCAGAAACAGCGGCAGTGGTGCCGCCCCTACCCGCTTCAGGTGGCACTGATTTCACTCACAAGGGACATGATACCAACAGGGTGAGCCTCTGAGAGGGACCCTTAAGGAGGTACCGAGCTTCTCGGCAACGGGCTTCTCCGATTTGACGCCGCCGGACCAATCAGATTCGTCTAACCAGACGCAGTCACGCTGGAGAACGAAGCCAGAGGGCTGTAGTATACGGCGTTGTTCTCGCCTACCGAGCTTCCGTCGAAACCTCCCACACAATACATGTAACCCGAGTTGATAACACATGTAGTCCCTGCGCTCAATGGGTAGCTGCCTGCCTGTTTCCAGGTCCCAATGCCTCCAGATGACACCGGAGCGTAGTATACGGCGTTGGTGTAACTAGGACTCTGTCCTCCGGCTGTTTCTCCTCCGACACAATATATGTAGCCCGACGAAATTGCGCAGGCCTGACCGGTTTCTTGAACAGGGTAAGCTGTCGTCGCGATCCACGTTCCCGCCCCAGCCGAGGACAAAGTGGCGTAGTAGTCCGCGCTTTGAGAGTTGCTATTGATATCAGCGCCTCCTAGGCAATAGATGTAGCCGTTGGCTCCGAAACAGCTCGGGAAGGAGAGGCTTCCCGGATAGGCAGTTGTATGGTCCCAGGGGCCGATGCCCAGAGAGGAGAGCTGAGCATACCAGACTGAGTTGCTGGGTGCGGCGTCAGCGTTAGTACCGTCAGTCTCGTTGTTTCCTCCGACGCAGTAGATGTATCCAGACCATGCCGTGCAGTAATGGCTGTCTATCGGGATGGGATATGCGGTGGTTGAACTCCACGCGCCCAGTGCGCCACCGCTTCCAATCGGCGCATAGTAGCTCGAAGCGACGTCGTCGCCGTTGTCGTCGTATGTCCCGCCGACGCAATACAAATAGCCGGAATAGGCCACGCATGCCTGGCCGTTTATGTTATCAGGGTATTGATGGGAGCCAAGCGTCCAACTCGAGACATTGCTCGACGACGAAGAAATGGCTGACGAGATGTAGACCTCGTTGCGGGGGCCCCCGTTGGCATCCAGCCCTCCTATGCAAAAGATGTAGGCCGTGCTGTTGATGCACTGCTGGCCGGCCACCCCGAGTGTCCCGCTCACTTGAAGCGGGTATCCTGCGGCAGAATTCCAGTTTGAACCGCCCGAAGCGGGACTCAGCAGAACCGCAAACGCATAGAGACCTACCATCGCAACCACGACGACCACCAGTATCAGGATGATAATCCTCGAAGCTCTCATCTCAACTGTCTACCCCTAATTGTCATCCACCCACCTGCGCCGGCCAAATCGTCCCAATCCTGGTCCATCCAGACTTGAACAGTGTGTCGTCGCCTGCGAACGCAAGCCCCTACAGCCCTAGACTGTTGATTACTCTGCCTGAGTTCGCATCGATGACCAGCACGATCTTCTTCCCCTTGTGGTCATACCTCGCAAACCATATTGGAGCGTGCAGTAGCTCCACATCCCCGACATCCGACTGCGTGTTCATCTGTTGGATCATATGGTATTTCGCATGGGCCTTCTCTGACTGTAGTTGATCGACTAGGGTCTTTGCTTGCTGCCTCGCAACGTCTTCACTGATGTCCCCGTTGAGAACCTTGACGCTCTTTGGCAGCTTTGTGATATCAAACAGGGCTCTGCTTTCGAGATCAAACTGATAGTCTCGAGGCTGATATTCCGTAAGCGCCTTCAGGGCGACAACAGGAAAGTTGTAGTTCGCGTCCATTTGCTCGGTCTTCCTTATTCCTCCACCACCGTATCCCATCCCCATGCCGTAGAGCATGAACCGAGTCGACATGAACCCACTTAGCAGGCCTACTGACCCGAGTCTTTGGATTCCAAAGGCGCGTCTGCGACCGCCCCCCCCGGGGCCTCCGAAGCCGCCGCCCATCCCGCCCAATATGACCCCCATCAACGCGGCGGTCGTGGCGGTTTGTCCGACCTGCGCTGCCATATTCACGGAAACGATGGTCGTACGAGCGGAGACGCTCGCAATCCAATAGGGTACGTAGGAGAGGTTCATCTCCTCCTGGGTGGAATCCTCGTGCAGGTGCCTGTGCAGCAGGCCCTTGTCCATGAGCGGCTTGATGATGGAATTCACTCCATCGACGCTGTCAATCTTCAGGGCCAGCATCGTTTGCTTTTGTATACCGGTCCATCCCTGGGTTCCCAAGGTGACGCCGCTCCCGCAATATTCGCAGGTTATCACCATCTCGCCAAACTTGGGTGCGATTGGGGCGCCGCAGTTAGGGCACTTCATCGAAGTCACTCCTGAGGGCGCAATGACTGGAGCCGTCGGCGGGGAGGAGACAGAGCCGCCACCTTGTTGACTTCTGCCCGCTGCTTGACTTGCTCGATTCCCACACTTGTAGCAGAATGACGCATCGTCTGGAAGCTGAGTCCCACAGTTAGGACAGTTCATGTGCCGGTTCCCCTTAGTCCTACTAAAAAAGCTGCGTTTACGGCCGATGCGGCAACAGGAAGTTCACTTCGGCCGCCTTCCCTAGGCCAAGATGCCGCCTGAAGTGGTCAGGCCGCACCGCAATGAATCGGCGTCTCAAGCCAAAAATAGACCCCGCCAGTTCTCTCTGCCATGGCATCGAGTAAGCAGGGGGTTCCGTTGACCATCCCCCCCGACGTCTGGCAGCCACTGATGGAAGTGAGGGCACAGCTGGACTCCCTCTGTCCAGGGCCCCCGACCCCTGTCGAGGAGGCGCTGAAGGAGGTCATCAACCACTACAAGCACTGCCCTAAGGCGCTCGATGAAGCAGACGACTTCTGCAGACGGGCTCAGGCATGGAAGGCGAAAGGGTAGTCAAAGTCAAGTAGCAGCCACCAAGGGGATGGACAATGCCAGCGGTCAGGGTAGGCGACGTCGGCCTCTATTACGAGGAGATGGGTTCAGGCGAACCAGTAGTGCTCGTCCACGGGGTTCCAACTGACCACCGGGCCTGGGCGGCCCAGATGGGACCGCTCTCCGCGGAACACAGGGCACTGGCGGTCAGTAGGAGATACGCAACCCCAAACGCAAGGCAGGGAGACCTACTGGATTCGACGGTTCAGAACAACGCTGCCGACGTCCTCGGATTGATTCGAGACCTTTCCATTTCACCAGTGCATCTGATCGGTCACTCGTACGGTGGATTCGTCTCGGCCATCATAGCCGAGGAGCATCCCGAGGTGGTCCGGTCGCTGGTTCTCGTGGAACCAGCGGTCTCCAGCATGTTGCTGCCCGATCCGGAGAGCCGGGGACAGATGCTGGCGCTCCTCATCAGGAGCCCATCCGTGGCGCTGGCTGCAAGAAGGTTCCAGGCGAAGTCGCTGTACCCTTCCCTGCGGTCGTTGGATGGCGGGGACATTCAGAAGGCCGTGGAACAAATCGTGGACGGCCTCCAGGACCGCCCGGGAGCCTTCGACCAGCTACCAAGGGAGGTCAGGGAGATGATGCTTGAGAATGGGAGGACGGTCGGCGAGCTGAGGACGCGATTTCCGAGATTCACGAGAGTCGAAGCGAGTAGAGTCGCCTGCGAAACCCTGATCGTCAGCGGCGAGTCCAGTCCGCTCTGGCTGCGGCAGATAGCGGCGATGCTCGGGCGTAGTATTCCGAAGGCGAGGCTCGAAACGATCCCCGGAACCGCACACTTCCCCCATCTGGAGAACCCCCAAGAGTTTAATCGGAGGCTGCTAGTATTCCTCAAGGGGAACGGGAAACCAAGATGAAGTTCGAAACTATCGAGCAGAGGGCTGTCATCGGAGCGACCCCTGACGAGGTTTACGAGGCATACACCGACCCGGAGAAGCATGCGGCGTTCACCGGCTCGCCCGCAGAGGGAACGCCCAAGGTGGGAGGGCGGTTCACGGCGTGGGACGGTTACATCGAAGGGAAGTTCTTGGAGCTCGTGAAGGGGAAGAAGATAGTGCACGAGTGGAAGACGACGGAATGGCCAGCGGGGTATCCGCCGTCCGTGGTCAAGCTGACGCTAAAGCCGGAGGGAAAAGGGACGGAGTTGACGATGGTTCATTCAAGAGTCCCCGCCGACCAGGTCGAGGACTACAAGTCTGGCTGGACCGACTTCTACTGGAATCCCTTGAAGAAGTACTTCGAGGACCGAAAGTAAAGTAGAGCGGTAGGCGGACACCCTCAGGGAGTGTTTGCCGCAGTGTCCGAGCCGTGGGTCGAGGGGTACTGACCAAGCGAGCGCATGGCGAGCGGGGCAAAGACGCGTCAGCCCATAACGGTGCGCCGATTCATCTACTCCTCGTACGGCAGCAGCTATGTCGCTTGGACCGATTCCAAGAGTGGACGATCAGGACAGCGGCGCGGAAGTCGCCATCGAAGACCTAGGCCTGAACTCGAACCCGCACTTGACGCAACGCCTCATCCCGGGCGCGTCCGTTATGACTTGCTTGGTGGCGCACCTGGGGCACTCCACCGTGGAGTGCGCGGCGGCGACTTTGTCCTGGTGCTGCATCCTGACCTTCTCGATTGCATCGCCGTACTTGCTTCGCCCATAACCAGGACTCATGGCCTGGCGGGAATCCCGGTGGTTTACTAAGGGTTTGCTTTACTGGATTTCGTCGAGTGTAAAGGTAAACCTGGCCCCCGGAAACTCGCCGGTCCCGACCCTTTCCCAGTTCACCTTGTATCTCTTGGTGACGTTCGCTCCGATAATGCTGATTTCCGTGGGCACTTCTGAAAAGAGCTTCTCCACTTTGGCGGGGTCCTTCGTGAAAATCAGGCTCCTTCTCCTCTTCATCAGATACTTCACCGCGACGTTCTGATGTGCGTGCCCCTCGACCTCGATCTTCTCCTTCCCTGTGTCTATGGTGAAACCCCGCTTGGCCATTAATCGCTGTTTCGTTCTTTATCCTATTAAGCACTGATGATAAAGAATCGATGCCAGAAAGGTCATGGGAGAGGCAGTCATGAGGGCTGTTATCTCTGCGTGGCCCAGGTGTCGAGTTCCTAGACGCATTACTTCTTCTTGACGTTCGTAACCAGCAGCTTGAACTGAAGGGTCTTCCCCGCCATGGGATGCCTTCCGGTCTTCCCATACGCCTTTTCGGGCGGCAATGTGACATCTTTGGTTTCGTTGACCTTCATTCCCAGAAGCGCCTCCTCGAACCCCGAGATCACCTGGTGCGCCCCGAGGGTCACCTGGAGCGGCTTGTAGTCCCTGGCGGGATTGAAGAGCCCCGCCTTCTCGGCTTCTGACTTCATGCTCGTATCGAAGACCTTCCCCCCTGGGAACTTGCCGACGTAGTGGACAGAAACCGTATCGCCGTTCTGGGCTGAGGGCTCGCTCAACGTAGCTGAGGCGGTGCGGCAGCGGTCTTAACGATTGCGCTCCGGGGAATCTTGGATCCCCTCTCCCACGACCCCGGGCCGCCTGATGAAGGCGATTGCGGCGCCGGTGAAGCCCACGAAGATTGCTGAAACGGCCGAGCTGACGCTTTCGACGGCTATGGAGGTCATGATTGTGAAGCTATCCCCGCTGATGGGAAATGCCAGGAAGACCGTTGCCCGTCCGGCAAGCTCCCCGACGAGGGCACCCAGAAAGAGGCAAGAGGCCGCCATTGCGTATTCCTCTTTCAAGTCTAGGCTGCGTCCGATCACGTACATCAGAATGAAGAGCATCACTGGGTTGAGGGCAATCCCGATCAGACCGACGGTGAGGGCAAACGACGAGTAGGCCTGCGGGTTGAGCTCCCTCGATATCAGACCCGGGAAGGAGTACTCCGAGTACCCTTGGAGCATGCTCTGCGGGAGCACGGCCAGCAGGGAGACGAATGATATCAGGACTCCGCTGCGCAAGCCTGCCCGGCTCGTTCCCGGCTCTAATAAGCAACAATAGCCGCCCCTCGCTGTCTTCGTCAGCCCGTTCGAGCCTTGCGTATCCCCGCTTCCGTCCCCCCTTCCGGCTTTGAGCCTTTCATCCAACGAAGGGAAGCTTTGGGGCTCTTCGCTTCGCGCGGGCTCGGTGCTAAGCAATTCGCTCCGCGCCTCCTCCGTCGGGCGAAGGGCCGTCGGCCCCGTTCGTTTGAGGAAGGGTTCTCCGCCTTCCTGGGAGATGGTCGTTGGACCACGCTCGGCTCTCACAGACTCGAGGCATGGCTTCGGGCCTGGGGGCGGCCCGGAATATTCCCGGCATCGCGCGTTGCCGGTGGCGTCACGGGCTGCCTCCCCTGCCGTCGGTCTTGCCAACAGCGAGAGAGCTGAGCGAGTCATGTCTTGCAAGGCTGTTATCCTAGCTTGACTCCCCTTGCTGACAATCAACGAATTTTCTGTTGACCAGCATATCACGGCAGAGAAACCTGCTGAAGGATTCTCCGCGCTGAAGCGTAAACGGGATGATGATTATCCGTCGTTGACCACTGCTCTAAACTTGTGAAGCCTCCGTCAGAAATGCCTGGGCGGACAATGGCGTGCCGTGGCGGAGTCAACGACGCACAGAGGGATGAAACTGGTCGTCAGGAGGGAGCTTGAGAAGGAGAGTTACTCCGTGCAGGAGGAGCCACTTTTCCCTCCGAGTCCGCGGGTTTCTTGGACTGCATACCGTCCTGACATCCTGGGGTACCGAGGAGAAGGAGTAAAGGAGGAGTTCGTCATCGCCGAGTGCGAGACCCACCCCAACATGAAGCGGTTCCTGGCGAAGAACTTCTCGAGCATGTGGTTCCAGCCCTATTTGTTCCGGACAGGGTCCATTCGAAGGAT
>Ga0187771_10003618_pt1 | contig 10816 bp, 9 predicted proteins | sample 0116_SJ02_MP15_1_FD_133139 | JGI IMG/M metagenome (GOLD analysis project Ga0187771, IMG submission 133139) | Tropical peat soil microbial communities from peatlands in Department of Meta, Colombia - 0116_SJ02_MP15_10_MG | ecosystem: Environmental > Terrestrial > Soil > Wetlands > Peat | place... | reverse complement strand
GTCCCGGGATCCTTTCGCTCGAAGCAATCCCGATGACGCCACAGCCGCCCTCGGCCTCCGCTTTGCGAGGTATGCGATCCCGGCCTGCCGGGACGAAAGGCTCTCTGGATGCGAGGATCTTAAAGATGCTTTCTGGCGAGGTCATCACTGCGCTCCCGCATGACCGCGATAGATCAGCAAATCGGTTCTGCCCACGAGGTCGCGAATCGCCGTGAGCCCCAGACGCCGCAGTAAGTCGCCGAGTTGCAGTTGGAAGGACCGGTACAGGTTGCTGAGCCGCTCGGCGCCCCAGTCCACCCCGACCAATTGTGATAGCTCGGGATCGGTGGTCGTGAGCCCGAAGGGACAGCCCCGCCCGCGCTCGCAATTGCTGCAGCGGGTGCAGCCCAAGGCCACCAACTCGGTGGTGCCCAGGATGGCTCCATCCGCCCCCAAAGCAATCGCCTTGGCGACGTCATAAGCGGTGCGTATCCCGCCGCTGGCCATGACCACGACTTCGTGTCGAACCCCCTCTTGCGACAAATACCGATGGACCCTGGGGATCGCAAACTCAATAGGCATGGCAATCGTCTTCTTGGCGATTTCCGGCGCCGCGCCCGTGCCGCCATAGCTTCCGTCGATGTGCACAATGTGCGCGCCCGCGTAATAGCTCCCCACGGCCACCATGTCGATATCCGTGGGCGTCGAGACCTTTACCGAAACGAGTGCCTCCGGGTTGATGGTCTTGATCCAGTCCACATGCTTCTTGTGGTCCTCGACCGAATAGACGCTGTGGAATGGGAAGGGCGAGAAGAGGCTGACCCAGGGAAGCGACTCGCGCATGGCGGCCACGCTGGCCGTCACCTTGTCGCCCAGCAGGTGCCCGCCCAGACCAGGCTTCGCCCCTTGCGCATACTTGAACTCGATAATCGGCGCGTGCTGGATCGTCTCTTCTCTTACTCCGAACATGCCGGTGGCAACTTGCGTGATCACATGGTCTTTATAGGCAAGGAGCGAATCAGGGTATCCTCCTTCACCTGTACACGTGAAAGTATTCCACGCCTGGGCCGCATTGGCGCGGGCGCACATCACCTGCTCGCTGATCGAGCCATAGGACATCCCCGCCCCATAGAAGGGCACAGGGATTTCGATTCGGCGATCATACGGCCGGCGATTGAGCGCAAGGGAAAGATCCATCGCCACGTCATTGGAGAGGCGCTGATTTTCAGGCAGGAATTTGAAATCGAGCACATCGAAGCCCCCTCCGGAATTGCCCACGCGGTATTCCAGGCCATGATCGGGCGGCTTTCCTATTTCCGCTTGTAGCCAGGTGGAAAGGATCAGGTCCGCTGTCCAGCGCCGGTCCCCCAGGGCGGGCAAGTGGCTGCTCCCCAGCTCGGGCCACAGGTGAAAGCCTCGATGCAGGGAGGCGGTATGTTTCTCGATTATGAGCTGCTCGGCAGTTTTCATGCTATTGGCCAAAGCCTTCGATCCCGGAAAACGCCTCGCGCTCCAATTCCTTCTGGAGCATGGCGCGGCCCATTTCACCACGGAGGCGCCGGACCTCCCGCAGGCCCATCGCCCCCAGGACTTCCAGCAGTTGGTCGCGCCAAGAAGCCAGCAAGTTCGTGAGGCGCTGGACGCCCCAGTCCAAAGCCAGTCTTCGGGGCAGCGTGAAGTGGCTTTTTTGACGGTCTGTGCACTCACCCACAAACTGCGCCTGCAGGGCCGCCCAAAGCGGTGTGTCCAGAGCCACCGCATCGAGACCGCAGATTATGGCTTTGGGAACATGCTCAGCGGCAATGATCCCGCCGCTCCCCAGGAGCGTTACCTCATCCCGGCACCTCGCATCAACGAAGAGCTTGTGAGCTTCTCGGATGAGGTCGAGCACGAACTGTCCGTCGCTCCCCCGGCCATGATAATTCGCCACCAAATGGAACACCCGGACTCCCAAGTGGTAATGCTTCCATAGCTCCTCGCACGAGCCGAACGCGCGGCGCAAGCAGATCGTGCTCTCGGGGAAGCGCGCTCGAATCCCCCGGAAGAACCCCTCTTCCCAGCCCTCCAGCTCAATCATCCGTGGCGTGAAGCCAAGCTGCATCACCGCGTCTGCGTCGGCGGGGCTGGCGAGTGGAACAACCTGGTCCCCCTGGAGCTTGAATTTGTCGAGCACATCAACCGGCAAGACGAGCAACGTTTCTGCCGCTTGGGCGGCCGCCAGGAAAATTTGAAGGGACTTGAGAGATAGAACGGAGGCAGGCGGCACATCGAACATAACCGGGATTGGGATTGAAAAAGTCCGCAGGCCTTCTGCGATTGTCGTCCCCTGCTCATGGAAGCTAAGGAAAGGAGGCTTCTGGCCAATGTCCACGCTGGTCGAGATAAACTCTCGACCGTGAATCCCGTCGCGCGTCGGGCGCACGATCTCGGACATGTCGGTCCACATGCCATCCCAGCCTTCGCCCCCAAACGGACCCCGATAGCCGGCGCCTTTCACGGGTATCCTCCCGGTTCGGGCTTCGTAGCAAGTCGTGTCCACGTGCTCAGGCGTGAAGTACGAGTCACCCAGGTGTCGGTGTTCCGGATTAAGGTCTACCTGGACCATCTCAGGATGCTCAATGGCGCAGCGCAGGCACCCCACGCACGATTGGCTGCGTGGGGCGAACCCGCCGACCGGCCCGGAGAACACGCCGTATACGCAGGGCCGACTCAGTGCAACTTGCGGGTTTCTGCGATAGTGAACCAGTTCGTTGAGCAGGTGTACGGCGAGGCCAAGTCTCTTGACCCGTACTCGAGTGCGATTGGGGAAAGGCGTGATTTCGGGCGCGGGACTCGTTTCCAGGTGGTAGCGCCGATACATATTGAATCCCGTGATTAGACCGAACTAACTACCCGACGGCTTTCTTTCAAGAGCATTCAAGCTCTGGAAAGGCGCGAAGGACTTCCCGGGCACCAGCCATATGAATCTCGCTGGTCAGCCGGCCCAGGCCAGCCACTTTGGCCCTGTTGGCCTCACGCATCCTACCTCTGTGTGTCGCCGATATTCAATCCACTCGCGGATAGCGAATTATTCACCGCACCCCTCTGCCCGAGCATCGCCTGCCAGCCATGTAGACTGGTTACAGGTGGGAGAATCCTCCGCGAATTGAATCGTTGATGAGTGGGAGACAGGGCAGTTCAAAAACGCCCCGATACACCCAAGGCGGATGTGCGCGGTTCGGGCATCCAGACTACGAGGGCACTCGGCCCCACCGATTAAGCCGTGTGCCGCTCGAACAACGATCTGCGCAGAAAATGGGACAACGGCCCTCTTAGGGCGGGCCAAATTCCTGGCGCTTCTTGAATTCGTAATGAGTAGTCGGCTGGGATTCAGTAGTCGTCCGGCCTCCCCGTCCGGTGGGGCAGGTTTACGCAAGACGGCCCAACTTGAAATCTGTCTTGACTACAGCCGAACTGGAACAAGACTCGCTTTGGGCGATCACCGACCATCACCAATGAAGTGTAGAGGGAAGTCAGTCGAATCGGGCATAGCACCCCGAAGACAATTGCGCGCAGCGGACCATCTCTCGACGGTAATTCGACAAAATGGGGATTTGAGCGTCTCTGCCACTCTGGCTATCTCGCCTGCATCGCTGTGCATTTCGCTGGAATTCTCCAAATCATGACCCAAGCTGGTACCGGATTTGAAGTGGCAGTTACGAAAATGCCTGCTTCTACACCGAGTTTTGGAAGCTTTCGCGAGGATCTCGTGGTACTGTTTCTTTTGGGTGGCGGGACCAAAGCGATCGCCAGAGTCCGAAACCCGTGGAGGGACGAACAAATAGCGATGCTCCAGCTATAGCTGGGCGCGGATTCGGTGTCGTCTGTGCTTCGTGCTCTCTGATTCTTCATTAAGTTACGTGTTTTCAACATAGTTGCAAAGTCCGAATCCCTTTCCCGCCGCCGCGCTTCATGCCCCCGTCAATGTGCCTTGGGGCGAGATCAGGACGGCCTCAAAGCGCGCGAAAGGTGAGAAGTCCAAGGCCTGAAGTTGAAAGACGCATGGGGACACTGCCCGGAAAGCCTCCTCTGCTGCGAATACTTCTTGCCTTCTTTAGCGGGTTCACTGTATTTATGAAAACTGGGGGGTTTTGAGGCGAATCCGGGTAGGACGGGAAAACCCCAAGGCCCGCCTTGCTCATCTGATGAAGAGGTCGGGCGCCCACCCTTGCTAGCCGGCTGCCAACTCGGTTCAGGGGACTTGTAAGAGGCGGACGTCAGGCCTTCATTACAACTTGAAACATTGGGGGGAAGCCTTCAGTCTATGCTCAGACGGCGATTGACAATCGGTGTGCTGGCCGTGCTTGCGGCATGGGTCCTGACGAGCTGCGGATCGTCGAAGCCCTCGTCCACCTCCAACACCGGAACCCTATTCACCTTCATCGGTGATACGCCGCTGTGCGACATCCTTAGCACGCGTATGACCGTTGAAGGGTTGACCGTTTCGCAGCAGGGAGGAGGAGGAGCCTCTGCGATCATATCCTCCAGCTCGAGCTTTCGCCTGAACCTGGGAGATCTGAGGGATTCCTCAACCGTGCTGGGCCTCACCAATCCTCCACAAGGAACCTATACCCAAGGCACCTTGTCACTTTCAATCCTCCAGTTGGGCGTCTACAATCCTCTGGTAAGTCCGCCAACCACAACCGTAACCGCCCAATTGAGCACCACTTCGCCCACATTCACCCTGAACCCGCCTCTCACGATCATCACCGGAAAGGTGAGCGCGCTTCAAATAGATTTTGACACCTCCCGCTCCGTGCAGCTCAGCCCGGCCTCCGGAGGAGGGTTCAACGCCGCTGCCCAGCCCGTCTTCACTGCTACGGTGCTGACCGCCGACCCCGTTACCGGGTTTGGAGAGTGGGATGACCTGACAGGCTTTGTGCGGACAGTGAATCCGAGCAGCACGAACCCAACGTTTATCGGCGGGTTCCTGATGCAGTTTCTTTCCGGATCGCTCCCCGCCGGACCCGCGGTGACCGTGAGTTACACCAGCAGCACCGTGATGTATGGCGCGCCCGCCCTGAACCAGCTCCTGACCGGCAGTTTCGTCGACGTGGATGCCTATCTGGACCCAAACGGGAACTTGGTTGCCAAGACCGTCGAGGTCGAAGACCAGGAGGATATCACTGACAACAAAACTGCCATGATTGGCCTGGTGACCGCCCTGACCAAGGACGCCAACAACAACTTGACAGGGTTCGACCTGTGGGTCCGCGAGGAAGATCCGGACGCCAGCTCCAGCATCGCCGCCGACAGTATCGTGAACGTGAACGTCTCTCCGGCAACGACCTATCAATTCTCCTCACGATCGGCGAACTTCGCCAATCTCACCTTCGACTCGACGGCCCTGGCCTTGGGCCAGGAAGTGGTCGTGCACGGGCCGTTCCATGTGCAGTCGGGCCAACCGATCAGCGTGGCGGCTGACAAGGTTTATTTGAAGCTGCAGGCTGTTCAGGGGAGCTCCGGTGCGCTCTTACAGCTTGGCTCTGACAATAAAACGGGCGCCTTTCAGTTGAACCCTTGCTGCACGCTCCTGCAAAGCGCACCCATCTACGTGCTAACCAATAACGAAACTAGTTTCCTGAACATGGCCGGGTTGAGCGACCTCAGTACCCAGGCCTCGCTGATCATCAGGGGGCTGCCATTCTTCCAGCCACAGGGCGGAGCCATCCAGGGGACTCCCGTGCCGCCTGGAACGCTCGTGGTGCTCGCCAAGCAGGTCCACCGACTGCAGTGATTCTCATTCCCAATTGATGATGGACGGCGGGATCGAAGCTTCACGAAGCAGAAATTTGTGGTGCCAGCCCCAAGCTTGAAGTCCAACCCAAAATCCAAAATCGCTCATACCGGGGGCAAGCTGCTGGGGTTTTTCGGGCGCTTTTTGTCTCCGGGGAGTCTCGTGAAGCCCAGATCTTTTCCGCGCACGAGCTTCGTCAACACGATGATCTGACCTGCGTGATGGGAGAAGTGCTCCGTCACGTGGTACACGGCTTCCAAGCCTGTCACTTGAAATCCCTGAATCGAATGCGGGCGCGCCAAGTCCGCCGATGACAGCCGGGCCAGCACCTGGCACGCTTCGTCCACGGTTTGCCCCAGGCGGGACTGCAACATACGGCGGGGAACGGGCCCGCGCTCAAGAAACTCCAGGTCGCGCTGTCGCGTGTCCGGAGCGCCTCCCAGCCCCGCGATGATCCATTGGCGGACATTGCCACTCAGGTGCAGCACCAGATTTCCAACGCTATTCGAGGACGGGTTGGGCCTCCACCAGATCTGCTGGGGGGAAAGCAAGCGGAGGCAACCCGCGATGCGCGGTAGGTAAACGGTTTTGAGTATCCGCTGAGCCTGCGTGAGGAATGGCTTAGTCAGGTTAGGTTGTTTTTTCTTCACGACTGCCCCCGTTGGTGACAACAGAATGCTTGGAGGGAGGATTGGCCGAGCTCGCCGCGCCCCCGCTCAGCCGGCATTACTGACCACGTGCCCCGTTGGGTTGCCGGATGGCCGCGTCTAGTCGTCCGTAACCGGCGTGGGCGGGCCGGCGTCAACGTAGCGCAGCACGGTGTGATTGACGACCGAGCTGAACCACCTTCGGCGGAATTCCTTCCCCTCCTCCGACAAAAGCCATTGCCGGAAGCGATCGGCGTGTTCCTGCGAGGGCCAGAAGGCTTCGTTCAGGTATTTGGGACGCCGCTCGGGCTTGCCCCGCTCGTAATCGCCGCTGAGGCCGTCGAGGTAAACCCAAGTCTTCCGCTCCACGCAGCCGAAGCGCTTGGTGATTTCGTCCAGGCGGCCGTCGAGCCACTCGATGAAGGAATGCTCGATCACGCCCGGTTTCACGTCAAAGGCATGGATGATGCGCAGCATGGTCACCTACCCTCAGGCGATGCAAGCCCTTGTTTTCCCGTGTGTTCTGCGTGTCGAAGCTCTCTCTGGCCTCTGTGTTACAGGGCCTGAGGCTTCGCACCCTGCGAAAAGCCCAGGCTAGGGAATGCTCCACAGCAGGTATGCGGCGATAAGCGTCCCCGCCAGAGCGCTGCCGTAGCAAATCGTAACAATCAGTAGGGTCAGATGCTTGATTTGCAGACCGTCGTAGAGCGTATAACGAAAACGATGGGCCCAGTGAAACAATGGCAGGGCGATTAGGATAAAGAAATAGAGCCGGGCCAGGGGATGCCTCGCGACGCTCAGCAAATATTCATAGCGGGGCGGGTCCAGCCACCCAAGTGGAAAGGCCAAGCCCGTCAGAAAGAGGTGGACCGGATAAAGGAGCGCGGCGATAGTCCCCCCCGCGCTGAACAAACCCCAGAACAGCGGTGTGAGTTTCTTCATCATCGCAAGGCTAACCAGGCTACGCCTACCGAAACGACGACCCAGGCGAAGTAGTTGATGCCCTGGATCACCCAATCGGGCAGGCGCTTTCCGCCCACGCGCACCACCATGGCCTTCGGCGCGAGGTTGAACCAGGTGATGGCGTGGAAGAGAACAAAAATAAACGCCAAGCCGCTTAAGAGGACCATGAAAGGATTCCTCATGCGCGCCAGGAACGACGCGTAAGCGGCGGGTCCGGCGGCAATGGCGCGGAGCTTCCACAAGGAAACAACCGCGAAAAACGCCACCCAGAGGCTGGTCAGCTCGCGCAGCACGAACTTGGCATAGACCTTTTTCTGCAGCCACCACCAAACCGAAACGCGCCGGCGGTACCAACGGGGGTGATACAACGTGTAGTCGGGTTGTGCGCTCATGGCGCCCCTTTAACCATTCCAAGCTGCGAAGAGAGTGGATTTCGCAATCTGTAGCGGCGCTCTATGAGCGCCGCTATGGTCGATTGCGGAATCCGGCGGTCATAGACCGCCGCTACCGCCGATTTTCTCCCACTCTTATCTCATCTTGGGAGCCCTTGCTTACTTTGCTTTCGGACCCAGCAACGCCTTCACCCAGTGGGCCAGACTCTCCACCTTGTATTGCTGGATCGCCCCCGCGGGATCGACATCCTTTGGGCAGACCTTGGTGCACTCGCCCACGAACGTACACTCCCAGATGCCACCCGCCTCGGCGAGAATTCCCAAGCGCTCACTCGATCCCTGATCGCGCGAGTCGAGGTTATAGCGCCTTGCCAGGGCGATGGCCGCCGGGCCGATAAAGCTGCCTTCCAGACCGTAAATCGGACAGGCCGCGTAACAGAGGGTGCAGTTGATGCACATGCTGAACTGTTTGTAGGCGTCGAGTTGTGCCGGAGTCTGACGGTACTCACCTTCGGCCAGCGGTTTTTCCTCGCGGCGGACGATCCACGGCTTGACCGTCTTGAGCTTGCGCAGGAAGTCGCTGAGCTCGACCACCAAGTCGCGGACCACGGGAAAGAACTGCAAAGGCTCGACGCGCACCGGTCCGGGCGCGTAATCCGAGAGGAAGGCCGCGCAAGTCAGTTTGGGAGTGCCATTCACCATCATGCCGCAACTGCCGCAGACGCCCATGCGGCACGACCAGCGGTAGGAAAGCGACCCGTCCAGGTGGTCCTTGATGTAGTTGAGGGCGTCCAGCACGACCCAGTCGCGCCGGAATGGGACGTCATAGGCCTGAAAGGTCGGCCCCGACTCCGACTCAGGGCGGTAACGCGCGACTTCCAGCGTGATGGTGGTGGACGTCATGCTCATTTTCCGTAAACGCGCTTCCCTGGCGGCCAGCGGGTGATCGTTACGGGCTTGTATTCAATGCGAGGCGGCGATTCCTCCCGCCGATAGGCCAGCGAGTGGGCGAGGTATTTCGAGTCATCCCTCGGCGGATGGTCAGTGCGCTGATGTGAGCCTCGCGATTCCTTTCGAGCCAGGCCGGAGTGGATGATCGCCTCGGCCAAGTCCAGCATATAAGAAAGTTCCAGCGCTCCCGTCAGCTCCGTGTTGAAGGTGTAGCTGTGGTCGTCGAGCGCGAGATCCTTGAACCGCTCCTTGAGGGCCTGAATCTCTCGCGCGCCCTGCTCGAGGCCCTGCCCGTTGCGGTAAATTCCCGCGCAAGCCTCCATGGTCTTCTGCATTCCTTCGCGCAGCGTCGCGATTTTCTCCTTACCGCCGTCTTTGCGAAGGAAATTTTCCTCCAGGCGCCGCTGTTCCGCGCGCGCTTGGGCAAGGATGCCGGGGCTCGGCTCCTGCTGTTGGGCGGCGAACTGGGCGGCGGCTTTGCCTGCTCGGGCGCCGAAAACCAGGCACTCGGTGAGGGAATTCGATCCCAGGCGGTTGGCGCCGTTTATGCTCACGCAGGCGGCCTCGCCCGCCGCGAACAGCCCAGGCAGAGGTGTTGCCCCGTCGTTGTCGGTGTGGATGCCTCCCATCATGTAATGGACAACCGGGCGGACCGGGATCATTTCGTTCACCGGGTCGAGATTGACGTACTTGAGGCACAGCTCCCGCACGAAGGGCAGCTTCCTGTCGATAACCCTCTCGCCCAGGTGCCGGATGTCCAGGTGGACGTAGTCCCCGTAAGGTCCTTTGAGCGTGCGGCCCTTTTCCTGTTCTTTGACGAAAGCCTGAGAGAGCCGGTCGCGCGGCCCTAGCTCCATAGAGCGCAGCACCGGCTTGGGCTCGGGTTTTCCCAGGTCATAGTCCTGGAGATAACGGTAGCCGTCTTTGTTGACCATCCACCCGCCCTCCGAGCGAGCGGCTTCCGTAATGAGGATGCCGGTGAAGGGAAGGCCCGTGGGGTGGTATTGAACAAATTCCATGTCCTTCAGGGGCACGCCGGCACGGTAGGCGAGGGCCATGCCGTCACCATTCTTGATATTGGCGTTGGTGGTAAAGGCGAAGACCCGGCCGCAGCCGCCCGTGCAGAGGATCAGAGCCTTGGCCAATATGGCTTGGATTTTTCCGGTCGCTAATTCCACGGCCACCGCCCCCTGGCAGCGCCCGCCTTCTACGAGCAGCTTGGTCACGAAGCACTCGTCGTGACGGCGAATGCCCTCGTATTTGAGGCTTGTCTGAAAAAGAGTGTGCAGCATGTGGAAGCCGGTCTTGTCCGCCGCGAACCAAGTGCGCTGCACCTTCATCCCCCCAAAGGGCCGCACGGCGATTTGCCCGTCGGCCTCCCGGCTCCAGGGACAACCCCAGTGCTCCAGGCGCAGCATCTCCTCGGGGGCTTCGCGAACGAAAGCTTCCACGGCGTCTTGATCACAGAGCCAGTCGCCGCCTGAGATCGTGTCGTAGGCGTGCTCGTCCAAGCTATCGTCGGGCTTGATGACCGCGGCCGCCCCGCCCTCGGCGGATACGGTGTGGCTGCGCATGGGGTAGACCTTGGAAATTACCGTGACTTGAAGCTTGGGATTGGATTCGGCCACGGCGATTGCCGCGCGCAGTCCGGCTCCTCCGCCCCCTACGACGAGCACATCACATGAGAAAACATCCATCCTGGTTGCCCTGAAGCCCTGACCCCGCGCCGACTCGACGGGCGGGTGAACTAAAGGTGTTACAGTTAGCGGGAAAAGTCAACCCTGCCTGCGGCGGGCTAGTGTCCTAACCTCCGCTCGAGCGCCGGTCCCGCGGCTACGGGACCGGCATGTGGTGCTCCCTGTCATGCGGCACTACGAGCCGGAGACCGAGCCGTTGCTTCCCCGCGAACGCAGCTTCCTCACCAGCTCCGCTTTCCAATTCCGGTCCTCCCAATAGGTCAGCCAAAGATAGAACGTGGCGTAACTCCGCCAGCCGGCCCAACGCCGCGCGATCTTCTCCACGCGAGCCCCGGAGGGCTGCTTGCGGAGCCGGTAAAGGCTCTGGACCGCTTTCTGGAGCCCGACGTCGTCGGCGGGGAGGCAGTCGAG
>Ga0187771_10003617_pt1 | contig 10817 bp, 11 predicted proteins | sample 0116_SJ02_MP15_1_FD_133139 | JGI IMG/M metagenome (GOLD analysis project Ga0187771, IMG submission 133139) | Tropical peat soil microbial communities from peatlands in Department of Meta, Colombia - 0116_SJ02_MP15_10_MG | ecosystem: Environmental > Terrestrial > Soil > Wetlands > Peat | place... | reverse complement strand
CAGGAGCTTGCTGAGAAGGTCCAGCAGGTCCGTCGCGCCCGCCCGTCCCGTCAGGGGGCCGTGCCGGTCTGGCGTCTCAAGAAGGAGCTCAAGGAGCTCGAGTTCCGTCACATGACGACGGCCCTCACCGGCGACCAGGAGAAGCGGCTCCTCGAGGAGATGAAGCGGCTCGAGGGGGCGATCCGCGAGCAGGAGGAGCAGCTCCAGCACGACCCGGCCGTCGAGTCCACGCTCAAGGAGTACAACGAGGCGCGGGACGAGTCCGAGCGCCACCACGCGACCGTCGGGGAGCTGGCGGAGAACGCCCAGCGCGAGCACGAGGCGATGGTCGCCCTCTTCGAGGCGGGCGACGAGCTCCGCCGCCAAGCGGACGACGTCCAGACGCGTCTCCTCGAGGTCAAGGCGAACGCGGACGAGGCGCATCGTCAGCACATCGCGGCGATCGAAGAGGTGCGGGACATCGAGAAGCTCCTCTACGCCGCGCGCGGCGGGCGCGCCCCCGCCGCCTGGTCCCCGGCGGAGGCCCCCCGGGAAGAGGATTTCCTGGCTCGCCTGAAGAAGGGCGAGAAGGTCTCCACCGAGGACCTCCTCGAGCTGCAGAAGCGCGGGCGGGCCTAGGCGTCCTCGCACGTGACCGCCGCTTCCCCCGGCCGCACCGTCGAAGGGGTCATCTTCGTCCTCGACGACGTCCTCGTCCCGTTCCAGACCGTCCGTGCCTGGCAGTGGGCCTGGCGTCCCCAGGGACCTCTCCTCGCCGAGCGTCATGTCCAGAGTGCCCTGCGCCGCTCGCGGCACGCCTGGGACCGACGGCGCTGGCAGGGCCTGACAGGGAAGGCCGCTCCGGCCGACCTCGAGACCTTGCGGGAGCATCTCGCCTCGGCGCTGCGGGCGATCGCCGGGCACGCGGTCCCGCCCGCAGAGAGCGAGGCCGTCGTGCGCCGAATGCTCCGCCCGGCCGGGGAGGTAGAGCGGTTCCCCGATGTGGCGCCGGAGCTCGAACGCCTGCGCCGGACGGGGGTCAAGGTCGGCGCGCTCACCCCCCTCCCTCTCGAGAGCGCTCGGTGGCTCGCCCGGCGGGTCGGTCTCGAGGAGACGATCCTCCTCGGGACGGGCGATCCCCCCGGACCCTGCGTCCCTGCCAAGGACGCGTTCCGGTCCGCGGCCGTCCGACTGGGCACGCCGCTCGACCGGACCACGCTGGTGGGGGACCTCTACTGGAGCGACGTCCACGCGGCCCAGCGGGCCGGCCTCTCCGCGGTCCTGCTGGACCGAACGGGGGCCTGGCCCCATGTGAGCTCGGGCCGGATCTCTACGCTAGCGGACCTGGAAAGGGCCCTCGCAGCCGGGCCCGCCGTGTGACCCTCCCCCCTGGGGCGAGCTCCACCCCTCGGCGACTCTCCGTCAGGGGACTTCTTATAGGGGCGCCCCCGGTGCGGCGGCGATGCCTCTCCGCCAAGTCAAGCTTGACCAGACGGAGCTCCGTCAGATCAAGGAGCTCTACGAGGGCGTGATGTCCCACGCCTGCCACGGCCTGTTCTTCAAGGAGGGGTCGGTGATCGGCGGGAACATGGCCGAGGAGGCCCTGAAGGACCGGGCGCACTACTACGAACGGGCCGCGGCCCTTCTCGAGGAGAGGGGCTGGGTCGAGGAGGTTCGGTTCTCCGAGCACGAAGTGGTCGTCCGGGGGTCGATCGAGGTCGCTCCGAGCGACATCGCGACCTGCCACCGCCTCCGGGGCATCCTCCGCGAGTTCTACGAACGTTTTAAGGGGGAGCGCGTCAAATGCACCGAGGAAGCGTGCGCAAGCACCGGGCAGCGCGAATGCCATTTCCGGGTCGAGGAACTGTGAGGGGAGCGAGGTGATGATGGCCACGGGCAACGTGGGCGCGGTGATCAAGGACCTGAAGACGAAGGTCAACGGGATCGCGACGGCGCTCGTGTCGCGGGACGGCCTGGTCCTGTACGCGGACGTTCCCGCGGGCGTCTACACCGAGACGTTTGCCATCATGTGCGCGACGATCCTGGGCGCGGCGGCGACCGCGAACACCGAGCTGAACCGGGCCCCTCCGGAGCGCATCGTCGACGAGGGCAACGACTCCAAGACGATCATCGTTGGGAGCGGGAAGAAGGCGCTCCTGGTGGCGGTCGTCGACCAGACGGCCGACGAGGCGAAGGTCCTGGACGAGGTCGCGAAGGTCGCTGACCTCCTGAAGGCGAACTGAGCCGAGAGTGGACGCTCGCCCGGACTACGGTGCCGGGACCCCTTCGTCGTCGTCCGGAGCGGCTCGCGCCCCGCGGGACGGACCCGTGATCATCCGGGTGGCGTAGCCCGCGAGCGCCGCGACGAGCCGTGCCCAGGCGATCGCCCCTTTCTGTCCGGCCAGAAGGCGGCGGAGGCGGTAACGGACCCACAGGCTCCCATGCTTCTCGGTGAGCTGCTTACGCCCGTAGCCGTTCCAGAACGCCTGGTACAGGAACCGGAGGAACGTCGCGCGCATGCGGTGGAGAACGATCGCCTCGGGGTCGTACAGGATCGACGCGCCCCGGCGGACGGCGCGCAGGTTCAGGTCGATGTCCTCGGCGGTGATGAAGCTCGTGTCGAAGCCCCCGAGCCGCTCGAACAGCGCTCGCGGATAGAGCAGGTTGCACGACGGATAGGTCACGTCGTACCCCCCCTGGAAGAGCTCGACCCGCTCGAGGTCGCCGTACTTGGGCTTGCCTACCGTCAGCGTTCGACCGGCGACCACGGCGGTCGGCCCGGCGTGCCGGCGAAGGGTCGCCAACCAGTGCGCGTCGGCGGCGCAGTCCCCGTCGATGAAGGCGACATAATCGGCGCGGGCCAGGCTCACCCCCCGGTTGCGGCCGCCTCCGCGCGAGCACGGCCTCCGGTCGACCCGCAGCAGGTCCGGGTGCCGGGTGCGGAACTCCTCGGCGATCGCGATCGTCCGGTCGGTGCTCACCGCGTCGACCAGGATGACCTCGAACGGCGGCTCCTGAGCAACTAGGCTCTCGAGGAGCCCACCGACGTGGTGCTCCTCGTTGCGCGTGGTGACTACGACCGAAACGAAAGGACGACCGGTAGGCTCACTTCCCAATGTCCATCACGACGACGTCCTTCACCGCGCGCATGCTCTTGAAGGGGAGGACGAGCCGGCCGGAGGCGTCGCTCTGGAACAGGCGCTGTTCGACGTCCTCACTGGGGGTCACGAGAACGTGGGCGATCCCGCCCGTGAGGGTGTCGACCACGAAGTTGTCGATCATCCCGAGGATCTGTCCGTCCCCGGTCATCACGGTCTTGCCCCGAAGCTCGGTGAGGAACTTGCGCATAGCCAATGCCCCGAGCGCCATGGGCGGCCCGTCGTATTTAATCGTTGGCGGGAAGTGGAACGCGGGAGCCTCCGGTCCGCCCTTGGGGGCTCCCGCCCTCCTGGCCTCGCCCAAAGGGTTTCAATCCCCCGAAGGTACCCGCGGTCCCGTTCCGGGAGCGAACGCCGATGGCCCGAACCGATCGATCCAGCGAGGCCGCGATCCGGGCGGACCTCGAGGAGTTCTGGAAAGGGTTCTCGTTCCCCCCGGACCGAAGGGCCCACTGGGAGTTCGCCAGCCGGCGGTATCAGCCGATCCTCGACTTCTTGGCGACCAGCCCGCCGGGACCGGACTCTCGGGTCCTCGACCTAGGAGGCGGCCTCGGCGGCCTGGCCGTGGCCCTCCACGCGCGGTATGGCGGCCATTACGACCTGGCGGACGGCGTCCCTCCTCCCGAGGGAACCGAGGCCCACCTGGCCCGGTACGGCATCGAGTCGTTCCGTGCCGTCCGGTTCGACCGGCCCGAGACGTTCGAGGCGCTCCCGGGAGGGTACGACCTGGTCCTGTTCGTTGAGGTGCTCGAGCACCTCCTCCAGGACCCGTTGCCGGTGTTCCGGCGGATCCACGACCAGCTCCGCCCGAATGGCCGCTTGCTCCTCACCACACCGAACCTCGCCCGCCTCGGCAATCGCTGGAAGCTCCTTCGGGGGAAGACCGTCAACGAGAGCGGGAGGTTCCCCCAGGACGGGAGCCTGAGCTTCGGCCATGTCATCGAGTACACCCTGGACGAGCTCGATTACCTGCTGGGATGGGAGAGCTTCGTCCGGGAACGCTCGCGGGTGGTCCAGCACGTCCCCAACGCTCACCCCACCCGGTTCCAGCTAGCCGGCGTCCCGTGGCTGAACACCGTGCTCGCGGACCGTCTGCGCCTGGGGGACGACCTCGTGGCCCTGTACCGGCCCGTGGCACGGCCCGAACCGCCGCGCCCGAGGCCGGGCCGCATCTGATCCCGAGGCCGGGCCCTCCCCGCTCTCGGAGGTAGCGGCTCCGGGCGCCCCCGGCCTCCTCGCCCTCGGCAATGCTTATATCGCGCACCTGGGTCGAGCCGACCCTTCTATGGCGGTACGCCGTCGTAAGGGCAACGCGGAGCTCGTCCGCCTCGTCCAGGAGCTCAAGAAGGCGGCCCGGGCGCACGAAGCGCCGATCTGGGCGGCGGTCGCGGACCGCCTGGAGCGCCCCCGTCACCAGCTGATCCCGGTCAACGTCGGCCAGCTCGGCCGGCTCGCGGTGGCCGGCGAGACGATCGTCGTGCCGGGGAAGCTGCTCGCGGAGGGCCCGCTGGCCAAGCGCCTGACGGTCGGGGCGTTCGGTTTCTCGGCCGAGGCGCGTAGCAAGATCCACGCGGCCGGAGGGACGGCGCTCTCGCTGCACGAGATGGTACGGGCCCACCCGGACGGCTCAGGAGTGAGGCTCCTTGCCTGAAGCGGCCCCCCCGAAGTCTGCGGCTCCGACCATCGTGGACGCCAGTGGCCTCGTGCTGGGCCGGGCGGCGAGCTGCATCGCGCACCGGCTCCTGGCCGGCGAGTCGATCGTGGTCGTCAACTCCGAACGGGCGGTCGTGACCGGCTCCCGCTCGAGCGTGATTGCAGGATACACCGCGGCCCGGGCTCGCGGCTCGGTCCGCTCGGGTCCCCATTTCCCCCGCTATCCGGATCGGATCTTCCGGCGGACCGTCCGGGGCATGCTGCCGCACCTCCGCTCGCGCGGGAAGACGGCGTTCGCCCTTCTCGAGGTCCATATCGGTGTCCCGGACGCGCTGCGGGACGCGCCCCGAACGACGATCGAGGAAGCGAAGGCCCGGCCCGCCCTGCGGGCTCCGTTGACCCTCCAGGAGATCACGCGCCTGCTCGGAGCACGACTGTGAAGGCCCCGATGGTCATCCTGGCGACCGGCAAGCGCAAGGCGGCGATCGCTCGGGCGACCGTCCGCAAGGGCCAAGGCCTCCTGCATTACAACGGTGTGCCGCTCGAACTGGTCGAGCCCGAGATCGTGCGCCAGAAGATCCAAGAGCCCCTGATGATGGTGGGGGACCGGGTCCGCAGCGTGAACATCACCGTGCACGCGCGCGGAGGCGGGGTCATCGGGCAGGCCTCGGCGGCCCGCACCGCGGTCGCTCGGGGTCTCGTCTCGTGGCTCAAGGACGACGCGCTCCGGACGACGTTCAGGCACTACGACCGCACCCTGCTCGTCAACGACCCGCGCCGCAAGCTGCCCAAGCGCCCGGGCGGCCGGGGGGCCCGGGCCCGGCGGCAGAAGTCGTACCGCTAGACGGTCCAGGGGGGTAGAACCACGTGACGATGATGGTCCCCGTCCGCTGCTTCACCTGCGGGGCGGTGATCGGCCAGTACTGGGACGAGTACCGCGAACGGACGATGCGGGGCGAGCCGGCCGGCCAGGTCTTCGACGCGCTCGGACTCGAGCGGTACTGCTGCCGGAGGATGCTCCTGTCCCACGTCGACCTTCTGGACGAGGTCGGACCGTACGGCTAGGCGCCGCTCCAGGGTCCTGTCGCCCCCGCCCGCGCCGCGGAGCGGACGGCCCCACCAGGGCCACCGCGAAGAACCGACTCCCTGAGGCCTACCGAGGGGCGGGCCTCAGGGGTCGGGCGTGCCGTGGGCCGGCTTACTCGTCGTCGTCCTCGTCGTCCGGGCGCTTCGCCGGCCGCTCCAGGCCGCTGCGACTCGTTCCGGATTTGGGGGCCCCCGGCCTAGCGCCTCGGGTGCGCCGTCGCCAGAACAGGACCAGCACCGCCACGACGACGATGAGGCCCGCGGCGACCCCCCCGTACTCCAGCAACGTCGTGAGCTGGTTCGGGGAGATGGTGACGGGCATCGAGGCGATGCTCACCGAGGTGTTGTTAGCGAACTGGTTCGTCGCCGCGGCGTACGCATAGAGGATGAACGAGCCCGACTTGCTCGGGCTCCAGGTGAGCACGGCGCGCACCGTGTAGCCGTACTTCAGGCTCGTCACCATGCCTACCGGGCTGAGCGGAGTGGCGTTGACCGTCGCGGTAGAGCTCGTGTTGGAGTAGCCGTAGAAGACGACCGAGTTCGGAGAGCCACCGATGTACTGCCTGGACCCGGTCCCGCTCGGGGGAAGCAGGTAGAACCAGACCTGGACGTCCTGAGCGACCGACTTCGATCCGCCGCCGACGGTGACGTTCACCCAGTAGGTGTACGTCTTGCCGGCGCTCACGCTCGAGGGACCGGTGAAGTTGTTCGCTTCCATGATCGGTCGCAAGGTCGTATTCTCGGCCACCTCCAGGGATTGGACCGAGTACGCCGTGTTGCCGTTCTTGTCCGTGACGGTGAGGTTGACCTTGTAGTCCGTCGTCCTCGGAACGAGGCGGACGGTCGGGTACTGCCCGCTGGGCCTCAGGCTCGTGTTCGTGTAGGTGATGTTCTGGGTCGGAGTGGTGGCGGTGTTCGCCACGTTCGTGATCACCCAGCGGTACTTCACGATGGAACCGTTGCCGTAGTCGACGGAGGAGTTCCCGTTGAGCCGGACGATCGCGTAGTGGTTCGAGCCCTCGACGATGCTGTTGCTCGGGATCGCCTTGTTCGCGCTGTTCAGCAGCGTGAAGCCGGGGACCGGCGGCTCCGAGTCGTTGACCAGGATCGGGAGGCGGGCGAGGGAGGAGGTCCCGACCAACGACCAGACCTCGAGGGTGAGGTTGTACATCCATCCCCAGCCCTTGACCCCGGTCGGCGCGCCGTTGATCCTCACGTTGGAGAAGTTGACGTAGTAGCCGTGCCCCGGCCCGGTGAGGCTGTTGGTCGAGTTCGACCCGAAGGCGACCGTCCAGTTCGACCAGAACGGATTCGCCCCGGAGGCGACCGAGTAGTTCGCGCTGACGTTGTAGCTGTGCGCCGTCAGCGTGAAGAGCGCGATCGAGAGGTTGTTCGGGCTCGGGGTCCGGGTCAGGTTCGCGCTGAACTGCAACGTGGTCGTCCAGTTGATGAAGAGGAACGGCGTTCCCCCTGCCGAGCGGTTCTGCGCCGTGGTAGCGTTCGTGGCGATCTTCGCGACCGGGACCGTCCTCTCGACGTACGCGTAGAACGTCGTCGAGTTCGAGATCCCGGCCGAGTTGATGATCGTCAACTTGCCGGTGTAGTTGTGCGCCCCGGTAGTTGTCTTGTAGGTGTGGTTGGTCGTCACGTTGGTCGTGTTCACGTAGCTCTTGTCCCCGGGCAGGGTGAGGCCGTCCCCGAACTGCCACTCGTAGACCGTTCCGTTCAAACCGGCCGGGTAGGTCGACCCGGCGGCGCTGAACGTGAGGTTCTCGCCCACGCCCACGACCGCCGTGTAGTTCCCCTGGGTCTTGTTGAGGATGTTCGCCGAGGAGAACGTGAAGTTCGAGGAGCTGATGGCGACGGCGGGGGTCAGGCTCCCTTCGCGGACCACGGTGAACGTCGCGGTCGCCGCGGCCGTCGAGCTCTCCAGGGATTCCAGCGTGAAGTTCGTCCAGGTGCCGCGAGTTCCCTTCCCGATCAGGTTCGTCTGGGCAGGAGCCGTGGTGCCGGCGTACAGGGCGTACCCCTTCGGCAGCTCGAGCGTGTAGTTGTACACCTCGGTGCTCGTGGCCGGATGCGCGAAACGGAACGAGAGGGAGTACGCCGAGCTGTTCTTCGGGACCGTCCCGTTCAGCGTGTAGTTCGTCTCCCAACCGTAGGATAGGCTGGCGGAACTCCCGAGGCCGCAGTACGACAACGCGGGGCAAGTGGAGCTCCAGAGCGAGAGGGGCAGGCTCCCGTTCGGCCCCGTGAAACCGGTGCTGTTGATCGTGAGACCGGCTTGGACGGCGGGGAAGAAGGGACCTTGCGCGGCGATCCAGGGCTTCAGGACGGTGTTGAGGTCCGCGGCTGGGAAGGTGAGCGAGGAACGGTTGAAATCGAGCCCCAGCTGGGCCCAAAGCTGGCCCACGGAGGCGTTAGGGAGCTGGGGAAGGACCGTGTCGTTACCCAGCCGAACGTTGGTGTCGACCTTCAGCGAGCCTCGGCCGGAGGTGAGGTTGATGGCCGTGAAGTTCAGGACGGTCGTGAAGTTCCCCAGCGTGGAGGTGGGGGCCGGCTTCACGGTCACGCTGTGCGAGATCGGGGACGGGGTCGAGGTGTTCACGGTGAACCACGCCGGCTCGAAGCCGATCGACGAGAGCACGACCACGAACTCCTGGGACCCGTGCGAGAAGTTGGCGGGGTACGACGCGAACGCATAGTACCCGCCCGGAGGAGTCGACGTGGAGTAGAGGTAGCGGTCCCACGTCTCGTAAAGCGTCGCGTTGCCGGCGGTCGTCACGTACGTGTGACTGACCGACGAGTAGATCCGGCCCGAGATCGAATACGCCGCGAGGACCGGGTTCACGTGCGGGGGCCTCGGGGAGGAGATCTTCACCGCGGTGGTGTTCGTGAACAGGTTCGGTCCGGAATTGTGGGTGACCTGAAGGACCCAGGAGCCGAACGGAACGCTGAGATTGTAGACGCCGCTCGCGTTCGTCACGTTGGCGGTGAGGACCAGGCCATCGTACGTCGGGGCGAGGAGCTGCACGGTCGCCCCCGCGATCGGCACGCCATTCTGCGTCACCGTCCCGTTCAGGCTGGCGTTGTACGGGAGGACCGAGACGTTCGTGATGACCTGGGCGTAGATCCGGTTCGTGAGGACCGTCGCATTGTAGTAGCGGTACGTCGGGACCTGCTGGAGCGGAAGGACCGCGGCGCGCGCGTACCCCGAGAGGCTGACGTTAGCCGTCGGGGCGACGTACAGGCCCCAGTACCCGGGAGCCAGGGCACTGGCGGTCCCGCTGGTGGTGAACGTGAACTGGCCGCCGGTACCGAAGACCGTTGTGGTGTAGACCGCCCCGGTCGCACGGGAGGCCAGGTCGACCGTGACGCCGGCGGGCACGGGGGGCGCCGAGAGCCCTCCCGGCTGGTCGACGAATCCGGTCAGCTGGTAGCTCGTCGAGGCGGCCGCCGCGGTTCCCAGGATCGCGGCGAAGGCGCTCGCCAGCACGACGAAGGCGAGCACCCACGTTGCCGTGCGGTACAGAGGGGGTTGCAAAGGTCTCACTTCTCCCGTTCAGTCTCCCTCGTCGCCGAGGGCGGCGCGCGCAACTTGGCCCCATTACTTAGCGGTTTCTCCAAAAAAGCCGGTCCGACCCCCGGCACGTCGGGCCCGGCCGGCCCGGCCTTTCGGCGGGGCTACCGGTAGATCGCTTCCACCGGCTCCTCGCGACGGCGGCCGGACCGTTCGCGGGAGAGGTGCTTCTCGAACTCTTGGTAGAACTTGAGCGTCTCCGGGTCGCACGACGCGTGGACCTGGGTCAGGGCCGCGTCGAAGTGAGCCCGGGTGACCCGGTTCGCCTTGAGGTTCTCGCGGATCGCCCCCAGGCCGGCCTCCCGGCACAGGGCCGCGAGGTCGCTCCCGACGAACCCCTCCGTCCGCGATGCGATCAGCTCCAGGTTCACATCGTCCGCGAGGGGCATGCGCGCGGTGTGAACGCGGAGGATCTCGAGCCGACCGGCGGTATCCGGCGGCTCGACGTTGAGCAGGCGGTCGAAACGTCCGGTACGGAGGAGCGCCTCGTCGACGATGTCGGGCCGGTTCGTCGCGGCGATCACGAGCACCCGCTCGAGCGTCTCCAGTCCATCGATCGAGGTCAGGAGCTGGTTGACGATCCTCTCCGTGACCCCGCTCGACGTCTGGAGCCCCCGGCGCGGGGCGATCGAGTCGATCTCATCGATGAAGACGATCGACGGCGACGCCTGGCGGGCCTTCTTGAAGATCATCCGGATCGCCTTCTCGCTCTCGCCGACCCACTTGCTCATCACCTCGGGCCCCTTGACCGAGACGAAGTTCGCTTGGCTCTCCGTCGCGACGGCCTTGGCGAGGAGGGTCTTGCCGACCCCCGGGGGCCCGTAGAGAAGGACTCCGCGCGGCGGGTCGATGCCGATGTGCCGGTACGCCTGCGGGTTCTTGAACGGGAGCTCGACCGACTCCTCGAGAATCCTTCGGACCCGACCGACCCCTCCGACCTCCTTCCAATGGGTCGTCGGGACCTCGACCGCCACGTCCCGGAGGCTGGACGGCTCGATCTGCTTGAGCGCCTCCCGGAAGTCGGTCTCGGTGACCTTCATCCGCTCGAGCAGGGAGATCGGGATCGGGTGGTCGAAATCGATCTCGGGGAGGTACCGCCGCAGCGCTCGCATCGCCGCTTCCCGGGCGAGGGACGACAGGTCGGCCCCGACGAACCCATGGCACTGGGCCGCGAGCTCTTTCAGGACGCGGTCGCGCTCGCGGTCGCTCCCCTCGATGGGCATGCCGCGGGTGTGGATCTGCAGGATCTCGAGCCGCCCGTCTAGGGTCGGGACCCCGATCTCGATCTCCCGGTCGAAGCGGCCCGGGCGGCGGAGCGCGGGGTCGATCGCCTCCTCGCGGTTCGTCGCGGCGATGACGAT
>Ga0187771_10003616_pt1 | contig 10820 bp, 7 predicted proteins | sample 0116_SJ02_MP15_1_FD_133139 | JGI IMG/M metagenome (GOLD analysis project Ga0187771, IMG submission 133139) | Tropical peat soil microbial communities from peatlands in Department of Meta, Colombia - 0116_SJ02_MP15_10_MG | ecosystem: Environmental > Terrestrial > Soil > Wetlands > Peat | place... | reverse complement strand
TGCGCATCGCGATACATGCGGGCGACATCCTGATGGCGGTCGAGTACCCACAGGGCCTGAGCGCGCGCAATGTGCTTCCCGGCAGAGTGATGGCGCTGGAACAACAGGGCATCACCGTGCATGCGCGGGTCGATTGCGGCGTTTTCTTTCAGGTGCATTTGACTCCCGGCGCGCGGGAATCGCTGGCGCTCGACGCTGGCCGGGCAGTTTGGCTGGTGATCAAGACTTACTCTTGCCACTTGCTGGAGCACGAGCCGGAGTAGCCGTCTCCTTGGATGAGCTTGTTTCTAAGGTTGCTGATCGAAGCCTACGAAAACAGGCTCCGGCTGGAGCTGGATGCCAAACGTGTCGAGCACGCGCTGTTGAATTTCATTTTTCAAGGCGACGATATCGGCCGCAGTCGCACCCCCGCGGTTGACGATGGCCAGCGCGTGTTTGCGCGAGATCCCCACCGGCCCGCGGGCCAGACCTTTCGGGAAGCCGGCGTGTTCTACGAGCCATGCTGCCGCGATCTTGACCAACCCGTCCTTCGTGGGGAAGTTGGGAATCGGGCCGGCGCGGGCGCGCAGTTGTTCGAATTTCTCGCAGGTGAGCACAGGATTTTTGAAAAATGATCCGGCGCTGCGACAATCGTCGTCTCCGGGAACGATCAGCATGGCCTTGCTGAGCCGGATCGCGCGCACCGCATCGCGGGTTTCTGCCAGGGTCGGCGGGTTGCTGCGGCCGCCGAAATGATGTTTGAGGTCGCCATATTCGATGCGCGGTGCTCCTCCAGGCACCAGTGCGAACATTACTCGTAAGACGATATAGCGGCCGCGAGCCCGTGAATTGAAAATGCTGGTGCGGTAAGCAAAACCGGAATCGGCGTTCTGTAGCTCGCACATCTTGTCGCTCGCAGTGTCAAGCACGCGTACGCTAAGGATCGTGTCTGAAACCTCCTGGCCATAGGCGCCGACGTTCTGCACCGGCGCACCGCCTACGGTCCCAGGAATACCGCTCAGGCACTCAATGCCCGCACAATCGCGCGCGACTGCATAGGCAACGAAGCTGTCCCAATCTTCGCCCGCCGCCGCGTCGAGCAGCATGCGTGGTCCATCGCGTTGTTCTGCGATGCCGGCGAGCGCGATCTTCAGCACGAGACCGGGCCAGCCCGCATCCGAAATGACGAGATTGCTGCCGCCGCCCAGCACGAATAGCGGCCAGCCCCGGCTGCGCGCTTCCGCAACCGCAGCGTAAACATCTTCCTCGCTGCGAGCTTCCACGAAATAGCGCGCCGGCCCGCCCACCTTGAAGGTGGTCAGCGGGGCCAACGGAACCTGTTGCTGGGTGCGCATCCGCGCTCAGAATAGCAGAGGAAATCCCATCTTCAGGGTGTCGGCTGCTGGGCGATGAAGGACTTCACCGCGATCTGGTTGGGCTGAATACCGACCGGAACCAAGGTATGAAGTGCGAAGGGAGCGGGATTGGCCTTGGTGGTCTTATCGCGCTTGAGGATCACCGCCACGTCTCCGGCGAGGGCGTCGGCTACCAGCAGGAAATGCTGATTGGGGCTGAGCGCCAGAGCGTCCGGACGGCTGCCCACCATTACCGTGGCTACAAGCCTGCCACTATCGATGCTGTAAACAGCCAGCGTGTCGGCGCCGAAGTTGCTCACATAAAGCAGGGAATTGTCGCTGCTGACGACCGCGTGTGACGGGTGAGTGCCGATCAGGAAAGTGCCACCGACCTCGTTGGTCGAGGTCTCGATGACGGAGATGCTGTCCGAATCGAAGTTGCACACGAACAGCTCGCCGCCATCCGGCTTGAGCGCCAGGCTAACGGGCGTCTTGCCGACGTCAAGCAGAGTGAGCAGGGCGCCGGACTGCAGGTCGAGCGCCGCAACCTGCGAGGAGCCACTGCAGGCGACGAAAGCCTTGCTGGAGTCGGGTAGGATGGCAATCTCTCCCGGCTCACGGCACGCCTTGATGGTGGTGCGGACCTGGTTCCGGCCAGTGTCGATGAGCGAGACCGAATCACCGCCGCGATTGGAGACCACCAGCGTCTTGCCATCGGGCGAAACCCGCACCACGCCGGGAGCTCCGCCGACGCCCACGGTCGCCAGCACTCGCCGAGCGTCCAGATCAATCACGGATACGTTGGCCGAGCCGGAGTTGGCCACGTAGCCGCGCTTGCCGTCGGGCGACACGTCGATGAAATACGGCGCGTGATGCACCCCGATGGTCGCCACCACCTGGTTGCGTTCGGCATCAATCACGCTGACGTTGTCGGAGCCGGTGTTCACGACGTAGACCTCGTTGCGTGTGGGGCTGGCGGTCACGCCGGTAGGGTTGCGGCCCACAGGAATGGTGGTGATGGCGCGGAAGGTGTAGAGGTCAAGGATGCTGGCGCTGTTGCTGCGACCATTCGTGATGTAGGCATACTGTCGAAGGTCGGGAAGCGGTTCGCGCCGGCAGCCGCCGAGAGCGAGCAGGCAAGAGCCCGCGAGGAGGGCGGCGATCTGCTTCCTGAGGCTCAACGTCTAGCGAGCGGCTGCGGCCGCGGGTGTTAGCTCACGGCGCACCACGGCGGCGATCTGCCGCACTTCGGACATCAATTCGTCGAACTGATCGGGATAGAGCGACTGCATGCCATCGGAGAGCGCGCGGTCGGGATCGTTGTGCACTTCCACGATCAGGCCATCGGCGCCTACGGCCACCGCGGCGCGCGACAGCGGCGTTACCTTGTTGCGCTTGCCGGTGCCGTGGCTAGGGTCCACCAATATGGGCAAATGGCTCAGGCGATGCACCGCCGGAACCACGCTCAGGTCCAAGGTGTTGCGGGTGTGGTCGGCGAAGGTGCGCACCCCGCGCTCGCACAGGATCACGTCGTAGTTGCCTTCGCACATCACGTACTCGGCGGCCATCAGGAATTCTTCCAGCGTCGCGGCCATGCCTCGCTTCAGCAGCACCGGCTTCTTGGCGCGACCAGCACGCTTCAGCAGCGAGAAGTTCTGCATGTTGCGGGCGCCGATCTGGATGACGTCGGCGTACTCCTCCACCAGTTCCAGCGATTCGTGGTCGATGGCTTCGGTCACGATGCGCATGCCCCATCGCTCGCGTACCTCCGCCAGAATTCGCAAGCCTTCTTCACCGAGACCCTGAAACGAATAAGGCGACGTGCGCGGCTTGTAGGCGCCTCCGCGAAAGAACTGCGCTCCCGCGCGATGCACGCGCTCGGCGATGGCGAAAGTCTGCTCGCGGCTCTCCACCGCGCACGGCCCGGCGATGATCGCCAGCTCCGGCCCGCCTATGCTGGCGGAGTTGCTGAAGCGGACAACCGTGTTGTCCTGCTTGACGTCGCGGCTCACCAACTTGTAGGGCCTGGTGACGCGGATGACCTCAGCGACACCGGGCATTTCTTCCAGGCCGAGTTCCACCTCACCGCGATTGCCGGTGATGCCGATAGCGGTGCGCTCCGCTCCGGGAATGGCGTGGGCGCGGTATCCCGCCGCTTCGATCTTTTCGCAGATTGCGCGTACCTGCTCTTCGGTAGCGTGCGCTTGCATAACGACAAGCATGGCCGGACCTCGGAAAGACTTGATAGTTTACTCCAGTTGTCAGTTGTCAGTTGCCAGTTTGCCAGCACAAACTACAGCCTCCCCAGATCGCGACAAGCGGAGGACCTTATGGCGCACCCAACATATCGAGACCTCAAAGTGTGGCAGAAGGCGATGGAACTGGTAACGGCGATTTACACTGAAACCCAGGCGTTCCCGAAGTCAGAGACTTATGGGCTGACCAGCCAAATGAGGCGCGCGGCAGTGTCGATTCCGAGTAACATCGCTGAAGGACAGGGCAGACGCCCCGAGGCGACTTCCAGCCTTTCCTGCGCAACGCTCGCGGATCGCTTCTTGAACTGGAAACGCAGGTCTTGATCGCCCAGAATCTGCGATATTTGACACCAGCGCAGGCGGATGCGTTGGTGGCTCGGTGCTCAGAGGTGGGGCGCATTCTCAACGGATTGATTGGCTCCCTTCGTAAGAACTGACAACTGGCAACTGACAACTGACACACATGCCGATCTCTATGGCCTGCGAGCAGGACATCCTGAAGCGGCCGCCGCCGAAGCGGCCGCCGCGGCGAACTGCGCGCCGTATCGGCATTCACACTTCGACCGCAGGCGGCGTTCAGAATGCCGCTGAACGCGCCTGGCGCCTGGGTTGCAGCACGTTCCAAATCTTTTCCTCGAGCCCGCGGCAGTGGAGGCCGTATGAGTTGGGCCCGAAGCAGTGTGCGGAAATGAGCCGCCTGCGCCAGAAGTACGATCTCAAGCCGCTGGTCATCCATGCCAGCTATTTGCTGAATCTGGCCGGAGGCAATCCCGAGTTCTATGCCAAGACCATAGCGACATTTCGGGGTGAGGTCGAGCGTGCGCTGGCGCTCGGCGCTGAATATCTCGTCGTCCATCCCGGATCGTTCCGCGGTGCGAGCCGCGAGGAGGGCCTGGCGCGCGCCGCCTATGCTATCCGCAAGGCAGCAGCGGGTCTCGACCTGGCGAAAGGCGGCCTGACCGTGCTGATCGAAAACACTGCCGGCGCCGAACACTCCCTCGGCGGGAGTTTCGAGCATGTCGCAGCGCTGATGGGCGTTCTGCGGGGGTTCATCCCGGTGGCGGCGTGCATGGATACTTGCCACATCCACGTCGCCGGCTATGACATCATCACCCCGGAAGGCTACGAGGCGACGCTGCGACAGATTGACGAGACCGTTGCCCTTAAGAACGTTCCAGTGTGGCATTGCAATGACGCCAAAGCCGTTTTGGGCTCGAAGCTTGACCGCCATCAGCACATCGGTCATGGCACAATCGGTACCGCGCCCTTCAAACGCCTGTTGAATGACCCCCGCCTGGTGCACGCCGCTTTCATTGCGGAAACGCCCATCGACAGGCCTGGAGATGACCGGAGCAACCTCAACGCATTGAAGCGCCTGGTGCAGACAACAATAGAGACGCAGCATGCTGCGCCTCTACGAGCGTCGTCTCCTGTCCGTGTAAAATCGAGAATCGGACGGATGTGATCCGACCATAATGCCTGAACCCCAAACCCCTCCTGGTGCTGAAACGCCCGAGCGCTACGATCCGCAGCGTATCGAGGAGAAATGGTCCGCTCGCTGGCAGCAGCAGCCGGAGCTCTTTCGCACTGAGCCCTTCGACTCGCCGCGTCCGAAGTACTACGTGCTGGAGATGCTGCCTTATCCCTCGGGCGCGCTGCACATGGGGCACGTGCGCAACTACTCCATCGGCGATGCCCTGGCCCGCTACATGTGGATGAAGGGCTACAACGTCCTGCATCCCATGGGCTGGGATGCTTTCGGCCTGCCCGCCGAGAATGCCGCCATCAAGAACAACACTCCTCCTAAAGAGTGGACGCTCTCCAACATCGCGCACATGAAGGCGCAGATGAACCGGCTCGGGTTTGCCTACGACTGGTCGAAGGAAATCGCCACCTGCCTGCCTGAGTATTACCGCTGGAACCAGTGGTTCTTTCTGAAGATGTACGAGCGCGGGCTGGCGTATCGCAAGAAGAGCCGCGTGAACTGGTGCCCGGAGTGCGCCACCGTGCTGGCCAACGAGCAGGTCGTCGACGGCTGCTGCTGGCGGCACACGGAAACCCGCGTCCAGCAGCGCGAGCTGGAGCAGTGGTTCCTGCGGATCACCGACTATGCCCAAGAATTGCTGGACGATCTCGACCGCCTCCCCGGCTGGCCGGAAAAAGTTCGCACCATGCAGCGCAACTGGATCGGCCGCAGCGAGGGGACGCTGGTGGACTTCAAGCTCGACGGTCCCGCGGGTTCTGCCGGCGACAAGATCCCCGTTTTCACCACGCGCGTGGACACCATCTTCGGCGCCACCTCGGTGCAGCTAGCCCCCGAGCACCCCATGGTCGCCGACCTGGTCGCGAACGATCCCAGGCTGCGCACCAAAGCGGACGAGTTGATGGCGGAGCAACGGCGCGCCAAGGACGCGGGCGACGTGGGCGAGATCGAGAAGCACGGCGTGTTTACCCACTGCTACGCCATCAATCCGTACAACCACGAGAAGGTTCCCATCTGGGTGGCGAACTATGTCCTGATGGAGTACGGCACGGGCGCCATCATGTCCGTGCCCGCGCATGACGAGCGCGACTACGAGTTCGCCAAAAAGTACGGCCTGGAGATTCGCGTCGTCATCCTGCCGCGCTATGAAGGCGAACCGCCCGCGGCCGGCCAGGCCGAGCCGCCGGTGCTGCCTTTCACCGCTACCAACAGCATGCTGATCAACTCCGGCCAGTACAACGAGCTTTCGAACGACGAGGCCATGGAGCGCATGGCGCAGGACGCCGAGCGCGGCGGCTTCGGCAAGGCGGCCGTCACGTATCGCTTGAAGGACTGGGGTATCTCGCGCCAGCGCTACTGGGGCACGCCCATCCCTATGCTGTACTGCGATGGCTGCGGTATTGTGCCCGTGCCGGAGAAGGACCTGCCCGTGGTGTTGCCGGAGAACGTGGACATCACCCTCACCGGCGGTTCACCGCTCGGCAAGGTCGAGGAATGGGTGAACACCCCGTGTCCGAGATGCGGAGGCAAGGCCCGTCGCGAGACTGACACCATGGATACGTTCGTCGATTCGTCCTGGTACTTCTATCGCTATACGGATCCGACCATTACGACTGCGCCCGTGGACCGCAAAACAATTGCCTACTGGTTCGAGATTGATCAGTACATCGGCGGGGTCGAGCACGCCATCCTGCACCTTATTTACTCCCGTTTCTGGACCAAGATGATGCGTGACCTTGGCGTGGTCGCAAATTCAGAGCCTGTTGAGCGCCTGTTCACCCAGGGCATGATCATCAAAGATGGCGCCAAGATGTCGAAAAGCCTCGGGAACCTGGTGATCCCGGACGAAATGATCGCGCGTTATGGCGCGGACGCCACGCGAATGTACACGCTGTTCGCAACATCCCCCGACCGCGAACTCGACTGGCAGGACGCCGGACTCGAGGGCATCAGCCGCTTCCTGTCGCGAGTACATCGCTTCTTCTCGGCAGCCCACGAATGTCCGGCTGAGCCTCAGGCCGCCGACCGAAGGGTTCTGCGCAAGCTGCACCAAACCATCCGCCGGATCACAGAGGATTTCGACAGCCGCTGGCATTTCAATACTTCCATCGCTGCCCTGATGGAGCTGCTGAATCTTGTTCTGGAGGAGCGGTCCGGCGGCGAGAGTGAGAAGCATGCTCTTATGAGCGCGAGCGTGCTAACGACCTTTCAGCGGAATTTCGTTCTTATGCTGCACCCGTTTGCTCCCTATCTCGCGCACGAACTCTGGGAGAGACTGGGCGAGAAGTCAAACCTGCTGCGCGCGCCCTGGCCAAAATATGATCCTGCGCTGGCAAAGGAAGACGAGATCGAGATCGTGGTGCAGATCAACGGCAAGATCCGCGACCGGCTGTTTGTTCCGGCCGATTCCTCGGAGGACGAACTCCGGCGGCTGGCGCTTGCCGCTCCCAAGGTCCAGACGACGCTCGACGGCAAGCAGGTGGTCAAGGCCATCGTGGTGCCGGGCAAGCTGGTCAACATCGTATTGCGCTAACCTCGATGAGTTCTTTGCTAGGGGGAGCCTGCCCCGAGTGAAGCCGAGGGGCGGATGAACGTGGATCATGTCCGCTACTTTACGAATCCAAGCGGGTTTTGGCCGGGCATTTCATGAGCCGGCGATTGTCCTGGCCGAGATCGCCTGGCGCTGGAGCTTTGGCTTGGCAACGCTGGCGCTGGCCGCCGGCATTTTCCTCGCCTACCTGGATACCATTCCCATCACCAAGACCGAACTGCTGGTGCTACGCAGCGGCGTGCCGTGGCTGATGATCGACGCGATTACCCACATACTCAGTGGCAGTGGTCCACGCCTGGCAAGATGCGTGGCCATGATGCTCCCGGCGATGGCAATTTTGTGGATTGCGGCCGCTAGTCTGGGTCGGGCCGCCACGCTCAAGGCATTGCTCGGCCATGAGGAGCGCGTCGCACTGGCCACCCAGATAGGGCTAAATTCTGTGCGTGCCAGCGTGACGCTTGCGTCGCTCATTGGATATCTTGGCGCAGCTATCATCGCGGGTCGCACGGCTTCCGGCGATGCCAATGTTCATCCGGGCATCTTCTTATTGGTGTTCGTCGTGCTCGGCACTGCCATCACGATCGTGCGCTCGCGCGTCAACTGGTTTATCTCTCTGGCTGCGATTCTGGCCGCGCGCGGGGGCCATGACACCTTCACTGCCATCGGCGGAGCTTTCGCCCTGTTTCGTCGCCATGTGGGAAAGTTTGCCGGCGCGGGAGCCGTTTTCGGTACCATCCATGGCGTGCTTCTTGCTTTCTGCAGCGTTGTCTGCTTGCTGGCGCTGTCCGTGGCCAGCATAGTGCCTCGCGTGGCTACATTATTCCTTCTGACAGTAACCACGTTGGCGTATCTCGCCGTGGTGGATTTCCTGCACATTGCGCGCCTGGCCACGTACGTTGCCATCGACGAAGGCGATCGTACGCCGCCGGTCGCGGTTGCGCCTGAGCCGCCGCCAATGCCCACTACACCACCCGTCGCGGAGCCCGGATTGCCCAGCCCAGAAGGAGCTGCCGGCTAGCAGCTAGTGGCTAGGGGCCGCCTTCTCGCTTTACACTGTCCTCAGGTTCTGCCATCTTTATATATGGAAGCGCAATCCATCGTCGTCCTCGATTTTGGCGCGCAGTATTCGCAACTCATCGCGCGCCGTATCCGCGAACAGAAAGTCTTTTCGGTCGTGCTGCCCTGCACAGCTTCGGTGGACGAGATCCGTAGTTATTCGCCGGTGGGCATCGTGCTCTCCGGCGGGCCGTCGTCGGTCTACGACCAGGATGCTCCTGCGGCCGACGATCGCATCTTCACGCTCGGAGTGCCGGTACTCGGCATCTGCTACGGATTGCAGCTCATGGCACACAAACTCGGCGGCAAAGTTCGTGCCGCGGAGAAGCGTGAGTACGGACACGCGGTGGTGCAGGTGCTGAACGGATCGCGGCTGTTTCAGGAGTTGCCGACCGAGATGTCGGTCTGGATGTCCCACGGCGACGAAGCGCTCGAGCTGCCGCCCGGTTTCAAGCTGATCGCGCGAACGCAGAATGCGGCCGTCGCCGCTATCGAAGATTCCAAGCGTGCCCTCTACGCCGTGCAATTTCATCCCGAAGTCAACCACACGCGCCAGGGCACGGAAATCCTGAAGAACTTCATCTTTGGCATCTGCCACGCGCGCCCAGAGTGGACAAACAAGCACTTCATCGATGAGACCGTGGCCTCGATCCGCCGTACGGTCGGCCAGGGCCGTGCCATCTGCGCGCTCTCCGGCGGCGTGGATTCGTCGGTGGCAGCCACGCTCGTGCATCGCGCGATCGGTGACCGGCTTACCTGCGTCTTTGTGAACAACGGCGTGCTGCGCAAGAACGAGTTCGAGAAGGTGCAGCAGAACCTGCGCGACAAGCTCGGCCTGAATCTCGTGGCGGTCGATGCAACCGACCGCTTCCTCGCGAAGCTCGCGGGCGTCACTGACCCGGAGCGCAAGCGCAAGATTATCGGCAACGAGTTCATCGCGGTCTTCGACGAAGAGGCGCATCGCATCGCGCAGGAGCACGGGCACGTGCAGTGGCTGGTGCAGGGTACGCTTTATCCTGACGTGATCGAGTCGCGCTCGGTGCGCGGGCCGTCGCAGACTATCAAGACCCATCACAACGTCGGCGGACTTCCCGAAGACATGAAGCTCAAGCTGATCGAGCCGCTGAAAGACCTGTTTAAGGACGAGGTGCGGCGCATCGGCCGCGAGCTCGGCATGCCCGAGGACATCCTTCAGCGCCAGCCGTTTCCAGGACCGGGGCTGGCCGTGCGCATTCTGGGCGAGGTCACGCGCGAGCGTCTGGACCTGTTGCGCGAGGCAGACGACATCGTGGTCGGCGAAATCAAACGCGCCGGACTCTACACGAAGATCTGGCAATCATTCGCCGTGCTGCTCCCGGTGATGTCCGTGGGCGTGATGGGCGATGCCCGCACTTATGCTTACACTTGCGCTATCCGCGCCGTGCATTCAGAGGATGGTATGACGGCCGACGTTGTCGAGCTGCCCTGGGAAGTGCTCAAGCGGATTTCGACGCGCATCGTGAACGAGGTGAAGGGAATCAACCGCGTGGTGTATGACACCACGTCGAAGCCGCCGGGGACGATTGAGTGGGAGTGATAGAAACCCAGATCATTCGCGACCGTCTCCCGGCCCGGAAAAAACGGCCTGGAGCCCTCGGTCGCTCAGGATGACATCGGCTAATGATAATGTCGGCCAATAATGTTAAGGCAGTCATCCTGAGCGAGGGAGGGGCCCCGGCGCATTCACCAGCCGGGGAGGCCCGAGCGAAGGACCTGGGTTTTGGACTGCCTGAAACAGGCTTTCCCAATTCCCAGTTAGATCATCCCAGCACGGGTTCACCGATTCGATCAAAGCAATTTTCTTCGCTCGTAGCCAGCCTTTGATTTGCTTCTCGCGTGCGATCGCCGACCAAGGATCAGAATACCGTTCGTAGTACACCAGGCGATGCACGTTGTACTTAGCCATGAAGCCGTTGTGGACCTTGTGCTTGTGTTGCAAAGTCCGGAGGTCAATGCGACTCGTTATTCCAGTGTAAAGTGTTCGCCGTGAGGCATTAGTAAGAATGTAGACGACGTAGGTCTTCATAAAGAAAACCGAGGTCCTTCGCGACCGTCTCCCGGCCCGGAAAAAACGGCCTGGAGCCCTCGGTCGCTCAGGATGA
>Ga0187771_10003614_pt1 | contig 10820 bp, 12 predicted proteins | sample 0116_SJ02_MP15_1_FD_133139 | JGI IMG/M metagenome (GOLD analysis project Ga0187771, IMG submission 133139) | Tropical peat soil microbial communities from peatlands in Department of Meta, Colombia - 0116_SJ02_MP15_10_MG | ecosystem: Environmental > Terrestrial > Soil > Wetlands > Peat | place... | reverse complement strand
TGACCTCCATGAGTTCATGTCCGTGGAACACACGCGACCGCTTATCGGCCGCATCACGCCGAAGGTCGGCGAGGTCTTTTACACTAACCGACGCCGTCCGATTCTCACATTCCTTGAGGATACGTCTCCGGGTGTCCATGACACCGTTATTGCCTCGTGCGACCGTTATCGTTACAAGCTGTTAAATTTCGAGGGGTATCATGACAACTGCACAGACAATCTCTATGCCGCCATGTCAGAACTTGGTCTTACGCCGCCCCAAACCCCCTGCCCCCTGAACATGTGGATGAATTCCCCGATTGCACAGGACGGTAGTTTCCAGTGGCTACCGACTGTTGCAAAACCAGGCGACTACGTGCTCCTACGTGCTGAGATGGATGCCATCATGGCTTTTTCGGCCTGTCCGCAGGATCTAATCCCAATAAACGGCCCTGCTTGCAAACCCGTCGAATGCCACTTCCAAGTAATCTAACCCTATGCCCAGCCTGTTAGACGAGCTTTCTAGCCTGCGTGTAGATCTAATAGCCGTAGTTTCAGATCGACCTTCAGTTCTATGGCATTTTCGGTGGTTGAATGTATATGTGCCTACCAACTCAGATACCCCAGGTTCAGGTCATTTGAGCATCGTATTTGTGACTGACTTCATCGCTGGCAGGCGGAAACGTCTTTGCGACATGAATCCAATGAGCGTTGTGGCGTTAGACTGATTGTTCTTGAGACTGCTAATGCTTTGCCTTTGCTAAAGCGTAATCTACTATCTTTGTGGCCGCGTTTACACCAGTAGCCGCTAGAAGGCCCCGGAAACCCGGGGAAGCGTTCACCTCGATCACATAGGGCTGGTTCTCCACGGAGATGAGGTCGACACCGGCTATTTCGACCCCAACAGCCTGGGCTGCTTTGACTGCAGCCTCAGCTTCCAATTTAGTTGGTTTATGGGATATTCCATGGCCGCCTATGTGGATGTTGCTTCGCCATTCGTTCGGTGCAGCCTTCCGTTTCATCGCCGCTACCACTTCGCCGGCAACAAGGAACACGCGGATATCTTCACCAGGGTTAGGTAGGAACTTCTGTAGGCAGATCATTTGGTCAAGCTCGGATAGAGTGTCAATTATTGGCCCAGCCTCCTTTGCGTCTCGAACGCGCATGACTCCGATTCCTTGCGTTCCGCTGAGGAGCTTCATTACGAGGGGTGGAGAGAGGTATTCAGTCGGTTCCTCGGTCTTGTTTCTAGACGCGATTAGGACGCTTTCCGGAATTCTAACGCCTGCAGCGTGAAGTGCTTGAAGAGTGAGGTACTTGTTCCTCGCAGTAACAAGGCCCTCTATGGAGAGTGTCGATTGGATGTGCATCAACTGGAATTGCTTGAGCAACATTACGCCCAGTTGCGTCAAACTGCGGCCAATGCGGGGTATAGTTACGTCAAGTGCAGACAGCGACTTTTTTTCGTAAATTGCGTCTGCTTTCCCGCCGAGCACCAAGTGTATCTCTGGCGTCTTGACGTATGTGGCTTTAACGCCCTTTTCATGAATCGCCTTCATGATTTCGGCGGTCGCCCAGAACTCTGGGTTCCTTGAGAGAACTCCGATCTGCATAGAAGTGGCCCTAGTCGATGCGGGGCTTAATACTTGGTCCGTTCATAAAGGGTATGCCGGTTGTGGGAGTGAAGAAGAGAGAGCCGGTCGTCATCGGCCCAATAGAGTACGTGAAGGTTATCGGTCATCACGGTGAAGCACGGGTCAAGGGAAAGGTGGACACGGGAGCGAGTCGAACCTCTGTGGACGTGTGGCTGGCAGCAAACATTGGGCTGGGCCCAACTGTTGACGTCGCGAAAGTCAAGTCAGCATTTCTGGATGAAGTTCGAACGCGGCCGTTGGTGCGAGGGGTCGTAGAGATCGCGGGTGTCCGATTCGCGCTGGCTGTGACCGTGAACGATCGGTCCGACATGCGGTACCCTGTCCTTATTGGGATGGACATTCTAAAGTCAGGCAGGTTCTTGATAGACCCTACAAAGAGAGCTCCACCGAAATACGGGGCGAAAGTGCAGAGGCCGCGTTGACCCCGAGGCCATCAGAGATCACACTATGTGTTAGAGAGGTGCAAAGCATGGAACGGGACGAAGAAGAAGATTATAAGAGTCGTGCTAGCTGCTTTTCTCGGCAGCTCCTAGCTTCTTTCTTATCTCAAGGCTTTCAAGGTAATCATGCGCCTTGCGTATTGTATCCTTCGCGTTCTTGTACGTCAATCGATCGTAGGCCTTGTCGAAGGTCAACCAGTCAAATCCCACGTGCTCTCTCGACAGTCGTACCGCGTCAGTCTTCGACTCTAACAGGTAAAAGACGACTTCCTTGAAGACGGTTCTTCCCGCCCTTCTGTAGTAGTAGCCGATCGGCTGGCGGTAGCCTTCAATGAATGATAGGTCCGTTATTCCAGCCTCTTCTTCTGTTTCGCGAAGAACCGTATCCCTCTCACTCTCGTTTTTCTCAACGTGGCCTTTGACGAAGTCCCAGTGGCCGCCTTCATAATGGAGAAGCAAATACCTCCTTTCTCCATTCTGTTTGTAGATTACGGCCCCGCATGACTTCTCCGACGGCATGATCTTGCACTCGATGTGGCTTTGATTGACGGCACTGAGAGAAACCTTGCCTTAATCTCTTTGCCTTGCATGACGGTCAGACCGTGCTAAGCAATATCGACGTCACTAGGCCCAAAATGGCCCCAAGCAAGGGCGCAACAGTCCAACCGATCATTATCTCTCTGGTGAGACGGTCATTGCGCAAAACTATCATGCGAGGAATCGTGGCCCCAAACACGCCCCCAACAACTGCTTGAGAGACTGAGACGGGGATCCCGAACTCAGTGAACCCGTGGACCGTCAAAGCACCTCCCATCTGGGCCGCGAACGAGGTTGAAGGATTAAGCCCCACCAAGTTCTCTGCCACGCTCCGAATTGTACCGTGGCTCAGTAACAACATTCCAAGAATTGTCGCCAACCCGAGCACAATCGAGATCAATAACGGCGAGAGCCCAGGCGACTCGCTCATTCCGACTATTAAGCCGACAGTGTTCGCGCCAAGAGTGTAGGCGGCATAGATCCCGCTAATGACCGTCATGTAGGCGTAGGAAAGGTTTCGACTTAGAACTCCCCCTACGTGTTTGCCTCGGCGTTTCGTAGCTAATGAAAGTAGGAAGGCAAGCATCAGTCCTGAAAGTGGCGTTAGAAGCCATGAGGCCGCTACGAGCATCGTAAAACTCCAGTTTACTCCGATCCCTTCGGCAACTGCGGAACCTATCGCCGCTCCAACCGCGACTTGCGATAGGCTGATTGGTAATCGTCGGTAGGTCAGAAAAGCCATCAGTGCAAGACTCGACAGTTCGACTGACAATGTGAGCCTAGTATCAATAGAAGCTATGATGCCTCCGTTGATGGAACCGGAAAGCTTGCTTCCTTCAAGAAGGATTCCCCCAAATAGTCCGATGGAAGCTAGGATAAGGGCCTGATGATATTTCAGCGCCCTAGCCCCTAGAGACGATCCGACGCACGCGGATAGGTTATTCGCACCAAGAACTGCACAGAGAGCTATAGCAGGAAGCAAAATCAAGTACGGCGTCGGTTCGATCAACACTATCCCAATAACTTGCGTTCATCGAGGCGTCTATCCCTACCGCTTACACTTCGGCACTTGCTGTGCGCGTGCCGTTTCGGCCTGTGCTCACCCTAACGTCGGGTTCCTCTATGCCCGGCAACAGCGAAGCTTCAAGCAATCATACTCGCTTGGCGATATGATCGACTTTTTCCTTCAGATCGGTTAGCTTGTTCATTACACCGTGTTGCTCGCAGAAATACACCAATTCCTGCTCGTCAATCGCCTCGCCAGAGAATTTGGGCGCGCTCTGGCTCATGGCTGACATCTGTTTGCCGCAGAGAGGGCACTTCAACTCGCAAATCGACCTAAGACGGCTCGTAATCCCGCATAATATCTAGTGAAATCCAAGCTATTAAGACCTCTTCAAGCAGCCGATCTAGCCTTCAGCCTTCGCTACGATGGAGATTACTAGGTCAGAAGCATCCTCAGCGGAGTCAGCAATCTCGTCCATTTGAAAAATGAGATCGCGTAATTGGAGTAGAGACAGGGTTTCTAGATCTGCTCTGTGAGCGAAGATGGATTTGATTAATTGGTTCTTTATTTCATCAGCTTCCTCTTCTGAGCGTTCAACGAGAAGTGACCTACTGACTGCAACTTCGGAATTGGTTTCAAGAGCTCTGATTGCTTCCTGAAGCAGCAACACGGTGGATTGGATCTTGTTAAAAAGGTCGCTGAGCGTAGTCATGGGCTTCTCGTAGAGCAAACGGAAGGAGACTGGTTTAATGGGCGATTCAGCCAAGATCCTTGCTGCATCTTTCGCAGCATCGGCCATTTCATCATCTTCTTCCATGAGTTCAAGGAAGTCGTCTCGCATTCCAGAGAAGAATGCTCCTTGAGATATTGCGAGCACAGCGTCTCTGTGCAACCCGTCCGCTAATGTTTCAAGTTTTTCGACGTTTGCGCACGTCTTCTCGACCTCCACCCAATCTCCGGTCTTTGCAGCGTCTAGGACCGCTTGGAGTGCATTAACGGTTTGAATTACGATATTGAAATGGTCTGAAATTAGGCTAAGGACGCGCCGCTCCTTTCTTCCAGCCAACAGGAAATTTCCGAGTAGGCTCTTCATGCTTCTTCCACGCATCACTATTGGGAGGCGTACTCGTCAAGTGTTCCCGCCGGCGGTAGACCGGCTAATTCCCTTTCAATGTACTGATGAATTCTTTTCATGGTCTTCAGTTGGTTTTGATTCGCAAGGCCAAGCATCTCCATGGTTTGAAGGCAATTTTCTGGCGCGTAGCCGTGAAAGTGATTGTTGAAGATGCCAAAAATCTTCCTTGTATTCTCCTGGACAGTTTTGATTTTGGGGATCCATTCTTGAAGCTGTTGCTGATTATACCTGTAGTCATACCAAGGTCTCACCCCGTGCCCGTGCCACCTTATATAACCGATATCTGACGTAACATGAACCTCAGGCGGTAACAACGGTTCGTCCACTATACAGTAAGCCGCCCCATATTTCGCGAGTATGATCCACGTATTCTCCTTCACCCAGGATTTATGACGGAACTCTACGACGTACTGGTAGCGGCGGGGAAGGACGGCGAGAAAATTCTCCAAGAGTTCGTCGTCTCGTTTCAGCGAAGGGGGCAACTGCACGAGAAAGCATCCTAAGCGGTCCTGCGTCAGGAGAGGGTCGAAGAGTTGCACAAAATTCTCTAACTCCGTCACGGCGTCCTCGCTGAGCTTCAGCGCAAGGTCATGAGTAAATTTCTGGTTGATCTTGGCGCTGAACATGAAACCCCGCTTAGTGTATTTGGTCAGGCCCAAGATTGTACCCTCGTCGGGCGGCCTATAGAAAGAAGAGTTCAGCTCTACAGTGTCAAACACGGAGGCATACTGTTGAAGCATACTCTTCTCATGGTCATATAACGGACCAATCCATTCCTTGTACGACCAACCGGCACAGCCGAAATACATATGCCCCTGCAATCGAGGTTCCGCTCCAACGAATCGTTTTAGTGCGTAACAGCGCGCACTTAGGTAAGAGAGGAAGGCGTTTATTTCATCGTTGCGGGGAATTCGGTCCCTTATCTACACTGTCCTCGGGGTCTCACAAACCGCTAATATAATGCGCAACCTTTCCATCATGGGTTGATGGTGGACGACCGCGGGAATTGTGCTGTAGGCGCCTAAGATGAAGTTTCTAGAGCTCGCGAACACATTCGAGAAGATAGATGCCACTACTAAACGGTTGGAGATGACAAGCCTACTTGTCGATCTCATCAAGAAGACGCCGAAGGACGAGATAGGCAAGGTCGTGTATCTCCTGCAGGGGAAATTATACCCTGATTACGAAGGCATTGAGCTGGGACTGGCTGAAAAACTTCTGATAAAATCTGGAGCCGAAATGTCAGGCCGAACTGAGCAGGCAGTTGAAGCAGACTACAAGAAAACAGGAGATGTCGGGATTACCATGGAAAAACTCGTTGAGAGGAGGTCGCAGACGACACTCACAAAGCGGCCGTTGACGGTGAGTATCGTCTACGGTACCTTCGACAAGATCGCGCATGCAAGTGGTTCAGGATCGGTCGAGATGAAGATTCGTCTGTTAACTAGCCTGCTGAACGAAGCGATGCCAACCGAGGCTAAGTACATCGCGAGAATGGCGGTTGGCAAATTGCGATTGGGTGTCGCAGATATGACGGTTCTTGATGCGCTAGCCATCGCTTTCGGAGGAGATAAAGTGGCAAGGGAACCGCTCGAACGAGCCTACAACCTTTCGTCTGATCTCGGCCATGTAGCTGAAGTTCTAAGAACTGACGGGTTGGAGGGTATTAGGAAATTTAGGGTAAGTGTCGGGCGCCCGATCAGGCCGATGCTGTGCGAACGCCTGCCCGACCCCCAAGGAATATTAGAGAAACTCGGGGGCGAAGGCGCGGCCGAGTACAAATACGACGGACTCAGAGTGCAAGCTCATCTAGGCGCGAAAGGCATTCACCTATTCTCGAGGCGATTGGAGAACATCACTGAACAGTTTCCCGATGTCGCGGAGAACGTACGGAAGAGCATTAGGGCTAGGGAAGCTATTGTAGAAGGAGAATGCGTCGCAGTAGATTCCAACACAGGAGATATGCTACCGTTTCAAGTAATCTCCCAACGGCGGGGAAGAAAATACGAGATCGATAGGATGGTCGAAGAAACTCCGGTAACGGCCTTCCTCTTTGACATACTGTACCTAAACGGTCGCGACCTAACTACACTTCCCTATCTTGAGAGGCGCAAGGAACTTCTGGCGGTTGCGAAGAGTTCCGAACGAGTCTCAATCGCGAAACAAGTTGTGACTAAAGATGTTACGAAACTGGAACAATTGATGGAAGAGGCGATCGCAGCTGGCTGTGAGGGCCTCGTAATCAAGAGTATTTCGGAACAATCGGTCTACCAAGCAGGAGCCCGAGGGTGGTTGTGGATAAAGTACAAGCGTTCCTACAAGGCTGAGGTGCAGGACACTTTCGACCTTGTCCCCGTTGGCGCTTTTGCAGGAAGAGGAAAACGAGCCGGGAGCTACGGGGCGTTGCTAATGGCCGTATACAACCCCAAAGATGAGATATTCGAAACAATTTGCAAGTTGGGCTCGGGCTTCACCGATGCAGACTTAGCGAATCTGCCAACCATGATGCAGAAGACTGTGTCAAACCACAGGAACCCGCGGGTGAACTCTCTCTTGGAACCGGATTTCTGGTTTACGCCGACGCTCGTGCTGGAGGTGGCTGCCGACGAGATCACCCTGTCACCACTCCACACCTGCGAAAGGGGGGCAATCAGGCCGGTGAGCGGGTTTGCGCTCAGGTTTCCGAGATTCACGGGGAAGTGGAGGAAAGATAAGCTGCCTGAAGACGCGACTAGCTCCCCAGAAGTGTTGGAAATGTACAGTAAACAGCTCAAGAAGATAGAGGCTGAAGCATAGTTTCTGCAGGCAACGAATCAAAAAAAGTAAGGTTATAGGTGAACGATGCGCCGGCGTTTAGGAGATTTCATCTTCCAGAAACCTGAGGCGTCACGATAGTACTCTGTTGTCTCCAAGTAATTAGTCCTCAAGAGTACTATTTAGTATTCGTAGCATATATAAGCTTTCGCAATCCTCATTAAGCCTATGGCGCCTCCTGAAGCCTAGTAAGGTCTCTCGGATGTCCCAAAACCTCGAAATCGTTCGCCTACAGGGATTCAGAGCCCAATTCAGAATCACTATCCCCCGCGCGATGATTGAAAAGCTAAGATGGCAAAAAGGGCAACCTCTCTTCATCTCACTGGAAGGAAACAAGATCGTAGTCGAACCAGTAACCAAGCATTAACCACGATGCGAAGATTGTCGGGGAAGTATTTCGCTGAGGAAGATGCTCACTAACGAAGTCTCCCGCCTAGAATATGTTATAGGCTACGAGGGTCATAACCTCTATCGACCGTCATGTTCTCGAAGATTCTTGTTGCGGTGGACGGTTCACCATTCGCAAAAAGAGCTTTGAAGTACGCGGTAGAGATCGCGAAAAGGTATGGCGCGAAATTAATCCTGCTGCATGTTGTGCTTCGCAGGTTCTATGCAGTTACACCGTCAGAGGCGGGCGTCTTGGCCACCACAGTCTTTGTGAAGGAGATGGAAGCCGAAGGTCAGGGCATAATCAAGGAGGCGGAAGATCTTGTGAAGATTGAAGGGGTAAACTACGAGTGCAAGATGGTGCAGGGTGTTCCCGCGGACGAGATCGTCAAATGTGCTCAGGCTGAAAGTGTCGATCTGATCGTCATCGGTAGCAGGGGGCTCACTGAAGTTCGCGCATTCCTTCTAGGAAGCGTCTCGGATAAGGTGAGCCATCACGCCAAATGCCCTACGCTCATAGTGAAATGAAATCGCCGCGCCGCAGGTTCAGATTACGATCGTCAAGTAGATGTCTCCAACATTGGTGCCCGTGGCGCCTGTGATTAGATTGTCATTCAAGGCCCTGAAGAATCGATATGAGTCATTTTGATAGAGAAAGTCTTCAGGCTTCAATCCTCTACGTTCCGCCCTCGTTAATGTTCTGCCGTCGGCGATGGCGCCAGCGGCTTGGCTGTTCCCGTCAACCCCATCTGTGCCTAGGGCCGCAACTGTAACGCCCTGAAGCCCGGCTATCGACTTACTTGCTGAAAGAACCGTCTCTTGGTTTCGACCCCCCACCCCATTTCCTTTGACCTGTACTGTTGTCTCGCCCCCGAGGATGTAGGCGCTAGAGGGGAGTAGATCGCCTCGTTCCCTGCGTTCCCTAGCCATAGACGCTAGGAATCGGCCCAAATCCGAAGCCCGCATTTCCACGCACGAAGTGAGAACTTCGGCTTTGACGTGGTTCAAGCTGAGTAGTTTTGCCGCCGCCAAGCACGCCGTTCGGGCGTTGGCGATGATCATGTTGTGTACTCTGCCGAACTCGCGGGCGCCTGGCTTCGGTGTCTCTTCGATTATCCTTCGCGAGCCTCTAAGCAGGTGGTTTCGAACAGTTTCTGGAGTTTTTGGCCAAACTTCGCGGCGTTTTAGCACAGCAATCGCGTCGTCGTAGGTGCTTGGATCCTCTGTCGTGAGTCCTGAAGCTATGTCGGGAAGGAAATCGCCCGGAACATCAGACATGATCAATGAGAGGATTGTATTGGCTCGGCATTTCTGTACTAGCCTACCGCCTCTTAGTGTCGAGATATGTCTTCGGACTGTATTGATCTCGTGGATCGTAGCCGCGCTCTCGAGCATCGCTTTCGTGAGGGTTTGCTCGTCTCGCAGTGGAATATCTGAGGGCAGCGAGGGTAACATAGCTGAGGCTCCGCCTGAGATCATGCAGATTAGCAATTCGTCCTGTCGAATTTCTTGCAAAGCATCGGAAACAGCCCGCGCTGCCTTCAGGCCATCACGATCGGGAACAGGGTGCCCTGCCTGAAAGAGTTTGATACGGTCATCGAACCGATCAATCGGCTGAGCTTTTGGCGCGACCACGATGCCGTCAATCCGGCTATGGTCCAAGACGTCGAGAACGGCTCTCATCATCTCCACGCTGGCCTTTCCCAACGAGAGCAGAAATACTCGTCGATGAGGTGCCAGCGTTATCGACTCGTTCCCGGCTACGAGCTTGGCGTCTGTTACTTTAATGTGAGAAGTTAGGCACCGATACGGACGAACGGCTCGTAACGCGGCTTCTAATGCATCTAGGGACAGCCGTCTTGCTTTTCCATTAGCGGCGGATTCGCCGTTCTGTATCAAACTGTGCCGGTTGTGAAAGGGAGAGTGAGATGTTTCTTTCGAGGTGAGTTCAGGCCGTCCTTTATTCTCAATAAGAACTAGTGGGGTGAATGTGCGTAGCTCCGCCTCTGCACGTGCGAGAGCTCGTGAGACAAAGTGCCCTTAACTGCTGGTTGTTCCGCTCTCCGAACTGCTAGGCTGAGTCGCTTCAAACGTAGGCGTTGTCCCGGTTTCGGAGGTTGGGGCAGGTGTTTCAGGCATTGGTGGAGCTGCTTGAGGTTGAGGGACCGGTTCCGTTGGCGGAGATGGCAGCCGTTTGGGTGCAGCTTTCTTTTTTCGTTTCGTTCTCTTCTTGGCGATTCGTTTTGCTTTTTTCTTCGCACCTTTCTTGACTTTTCGTTTAGACAAACATCGCACCGCCCTAATGTCGAAGCTGTAGCGGTAATAAAGCTTCAGTGGCCGGAAGCGTCGGTTTCTTGAATTTTGTTCATGGTACATGCTTTCCCGAAACTTGGTCGGGATTATCCTCGGGTCGAACATGTTCCAATAAATTGGAGGCGGGATTTGAACCCGCAAGTAGACCTGGCGGCTGAAAGTGGCAGAGGCCTTTCCACACCATTCTTTTCTCCGGTAGTATTATCATACACCAGCTCCTCCATCCCCGTACCTCATCCTAGGAGGCCGCCGTTGAGTAGCCCAAAGGTAGCTCTCGAACGAACTCAGTTGCTTTAGCCCATCGCGCTAAACGAATGATAAGATCCGCAGTTGAATTGGTTTCAGTACCCCTCCTCCTTCGCGGAAGAGGTTTCAGTAATGGAATGGAGGCTTCCAGTTCTTCAAAATATCTTGCGTAGTGTTCGGGTCTTCTTTCGCTAAGCGTCTGATTTCCTCATTGACTTTACGAATCGGCTTCGCTAGGGGTTTAGGCACTCGAACCGCAAGCCCTTGCCCTATTGCTGATGACCCAATATCGCGCTCGCGTCTGCAAC
>Ga0187771_10003613_pt1 | contig 10821 bp, 7 predicted proteins | sample 0116_SJ02_MP15_1_FD_133139 | JGI IMG/M metagenome (GOLD analysis project Ga0187771, IMG submission 133139) | Tropical peat soil microbial communities from peatlands in Department of Meta, Colombia - 0116_SJ02_MP15_10_MG | ecosystem: Environmental > Terrestrial > Soil > Wetlands > Peat | place... | reverse complement strand
TTCCTCCTCCGGTTTACCATGGCCATTGACCGGCCGGTAGTACAGATCAAAATCCCGGCTCACTTCTTCCAACACCAGGTCCAAGCACCGCGCGCAGACCAGTTCGATCTTAGTCTGCAGCGATCCCGCAACGCGGATTTGCCCCTCCACCAACTCTGCAGTTCCACGCACCTCCAGCGGTTCCACCTGGCGAAACTCCAAAGTATGGAAGTCAATGCTGCCCGGGGCGTAACTCTGTGCGATACGCAGCTTGCGCACAGCCAGTTCGTTGACGTCAATGAACATGGGAAAGGTCCCTCTTCCCACCCTCTACTCGAATATTATCGAGGCGGCTTAACACGGAAGTCAAGGCAACCGAATGGTTGGTTTTCTTAGAAGTATGGTGAAATCATCGGCATGAAATCGAGCCAGGCAAAGGAGGGCGCCGCGCAGAACCTCCCCCCTTGCCCAGCTCCTATTGAGCCCGCATCATATAGGGTGAAAGGCAATGGGCAGCTTTCCGCCCCAAGAGTGCAGCGAAGGGGCGATGGCCTTGCGGATACAGCGACGGAAACGAAGGGAACCCTTGACCCGTCCTTTCCGTAGACGGGAGGGAGAGCGGGGATCGTGCTAAAGGGAGAGATGAGGTGCAGGGAGAGATGAAGCGGGCAGCGGGTCTTGCGTTGTTCGTTCTGTTGCTCGGCAGCGCGCGCGCCAGGGCGGACGTGGGCGTGGTATTGAACGAGTCGCTGGATACGAGCGTGGCGCGACTCACGGGTGCGGGCCACAGCGCGGTCTACCTTTCGCGGGTGTGCCCCGAGTCGGCGGTGAAATTGCGTTTGTGCCGGCCGGGCGAAGAGGGTTCGGTCATCAGCAATTACACCACGCTGGGCGAGGATCAACCCTTTGAATGGAACATTGCGCCGCTGAGCGTCTATTTGTACGGGGTGGAGGACCCGAGCAATCGTCCGCTGTTCGGTTCCGAGAAGATCAAGCACGCGCTCGAGGAGCGCTACCGCGAAAAAAATCTCTCGGCGTACTGCACAAGCGAGTTCTGCCGCACGAAGAAGAATGCAGAATGGCGCGAAATGGTGGCGGCCACAATCGAGCGCAGCGTCTATCTATTCGTCATCAAGACAACGGTTCAGCAGGATGAGCGGCTGATCGCGGAACTGAATTCTGCACCGAATCAGAACCATTTCAATGGGGTGACGCGCAATTGCGCCACCTTCACGCGACACATCATCAACACCTATTTTCCCGGGGCGACCAGACCTAATTACATCAATGATTTTGGCATGACCAGCCCGAAAGCGATTGCGCGCTCCCTGACGCGCTACGCTCTGCGCCATCCGGAGTCGGGTTTTCGGGTCCTGCACTTCGCACAAGTACCCGGAACGTACAAACGCAGCAGCGAGTGCCGCGAGGGAACCGAGCAGTTGTACCACTCGAAGAAACTGCTCGTTCCCATGATGATTTTCGCGCCTCATGAGCTGCCGTTTGCCACCGCAGCGTACGTGCTGACCGGGAGGTTCAATCCCGAGAGAGAGTCCGAGGAGTTTCCGACGGCGCAGACATTCGATCTTGCTGAGGAGATCAAGACGGCCAAGCGCGCAGACGACACCGCCGAGGCCGACAAACTCGAGGCGGAAGAAAACCAGGAACGGGCGGAGGTAATCGGGAAAGCGGAGGAATGGAAAGGCTATCGCGAGGCTTTTGAGGCTGCGGTGAATGAGGCGGTGCGGCAGGAGGCCCTTCCCAGTCGCGGGTATCTGGAGGGGCTGTTTAAGCGTCTCGATCAGGGAGGTACACCGGTGCTCGATGCGGACGGGAGGGTGTGGATGCGGCTAGCGGACGCGGGCGGTTCCTTGCCCGTCGGCGTGAGCGCCAGCAACGTTTTCGCGGAACTGTCAGACGCGCAACTCGCCGATCAGTTCGTTCTGGCGCGAATAGATAGCGTGCTGAAAAGCCCCAAGCACAGGCGCGAGACGATGAGCGACTTCAAGGCAGATTGGGCGCTGCTGGGCCGTGTTCGCACCGACGTTGGGTCGTGGGTTGCACACAGGCCACGAGGTTCTGAACCAGCGGGCGCGAGCGCGGCAGCCGAACGTTCCGGCGTTACCCCAAGCCCGAGCAGGCCGAAATCGTAGCCGCTGGCGCAGTTCGTTCAACCCCGCGCGAGCGCGTTGGGCATGCGAGGAACGACGCGGGCGAGACGCACGTGCAACACGATTCGGCATGATGAGTGCCATTGTGTTATGCTTTTTGCGGCAGGCTTTGGCGTGAAGGCGCGGGGGCCAAGCGGAGTGCAGGCTTTTCCACGACGAGACAGGTTTCCGGTGACGAAGGGCCAGAAGTAAGAATGGGCACGACCACAGAAACATCCATCCCAGAAAAGAGCAAGCCGCAGGTGCTGGAGCGGGCGGTGATCCGTTTTGCCGGGGATTCGGGCGACGGCATGCAGGTGACGGGCACGCAGTTCGGCAACACCGTGGCGCTGTACGGAAACGACCTGGCCACCTTTCCGGACTATCCGGCGGAGATTCGCGCACCCGCGGGGACGCTTCCGGGAGTGAGCGGTTACCAGATACATTTTGGTTCGGGGGACGTGCATACGCCTGGGGACAGCGTGGACGCGCTGGTGGCCATGAATCCGGCGGCGCTGAAGGTGAACATCGCCGATCTGAAGGCCAACGGCATCCTGATCGTGAACGCAGACAGCTTCCGGGAGACGGATCTGCGCAAGGCGCAGATGGGGTCCAACCCGCTGGAGGACCATTCGCTGGACAAGTACCGGGTTTTTCCGGTGGAGCTGCAGCGGCTGACGCGGGCGGCGCTGGAAGGGCTTGGGTTGGATGCCAAGAGCATGGACCGGTGCAAGAACTTTTTCGCCTTGGGCATGTGCTACTGGCTGTACAACCGGCCCGTAGAGGCGACGATTCGCTGGATCGAGGACAAGTTCAAGAGCAAGCCGCTGCTGGTGGAAGCGAACAAGCTGGCGCTGCAGGCCGGGTACAGCTATTGCGAAGCCACGGAAGCGTTCCAGGTGAGCTATGAGATTCCGCCGGCGGCGCTGGCGCCCGGTTTATACCGGAACGTGAGCGGGAACCAGGCCCTGGCGCTGGGATTTGTCACTGCGGCGCACCAGGCCGGCCTGCCTCTCTTCCAAGGGTCCTACCCGATCACGCCGGCTTCGGACGTGCTGCACGAGCTTTCACAGTACAAGAATTTCGGGGTGATCACGTTTCAGGCCGAGGACGAAATCGCGGCAATCACATCGGCCATCGGCGCGGCGTACGCAGGCGCCCTGGCCATCACCACGACTTCGGGTCCGGGGATGGCGCTGAAGACGGAAGCGCTGGGGCTGGCGGTGGCGGTGGAGTTGCCCCTCGTGGTTTGCAACATCCAGCGGGGCGGGCCCTCGACGGGCTTGCCCACGAAAACAGAGCAGGCGGACCTGCTGCAAGCGCTTTTTGGGCGCAACTCCGAGGTGCCCATTCCGGTGCTGGCCGCGGCAACTCCGGGGGACTGTTTCTGGATGGCGCTGGAAGCCAGCCGGATCGCGCTGAAGTACATGGTTCCGGTGATTCTGCTTTCGGATGGGTACTTGGCCAACGGCGCGGAGCCTTGGCGAATCCCGGAGCTGAGCGAGCTTCCGAGTATTCCCATACACTTCGAGACGGAAGCGCAAGGGTTCTTGCCGTACAAGAGAAACGCGCAAACGCTGGCGCGGCCGTGGGCCGTGCCGGGGACGCCGGGGTTGGAACACCGCATTGGGGGGCTGGAAAAGCAGGACGTGACCGGGAACGTGAGCTATGAGCCGCTCAACCACGAAAAGATGGTGCGGCTGAGGGCGGCCAAGGTGCGGGCGGTGGGCCAGGACGTTCCCGACGCGGTTCCAGCGGGCGATGCGGAGGGGGATTTGCTGATGGTGGCGTGGGGTTCTACCTATGGCTCGATCACCGCGGCGCTGGAGGCCCAGCGGGCAAAAGGGCGGCGGGTGGGCCACGTACACCTACGTTACTTGACTCCGCTGCCGCGGAACCTGGACGCGGTGCTCAAGCGTTACCGCAAGATTCTGGTGCCGGAGCTGAACCTGGGGCAGCTTTTGTACGTGCTGCGCGCCCAGTATCTGGTAGATGCCGCAGGGCTGAACAAGATTCAGGGCCGGCCGTTCAAGCAAACGGAAATCGAGGCGAAGATCGAAGAAATGCTAGGGGTCTGAGCGAACGATGAGCACGGGCGCGACGCCGCTTACGAAGAAGGATTTTCAGACCGACCAGGAAGTGCGCTGGTGCCCAGGCTGCGGGGATTACGCCATTTTGTCGGCGGTGCAGTCGGTCTTCCCGGAGCTGGGAATTCCGCGGGAGAACTTCGTCATCGTCAGCGGGATTGGCTGCTCGAGCCGTTTCCCGTATTACATGAATACGTTCGGGTTCCACTCCATCCACGGGCGGGCCATGGCCGTGGCCACAGGGATCAAGGCCATTCGGCCGGAGCTGGAGGTGTGGGTGGCCACGGGCGACGGGGACGCCTTGGCCATCGGGGGCAACCACACGATACACATGCTGCGACGCAACGTGGGGGTGAAGGTGCTGCTCTTCAACAACCGCATTTACGGGCTGACGAAGGGGCAGTACTCGCCGACGTCGGAATTCAACAAGAAGACCAAGTCCACGCCGTATGGCGCGGCGGACCGGCCGTTCAATCCCGTTTCCCTGGCCATTGGAGCGGAGGCCACCTTCGTGGCGCGCGCGGTGGACGTTTTCCAGCCACATTTGAAGGAGGTACTGCGACAGGCGGCGGCGCACAGAGGCTCGGCTTTCGTGGAGATTTTGCAGAACTGCAATATCTTCAACGACGGGGCGTGGGAGCCGCTCACGGAGAAGGACGCGCGCAGCGAGCACGTGGTCTACCTGGAGCATGGCAAGCCCCTGATCTTCGGCAAGAACCGCGACAAAGGCATCCGGCGCGATGCGAACGGGGACCTGGAGATCGTGCCACTGGGGAACGGCGGCGGGTTCGCGGAGAAGGACCTGATCGTGCACAACGCGGGCCATCCTCGTGCGGCTTACGCCTTCCATCTTTCGCACATGGAGCATCTCCCCGGCTTCCCCACGCCGATCGGCGTTTTCCGTTCGCGCGACGATCTTCCCCGGTATGAGGACGTGATGGCGGGGCAGATCTCGAGCGTCGCCGAGCGGCTAGGAAAAGGCGATCTCGCCAAACTGCTGCGCACCGGCGACACGTGGGAAGTGAAGTAGCCAAGGAATCGGCTGCCCGGCGCAGCAGGCAGAAACCTTGAGTAACCCACACGCGGCCGCCCGCATCTAACGTCGTGGTAAGGAATCGGAGTCAGGAAAGCGGCAAGTCCCCCGTCCGCACTTGTCGTAGTGCCCGTCGCCAAAACTGAAGGAATCCCGGCCGAGCGGAGCGTTTCAGCCGGATGGGCAGATGCGCCTGGGAACCACGCGGCAAGGGAGGAAGGCCAACGTGTTTGAGGAACTGAGGGAATCGGGGTTGGTGAAGAGACCCACACACAAGCGGTGGACGGTGATGGTGTCGGCGAGTGCGCAAGCACTCTTGCTGTGCGTGCTGATTCTGGTACCGCTTGTGCATCCAGAGGCGCTGTCGCCGAGACTGACGCTCACCGCGGTGCTGCTAACGCCGCCTCCGCCACCGCCGGCTGTTGCGGCTGCGCTGCCAAGGACTGCGAGGCCAATCGAGCATAGCTTCACACCGAGCAAGGTGATAGCTCCGGCGGCTGTGCCGAAGAAGGTGGCGCTGGTCGAGGACGATCCGCCACCTGTTATCGGCGGGCCAGGAGTGGCCGGAGGAATCCCTGGAGGGCAGGTTGGCGGGGTACTCGGAGGAATCATCGGCGGGGCGCTGAGTCCCGCGCTGCCGCCAGCACCGCCGAAGGAAGGACCAAAGGTGGTCCAACTGGGCGGCCAATTAGAGCAAGCCAAGCTGGTGCGCTACGTCGAGCCGACGTATCCGGCTTTGGCGCGCGCGACGCGGATGGAGGGCGTGGTCCTGCTGCGCGCGGTCATTGGCGAAGACGGCACAGTGAGGTCGTTGAAGGTTGTCTCCGGGCCGGCGCTGCTGATTCAGTCCGCGGTGGAAGCGGTGAAGCAATGGCGCTACCAGCCGACGTTGCTGAACGGCGAGCCGTGCCAGGTGGACACCGAAATCACAGTTAGCTTTCATATGCGTGGGGCGGACTCCTGAGGTTCCTCAGGACTGTCGGGGACCGCGCGGCGGTCAAATGCGAACGGGGGAGCGGAGCAAAGGCGCGGCGCTTTGGGGACGGCCGCCAGCCGAGCGGCCGCGCGCCTCTCGCTGCTCGATTGCGGCGCCCACGAAGGCGGCAAACAAGGGATGGGGAGCCAGTGGCTTGGACTTGAACTCGGGATGGAACTGGCAACCGAGGAACCAGGGGTGGTCCGGGGCCTCGATAATCTCGACATAGTGGCCGTCGGGGGAGCGTCCGGTGATTTTGAGTCCGGCGCGAACCAAGGCAGGCTCGAAATCGCAATTAAACTCGTAACGATGGCGGTGACGCTCGCTGACGTCCAGCTTGCCGTAGGCGCGATGGGCGAGTGAACCGGGGGCGAGTTTGCAGGGCCAGGCGCCCAGGCGCATGGTGCCGCCCATTTCCTCGACGCCGAGCAATTCGCGCAGCTTGTAGATGACGCGGTGGGGAGTCTGCGGGTCGAACTCGGTGCTATCTGCGAGAGGCATTTGCGCGACATTGCGGGCGTACTCGATGGTGGCGCACTGCATACCCAGGCAGATGCCGAAGTAGGGAACCTTGTTTTCCCGAGCGTACTGAATGCCGTAAATCATTCCCTGAATGCCGCGCTGGCCGAAGCCTCCCGGGACGAGCACGCCGTCCACGTGGCGGAGATGCTTGGCGGCAGCTTCGACCGAGCCGAGCTCCTCGGCTTCAATCCATTCGAGAACGGTGCGGCAGTTATGCGCCAGGCCGCCGTGAAGAAGGGCCTCGCGCAGGCTCTTATAAGCGTCCTCGAGCTGCACATACTTGCCGACGATGCCGATGCGCGCTTCCCCAGCGGGATGATGGATGCGATGGAGCAGATCGAGCCAGGGTTGCAAATCCTGGGAACGCTCCTCGAGCTTGAGCAGGCGAAGGATTTCCAGGTCCACGTTCTCTTTAGCGAATTCCGCGGGGACACCGTAGACGGAGGTCACATCCTGCGCGGAGATGACGCGGGATCCCGGGACGTTGCAGAAGAGGGCGATTTTGGTCTTGAGTTCTTGAGGGATGCGCCGGTCGCTGCGGCACAGTAGGAGGTCGGGCTGAATACCAAGGCTGAGCAGTTCCTTAACGCTGTGCTGCGTGGGTTTGGTCTTCAGCTCGCCGGCGGTGGCGATGAAGGGCACCAGGGTGACGTGGACGAAGAGGGTGTTCTCGGGGCCGAGCTCGAGGCGCATCTGGCGGATGGCTTCGAGGAAGGGGAGGGATTCGATGTCTCCCACGGTGCCGCCGATCTCGATGATGGCCACCTGGGCGTCCTCGGGCACTTTGCGGAAGGCGGCCTTGATTTCGTCGGTGACGTGGGGAATGACTTGCACGGTCTTGCCCAGGTAGTCGCCACGACGCTCCTTGATGAGGATGGATTCGTAGATGCGTCCGGTGGTCCAGTTGTTCTCGCGGGTGAGCGTGGCGTTGGTGAAGCGTTCGTAATGGCCCAGGTCCAAATCCGTTTCGGCGCCGTCGTCGGTGACGTATACTTCGCCGTGCTGGAAGGGACTCATGGTGCCCGGGTCCACGTTCAAGTAGGGATCGCACTTCTGAAGAGTGACCCGGTATCCGCGGCTTTCGAGCAGGCAGCCGATGGAGGCGGCGGCCACTCCTTTTCCCAGAGCGGAAACCACGCCGCCGGTAACAAAAATATATTTCGGCGTCATCCGCGCCGTCTGCGCCCCGAGTTACCAACCGGTTTGCAGAGGGTCTCGAACCTCCATAGGAGTGAAAGTACAACGTATTATCGGCGCAAGGCGCGCGCGTGTCAAACTGGGAGTTCCCGGCAGCTGTGCAAATCCGCTGCGCCAGTGACGGCGACCGCCCCGCAACATTTTTCACGGGGATGGGTTTGCTCAAAGCGAGAGCAGGATGTCCTCCCGCGCTTGTCCTCACCAGGTTGGGGAGTGGGGCAGGCTCGAGACCGGTGGTTGGCCGCAAGAGTGGAGAAACCCGGCAGCCCGCCGGAGCGTCGCACAGTATGGTGGTCCAAACACGTTAATCAGTAGGCGTCCGGCGGTGAAGTTGGCGGGCAGCAGGATGCACAATGGGCTTTCCGAGGCTGCGAGCGATGTGGGAGGCGAAGATGCGCAACAGAATTTGTTTTTCATCCGGAGTTTTCTTGCTGGGGAGCGTGTTTTTGATTTTCTCCGTGGGGGGAATCAGCGCGCGGGGAGAGCAGAAGCCTTTGCCCGCCCGGCAAGCTTACAGCTTGGCCAGGGAAACGGCGGTCCAAGGCACGGTGGTCAGCTACACGGCGGCTTCCAAGACGCCGCCGCTGGGCGCGCACGTAGTGGTGCAGACGGCCAGCGGGCTTGTGGACGTGCACGCAGGCTCCGACGCTTTTCTTCGCGCCAACCACTTCACGCTTGTCGCAGGGGAGAGCGTGCGCATCATCGGAGAAACCCTGCCAAATAGTCAAGGAACGGTTTTCGTAGCGCGGGTGATTCAGAAGGGGAACCAGTCGCTGGCGGTCCGGTCGGCGACCGGCGCGCTGCTGCGGCCGGCCCCCGAGCAGACGCAGCCGGGAGGTGCGCGATGAATCGGTGCTACGGCGTGGCGGTTCTGCTGAGTCTGTTGGTCGCGGGCTGCAGCGGGTACAACCCCGGCTTCAATTCGGGGCCCCCGCCTCCTCCCCCGACAGGTCCCTACTCGAATGCCAGCTTGAGCGGCCAGTACGCGTTTTCGATGGCCGGACAGGAGCCCGCTGGCACTAATTTCGCGCGCATCGGGAGCTTCACGGCCGACGGGCAAGGGCACATCACGGCGGGCATGGAAGACCTTGCCGTGCTCGGCCAAGCCGCGGAGCTTACGTTCTCCGCCAGCACGTATTCGATTCAAGCGAACGGGAGAGGCACGCTCAACCTGACGGATTCGACGGGAACGTCCAGCTTCAGCATCGCCCTGGTTTCCGCAGGGAACGGCTACATCGTGGAGACCGACAATAACGGCACCGCGAGCGGTTCCTTCGCGCCGCAAACCGCGTCCGCTTTCAGCCAGACGAGCATCAATGGGAATTACGTGTTCGATTTTTCGGGGTTGGATGCGAGCGCGCAAGCGTCCTCGGGAGGGGTGGCGGCGTCCCTGGTGGGCGAGTTTGGGGCGAATGGAGGCGGAGGAATCTCGGGCGGCGTTCTGGATTTGAACGAAGGGGGGACGCTGTTTCCCAACGAGCCGTTCACGGGCAGCTACGCGCTCGACGCGACGAACGGGAATGGGAGCACGTTCGGGCGGGCGACGGCGACCATCAATTCGCCGAGTCTTGGCACGCGGAATTTCGCCTTCTACATCGTGAACGGGACGGACGCCAAGTTCCTGGAAGAAGACACGGTGGGCGTGACGTTCGGGGACGCTGGGGGACAATCGGCGGGCATGCCCGCCAACCTGACGGCCCTCAACGGAAGCTTTGCGTTCATGATCGGCGGCAGCAGCTCCCAGGGTCCAATCGCCACGGCGGGACGGTTCACCGCCGACGGCAGCGGCAATATCTCCGCCATCACGCTGGACGAGAACAATTCTGGGAGCGTGGACTCGGTGACCAGCGGAGCAGGCACGAGCAACTACAACGTGGATGCCAGCGGAGATGGGCGAGGCACGATTTCGTTCAACATTGGCTCGGTCCCTTTCACCTTTGTGTTTTATCTCATTTCGCCGAGCAGCGCGGTCCTGCAAGAAACCGACAGCGGCATCACCAGCGACGGGTCCATGCTGGCGCAGACGCAGAACCCATTCTCGAATTCGTCGTTGGCCGGCAACTACGCTTTTGACTGGAGCGGGTCGGACGGGTTCGAGCAAGACTTCACCGGCGAGTACACCCTCGCCAGCGCAAGCTCGAACAATATCTCCGGCGTTTTGGACTACAACGAGCTAAGCCTGGGGGTGGTATTCCGCAACGTGGTGCTAAGCGGCGGGCTGGCGCTTTCCGGGGACGGCACGGGCCGGAATACGTTCACGGCGACGCTCGAAAGCGCTCCGCAGATTACCCTGGGCGGTTCGGTGTACGTGGTGAACGACGGTACAGCCTTTTTCGTGGGCACGACGAGCGCCCGCGTAATCGAAGGCGTGATGTCGCGCCCAATCGTGTAATGCCGCGCCAGTTCTGAGCATCGCCAAGCTCGTAGGGCAAGCGAGCGGCAAGGTTTGACGGCCCAACCCGGGAGTTGGGGGGCGGGCTCAAGCTTGGCCGAAGTCCGCTTGGCGAAGCAACGCTTCCACCCGGGCCACGTCCTCGGGCACGTCCACAGTGATGGACTGGCAGGCCACCTCGGCCACGCGGACCTTCCAGCCGTTCTCCAGCCAGCGAAGCTGTTCGAGGCGCTCCAGGCGCTCGAGTTCGCCTTGCGGGAGCGTGGGGAACTCGAGGAGCGCTTGCCTGTGAAAGACGTACAGTCCGAAATGCTTCAAATGCCGGGCGTGCACGCGCGCGCCGAAGTCGCGCACCCAGGGAATCGGGGCGCGGGAGAAATACAGCGCGTTGCCGTCGAAATCGAGGACGGTCTTGACGACATTGGGGTCCATGATCTCGGCCAGGGCGGAGACAGGCGCGGCGATGGTGGCCACCTGCAAGGAATCAT
>Ga0187771_10003612_pt1 | contig 10822 bp, 12 predicted proteins | sample 0116_SJ02_MP15_1_FD_133139 | JGI IMG/M metagenome (GOLD analysis project Ga0187771, IMG submission 133139) | Tropical peat soil microbial communities from peatlands in Department of Meta, Colombia - 0116_SJ02_MP15_10_MG | ecosystem: Environmental > Terrestrial > Soil > Wetlands > Peat | place... | reverse complement strand
GCGCGGAAGTCATCCTGATTTCTGGTCCGGTCCATTTGGCCGCACCCGAAAATGTCACGCTCGTGCCAGTGCGCACCGCGGAAGAGATGCGCGATGCCGTGCTCAGCCGGCTCGACCGGGCCACGATCATCGTGAAGGCCGCGGCCGTCGCCGATTATCACGTGGCGCAACCAATGAAAAGCAAAATGAAAAAGACGGCGGCGCACCTGACGCTCGATCTCGCGCCAACGCCCGACATTCTGGCGGAGATCGGACGGATCAAAGGCGACCGCCTGCTGATCGGATTCGCCGCCGAAACCGAGCATCTGGAAGAGGAAGCGCGCCGCAAACTGCTGCAGAAGAATTGTGACATGATCGTTGGCAATCTGGTTTCCTACTCCGGTGAGAGCGCCGCTGGATTCGAATCCGACGAAAACGAAGTTCTTCTGGTCACGCGCGCCGGCGATTCGATTCCGGTTTCCCGAGCGCCCAAGCGCGCCATCGCCGCGCGGATTCTCGATGAAGTCCCGAAGCTTCGTCTTGCGCTCCACGCCCGCTCATGACGCCTGACGAGATTCGCCGGCAGTTGGAGTTTTATCGGGACCTCGGGGTGAAGGAAATCTACAAGCGGAAGGCGACGATCGCGGGTGCCGAGTCTGGCACGCAACCGTCCGCCGCCGTTCCAGCTGCAACTCCCGAATCTTCGCCGTCCTCCGCCCTGCTTCCGGATCACGTCCTGCCTCCGCTCGCGCCCGCCGGCGACACGATGCTGCAGATCCAGCAGGACATCGGCGATTGCCGCCGGTGCCGGTTGTGCGAGCAGCGTTCCAAGATCGTCTTCGGCTCCGGCAACGAAAAGGCCGCGCTCGTGTTTGTCGGCGAAGGTCCCGGCGCCGAGGAAGACGCGCAAGGACTGCCTTTCGTTGGCCGCGCGGGCCAATTGCTCACGCAGATGATCGAAAACACCGCTGCGAAGGACGGCATTCCCATCCTGCGCCGCGACGTTTACATCTGCAACGTCGTCAAGTGCCGGCCTCCGGAGAATCGCACGCCGCAGCCGGATGAAATGGAGATTTGCGGGCAATTTCTGTTTCGCCAGTTGATGGTCATTCGCCCGAAGGCGATTTGCGCGCTTGGTTCGACGGCCGCCAAGGCGCTACTCGCCACCAAGGACGGCGTGATGCGCCTGCGCGGCCAGTGGCACAAGTGGCGCGACATTCCCGTGATGGTGACCTATCATCCTTCCTATCTGCTGCGGCCTTACAACCAGAACGCCAAGCGCGAGGCTTGGGAAGATCTGAAGAAGATCCTGCACTACGTTTACGATTGAAGCAATGACCAAGCGCGCGCCGTTCATCACGCTCGAAGGCCCGGAAGGCAGCGGGAAATCGACGCAGGCAAGACTTCTATCCGCGCGTCTGCGCGCCCTGGGACGCGACGTTTTAGATTCGGCTGAGCCCGGCGGGACGCCCATCGGCATGCAGATCCGCCGCGTGCTGCTCGACGCAAAAAACAACGACCTGTGCCCGACGGCTGAACTGTTGCTCATGTTCGCCGCGCGTGCGCAAAACGTCGATCAATGGATTCTGCCCGCGCTGGCTGCCGGACGCATCGTGATCTCCGACCGCTTTACCGACTCGACGCTCGTCTATCAGGGTGTCGCGCGAGGCCTCGGCGCCGAAGTGGTCTACGACGTCGATCGCATCGCCTGCCGGGGTCTGGTCCCGGATCTCACGCTGATCATCGATATCGATACCGAAACCGGTCTTGCGCGCGCCCATCGTCGCGGCGCGCAAACCGGCGACGTCGAGACACGCCTCGATCACGAATCCGTCGAATTTCATCGCAAAGTGCGCGCGGCGTATCATCAGCTTGCCGAAGACGAGCCGCGCCGCGTTCGATTCATCGACGGGAACCGGACCGAAGCGGAAGTGGCCGCGGACGTCTGGGCGGCCGTCAAGCCGCTCATTTGAGCCGTACCATCCATCTCAGCTGAACAATTTGGCCAGCAGTCCCAGCGCAGCCGCGCCCCCCATTACCCACCAGGTCTGAATCCTGGTGAACGCCAGCGTGAGAAAGCTCACCACAACGATCCCTACCAGAACCGGCGCCATCGCGGCGTCACGAGCCATCGGAACCGAGGAGGCCATCAGCAAGCCCGCGCTGCCGAGTACCACCGCCCGTATTGCGCCGCGAATGCGGGGAATACCCGCATAGGACCCCATCCAGCGGATCAGCGGGATCACCAGAAACGCCGGCGTTAGTAGCGCGATCAGGCCCGCAGTCGCGCCGGGCAATCCGTCCACGAAATATCCCACGCTGACCAGGTACAAACCGTTCGGCCCAGGCCCCGTGCGCCCGGCGACGATCGCCGTCGCGAGCTGCCGGTCCGTCAGGACTTTCCTCTTTACCACCAGATCGTCGCGCACCATCGGCAGCGACGCCATTCCGCTGAACGAGGTCATCACCGCTTTGAGCAGCAGCAGGTACAGGAGGAAGATATTCACTTCGACGCTTTCTCCTCTACCGGATGTTTCGGCGCACCGGTATTCGCGCGATCCGCCGGATCCTGCCAGACTAGGCCGGCCGCCGCGATGAGCGCGATGATCTGCAGCGGGCTCAGCTTGAATTTCCACAAGCCGAAAAACGCCGCGCCGGAGAACGCCAGCGCGCGCAGGGTGCGCAGAAGACCCGGCCCGCGCAGACCCGACGTGTGCGGCTTCACCAGCACGTACACAGTCGCGAGCATCATGCCAGCCACGCCCGCCACCGCTCCGTTGATCGCCGCCAGCGCCCAAGGATTCGTGCGCCAACTTTCGTACCCTACCGTGATGATCACCGCAATCACCGCGGAAGGCAGCGTCGGCGAGAGGGCGCCCGCCACTGCGCCCGCCCATCCCAGAATCTGCCAGCCCGTGCCCGCGCAGAACGCCATGACGTTCGTGCCCGGCGTCAGCCGTGCCAGCGCGAACGCCAGGCCGTAGTCTTCCGGCGATAGCCACCGGTAGCGCTCCACGAACTCGCGCTGCAACGCCGCCATGGTCGGAGGCCCTCCGCCGAACGTCGTATTTCCCACTTTGAGAAAGACGCCGGTCAGTTCGGCGAGCGTCGGACGCGGCATCAGTTCTCTTTCGGCGCGATGCCGAGCGCCTTCATCTTGCGGTACAGATGACTGCGTTCCAGGCCCAGCATTTCCGCCGTGCGCGTCACGTTGCCTTTGGCGTCTTCGAGCTTCTTCAGGATGTAGTCCCTCTCGGCCGCCTCGCGAACCTCCTGCAGGCTGCCGAAACGGTCCATCGGACGGTCGAAAACCGCGCGCCGTGAGCGATCGAGCGGAATGTGCCGCGCCTCGATGCGCAGCTGCGGATTCATGATCACGATCCTCTCCATCAGATTGCGCAGCTCGCGCACGTTGCCCGGCCAAGGATACTCTTCGAGCGCGCGCAGCGCCTCTTCCGCCAGCTCTTTGGGCTTCCTCCCGTAAGCGGTCGTGAACTCGCGCAGGAAATAATCGGCCAGCATCCCGACGTCTTCGATGCGATCGCGCAGCGGCGGCACATAGAACGGAACCACGTTGAGCCGGTAGAACAAATCCTCGCGGAAATTGCCGCGCTCGATTTCTTCCTCCAGATTCTTGTTGGTCGACGCCACCACGCGCACGTCCACCTGAATCGATTCGGAAGCGCCGACCGGCTCGAACCGCTGCTCGTCGAGGGCCCGTAAAACCTTGGCCTGCGTCTTGAGCGACATATCGCCCACTTCGTCCAGGAACAGCGTGCCGCCGTCGGCCTTCTGCAATTTTCCTTGCTTGTCTTCCAGCGCCCCCGCGAAGCTCCCCTTGCGATGCCCGAACAGCTCGCTTTCGATCAGCTCTTCCGGAATCGCGGCGCAATTCACTTCCACGAAGGCTTCCGAGGCCCGCCCGCTCGCGGCGTGGATCGCGTGCGCGATCAGCTCCTTGCCCGTGCCGCTCTCTCCGAAAATCAGCACGCGGCCATTGGTAGCGGCCATCAGCGCCAGTTGCTGGCGCAACGCCTTCATCGGCACGCTCTCTCCAATGATGCGGGGCTTGGCGTCGCCATTGCCGCGCAGGTGATGCAGCTCCAACTGCAGGCGCCGCTGCTGCGCGGCGTTGTTGATCACCACCGTCACTTTCTCGATCGTCAGCGGCTTTTCCAGAAAATCGAACGCACCGAGCTTGGTCGCGCGCACTGCCGTCTCGATCGTCCCGTGCCCGGAAATGATGACCACTTCCGGCCGCTCGCCGATGGGGATCTCCTGAATGCGCGCCAGCGTCTCAAGACCGTCTATGCCGCCGAGCCAGACGTCCAGCAGCACGACGTCGTAGACCTGCCGCGCCAGCTCCGCCAAGCACTGCTCGCCGCCTTCCACCGCCGCGCAGGTGTAGCCTTCGTCTTCGAGAACCCCCTTCAGGGATTCGCGAATGCCCGGCTCATCGTCGACAATCAGAACGCGCGTGTTCCTCACACGCGCACCTCGGCTTCGGCGGGAACTGCCACGGGAATATCGATGTAGAATCGCGCGCCGGCGGGCCGGTTGTCTTCCACGCGCACGCGCGCGCCGTGTTCGGAAAGAATGTGGCTCACGATCGCGAGCCCGAGTCCCGTCCCGCGCTCTTTCGTCGAAAAGTACGGCAGGAACAGCTTCTCCTTATCGGCCGCGGAAATGCCGCAGCCCGTATCGGCCACCAGCAGCTCCAGCGATTCCGGCGAAGACGCAGCGGTGCGCACCAGCAGCCGCTTGAGTGGCGAATCGCGCATCGCTTCCGCCGCGTTATCCACCAGATTCACCACCACGCGTTTGAACTGCTCCGGATCGAGCAGCACCAGCGGCAGGTCCGGTGCGAGCTCGATCTGCAAGTCCACTCCCTCCAGCCGTCCCAGGAAGAACGCCAGCGCATTTTTGACGATCTCGTTCAGATCGCTCGGCAGCGGCTTGGCCGCGGGGAAGCGCGAGAACCGCGAGAACTCGTCGGCCAGCATCTTCACCGATTCCACTTCGCGCGAAATCGTCCGGGCACATTCCCGCAGCACGCGCACCGAATCGGCTCCGATGCCGCCCCGGTCCAGAATCCGCCCGATCCGCTCCGCGCTCAATGCGATCGGCGTCAGCGGATTCTTCAGCTCGTGCGCGATCCGGCGCGCCACTTCATGCCATGCCGCGGCCTTCTGCGCGCGCAGCAGCTCGCTCGTATCCTCCAGCACCACGACGAACGCCGGCCCATCGGGCTGCTGGCTCGGCAGCGCCGAAACCGTGACCGCGAGGTGCAGCACTTGATCCTCCAAGACCAGGTCGATTTGGCTCGCGGCAACCCCCGTACGGCGCGCCCTCTTCATCAAATACTCAATCTCGGTCGCGTCTTCCGCCGGGAACAAATCACGCACGTGCACCGCTTGCAAAACCTGTTCGGTCGGGAACAGGCCGTGCAGCGCGCGATTCACGCGCTGAATCCGGCCATCCGCGCTCAGCGAGATCACACCGGTGGGAATGCTTTCGAGGATCGCCTCCGTGAAACGCCGCCGGCTTTCGAGTTCCCGGCTGTTCGCCTCGAGCTCCTGCATCATTTCGTTGAAGGCGCGCACCAGCGTAGCCAATTCATCGATGGCGTGCGTTTGCACGCGGTGGCTCAGGTTGCCTTTCCGTACCTCGCGGGCCGCTACCAGCAGCGCCGAAATCGGCGAGCTGATCTGGCGCGAGAGTAGCAGCGCGATCCAGGTGGCCACGAACAAAATAAACAGCGCGATCGCCAGGATAAACAGCAAATACAGCGTGCGGATGTTCCGCTTCTGCGCGGCCAACTGACCGTATTCGGCCATGTACCGGTCAATCTCGCCCTGCGTCTTTTGCAGGTCCGCTGCCGGACGCACCGTTACGAGGAGCTCTCCCGCGCCCATCTTCGCGCGCGCCGTGAATACGTCGCCCGTGCCGGGCGTCATCGGGCACACCGCATGCGTGTTGCCGCGGGAATCGGCGATCTCCAGCGCGGCGATGCGGTAATCGCGGCACAGCGCCGCGAAGTCCGCGGTTTCGGCCGGCACATCCGGCCGCGATGCAAGCCACGCCGCCAGCGACTCGGCCCTTCCGTGAACTTCCATCGTCAGCGTCCGGTTCACGTCCACCAGATTCGTACGCACGCCCTCGGCCGGCCGGCTGAACCACTTCTCCACGTTGCGGTTCAGGATCACGTAGCTGAACATCACCAGAAACACCACCGGCAGCAGGCTCAACGCCAGCGCCCCGGCCACCAGCTTGGTCTGAATCCGCGAGCCTTCCCGGTCCGCCTGCCGCTGAATGTACAGCTTCACGCCCGTGCGGAACAGCATGAAACCCAGCGTGATGGTCAGGACGAAAATGAGCGTGGAAATCGCCCAGAATACCGAGGTCTGCACCGCGGTGACCGGACCGTAATCGCCGAACGTGAACGAGACTTGCCACACCAGCAGGGTGACGAGAATCGCCAGCAAGGCGATGCCGGAGCCGTAAAGATACTGCTTCCGCATTGTGTACCCGATTGCGTGCGCCATAGCCGCGTGCGGACGGCGCGCGCCTTTAGCTCAATTATATGGCTCAGGACTCCAGGATCACCACCGCCATGGCCTGTTCGCGCGTGTGCGTCAGCGATAACGCAATGTTGCGAACGCCGAGCCTAGCCGCGACGTCCGCGGCCTTCCCGTGAAATTGCAGCGTCGGGCGCCCGGAGGGCAGATTGGCGACCTCGAAATCGCGCCACGCGATGCCCCCTCGCCAGCCCGTCCCGAGCGCCTTCATCCCGGCTTCCTTCGCGGCAAAGCGCGCCGCAAAACGCTCAAAGCGGTTCGCCTTGCGATTTGCGTAGGCGATCTCCCGCGGCGTGAAAACGCGCTCCACGAAGCGATCGCCATACCGCGAAATCGCTTTTTCCATGCGCGGGACCTCGCACAAATCGACACCGGAGCCGACAATCACACCGCCAGCGTAGCCGAACCCATTTCGCTCTGGCAAGTTTTCCGTTCCTCTTGGATGACCGATCGCCAGGCTCCGTGCGTCCAGGCGAGGCCGAGCGAGGATCGGCCGGGCCGCCACGAATGTGTTACGAAGGTAAGTACGCGCATGCATATTCCCGACGGCTTTCTCAGCGCTCCGGTCTGGACCACCCTCGACGTGGCGGCGATGCCGGCCGTTGCCTGGGCCGCGCGCCGCGCGCAGACCGATCTCGAAGTGCAGGACGGCCGCCGGATTCCCCTGCTCGGCGTCATGGGGGCGTTTGTTTTCGCCGCGCAAATGCTGAACTTCCCGGTAGGATTGGGCACCAGCGGACATCTGGTCGGCGGAGCGCTCCTCGCCATCACCTTGGGACCCTCCGCCGCCGCTACCGTCATGACTGCCGTGCTCATCCTCCAGGCTTTCCTGCTCCAGGATGGCGGCGTCATGGCCCTAGGCGCGAACATTCTGAATATGGCGATCGCGGGCGTGCTCGCCGGATATCTTCCCTACCGCCTGTGGGGACGCGGCCGCACACGCACTGCCGCGATCTTCCTGGGAGGCGCAGCCAGCGTCGCCTTGAGCGCCTGCCTCGCGCTCAGCGAACTGCTGATTTCCGGCGTTCCCATGCCGCGGCGGCTCGTACTGGTTTCGAGCATTCTCTTCCTTGCCAATGGCCTGATCGAAGGCGCGATCACCGTCGCCGCCCTGCGCGCCATCGAACGCCTGAACCCGGCCTGGGTGCGCCCGGCCGAGCCGGTCCGCGCGCGGCCGCTGATTGTCGCTGCTGTGACCGCCATTATCGTGATCGGCGTGGGAACCCTGATCGCCTCCTCCGCTCCGGATGCGCTCGAAGCCGCTCTTTCCATTCGCGGCGAAACGCACTCTCTCTGGCTACGAAAAGCCCTGTTGGGATTGACCGGCATGGCGATCCTCTACGCCGGATTGCTGCTCGTCGCCCGCCGCTTCGCGCGGCAGAGGAGCGCATGACTTGCGCGGCGCTCATGCCCACGTCGAACGCTGGAGCCGTGGCGCGAGCCCGCTTCATTCCCTCGACGCCCGCGCCAAAATGATCGCGCTCGTCGTGTTGCTGGCCGCCATCGCGACCACGCCCGCCGGCTCGCCGTGGATGTTTTGCGGCTTTTTCGCGCTGCTGCTCGCGGCGATTTTTTTCGCCCGCCTACCCTTTGTCGCGATGCTCGCCCGCGCTGCGCTGGTGCTTCCCTTTTCCGCTGTTTTCGTTGCCATGGCATGGTGGAGCGCGGGCCCTCGGGCGGCCTTCCCTCTGGTCGCCAAGAGTTTCCTCTCGGTCCTTGCGGCGCTGCTGGTCGCGGCGTCCACCCCTTGGCCGCGTCTGCTCGATGCTCTCGCCTTATTGCGCGTACCCCGGCCCCTGGTGCTCGTGACTCAATTCCTCGGCCGCTACCTGTTCGTTGTCACCGAACAAGCCCTTCAAATGCGACGAGCCGCCCAGTCCCGCCAGGGCGTAGCCCGAAAAACGAAAGACCTCAGCCGCCATTTCCACGCCGCGGCCGGAGCTGTTGGCGTGCTGTTTGCCCGCTCCTCCGAACGTGCCGACAGCATCTATCACGCCATGGTTGCGCGCGGATTCACCGGACGTTTCCCCGCGCCCACCGCTCCGCCTTTCGCCCTTCGCGACGCCGCTTTCCTCTTCTTCTCGATCGCGGCGGCGCTCGCGATTCGCCTTGCGCTATGAAATCCGTCCCCTCGATCGCCGCCAGACCGGACGCGCCCTCGCCTGCTCGCAAACCCATCGTCGAAGTTCGCGGCTTGCGCTACCGCTATCCCGACGGGACCCTCGCGCTCGACGGCGTCGATTTCGATCTGCGCCCCGGCGAGCGCGTCGCCGTCTTTGGCGCCAACGGCTCCGGAAAAACCACGTTCATTCTGCACCTGAACGGACTGCTGCGCGGCGAAGGCTTCATCGAAGTCTGCGGCCGGCGCATCGATCGCGACACTAACGCGGACGCTCTCGCTGAAGTGCGCGCCCGCCTCGGCCTCGTCTTCCAAAACTCGGATGAGCAGCTCTTCATGCCGACCGTTCTTGAAGACGTTGCCTTCGGTCCTTCCAACCAGGGACTCTCTCCCGAAGAAGCGTCTGCGCGCGCCCGCACCGCTCTCGATCAGGTCGGCATGTCCGACGCCGCGGGGAAAGCGCCTTATCACTTAAGCGCCGGCGAAAAGCGCCGTGTCGCGCTCGCTGGGGTTCTCGCGATGCAGCCGGAAATTCTCGTCCTGGACGAACCCACCACTTCGCTCGACCCTCCCGGCCAGCGCGAGCTTTTGCGCCTGTTGCGGCACCTGCCTCAAGCCATTCTTCTGGTTACACACGACGCCGATTTCGCCGCGTCCCTGGCCACGCGCGCCGTATTCTTCGAACGCGGACGCATCGCCGCCGAAGGCGAAGTCCGCGAAATCACCGAGCGCTTTCACTGGTCTCGAGAATCAGAGTGACCGGACCGTCGTTGACCAGTGCGACTTCCATGTGCGCCTGAAAGACGCCCGTCTCCACCGGCACTCCCTTGCGCCGCGCGGCTTCCACGAAATATTCGTACAACTCGCGCGCCATCGCCGCCGGCGCCGCCGCGTCGAAGCTCGGACGCCTTCCCTTCCGGCAATCCCCGTACAAGGTGAATTGCGACACCACCAGCAGCGCCCCGCCGGTATCCATCAGGCTCCGATTCATCTTGCCCGCTTCATCGGCAAAGATGCGCAGGTGCACGATCTTGTCGAGCAGCGTCTCCGCTTCCGCGCCCGTATCCCCGTGCGTAATGCCGAGCAGCACCACCAACCCCGGCCCGATCCTGCCGCTGACGGTCTTCTCTGTTTCGCCGTGCACTGTGACGCTCGCGCTCGAAACCCTTTGCAGTACGGCTCGCATAGTTTAACGACTACCAGTATGCGGAATCCGGTGGCGCATCCGCTCTTCCATTGCGTCACAAGCGCCACAACCGGAGCAAGCCGCGCGAGCAGCCGAGCACCCGCAAATCGCCGTAATTATATGAGGGGGTTGGATTTACTGGAGCCACCCGCCGGGATCGAACCGGCGACCTGCTGATTACGAATCAGCCGCTCTACCAACTGAGCTAGGGTGGCTCTTTGACCCAGATTAACATATGGGACTAACGTACGCGCTGGGCACGGCGGACCCTCCCGTTGCGCAGCGTGCGGACGTTCCTCGCCTCCACACCGCCGGGCGCCCTCGGGTTTCGTGCAAATTGAACAAAAATTGCCGATAATAATGGGGATTGGCGGTCGGAGGAATTACAAATGAATCGCCCGGGGTCCGGAGAAGGACTCGACTTGGACGCCGCACTCGTTCGTGTGGGCGGCGACATCGACCTTCTAATTGAGATAACGCGCCTGTTTTTGGATGAGTACCCGCGCTCGCTCGCCGAAGTTCGCGATGGTGCCCGGCGTGCCGATTTCGCGGTGGTCGAGCGCTCGGCGCATGGCCTCAAAGGCGCGGCTTCTAATTTCGGCGCCGTCGAGGTGGTCGGCGCCGCGTTGCGTATCGAACAAATGGGCCGTGCCCGAACGCTTGAAGAGTTTCCTACGGCGCTCGCCACACTCGAAGCCGCGCTCGCGGCGCTGCGTGCTGAACTGGAAGCGCTGATCGCCCGCTAGCGGCCGTCTCAGACTCGCGTGACCGCGCCGATGGGAAAAATCTGAGGTTCGGGCTGCGTTCGCGCGCCCTTTTTGTTCCACCAGCTAGTGGCCCCTGTCCGCGTTTAATCGATAGCAGATTGCCCGCTCGTTCACACTCGCGGTTCCGCGTTCGGAACAGAACCGCCACGCGTCAGCGTGCGGACCTGCGCTAGCGATCTCTCAGGGACAGCCT
>Ga0187771_10003611_pt1 | contig 10823 bp, 9 predicted proteins | sample 0116_SJ02_MP15_1_FD_133139 | JGI IMG/M metagenome (GOLD analysis project Ga0187771, IMG submission 133139) | Tropical peat soil microbial communities from peatlands in Department of Meta, Colombia - 0116_SJ02_MP15_10_MG | ecosystem: Environmental > Terrestrial > Soil > Wetlands > Peat | place... | reverse complement strand
TGTTCCTGTTTTAAATGGCTGAAGCGACCCTGATATTTCATATATTCGCTTACCGGTTGATACTTCTTCGGGATGTGGGAATATTTATATTCTCCATTTGCCCACTCATAAAGGGTCCACATCCCTGTCTCAACTGCCAAACGCCCCATCTCCAATGTTAATTTTTCGTCAAACTTCCAACCCTTTGGACAAGGAGCGAGCATATGAAGAAAGGTCGGGCCATCGACATTGAGAGCTTTGCGTACTTTGTTCATCAGGTCGAGAGGGTAAGAAACACAGGTAGTGGCGACGTATTTTACGGCCGGATGTCCTCCGATCACAAGTTGTGGAGGATCTTTGGGAAAGAGGGTTTTCCCTTCTGGAATAGCCTTGCCGGGAGGCGTAAACGTCGTATTCGCTCCATAAGGGGTTGTGGGAGAGGTCTGGATGCCCGTGTTGGCATAAGATTCATTATCGTAACAGATAAAGAGGACATCATGACCACGATACATTAACCCTGATAATGCTTGAAGGCCGATATCCACTGACCCGCCATCCCCTGCCATTACGATGACATTTGGGAAAGGACCATCATACTTTCCTCTACGCATCATTGCCTTGTAGGCAGCCTCAATTCCCGATGCCACGGCCCCACCATTAGTGATCTGGGCATGGATCCAAGAGACGGCATAGGGGGTGCAGAGATAACTGGAATTTGCCACATACATACAGCCAGTAGGCCCAACAAAAATGGTGTCTTTACCCGCGGCTTTTGCGACGAGACGGTAGTTCAGGGCTGGACCGCAACCTGCACACGTTCGGTGCCCTGGCACATACATTTCCTCTCTTGGTGCACCGCGAAGAGACTTAATTGGTTCCAAGATCTGTTTTTTATAATCAAACGTTCCTTGCATCGTTAAACACCTCCTTAAGTTTTTAAATGAACTATTCCTCTTCAAAACCAATCCAGTAGACAAGCTGATGGGTCTTTTTATCTTTCACCATCTGCATCAGAATCTTAGCCATGTAATAAAAATCTTCGAGCAAAACGACATCTCCACCCAGGCCACCCATGAAGGAGGTGACGAGGGGTCTCTTTTCCAAGTCATAGAGAGTTGCCCGGAGTTCATGGATCAGGTTTCCACCCCGTGTTGCACCACCATACGAAGTACTGGTCTCTATAGTACCGATGGCTTTCACGTGGGAGAACGCGTCCGCTATCTGAAGGGTGGGCCACGGTCGAATCCAGCGTGGCCTTACCATACCTGCTTTCACCCCTTGATCCCGGAGATGATTGATGGCCGACTTGCACGTATTGGCATGAGCTCCTTGGAGGAAGAAGGCGATTTCCGCATCTTCCATCTTATATTTTTCCAGAAAGGGATCATACTTACGCCCAAAAACACGATTAAAATCCTCTACGGCCTCTTCAATCACTTTTGGGACTTCCAGAAAAGTCATCGCTCTTTGGGCGTCCATCGGTGCTCCTTGATCGGGCCGGATTTGTGGGCCGTGCGAGACCGGACAGACAGGACTCAGTGGGTGAGGGGCCTTATAGGGAGGCAAAAATTCCCTCACCTGCGAAAGTTCCGGTAGAATGACCTTATCCGGAATATGGGAGAGGAAATAACCATCCTGACATACGAACTGTGGCAGCATTATACGAGGGTCTTCTCCCACACGGTAATTGATCAACGTATTGTCAAAAACCTCTTGAGGGGTTGCCGCCCAACCCATAAGCCAACCCTGATCCCTCGCAGACATCGCATCAGTATGTTCCGAACCAAAATCGCCAGGGGGATCGAGGGTCCTATCTGCAATGGCCATTTGAAGAGGATAACGACCACCCGCTGCCGGACTGTAGACCTCAAATGCGTAAGTCACTCCCACCCCGGAACTTCCTGTGTAGGCACGAGCCCCGGCTGCTGATGCTCCCAACACCACCGAGACCTGAGCGTGCTCACCTTCACCATGGATAAATTCTGCATCTAACTCGCCGTTGGCAACCATTCTGGCAAGCTCCATCATAATCGCTGTGTAGGGACGGATGGGGAATGAACAGATAACCTCCACCTCTGCAAATTTTGCCCCTTGGGCTGCTGCAGCGCAGCCGCTGAGCATCTTTTCTTGAGCCATAATGTTCCTCCTTCTCAAAAAGGTTTTTCCAAACGAACCACCCCGTCCTCGAAGTCAAGCTCTGGGACAGCAGTGAGGGCGTCCGCTGGACATTCATTGATGCAGATCTGACAGCCTTTGCAAAACTTCCAGTTCCATTCCATCTGATCTTCTTTTTCATTATAAGACCAGCAAGAATCTGGACAGACGATATAACAGGTTAAACATCGGGTACACTTCTCGTGGTCAATCACTGGACGGACAATCCGCCAATTCGAAGTGATGAAAAGCTCCTGCTGCCTAACCGGAGCAGGAGTGATCGCTCCGAAAGGCACTTCCCTATCTTTTGGAACCCTTATAGCCATATTCTTCTCCTTTCTTTATTCTTTCTTTAAAATTGTTTCTTCCACATTCCGCATTTGTTATTAGCCTCCCCAGAAATACTCAGCGCGAGGCCTACGAAACTTTTGGAGTTTTACTTCATTATAACCACGCTCCATGGCTGCGACGTCACTGATAATCTTTGCGAGTTTCTCTTTTTTCACCATACCGGTCACCTTGGCCATGGCTCCAAGGATAGGGGCGGCAATGCCAGCTCCAAGACCTGCTGCATCCACACCGCCTTCTGAACCAGAGAAGTCAACCGTTCGCACCCCCGAGATTCCATCAGCATCAACAGTGGCAATGGCGCCAAGCACGTCGGCATTGGGAAGAAATTTAAGCATATAATCGATGGAGCGGTTGGTATTGATGAGCAGAAGGCCTCCTTCAGGCATCCCTCGTAGCACATTCATCCCTTTGATAATGGTGGGTTCAACAATGACAACGATATCAGGATGGTTATTGGTATAGAGATACTTCATTTCAATTTCCTCGTCGCTGATCCTGACGTATTTCCGTGTCGTAACGGATACACGGTCGGGCAAATCTTCGTAATTATCGAAGGCCTGGACAAATTTACCTTCCGTTTTTGCAGCCTGTGCAAAGGCATTGGCAATATCACGGGCCTCCTTATCCATCACCACTCCTCGTGTCCAAACAGTTATTTCAGTCACTTTACCCATAAACACCTACCTCCTTCAAGTAATGTGGATCAGCCAAGCTGATCAATTAAATGAAAATCGAATACGATCATGTAATCCTTCCATTGAAACCTACCTTTTCTCTTTCTTTCCACCCCCTTCCTTTTTTGAACAAGACATCCTCCACATCTCCTAAGTGCTGCCGCATGGCGTGTCGGGCGGCTTTACCGTTGCCGTTTTTGATAGCAGCGAGGATATTAGTGTGACCATGAAGAGATTTTTGCTTCCTCTCCTCAGTCTGAAGGTACTCCTCACGAGTCTTACTCAAAAATTCAACAAGGGCAGGAAGAAGACGTTCCCAAACCCTGTTCTTTGCCATCCTGGCAAGAAGGTGATGAAACTCGGTGTCCCTCTGAATAGGATTCTTACCATCGGCCACTTCTCTTTCTTGTTCCTTAAGGATATTTTCTAACTCATCGATTTCTTCAGGGGTTGCATTTTCTGATGCCAGTTGGGCAATTTCTGGTTCGATGATTTTGCGAATGGAAAAGATATCGATTAAATCATCCTTTTCATGAAAGAGAGATGTTGCCAAAGGCTGCACAAGGGCTCCTTCACTGGAAGCGATCACATAGGTGCCATTGCCTTGGCGTCTCTGAACAAGTTTCATCGTTTCGAGGGAGAGAATCGCCTCCCGCAGGGTAGCTCTGGATACTTTAAAGATTTCCGATAATTCTCTTTCAGCAGGAAGCTGGTCACCCTGCTTGAATTTTCCTTTTTCAATAAGATTGCGGATCTGTTTTACAATATCCTCATAGGCCCGCTTTTTTTTCACCGCCTTTAGCATTCAGAACCTTCCCCACCTTTCTGCACTTCTTTGATGGCCTCTTTAAAGTGCTCGGAACAGATTAAAAGTTTGTTGAAGGGCCTTTGCTCCGAGGCATTAATTGATTCGGCAATGGCCTTCATGGTCGCACTTCTACAGATCAATGCGATTTGGGAACCTACCATCCCTTCTGTCGACTTGACCAACTCCTTGAGGTTAACATCATTGCCCAAAGGCCTTTCTCTGGTGTGTACCTGAAATATTTCCAGCCGTTCATTCTCATCTGGAATAGGAAATTGAAGTACATAATCAAGCCTTCCAGCACGCATCAAGGCAGGATCGAGCAAGTCTTGACGATTCGTGGCCCCAAGGACGATCACCTGGGAGAGATCGCTTAAATTATCCAGCTCATTAAAAAACTGACTTACCATGCGTTCGACCGCCCCGCTTTCACTCCCGTAGCTACGTGTCGCCACCAGGGCATCTATTTCATCGAAAAACAGGATACAAGGCGCCGATTGCTTAGCTTTTTTGAAGATCTGATGGAGCGCCTTTTCTGACTCTCCCAGCCATTTCGAAAAAAGAATAGGGCCGCTGATGGAGATGAAATTTAGACCGGTTTCACCAGCCAGGGCCCTTGCCATAAGCGTCTTCCCGGTACCCGAAGGCCCGGAGAAAAGGATTCCCCTCGGAGGCAAGACTTTGCCTGTAGAAAAAAGATCTGGATATTTGGTGGGCCAGTCGACGATGGAGACGAGCGTCTCCCTAATCTTGCTCAACCCGCCGATATGATGCCACTTCACTGTGGACTTTTCCGTATAAAATTCACGAGTCGCCGTAGGTTCGATCTCACGAAGGGCTGTTAAAAAGTCCTCCATTGTGATCTGCAAATGCTCGGAGGTAGTAAGAATAGCATTGAGATGATTTTCCCCCTCAAGTGAGAGATACCTCCTTAAAGCGACCATCCCTGCCTCTTTGCATAAAGCCTCTAAATCAGCTCCTACAAAGGCATGGGTAATCTGGGCAAGACGGCCCAAATCGACGTCAGGGGCCAGAGGCATACGACGGCTGTGAATCTTGAGAATGGCCAAACGGCCTTCGGTATTGGGAACTGGAATAGAAATCTCTCGGTCAAAGCGGCCTGGTCTCCTTAGGGCAGGGTCTATCATTTCCGGAATATTGGTCGCACCAATGACAATCACATGTCCACGCGAAACCATGCCATCCATAAGAGCAAGGAGTTGGGCGACGACCCTCTTCTCAACATCTCCCAAAACCTCTGCCCGCTTTGGAGCAATCGCATCTATTTCGTCAATAAAGATAATACTCGGTGCTTTACGGCTTGCCTCTTCAAAGATCTCCCGCAACTTGGCTTCGCTTTCGCCATAAAATTTATGGATGATTTCTGGTCCGTTCACTCTGATAAAATGGAGTTGGGTCTCGCTCGCAATGGCCCGGGCAATCAGGGTTTTACCTGTTCCTGTTGGACCATAAAGGAGCACCCCTTTCGGCGCCTCAACGCCAAGTCTTTCAAATGCTTCCACATAACGCAGGGGAAGCTCTACCATTTCCCTAACGAGCCTTAACTCATTTTCAAGCCCGCCTACATCTTCATAAGAGACAAGGGAAGGCGCCTCTATTGAAAAATCAGGCTTCTTTAAGAGGAATTTCGTCTTTTGATTAATGATGACTCCGCCTGAAGGAGAAGTTGCTTCGATCTGGAAAAGGCGTTCTTTCCCTGCCAAGAAAGGGATATTGATCTTATCCCCTATAATCACCGGCAGTCCTTGGAGGATCTTTGCAAAGGCCTCCAGCTCACCCTCTTCTGGCAAGGCGGTTGTAAAATCAAGGGGGGTGATGAGAACGGTTACCGCTGTCTTGCGGGGAATCTTTCTAACCCGCACCACTTCGCCCAGATTTGCCTTGGCATTGCTGCGGATGATCCCATCAATCTGGATGATCTTTTTCCCGTAGAACTCTTGAAAGGTCCCAGTAATCCTGGCCACCGTCTTTCTTGTTCCGCTGATCTCAATCAGGTCACCGAGGACACCACTGAGGGTTTTGATGTCCTCCGGATCGAGGCGCGCCAGGCCCTTGCCGACATCTTCAGCCAGCGATTCGGTTACTCTTAGCTCAAGTTCTGTGTCCATTTGAAGACATTATAATTAATAATTAGACGCCAGAAATTGGTATAAAGATCAGACCACTTATTTATGAAACAACTTATCTGTTTTGTCAAGAAAAATTTAAGGAACGACAGACCCGAAACCTATTGTTTAAACAGGTAAATTTCTCACTCCACGAACATATAGATCGCAACGAAGATCACGAAGAGGGAAAATGATTTTCTTCGATGGGATAAGGGCGTCTTTGCCCTTTGCGTTATTCATACTTCAGGGCATCGATGGGGTTAAGCAGGGAGGCCTTCCTCGCGGGGTAGAATCCAAAAAACACACCTACAGAGCCGGAGAAGAGAAAGGCCAAAAGGATCCCTCGTTTGAGAAGAGAACTGGCCATCGCGTAAAAGTGGATAAAGTAAATTACCCTGATCTTTCGGTCAGGGTAATTTACTGCTCTGAATTTTTGACTCGTTCCTTTCTGATGGATGACCTGATAGAGGGAAAACCCTCCGCCTAAAATAATAACCAGGCTGATAATGATCATGAATAGAAATTTCTTCCATCGGGTGGCCATCTCATGGTTCCTTTCTCCTCTTTAGGAATTTGAGGCGAATTGGAACCCCCTGATAACTAAAAGCCTCCCGAATCTGATTGATCAAAAATCGTTCATATGAAAAATGGATTCCATCTGGAAAGTTGGTATAGATCACAAAGGTGGGAGGAGCGATCGAAACCTGAGTGATGTAGTTCAGCTTCACCCTTCTATTTTGATACAAGGGAGGAGGGAAATTTTCAACCCACTGGCCGAGGTGTTTATTCAATTGAGAAGCAGGAATCCTCTTCTTCGCCTGCTCTACCACATGGTCCACCACATCCAAGACCTTATCAACCCTCTGTCCTGTCAGTGCAGAGATAAAGAGGATGGGAGCATAGGAGAGATATTTCAGATCGCTGTGAACTCTTCTTTCATACTCGGCCATGGTTTTAGAATCCTTTTCGATCAGGTCCCACTTATTCACCACAAGGACACACCCTTTCCCTTTTTCACGGATGAATCCACCGATGCGACTATCCTGATCGGTTACCCCTTCTTTCGAATCCAATAGTAGCAGGGCGACATCAGACCGATCAATGGTTTGAAGTGCCTCGACGATACTGTATTTTTCGAGTCTCAAACTAATTCGGCTTTTCCTCCTTATTCCCGCTGTATCGATGAGGACATATTTTTTCCCGGCCCTCTCAAAGAGGGTGTCGATGGCATCTCGGGTTGTACCGGGCGCCTCATCCACGATCACCCTCTTGTATCCTAATAAACGGTTGACCAGAGAGGATTTACCCACATTCGGTCTCCCTACCACAGCCACCCTTGCAACATCCTGGCCCCATTTCTCCTCAAAATTGCTGGGAAGGGCCTTTACCACCTCATCCATCAACCCATTCACACCATATCCATGTTCTGCTGAAACCGAATGGATCGGTTCTATACCCAACCCATAAAATTCATACACCTTCTCTTCATGTTTAGGTAAATCTATTTTGTTGACGATATAAAACACCGGTTTATTCAATCTTCTCAGAATATCGGTGATCTCCTTGTCCGAAGGGGTGAGGCCTTCTTTCCCGTCCATCACAAAGAGGATCACATCGGCTTCATCCATTGCCAACTGGCACTGCTCACGCATCTGGATGAAGATCCGATCCTTGGAAACTGGCTCAAAGCCTCCTGTATCGATCAAGGTAAAAACATTTTTCTCCCATTCTGCATCAGCATAATTTCGATCCCGTGTCACACCAGGCTCATTCCTAACAATCGCCTTCCTCCTCCCCACTATTCGATTAAAAAGGGCAGATTTTCCAACATTAGGTCTTCCGACAATAGCAACGATGGGCTTCATCATCACTTCTCTTAACAATAACTAAAACCATTATAAAATAGCCGTAAAATCCATACAATAAAATACGTCTGGCGAGAGAAAACGCTTCTCATCTCAATACAAATGTGGTAAATTATAATAAACCTGATTAGCAGGGATGGGGCTTTAACCCCATCCTTTCTGCAAGGAATTAAAATTTTATCTATATCATTCCCCCAAAAATGGCGGGCTTTTCTAACGGGGTAAATACCAAAACAAAGTCGTCATTGCTCTGATCTAAGGATCAAATCGATGAAGAGGACAAATTATAAAAAAACAATCTTTTATGGGACCATTCTGATCTCCCTATTCTTTTTAGAAGTGGGAGAGGTTTTTTCCCAAGCCAAAACCGAAGAAGAAAAAGGGCCTCAGATCAGACTGGGAGAAGTAACCTTCCGGATCAGAGAAATTGAATCTAAACCTTCTCCACTGAAGATGTTAGAGATTCAAGTTGAAATCTTCAATCGGAGCTATCGGTCTGTTGCCCCACCCAATTCTATCAATGTGGTCGTGGTCCCGAAAGAAATAAAATACTTAGAGGAATCCCCCGTGGTCAAATTTACTCCAACGCCAGAAGAGGTGTGGCTCAGCTCTCCTCTTCCTCCCAACACGGGCCGTGTGTTGATCATCGGCCTTGCCCTTCCAGAGAAAAAGCTCGAATCCATCACTTTTGAAATCCAGATCAACCCTCCGGATGGGGGAAAGAAAGTGGTGACGTGGGAAGGAAGCAGGAATTAGAGGAGGGCGACCGCTTCGATCTCTATCTCTATATCTCTTGGAAGTCTAGCGACTTCAACTCTTGACCTCGCAGCTGAGGAAGAACGAAGGTAACCTTATTCCTCCAATAATTTACAAATCTCAGAAGCCTCTTTCAAGACATAATCCGCTCCTGCCTCTTTGAACTCCTCTCTTTTTGTTCTCCCTGTTAACACCCCGATCGTCTTCATCCCTACCTTTTTGCCCGCCTGGATATCAATCGTATGGTCTCCGACCATGACGGCTTCTTCTCTCGAAACACCCAGCATTTCCATTGCAAAGGTCAGATGATCTGGATGGGGTTTCACCTTTCTAACCAAATTTCTTGAGATGAAGGCATCGCAAAAACCATCAACGGCAGGGAATACCTTCCGAACGGCATCCTCACAATTCCGGGTAACGATCCCCACTTTTTTCCCCTTCGCCCTCAGAATCTTTAATATCGTCTCTGTTCCAGGGATCAATCTTCCTTCCTTTGCTGCTCCGAGTTCGATCTCATGAAGGATCTGATGGGCCTCTTGATAAAATTTCTCTGCGGCAGAAGGATTCTTCCTCCAAAGAATTCGGTAGACCTCTTCAATAATCTCCAACAGGTATCTCTCTTCAATCAATTCCTCCCCCACGCCGTAGCGCCTCATCAAATCGAATATCCTTTCCTTCATGGAGGAAAAATCGATATTAAGCACTGCCAACGTGCCGTCAAAATCGAAGATGATCGCTTTGATATTTTGGAGTTTCCTCTTTTCCTTCAACGCTCCCATTGAATTCAGTTTTGTTCCGCTATTTGTAAGGAAAAGGTTAAAGTTTAGGCCTAAGCTTAAGAAGCCATCTTCGCCCGGGCCCTGCCTTTTGACCAGCGACTCCTTTTCTGCTCAGTAAAAATAGATACCCCAAAGAAAAGGGATCTGTCAACGATGATCACCTTAACTCTTTAATTTGCTTGATCCTGTGAAAGAGATTTGATATGAAATTTAATAGGGGGAAATAAAAAATATGGTATCCTTACGAGAAAGAATCCGTGTCGCCTCAGGTGAGGGAAAAGCGGACCTCCTCATTAAAAATGGGAGGGTCGTAAATGTCCTTTCGGGAGAGATTGAAAAGAAAGATGTAGCTGTGTTTGATGGGGTGATTGTGGGATTTGGAGATTACCAAGCTAAAAAGACTATCGATGTGAAGGGAGATTTTCTCAGCCCGGGGTTGATCGATGGCCACGTTCACATTGAATCGAGTATGGTGATCCTTCCTGAATTTGCTCGAGCTGTCCTCCCCAATGGGACCACGACCGTGGTCGTCGATCCCCATGAGATTGCTAATGTGATGGGGTTAGAAGGCATCCGTTTCATGGCTGAGTCGGCGAGAAAGCTACCCCTGAATGTATTCATGATGATCCCCTCCTGTGTCCCAGCCACAAATATGGAAAGTTCTGGTGCCACGCTTCGAGCAAGGGATATCAAACCCTTGTTCAAAGAACCTTGGACCATTGGATTGGCGGAGATGATGAACTTTCCAGGTGTGATCCTTAGGGATCCAGAAGTTCTTAAAAAGATCGAGATGGTGAAGCAGAAACGAATCGATGGCCATTCTCCCTTGCTTTCAGGAAAAGGACTATTCGCCTACCTGACCGCAGGAGTCCGATCTGATCATGAATGTACGACTCTTAAGGAGGCAAAAGAAAAATTAAAGAATGGGATGTGGATCATGATCCGTGAAGGAAGCGCGGCAAGAAATCTCAAAGATCTTCTTCCTCTTGTCAACCCCAAGAATTCGAGACGGTTTCTCTTCGTCACGGATGATCGCCATCCCAAAGAACTTCTCGAAGAAGGCCACATCAACATGATGGTGAAAAAGGCAATCCAATGGGGAATAGACCCTCTCCTTGCCATTCAGATGGCAACGCTCAACGCCGCTGAATATTTCAGACTCGATGATCTTGGAGCCATTGCTCCGGGTTACAGGGCTGATATCATTACCCTTGACGACCTGGGTCGATTTCGGGTGAAGAAGGTTTTTAAGGATGGGGTATTGGTTGCAGAGAATGGAAAGATTCTTCCACGTCCAATCGGAGCACTTCCCCAATTTTCATTAACAGATG
>Ga0187771_10003610_pt1 | contig 10826 bp, 11 predicted proteins | sample 0116_SJ02_MP15_1_FD_133139 | JGI IMG/M metagenome (GOLD analysis project Ga0187771, IMG submission 133139) | Tropical peat soil microbial communities from peatlands in Department of Meta, Colombia - 0116_SJ02_MP15_10_MG | ecosystem: Environmental > Terrestrial > Soil > Wetlands > Peat | place... | reverse complement strand
CAGCGGGAAAATCTCGGCAAAGGAGGCAGCCAAAAAGATACACAGGGACGACGAGTCTCTTGTTCTCTGGGTTGAACATCTCTATCGGCAGAAAGACCCTTGGGCCCCTGCGCTCTATGATATAGTCATACCGATGAACAAGGTCCCTCATGATGACGCGGTCCGGCTCATATGCGACAATCTGAAAAGCAGTATCCTGACGGTGTCGCGTGATTCTCTTCAGGCTGTATCCGACTTTGGGCTGGCTTCCAAGGTCAATGTGAAACTGACTGCGGAAGGGCATGACGTTTCGGTTTCAGCAAAGGACGGCATGGTTGTTATCGAAATCAACAAACACGTAGTCATGCTCGCTTCACTTGAAGAAGAGCTCAAAAGGCTGGCCTCGACGGTTCCGGGCGTCAAAAGAGCAGAGACAAAAGTGGGGCCTGGATATTACCAAAGTGACGTATACCGCAAGTTCGACTTAGATCTTCCGCTGCCATCCAAGGTGCTTCTGGTAGATGATGAAAGAGACTTTGTGGAGGCCCTGTCTGAGCGCCTTCAGATGCGGGATTACTCCTCTGCGGTGGTTTACGACGGACATGAAGCCCTTTCGATCGTTGAAGAAGATGAACCCGATGTAATGGTTCTGGATCTGAAGATGCCGGGGATAGACGGCCTGGAAGTTTTGCGCCGCGTCAAGGAACAACATCCCCGTGTGGAGGTGATCGTACTGACGGGTCATGGTTCCGAGGATGTCGCCAGACAATGCATCGAGCTAGGGGCTTGCACTTACCTGGAAAAGCCGGTGGATATCGAAAAACTCACACGGGCAATGCGGGAGGCTTACACAAGGGTTAAAGAAGCAAAGGCGAAGACAAAAGATGACTGAAGGGAAGTGTGGTGAAAGCAAACGAATTGGCGTTCTTCGGTAAGATAGCTGCTGGTGTGACTCACGAGCTGAACAATGTTTTGGCCGTAATCAACGAGACAAACGGGCTGATGGCCGACCTCCTTGCTGTGCTCGACAAGGCTCCGTTTCCACACTGGGAAAAGTTCCAGCGCTCGGTGAAAAAGATCGATGAGCAGGTTCAAAGAGGGGTCGAAATCACTTCGGGGTTCAATCGCTTCGCCCACAGTGTGGACTACCCTTTAGTCGATATAGACCTCAATACAATCCTAACACGGACGGTCTCGCTGTTCCGCAGGTTTGCCGCACTTCTAAATGTGGAACTCCAGGGGGTCGTCTGCGACCTGCCCATCATGCTTTTCACCAGCGCGTTCAGGGTGCAGATGGCCCTGACAAGGGCCATCGAGGCATTCATCAAATCCATGGGCGGCAGTGGTTCTATTTTGATTAAAGTAAAAAACGATCCCGGTGCTCCCGGGTTGGATTTTTATTTCGGGGGCGAATCCTGTGAAAAGGTTTCAAGAGGGGCCGTCGAGGAATTCGCAGAGTGGCATGAGTTCGAAGAGTTGGCTGCCGTTCTGGATATCCGTCATGCTTGGCGGACCTCGGATGGAGCCTTTGCCCTGTCTTTCTCCGGGAGGAACTGAATGGGAGCCGAAATTCTTATTGTTGACGACGAGGTGGAGTTCGCCGAGACATTTGCGGAACGGCTCCGGTTGAGGGGATTTGCCGCTCGAACAGCCCGTAGCGGTGAGCAGGCGCTGCAAATGCTCGAAGAGGGCGAGCCGAAAATCATGGTGTTGGATCTGAAAATGCCCGGAATGGACGGCGAGGAGGTCTTGCGACGAGTAAAACAAAGTCGATGCGTAGTGGAAGTGATAATACTGTCGGGCCATGGGTCGGAAATGGATGAATCCTATGTCCGCGACCTCGGTGCTTTCGCTTGCCTGAGAAAACCGGCGGATATCGGCGATATTCTGGAAGCTCTCAGAAAGGCCGAAAAACTGTTGACTCAACGTCAATGAAAACTGGTGCTGCGGAATACAAATGAGCGCCACGCTTTTTCTTCAGCAAATCATAAACGGCATATCACTGGGGAGCCTCTACGCTCTGATTGCCATCGGTTATACGATGGTTTACGGCATTCTCAGGCTCATCAACTTCGCCCACGGCGACCTGTTGATGGTTGCAGCCTATGCCGCCATATATGAAATCTCGCTGTTCTCGCTTCCCTGGTTTTTCGCTTTTCCACTGGCAATCATCGCAACCGGCGCAGTCGGGATTCTGCTCGATCGCGTTGCCTACAGGCCTTTAAGGCAGGCGCCCCGCATTTCCCTGCTCATATCAGCCATCGGGGCATCTTTTTTGATGGAAAACCTCGCCCTCGTGCTCATCGGTGGAGTTCCAAAGCCCTTTCCGAGGCCCCATTTTTTCTCCCGGGTTATCGAGGTCGGAAACCTTCACATCCTGGTGCTCACCATCTACTCACCGGTCATAACGCTGCTTCTCGTCATGGGCTTGCTCTATATCGTCTTTAAGACCAGGGCAGGCAAGGCGATGCGGGCAGCTTCGCTGGATTTCGAAGCGACCAGGCTCATGGGAATTAATCTCGACAGGATTATAGCCCTTACTTTTCTCCTGGGCTCTAGCCTGGCCGCAGCCGGAGGCATCATGTGGGCGATGAAATACCCGCAGATCAACCCTTTCATGGGGGTGCTGCCCGGTCTTAAAGCGTTTATCGCAGCGGTTATCGGAGGGATCGGAAACATAGTCGGCGCTGTCCTGGGCGGTTTTCTGCTCGGATTGTGTGAAATTTTGATCGTGGCGCTTTTGCCCAACCTTGCCGAGTACCGGGATGCGTTCGCCTTTCTGATTCTTATCGGCGTGCTGCTTTTTAGACCCACCGGGATTATGGGTGAGCCTTTAACCTAATGAGCGATAAATTCAAATCCCGCCTTAATGTGGCCTCGCTTTTTCTTCTGTTTGGCCTCCTTTTCCTGTTCAACCGCTACGGCTCCGGCTACCAGATCAGAATACTCAATAACATCGGCGTCTTCATCACCCTTGCAGTCAGCTACAACCTCATTAACGGAGTCTGCGGACTGCTCCATCTGGGCCCCAACGGTTTCATTGCTATAGGCGCCTACACTTCCGCGCTGCTCTCGATGACCCCCGCCGAAAAACAACTTAATTTCATTCTGGGTCAGGTGATCTGGCCGCTTAGCGTGATCCATGTCCCCTTCGTAGTATCGCTCATCGCGGCTGGAATTGCGGCTGCTTTTTTTGCCTTTCTGATCAGCTTTCCAGTGCTTCGAGTGCGTGGTGATTATCTGGCGATCGTAACACTGGGGTTCGGGGAGGTTGTTCGAGTGCTCTGCAATGCCGGCGAAAGAGTCACTAATGGTCCGCTCGGACTCAAAGGCCTCTACCCGCATACAAACCTCTGGTGGTCATGGGGTGTGGCGACTCTGGCCGTAGTAGTAATTCAGCGCTTGATTGACAGCAATTACGGCCTGGCGATGAAGGCGATCCGCGAGGACGAGGACGCTGCAAGGGCAATGGGAGTCAACCCGTTTCGGTCTCTGATGCTTGCCTTTCTTATAAGCGCCTTTTTTTCGGGTATCGCCGGGGGGCTTTTGGCTCACCTGATAACAACGATCTCGCCCGCTCTTTTTACCTTTTTCCTGACCTTTAACCTGCTCATCATGATAGTCGTAGGAGGCCTCGGAAGTACGACTGGCGCCATTATCGGGGCAGTGCTCTTCTCCTGGGGCGGTGAGGCGCTCAGAATAGTCGAACAGCCCATGGAGATAGGTTCGTTCACGATTCCGGGAATCCCGGGAATGCGGATGGTTATCTTCAGTCTGGTTCTTATGTTGGTTATTCTGTTCGCCAGCAAGGGAATCATGGGGCGCAACGAACTGAGTTGGGATTATCTGGAATCTAAGTTCGCCCGATTCAGGGGGACTAAAACACCACAATGAACCCGTTTTTCCAGATGAGACATGTGACAAGGAGGTTCGGAGGGCTTGAAGCCGTAGGCGATTTCTCCATCACGCTTGAACGGGGCGAGCTTGTGGGCCTGATAGGTCCCAACGGCGCAGGAAAAACTACAACTTTTAACATGATGACCGGCATGCTCAGGCCTACTGCGGGAGACATAATCTGGAAAGGAGAAAACATTACCCGGCTTCCCCCTCACCTGATAACGGCCAAAGGCATTGCGCGCACTTTTCAGAATATCAAGCTCTTCAGTGATATGAGCGTGGTCGAAAACATCATGGTCTCATGCCACTATTCGATCGATTCATCTTTTTTGGCCGCAATGCTTGGGCTGCCCAAACATAAAAGGGAGGAAAAAAGAATCCGCGAACATTCCCTCAAATGCCTTGAAGAGGCTGGCCTTGCGCACCTAGCTTCCGAAAGAGCTCAAAACCTTCCTTACGGCCTCCAGCGGAAACTGGAAATCGTCCGGGCCATCGCAACCCGGCCGGGTATGCTCTTGCTCGACGAACCGGTCGCTGGAATGAATCCAACGGAGAAGATCGAACTTTCAGCCTTCATCCGCAGGATACGCGAAAAAAGCGGGATCACGATTCTTTTGATCGAACACGATATGAAGTTCGTCATGAATATTTGCCAACGCATCAGAGTCATGAACTACGGCCGGTCGATTGCTGAAGGCACCCCTGATGAAATCAGCAGCAATCCGGAAGTCATCTCCGCCTACCTCGGAGACACGCCTCATGCTCAGGACTGAAGCCCTTCACGTCTATTACGGAGGCATTCACGCGCTCAAAGGGATAGACATAAAGATAGACCGGGGGCAGATAGTCTCCCTGATCGGTGCCAACGGCGCAGGAAAAACGACCGCCTTCAAGGTCATTGTCGGACTCCTCAGGCCGCGTTCCGGCGCAGTCTATTTTCTGGACAAAGAAATAACGCGGCTCAATACCCACAATATCATTCAACAGGGTATTGCGGTCAGCCCTGAAGGAAGGCGGATATTTGGCAACCTCACGGTGATGGACAACCTTGAGCTTGGCGCTTATAACCGCACTTTCGCTGAATTTGCCAAGGCAGTCCAATGGGTGTTCTCCATTTTCCCACGGCTTTCCGAAAGGCAGGCACAGTTGGCCGGGAAGCTGAGCGGCGGTGAGCAGCAAATGCTGGCCTTTGCCCGTGCGCTCATGAGCAGACCGAAGCTGGTTCTGCTTGACGAACCTTCGCTGGGGCTCGCGCCCCTGATGGTCGAAGAAGTCTTCAAGGCCATCAGGCAGATCAATGACGAAGGTACGACCATCCTTTTGATCGAGCAAAATGCCGTGGCCGCCCTGAGTATTGCGCATTACGGATATGTGTTGGAGACAGGTGAGGTCGTTCTGGAAGGTCCGGGTCGTGAACTGCTGAGAGATGAACGCGTTCGAAAGGCCTACCTTGGCGAAACGTGAAGGGCGCGCTTTGGGCAGGTGCGCTATGCCGGGCTTCGCTATGCTGCGCCGGCTTAGAGGCAAGGGGTGAGGGGCAGGAACCCCCAGCCCCTTACCGCTCATCCCAAACCGGCGCGAAGGGCGCCTCTAACCCCTTCATGAGAGCTTATCCGGGTCAATCGGGCCAAGGGTGCGGGCTTTTCTGTGTGGCAGTGTCGCTATCTCGATCCAATACTCGGCAAGCGTTTTCATGGCCTCAACCAGCTCATCGAAGCTTGGCAGCTTCGTTATATACGAATTAGCGCCCAGAGCGTAACAGGCCTTTACGTCCTCCAATTCCCTGGAGGTGGTAAGAATGATCACCGGAATGGCCCGAAAGCGAGGGTCTGTCTTTACTCTTCTCAAGACCTCACGGCCTCCCATTTTTGGAAGGTTCAGGTCTAAAAGGATCAGGTCTGGAACAGGAGACGTTTCAGGGTCACTGTAACGGCCTGCTCGATTCAGATAGTCCATCATTTCGGCGCCGTCCAAAACGCAATGAAAGGTGCAACCGGTACAAGCCAGTTTCAACGCCTCCTTTACCAGAAGACAATCCTCCTCATCATCATCCACCATTACCAGAACCACCTGGCCCCGGCTGCCCTGTTTGCCTGATAACTGCCGAAAAGACAGGCCCGCAGGAGGAGCTTCCGGCTTTCCTGATGGGGCTTGAAGATACTGAGGGGTCTTAGGCATTACGCTCCCTTGCCGCTTTTACGGGCCCACCGACTATTTAGAGTATCGATAAGTTCATTATTTAGATAATAGTTTTTTAATCGTGATAAATACCATTTACTGGGGAAACAGGCCAATGATATTTTTCTCTTGACCATGGAATCTTTACCGTGCAGCCCGTGAACAAAAGAGGCTGCCAAATCCTTTGTGTCAGACGGGCTTTACATCTTCAGAGGCCCAAACCAATAATCACACGTTTTCTTAATAACACCCACGAGTTCATCCCACAGAACGGGCCTGGCGATCACCGTATTGGCGCCGACGTCGTACAACCTTTTTATAAGAGGCTCCGGCACCAGGCCGATCAATACGATTATTGGCATGTGCCTCAGACTGTGATCGGCCTTAATCGTAACTATCAGATCGAACGTGCTCTCCCACGGCAGGTCCAGAGCCACGATGATCAAATCGGCGCTTCCGTTCCTGACGCAGTTGGCCTCGCTTCTGCTCAAATATTCGACAAGCTCTGAGGCCTTTTCGAAGGAATGCACCTCTATGTCCTGCCGGCACTGCTCGAACGCCTGCTGCAGCACAATTCGATCATTGCTGTCTTCATCCAGTATGGCAACAACGCGTAATTGCTTCGTCTTCAAGGCTTCCCTCTGAGGTCTATTGCCCGATGCGCTCCACCGCGAGTTTGACTTCAACTCTTTATCGCCTAAGAGTACGAATTTTGGGTTGAATTGAAAGCCTAAGAATTTGAGTGGAAAATGCGGGGTAAAAACTGGTATATCAGACGAGACTTAAAAGATGAGACCTCAAATTTGCACCAGTTCCCCTCAGGCCAAGCTTGCTCCTGATATTGTTCCTGTGAAACGAGGCCGTTTTTTCGGACACACACAACAAATCGGCGATTTCCTTACTCGTCTTGCCTTCTCGCACTAAGGCCGCAACCCTCATTTCAGTGGGCGTCAGAACTCGGTATTCGAGCGCGAGCGTCTTGCCGAATTTTGAAGTGAGTTCCTTAAGATGAGATTCGAGGATTTCAAGCAATGAAGCTTGTGAGGTGCTCAGCAGACTGCTCTTGAGTCGCTTGACGTAGGGTAAAATCAGGTTTTCGATATTGCTCAGAAGAGCTTCCTCTAACTCCTTCCGGTCTTCGTCCCTTTGACGCAACAGGGTCCTTAGTGCCGAGTTGACCTCCTTGAGGCGGTAGGATTTCGCCTCAAGCTCTTGCTCCATATCTTTGCGCGCCGTAATGTTCTTTATGCGCAGTTCCTCTTCCGCGCGCTTATGCTCGGTGATGTTGCGCCAGACGATAATTCCCGCTATTGTATTGCCGTGCCGATCGAGGATGGGGCCTGAATTGCACAGCAGGTTCAGATCCTTGCCGTCCGGCTTCCTTAGCACCGATTCCTCATCTGTTATAATCTCACCTTTAAGAGTGGATCGAACAAGCGGCAATTGCTCGCAGGAAATGGGAGCGCCGTCGGCAGAAACAAAGTCGTGGATCTTGCTGTATTCCTCGCAGGTGATTCCTTCGAGTTTTTCCTTTGAGTGGCCGAGCAGGCCACAGGCGCATTTGCTCACCATTCTGATGGTGAGGTCCAGGCCATCGATTATTGCGATCGCTTCGGGGATATGTTCAATGACGGCATCGAGAAATCCCCTTACCTCGGCAATCTCAAATTTGAGCCGCGCATTTTCCTCGATGAGACTCTTGGACTCTTCGGCCAACTGCTTTTTGTCTTCCTGCTTCATTGGCGCCAAAGACTTGCTCAGTCTTTCTTCCGGCTCACAAAATCCCCCTTCGGGGGCAATGTGGCTGTCTCCAACCAGTATTCTTTTACCACCTTGAAGCCCGCAAGGAGCCCGGCAAACGAAGGCTCCTTGATAATGTATGTATTGGCCCCCGTATCGTAGCAATAACTTATATCCTCATTGTCGCTCGAAGCTGTAAGAATGATGACCGGAATCGAGCGAAAGCGGTGATCTGACTTTAACTTCAGAAGCACTTCGCGGCCGCTCATGCTGGGCAGGTTGAGGTCTAGCAGGATAATATCGGGGCGGGGCGAACTGTCAGTGTCCTGATATGAGCCTTTGCGATTGAGGTAGTCGAGCACCCCCTGTCCATCCTTGACACAGTAAAAATCGCATTTCATTTCAGCTTCATAGAGTGCTGCCTCGACAAGCAAGCAATCATCCTCATCATCATCGACCATGACGAGCACTATTCTGTTAACCGTTTTGTAGTTCATATGGAGAGACTCTCAAGAATCGAAACCGTCTTATACCACGCGCAGCCGAAGATGAACAACGATCATTTGATAAAACCACAAAAACTGCCTTGTCCTGAGCAAAATGCTGGAATATTCGTGCGCTTTCATTAAAATATGGATTTATGGAGCAGTTAAACATTTTCGAAAACCGTACCGGTGGACAACTTCCGGGTGATGCGCCCCTGGCCGAACGGATGCGCCCGCGCAGCCTCGACGAATTTATCGGCCAGTCACACCTGCTCGGCCCCGGAAAGATACTCGACCGGGTTCTAAGGAACCGGCGCTTCCATTCCCTTATCTTCTGGGGGCCTCCGGGATGCGGCAAAACCACTTTGGCCAAAATCATTGCAACACATACCGAGAGCCACCTCATATATTTGTCTGCGGTCATGGCGGGGGCCAGGGAAATACGGGCCGCCGTCGAAGAGGCTCGACAAGTCCTGGCCAAGAGGAAAATGAGAACATGGCTGCTCATGGACGAAATCCACAGGCTCAACAAGGCGCAACAGGACACCCTTTTGCCGCACGTCGAAAATGGAATAGTGCTCCTGCTCGGGTCCACCACGGAAAACCCTTCCTTCGAAATTATACGTCCGCTGTTGTCGCGCGCTCAGGTTGCCGTTTTGGAACCTCTCGAAGAGGCCGATCTGAAGATAATAATCAACCACGCTCTGTGCGATGAGGAAAGGGGACTGGGAAAGTTCCCCGCACGCCTTACCCCGGAAGCCCAGGATTATTTGCTTGCTGCTTCCGGAGGCGATGCTCGACTTATTCTGAACGGCCTGGAAATTGCCGTGCTGACCACCCCCCCTGATTCCGAAGGGATAAGAAACGTAGATGTCGAAGCCGCAAAGCAGGCTTTACTGCGCAAGTCCGTGCACTATGACAAGGCGGGCGAGGAACACTTCAACCTCATTTCAGCCCTGCATAAGAGCGTGCGGGGAAGTGATCCGGATGCGGCCCTCTACTGGCTGGCTCGAATGTTAGAGGCAGGCGAGGACCCGCTATACATCGCGCGGCGTATCATCAGGATGGCCCTGGAAGACATCGGGCTTGCCGATCCGGCAGCCTTGGTTCAGGCTGTAAATGCCTTCCACGCATATCATTTCCTCGGCAGTCCCGAAGGCGAGCTTGCCCTTGGCCAGGCTGTCGTGTATCTTTGCCTCGCGCCCAAGAGTAACTCAGTATACATCGCCATGGACCGGGCTGTGGAAGCAGCCAGGCAGAGCGGCGCGGCCCGGGTGCCTTTGCATCTGCGTAATGCGCCCACAGGACTTATGAAAAAACTCGGCTACGGCAAAGACTACAAATACGCTCACGACTTCGAAGGGGGATGGCTCCCCGAGCTTTACACGCCTCCCGAGGTGGCAGGAGTGCTTTTCTATGACCCCAGGGGCGCCGGCTGGGAAGCAACATTCAAGGATCAGCTCCGGCAAAGGCGCCAGAAGGTGAAAGAACTGCTCGATAAGGAAGATAAGGTCGCAGGGTAGCAGCTGTCCCGCCCTTCGCGGGATTGCCGGCAATGAACTTTTCGATGCGGCGGCAGAAGCGGAATATGAGTTCGATCCAAGCCAAAAAGAAAGTGTTGGAAAGTGTCAAACCCTTTCAACTGGTCAAATATCTCGCGCTTTCCAGCCTGATGGTGATAGTCGTCTGCACCATCGTGCTGTCCGGCTTTATCTCCCAGAAGGCCAAGGCCATTCTACTGAAAAAAAGCGAACAATACTCACTGCTTGTTGCAGAGAATCTTAATCACCAGGTTTTCTTCCAATTTACCATGCCTACGCTGATCACCGAAGGCGAAATCCACCTTAGCCGGGAAAGTCAGTATGAGAGGCTCGATAAGGTGGTCAGAAACACTATCCATGGGCTGTCGGTGGAACGCGTAAACATCTATGACCCGGAGCAGGTCCTTGTTTATAGCACGAATAAGGAAATGATCGGCACTAAGGGCGACATTGGCGAACCCTTTAATCGAGCTTTGAATGAAGAATCCGTTCCTGTCCTGTCAGCCGAGGAGACTGATTTTTTCGGGTTCCCACTGAAGGGGGGCACGCGAAGACTGACGACCTATCTGCCGATGTGGGAGGAAAGACCGTTTAGCTGGAGAAAGGGAAGGATCCTCGGGGTCTTTGAAATTACACAGGACGTAACTGCTGACTATATAGCCATACACCGGTTTCAGTGGATAATTGCATTCAGTTTTCTCCTCTTCGTCGGCGTAATATTTGCCACAATTCTGTTTATTGCCAGGCGCGCCGAGCGGATAATCGCGGCAAGAAGCCGGGAAAAATACAAGCTCGAAGAACAGCTCCATCACTCTGAGCGGCTGGCTGCGCTGGGGGAAATGGTTGCAGGGGTGTCCCACGAAATCAGAAATCCCCTTGGAATCATTAGAAGCACTGCGGAACTTCTGGATTGTCGAATGCAGGATGATAAACTAAAGAGGTTTTCTTCGATTATCATCGAAGAATCCTCGCGGCTCAACGATATTCTGACCGAATTCTTGGACTT
>Ga0187771_10003609_pt1 | contig 10831 bp, 8 predicted proteins | sample 0116_SJ02_MP15_1_FD_133139 | JGI IMG/M metagenome (GOLD analysis project Ga0187771, IMG submission 133139) | Tropical peat soil microbial communities from peatlands in Department of Meta, Colombia - 0116_SJ02_MP15_10_MG | ecosystem: Environmental > Terrestrial > Soil > Wetlands > Peat | place... | reverse complement strand
GATCTTCGACACGCTGGATACCCAGCTGTATCAGCCTAGGCTTGTTTGGCTGGACATCCCGGCAACAGCAAGAAAGTGACCGGTGAACCGGACAGTATTCATTGCGACGGAGCCTCATGGCGTTCGTCCTGAGTGGAGCGCAGTAGAATCCGACCTTGATGGTGATCATGATGGGATCGAGGGTTAGCTGAACTTTTGGTTCTCGGACCCCGTGGCATCATCGCCATATCCCGACCACGTGAAACACGGCTGGTTCGCTCCCCAATGCTCAAAAGCGTGGCGCCCACAGACAATAATCCGCCAGAGTAGAAAAACGGATTGTCCGGATTCTGGAACAAGAGGCGTTTTCCTCACACCACATTGGCACTTTCGGCTAATAATCCAATTGCCTGAGAAACGACAGGCTCGGTTAGCCTTGCGTTGGCGCGCCGGGATTAACAAGTGCCGCTCCGAGGGGACCACTACTCGCCGAAGACAGCCTGCGATTGTTCCTGGCCTCGTTGTTGACGGTGTATATGAAGTAAGAGCAAAAGATAAGGAGGCCTTGGGTGGCAGCCAAAAGTTACACCCTGGATTTCGATGGATACTGGCGGACGCCTAATATCAGCTGGCTCCCGGCGAAATCGGGAATCTACTGCGTGTATGCCTGCACATATAACCAACAGGAGAAGATTGTTTCGATCAAGAAGCTGCTCTATATTGGCGAGGCGGAAAATGTGAACAAGCGGGTTTCGGAGCACGAGCGGTGGCAGGACTGGGAAGGTGAGCTGAGGCGTGGGGAGGAATTGTGCTTCAATGCGGCGCTGATCAGTCCAGAGTCGGATCGGCAGCGCGCTGAGGCAGCGCTGATTCACCACCACAAGCCGCCTTGCAATATTGAGTATCTCGACTCCTTCCCCTATGAGCAGACAACGATCTCGACCAGTGGGAAGAACACAGAGCTGGACGGCCACTTCACGGTCTATACAACGGCGCAGTAGCGTGTTGTAAGAGGTGCAGTTCGAGCTAGCGTCTGTATTCCTCCGCCATGCCTGACACGAAGCTTAGCGCATCAACGCCGCTTCCACTTTGGCTGCCGCGTCATCCTGCATATGTGGAAGTACATGGGAATAGACGTCCAGTGTGAACGCGGCGCTGGAGTGTCCCAGTTGCTCGGAGACAACCTTGGGCGACATTCCTACCGTCAATGCCGGCGTCGCTGCCGTGTGGCGGAGATCGTAAAGTCTGATTTTCGGTAAACCCGCTCGCTCCAGAATCGGTTTGAAATGCTTGTACACCAGGCTGTTGAGGTTCACGGGTTTCAAGAACTCCGTCACGAATACCAGATCTTCGGCTTCAGGGCATTCCTCTGGATCGACAATTGGCTGAGCCGTGCGCAAATCTCTCAGATGTTTAAGACGTGCAATGACCCAGTTTTGCAGCCTAATGACCCGACGGCTGCCGGCTCGTTTGGTCTCCCCAAACGCCCAGCCTTTACTTCCCTTCCTCAGAGCCCGCTTTACACTCACCGTACCGCGTTCCCAGTCGATATCCTGCCACTTGAGACCGATATACTCACTGGGGCGCATGCCAGTTGTGACCGCCACGGCGAAAAGAGCGCCATAGAGGGTTGGCAATGCTGCTTTCAGAAAGGTCTTTGCTTGCTCCACGCTCAACACCTGCATTTCACGTTTGGCGATCCTAGGCAGCTTCAAACCCTTGCTGGGGTCATTGACGATCATCTCCCACTGCACCGCCTGCAGTAATGCCGCATGCAGAGTCCAATGTGCATGTTGCACAGTTGCGGCTGAAAGCCCACGATCTGTCATCTGCTGGTAGGCCGTCTGAACATCGAGAGGATGGATCGCCACAAGCAGTTTCTTTCCCAGAACAGGCCGGATGTGCCTTTCGAGCAACCCAACATATGTTTCATAGGTCTTTTCACGAACGCGAGCCTTGACCGTCCCCAGCCATTGATCCAGGTATTGATTGAGCCGGATCTTCCCTCCGTCGGCCTGGCGGTTCGTTCCCCACTCGTTCATCTTCTTATTAAGGAAGGTCTGGGCCTGCCTGAAGGAGCCGTGGATTGTCCGGTTGTAATAGTTGCGTTTCTTCGTTTGGGGATCGCATCCCAGCGGAATGCGAACCATCCACGTGTTTTCCCGAACGGCGATGATCTGTCCAAGCTTTCGAGCCATGGGTACACATCTCCTTTCCCCGACCGCGCACGTCGGCACAAGATCGTAAGAATCGGTTGTTTTGCGTCGTCTGCAGATGCGGGAGGGTCAGAGGAAGGATTGCCGGCAGAAAAGCGCGCTCCAAGGCTGATGCTTTCCAAAAACAGAACACAGGAGGGCTACCAAGCTTCTCGTGTGTCAAACGGTGTTAGTATTACGGGCTCTTTTCCATAATGCGAGTTGGAGGTAAGCGACCTCTATGCCTGAATTGGCATACATCTTTGATTTGGACCTCACTCTGCTGGACACCTCGGCCGTTGAAACTCTTCGCAAAGCGCAGCTTTGGAATGAAGTGCGTTCCAATCTGCACCTCGTCAGGACATATCCGAGACGGCAGGAGGTTGCACCGCACGACCTGCCAAAACTCCTGCGCGAAAGAGGACACAAGGTGGGAATCGTTACCAGTTCCCCGAAGTGGTATGCGGAACACCTGCTCGGCAATCTTAAGATCCCCTACGACACGTTGGTGGCGCACGGGGATACCGAGCAGCACAAGCCTGACCCGGAGCCGTTGAATCTGGCGCGCCAGCGGCTCGGATGCTCCGAGGTGGATCACTGTGTATACGTTGGCGATGACATAATTGATTTCGAGGCCGCATACCATGCCGGTATGGTCTCGGTCGGCGTGAGCTGGGGGGTGAGGGACCTCTACGAGATTAGCTCATCTGCCCCTGACATCTTCATCGACAAGCCCGCGCTTCTCCTGCGCGATACGCCCTTAATGCGACTCAGCTATGCAGGCGAGCGCAGCGCCGACGGAAAGCCATTCGTGACGCACTGGGGCTGTTTATTAAATGTCAGCGACAAGCCTCCCAGTTGGGCGCTTGGCAGGTATTTCCAGACTGCGGATCCTAGATCCGGCAGGTGCCGTTTGTCTCAGGCGATCCTTCAGCTCAAGAACAACGATGAACCTGCGGCGATTCTGGGTCCGGCCCTGGGGCAGTGTATCGGTATCCTCGATTGGACTCCTGATTTCGTTGTGGGAGTTCCCCCGAAACCTTCGCAGAATCGAAATCGGTTCGAGCGGCTGTTGACGGAAGCAGCGAAGTCGTTCGCAGATGATATTGAGCTTGCTCTCGATGGATTGAGGTGCACAAAAGATCTCGAAAACTACAAAGCAAAGGGCCCCCATGAACGCCGCGAGGCCATCGAGGGCGCCTTTGAGTCCACACGAAAATGGCGCGGTTCGAAGATCTTGCTGGTTGATGACGTAATAACAACCGGGGCTACGACCGATGAATGCATCGATACGCTCCGCGCCAGCGGTGCCTCGGAAGTCCGTGTAATGGCTCTCGGGAAGGACCAACGCCCGTATGTGTGGAAAGACTGCCCCGTTTGTGGCCGGCAAATGAAGGTCAGGACCAACAGACAAACCGGAGAGAAATTTTGGGGCTGTTCAGGCTATCCTGACTATTGCACGAACACCGAGAGGTTCGAAGAAAACTGAGGTTCAAAAGAGACTGAATTGCCCGAACGGCTTGGATCGAGTCTTTTCCGTCCCCATCTTCGGTCGATTGCCGGTTGTGTCAGCATTTATCGAACCGCTCATAGCAGCCTGTTCACTCGCTAATCCGTCCTTCCTCGTTTCCAACTGATCGCCCCTCAGGAGAGCTTGTTTTCGCTCGCCGGCTGCAAGCACGATCTCTTCGTAATTGTCTCCATTGAATGGCTTCGCAGCGCCCGACTTGATCAATTCCTGAATTCCCGCGTATTGCGGCTTGCCCTCTTCGCCAGCAATCGGTCGCGGACAGTAGAGGAGACGAGACTGTTGACGTGCGTAGTTCACTGTGTGCATGGTCCCACCCACGACGTCTGTTTGAACAGGAATGATCACAGCCGACAAGCCACTTTGGATTCTGTCCCTTAGAACAAAACTATTGCGATGCGTCGCCCTACCGGTAGGAGTCTCTGATACCCAGGCTCCTTTTGAATCCAATATCTTGTTTGCTAGTTCCTTATTCTCTGCGGGATAGACTTTGTCTAGTGGCGTTCCAAAGACTGCCACAGTCTGTCCCTCGCCCTCCAGCGCTCCCTTGTGCGCAGCTGTATCTATGCCGACTGCGAGGCCGCTCACAATGCAACAGCCTCTACAAGCAAGTGATCGCGATATGCGCGATGCCACCTGCTGTCCTCGTTCTGTTGGATTCCTCGTCCCTACGACCGCAACGGCCAGTGCTGCAGCTAGTGCGGCCGCATTGCCTTTGACAAACAGTACGAGCGGCGGATCCGGTATCAGTTGCAGGAGCTTCGGGTAGAGGTCGTCACCAATCGTCAGGACCGAGATACCTTGCCGAGTGTCTCGGTCGATCCGCGAGTTGGCATCGGCTAGCACGCGTTCCCAATCCATCGAAAAGACATCCAATCGCGCCCGTGGTCCCAATTGGTCCCTTAGTTTCTCGCGCTGTTCATCCGAGCTTGAGCGCCAATCCTCGTAGTGCGGAAAACAGCGATAAAATTTGAGGGCGGACCTTTCCCCCAACCCCACGCAAAAGGCTAGAGCAAAGGTATAGAGAGAGTTGATATCAGGTGTGCTCACGCGACCGACCGACACTGTCATAGACATCCTACATCATCGCTAGCGCTATTCTCAGCGATTATGGCGACGGGAGCTTCTTTTCCTCGTGTCGTTTGAGTTTTTCAATGATTCCTTCCATTGTCCTGATTCTGTGAGCGAGTCGCCTCTTGGGCACGTTCGGAGAGTGGCAGACCATGACCAGGGTCTTATGCCCGACTGTCGAAATTTCCGGCCATTCCAAATTCAGGACAACTCCAACGGCTGTGCGGCAGTACCTTATGTTTTGTGGTATATGAGGTCTTGTCCCGCTGCTACCGCGGGTGCTGTAGCTACCGCGCGCTTCGGTCGAAGGACTTTTCTCGGTATTGGCAAATTTCCTCGGGTGAGTAGAAGCCCGATACTGATACGATGATCAACAACCCTGCTACGTTCCGAGACGCCTCCTCTAGTTGCGACTGGATCTTCGATCTGTTTGCCCACGGCTTTGACTACCTCAACGGACGTTTCATCCCCGCCGAAGATCCCGGACTCGAAGACCTGTGGGACGAAGCTGAAAAGGAGATTAAGCGGCGCGACATCGTTGACCAGCTCGTTCGCGCCGATGGCGGCATCCCTCTCGGCCTCAGTCAATATTTGGATGTCCCGGGAGGTGACGTCGAGATGCGGTCGGCCGAGTTCTGCGTCCGCCTGTTCTCGGTGCTTTCTGCCATCGACCGCGCCGCCGCCGATCTCAATCCTCTGCATGTCTACACACGCCAGGGCGGCAGTCGCTGGTCCCGTGTTGTCGAACATTTTGAGCGCCATGGCAAACAACTGCAACGTGAGGCTTCGGGTTATGTCGTCTTTAAGCCCCGGTATTTTGAACAGGGTCCTTATCTCGATTGGTCGAACGAAGCGCGAACGAGCGGACAATGGAAGGAAATCCCCGAACGGGGCGAGCACCTGAAGAAATACTTCGAGAACTTGCTCCGGGTCTTTCCCTTAAACGACTGTGAAGTGGATTTTCGCGTGCTGAATTCCATCCAGGACCTTCATGATGTGAGCTGGAAAACGCTGAAGGTGGGTCTGGTCCCTCTGATTCAAGAACTCAAAGTGCGCCCCTCCGACGCGCAGTTGCTGCCTGGTCCCCTGCTCATGAAGAAGGACGCGTCCACACCGTCCTTCTCGATTGAAATTGGCGGCGCTCCCGGGACCAGTTGCCTAGAGCTCTGCGGCCGGGCTGAGGTCGGATTGCGACATCTAGCTGAGCAGGGTTGCCAGATCGTGTTGTTCCCGGAAATGGTGCTGCCCGATCCCGTTCTGCAGCGGCTTAAGGAGGTTTTGGTAGATCTGGCTGACAAGAACCGGACGCGTCCCTGCCTCACCCTGGCCGGGAGCTTCACCCGACTGCTCAGCCTTCACGCCACCAAGCCATTTAATGTCGCGGTGGTGCTGAACCATCGAGGAGAGGAGCTCTGGAGGCAGCAAAAGGCCCAGCCCTATGACATGCACCTGCATGAGCAGAAGCGTTTTGGACTCGATTCGTTGCTACAGTCGAATCCCTGTCGCGAGAACATCGCTTACAGTCCGCGCAAGCTGCTCTCAATAGACTCTCGGACCACCGGTTTGCGGATGATGGTGCTGATTTGCGAGGATTTGGCGCGCGAGCCTGGTCCTCGCGCCGTGCGCGATCTTCATCCATCCCTTGTTCTCACCCCAGTCATGGCAGGCCCGTTAGAGGACACGGGCGGCTTTGCAGTAAGCATCGCTCAATTGCTTCAGGATATTGACGGAATCTTTGTGGTCGGCAATTCGGCAGCACTTGCCAGGGCGGCATGGAAGCATGACGGAAAAGCAGGAGATCCCCCTCTTCTGCTGGTGGGGCTGCCTCTACTGAGGTCGTCAAACTATCGTCCTTTGGAGACGGTTAGCAGGACGGAGAAGGCTGCCGGTTTCCCTGACGTAGAAGTGCTTATTTATCAATTCCCTAACTGAATGACAGCATAGTAAGAAAATTGCTTGACACTTATATTATAGTTATGATCTAATATTATCAATTTGATATGTATGGAGTTCCCTAATGGCAACCACCACTCCGATCATGAGCAAAGAGGTTTCGAGCCCGGCGACGGCTCCTGAGGATTTCGTGTCGGTAATTGGCCGTCACGCAAAGGAGATCTTTGATGGCAAACAGGAGTCCGGTGCCCAGGCGCTGCAAAACGAACTTGATGCGCTCACGGCGAAAGTTTGTGCCACTGCTTTTGAACTGTTCAGAGAAGAGTTCGATGGCCTGCTCCGGCTTCTGCGCAATTCGTATGGACAAGTGGCTCGGTTTGTGCAGGGAGACTTTCGAGAGCAACCCGCGTTCTATCTTGGACAGCTCCATGTACTCGCCGAGCTCGCCCATCGTTTGGGACACCAACGGGTGCCTAGGGGAGCGGTCGAATTGGTAGCGCGCAGCAAGATCATGGAGCGGATTCTGAGAAGGGTCGTGGAAGAAAAATCTGTGGGTGCTGCGGAGTTGGCGAACAAGCTTGGGCTGGAGGAATCGAATCTGTCCTCTACTTGCAAGCCGCTAGTCCAAAAGGAACTGTTACGTCGGGATCGGTTTGGCAAGAGAGTACGGTATTCCCCGACGCCTCTTACCTTTTCCGTATTGGGACAGCTGACCGACAAGCAAAGCGAGAAAGTCGAGGCCGCGCGCGAACTGGCCAGCGTAGCGCGCTCTTCGGACGGCACGCCTGACTGGCCCAGGGTTGCCGTTGCGGCCGCAGCAAACTCCTTATCGCCCGGACATCACGTAATGGCGAATACCGATGATTTCCTGAGCCCGCTGCTCACTCTCGCGGGCGTCCGTGGCTCGGACGCCATCGCAATCGATCCTTCTGGACGTACAGTCTCTCTGGAAGCTAAGAAAAAGGGCGAAAGGACAGAGTTTGATGTACCGAAGTCGGTAAGCAAGTCCTTGGTCGAGCAACTTAAGGCGTGCAGGGATTTCAGGCGCATGGAACCGCCAACAGTCGGAGACGTTTTCGATTGGTCCGGTCAAAAGCTCTTGCTAGCAAGCGAAGATTCCAATGAAGGTGTGGCCTTCAAAGTACGATTCCTCGGCGTTCCCGATCCTGAAGCCTCCAAATCAAAGGTGAGAACCGCCTTTCAGGAAATTCAGGAAGAGAAGACCCGGCTGATCGACTTTGAAAACTTCTACGTTCGACAAGTCTTGGCAGGCTGCGAGTGGAAGCCTTCGAAAGCTGCCAGCACCCTGGGAATCAGCCAAGGAAGAATGGACCATTTAATCAAGAATCTGCATCTGATGCCATAATTACCTGACACAAGTGCATCAGTCGTCGAGTGCGAAACCGACGGCACGGAGCGTTGCGTTTCATGGCGACGCATAGTCCGCCGGTTTCGAATGCCGGAGGTGACATCCCATGAACCCCACCACCTCTGACTCTTCATCAGAACCAAGCGGGACAAAACTGCCTGCTCCAGAAAGCGAGCAGCAAGGGCCCACTCCGCTCGATGGCTCCCCTGGAATGCAGCGAGCGCCGGAGGACGAGAAGAACGCCTCCGTAGCGCCATTCACCCTGAGCGATCAGCCCACAGATCGTGACAAGCTGGGGTTCAAGCCTTACGTGCAGGCAATCGCCGACTTCTTGATGAACGATGGCACAGAGCCTCCGCTCACGTTATCGGTCGAAGGCCTATGGGGAAGCGGAAAATCGTCCTTCATGAAACAACTCCAAGCCGAGGTGAAGCAAAAGGGCGCAAACGTCGTGTGGTTCAACGCCTGGAGATACGACAAAGAAGACTCCATGCTCGCCGCATTCGCCGTTGCCCTCACTTCGGACTTGAGCGGCGGGCTGAGCTTCGGGGCAAGACTCAAGGCCTTCACGAAGCTCCAGAAGGAACGCTTCGGATGGCGCAGCTTTGCCATCGACGTGCTGACGAAGCTTCTGGCGGTATTTGTCCTGCTTTCGATGGTCTATTGCCTGCTCCGTTTCAGTCACATCGACTTTGCTCAAGTTTTCGACAAAGACGCTATCTTGCCACTCTGCCTGGGACTTGGCCTTCCCGGCAGCTTCCTGCTCGGCATTGCAGCTCTTCGGAAGCTACAGAAAATCACCGGTAATCCGCTCAAACTCGATCTGAAAAGGTTCACCAACAACCCCAGATACGAAGAACGAATTCCAACGATTGACAAGCTGCATCAGGACTTTGAGAGGATCGTGAACTGCTACGCACACGGGAAAAAGCTATTCGTATTCATCGATGACTTGGACCGATGCGATGTGCCTAAATCTGCCGAAATGATGCAAGCCCTGAACTTGCTGCTCTCGGATTCACTCAAGGTCATTTACGTCATTGGTCTCGACCGGCAAAAGATCGCTGCTGGCCTGGCAGCGAAGTTTAAGGATCTGATCCCGTATTTATCTCAAGGTTCAGCGCCTATGCCCGGGGCCCTGGACAGGAATGATGCCCTAGAGTTTGGCTTCGACTACTTGGAGAAGTTCATACAGCTTCCCTATCGTGTTCCCGAACCTTCTCCGGAGGGCATCCAGACCTTCCTTCACTCTCTGAACGGCGAGGAACCTCCAGTGCAAGGCACGCAGCGACCTCGTGAATATGAGCGCCTGATCGTCGCTCTGAAATCGGACGGCGAAATCATCCAGAATGTGGCGACGATGGTTGCACCCGTGTTCGAGAACAATCCCAGACGCATCAAGCAGTTCATCAACATGTTTCGGTTGCGCGCACTTCTTGCGGGGAGGACCGGTTTGCTTACAAATGATCCCAGGCCGTCGCAGATGACGCTGGAGCAACTAGCAAAACTAGTGGCAGTAGAACTGCGATGGCCGACACTGCTTCAGGATGCGGAAAGAAACCCAAGGCTGTTTGCGAACTTGCAGAAACTTGTGTGGACCAGGAGCACTGACGGCAACCCGGATCGCCTATCCGAATGGTTGAAACGTGCGAGCGGCCCATCCGAGGCCTACTGGGCCAGCAAGCCTGAGTTGATGGCCTTGCTAGCCGCAGGTGCTCAGGAGGTGGCAGGAGATCCTCTATCGAGCGGCAACAAAGATATAGCGCGATACGGCTTACATCACGTCGATCTCGGATGCTTTTTGCGCGTGTCCCCAATTGTCGAACCGCGTCCATCAGCTCGTCCGGCTTCGCGTTCCGCAAGTACAGCATCCCCACCGGACAGCGCGTACGCCGAGCGGGAGGCAAGATTCGGCGAGACCAGTAGAGTAGTCGCATCCGGTTCGCAACCCATAAGCCCCGCCGGAGACATACCCCCCAGAGGCCGGACAACGGGCCCGGGAGGCGCTAATCCTGCCCAATACGCAGCATGGTCTGACCAAAGGTCGGAAGACGACAATCCGAAAGCGTCATAGTCTCGGTCCGTTTGGGAGTTCAAGGGCTGTTCAAGGGCTGGACCTAGCGGCTGACGATTTGCGCAAACTGCAGGGTGGTTCTATCCGCAATATCCGCGCAGTGCTGCGCGCCTTCACTACGTTGCAGACGGAGTCGCATCAGTTTGGGCCTCTTCGGCATCAGGGCCCAGCCGCAAATATTTCATGGCGGCCATCACAGCTAAAGGACGGGACAACGATCTTTTGCCGGGGTTGGGGCAAACGGCAGCCGATTGCAGCACTTTCATCTGGGCGAACAAGCGGTCCAGCTCTTTCTGCAGTTTCTTGTCTTTGGCGTGGTTGGCTTCGGCAGCAACATAGCCCATCAGGGCGGAAATTCAGGCTTGGCGAGTGCCATTGCGGATGCAGGTCAGTTGTGCGAGTTCAATAAGAGAGTCAAACTCAGCATTGAAGGCGGTGAGGATGACGACATCTACTGATCGATCTCCAACAAGATATTCACCGATTCTGGACCAATATCCGCCCCCTGGTCACAGAGGCCTGGACCACCCTTAATTCAGAAAGCTTTTCTCAACTGTCCATCTTGAAGCAGGTCAAGCGCATAGCGCAATGGCGTTTCAACGTCGAGGCCGTATTGGCGATAGATTGCAATGGTGACCGGGTAATCGGGCTGCAGCACACGTGCGCCAGGTTCGTCTGGCAGAAACATCTGGACCGAATTCGAAATCGATCCGCGCAGTTTC
>Ga0187771_10003607_pt1 | contig 10832 bp, 8 predicted proteins | sample 0116_SJ02_MP15_1_FD_133139 | JGI IMG/M metagenome (GOLD analysis project Ga0187771, IMG submission 133139) | Tropical peat soil microbial communities from peatlands in Department of Meta, Colombia - 0116_SJ02_MP15_10_MG | ecosystem: Environmental > Terrestrial > Soil > Wetlands > Peat | place... | reverse complement strand
AGACAATGGGACGTCCAGGGAGGTCCTTTCGGCCCATCATCTTGATCAATCCCTTTTCCAGAAGGGTATGAAGAACAGACCCCGAATCGACTCCCCGAACCTCTTCGATGGCAGGCCGGATGACGGGCTGGCGATAGGCGACAATGGCTAATGTCTCCAAAGCAGCCTGGCTCAGCTTAACTGCCTTCATTTTTTTCAGCCGGTTCACCCATCCTGCGAAACCGGGTTTGGTCCGGAATTGATATCCGCCAGCTATCTCCGTCAGCTCGATTCCCTTGGAACGATCTTCATACTCCGCTTGAATCTGATGAATCCCTTCCAAAATGGCCTCTTTATTCGATTCGCGCAGGATCTCGATAAAGGTTTCGAGCCGGATTGGAGAATCTGAAATGAAAAGGAGGCTTTCTAATATTGGCTTGACGTCGAAATCATCCATCCTCCTGACCTCTCGCTTATGCCTTATTATCTCCCTCTCCCCTGGTGGGAGAGGGTGGTGGTGAGGGGGAACACATCTTGTCCACCCCCACCTAAGTCCTCCCCCATCAAGGAGGAGGATAATCAGACCAGGGTAACGATCCCTTCATCCAAAATCTATTTGGAGCTTGGAATTTGGTTATTGGAACTATTCCTATTTCGTCTCAAGAAACTCTATTTTTTCGCCGGGCGAGATGGAACAGATGGCATGTTTATAGACCAGCTGATCCGTCTGTCCTCGGAGGATGATACAGAAATTATCGAAGCTGAGGATAACTCCTTCCATCTTGTGACCTGTGGTCAATTCGATCACCACATGTTTCCGGTCACGCCGGATGCGATTGAGAAATTGATCCTGGATGTTCATCTGATTCTTCATCATGCCATGGGCCCTCCCTTTTCCCAAAAAGATCTGACTTCGAGAAACATTTTTCGCCGATCCGTTGACTCATCCCACCAGTGAACCTCAGGATCGGCCTTAAACCATGTCCATTGTCGCTTGGCATAATGACGCGTATCCCTTTTCATCTGTTGGACCGCTTCGTCCCACCCGATCTCTTTCGAGAGAAATTGAACCATCTGTTTATAACCTAAACTTTGCATCGGCTTCAATTCACGGCCATAACCCATCGCCATCAGCCTCTCCACCTCTCCAAGGAACCCCTTTTCTATCATCTCATCAACTCTTTTCTCGATACGACGATAGAGCATGCCCCGGTTCATCTCCAGGCCAATTTTCAAAGTCACATATGGTCTTTCTCCAAACCGATGTTGTTCCCGATAAAAAGAGACGGGGACCCCTGTCGAGTCAAAGACCTCCAGAGCTCGGATAATTCGAAAGAGGTCATTGGGATGGAGACGAAGGGCTGTTTGGGAATCGACTTTTCTTAAACGCTCATAAAGGGCAGCTCCCCCTTTCTCCTTTGCTTCCCCTTTTAGATTCTCTCTCACCCAGGGGTCTATTCGAGGGCTGGAGAAGAGTCCCTGAGTGAGGGTTTTGATGTAGAGGCCGGTTCCTCCGACGACCCAAATGGGTTTCCTGTTCTGATATAATTGATCAATCGTTTTCCGACCTAAGGATCGATAGAGGGCAGCGTGAAAAGGTTGATCAGGGGTCACCAAATCAATCAGGTGGTGCGGTACTCTTCTTTGGTCGTCGGGTGTGGGTTTGGCCGTGCCGATATCCATATACCGATAAACCTGCATCGAATCAGCGCCGATGATTTCACCTCCCAATTCCTCTGCCCATTCGATAGCTAACAGGGATTTCCCCGCCCCCGTAGGACCGAGGAGGATCACGACCCGAGGCCGGTTCATCTCAACCTTTGCGGCCATATCGAGTCGATTTTAATGAATTCATGAAAAGACTTCAAGTGCCCTACCCCCTCCCTCGCCGCAGCGGGGAGAGGGGAAGGGTGAGGGGGAAAATGTTAGAGGAAAACTCTGAGATTCAACCATGCAGGAACCTGATAAATTTTTCTTGAAATTGGAATTCAATTTATATAGGATTAACCCTATCGCCGACAAGAAGGGGGGCAGGAAACAAGAGTCTGTCCTGATTACCAAACCCATCGCTTCATTCAAGTTCCACCGGATAGGAGCCTGACATGCTTTCCACATCCTTCAGCAACCCTCAGTCAAATCCAGAATTGAGAAGCCTCTACGAGATTATCCTGCTCCCTCCACTGATCCACCTCCAAGATTATTTTATTAGAGTGATTGCGATCCTGTCTGATTATTTCTTAATCAAGTATTCAGCCATTTTCCTCCAAGACCCACAAAAAGATTTTCTCCACGTGGAGGCCCTTTACGGCATCGAAAAAGAAACCCATCCTCTCACTTGCAGCAGCCAAAAAGGGACGATGGGCAAAGTCCTTGGATCACGACAGCCCATGGTGATTCAGAATTTGAGCCAGGAGCCACTCTATGAGGAGATGATGAAGAGTCAGAAGGGAGTCGAAAAGATCCAACCTCCCTTGCTTTGTGTCCCTCTCGTTACAGATGATGAGTCGATGGGGGTGATCAATGTAAACTCCCTCTACGGTCCCGGACACGAATTTGTTGAGGATTTCCAATTCCTATCCATTCTGTCGGCCATCCTGTCCCCGGCGATCAAAAATTATCACCAGAAAATGGCCGGACCTCACGCAAAAGATGGCAAGCCCAAGGCAAGATCTCATCTGCTGGATGAGCTCTTAGAACAGAAGCTGGTTGAAGTTCTGAATAAGATCGATCCATATGTGGAGACAAAGACCAAGATGAAGATCTATAACGATATTATTAGATTGGTCGAGAAGATTTTGATCAAGTCAGCCTTAGAGAAGGTGGACCATATTCAAATTGCTGCTGCCCAATTCTTAGGGATCAATCGAAACACCCTTCGCAAGAAGATGAAAGAGCTGAAAATCAAAGCGCGCTAGAAGTTCCCCTCTCACCCCATCCCTCTCCCCACGGCAGACTGTACCACAATAGTAAGAACCGGTTCCCAACAAGACGGGAGAGACTGTCGGGTGGAAAAGTCTTAGGGCGGCAACCTTTTACACGTGAGAATCAGACCCTCCATATCCTTGAGGTGACTCTGTCTTCCACAAGCGCCGATTGGCTATTCCTAAAAGACCACATTCTGAGGCTTTGAGATCCGACAGTCTCTTCCGTCAAGGTCGCGATTGCGACACAACGTCTGAAGGTAGAGGGGAAACTTGCAATAAATCTATTCAGAAGTCACAATTTACCTGTGACGAATCCTAAGGAAAACGTTGAAAAGCTCAAAGCCCTCTGCCGCCAACAGGGAAGTTCCCTGTTTGGAGTCGCAGACCTTCGCTCTTTTGGAAAGGAAGAAATTCTTCTTCCTCCCTCCATGGTCGATCAACTGCCACACGGAATCTCGCTGGGATTTCATCTTTCCGATGCTATTTTAGAAGGGATTGAAAACCAACCCACTCCACTCTATTTTCATCACTACCAGAGAGTCAACATTCTTCTCGACACCATCGGGTTGATCGTGACTTCAACAATTCAAGATCTTGGATACCAGGCCATGCCCATCCCTGCCTCCCAATTGGTAGATTGGAAAAACCAAAGGGGACACCTTTCCCATAAACATGTGGCCCGGGCTGCGGGATTGGGATGGATAGGCCGAAACAACCTCCTTGTCAATGAACGACTCGGATCGAGGATTCGTCTAATTACCATTCTCACCGATCTTCCTCTCAAGATCGATTCGCCTTCACTAAATAATTGCGGTTTCTGTCACAATTGCCTGTCTGTCTGTCCAGCAGGGGCAATTAAGGAACGCCAAGAGGGTTTCGATCACCTTCGATGTTACGAACAACTGAGAACCTTTGCCAAAACCCTCCACTTCAGCCATAATATCTGCGGTGTCTGCGTGAAAGCCTGTAAAGGGCAACGCTAGCGAATCGAAGGGTTCAAGGGGTTTAGGATTCTAGTGGTCAAGTGAAAAAAAGCTTGAACCCTTAACCCCTTGAATCCTTGAACCCTCACGAACAATTCTATGGAAAAATATGATGTGGTGGTTGTCGGTGGTGGGCATGCTGGAATCGAGGCCTCTCTGGCATGCGCCCGTGTAGGACACCTTACCCTTCTCATCACCCAAAAAGTCGAACAGATTGGATATATGTCCTGTAACCCTGCTGTGGGGGGGCTTGCCAAAGGCCATCTGGTGAAGGAAATCGATGCACTGGGTGGAGAGATGGCCAAAGCCACTGACGAAACAGGCATCCAATTCCGCCAGCTCAACACAGGGAAAGGGCCTGCTGTTCGCTCTTCAAGAGCTCAAGTGGACCGCCAGGAATACCGGCTGCGAATGAAACGGGTTGTTGAGAATCAAGAGAATCTCTCGATTAAAGAAGCCACCGTAGAGGAAATCCTAATCGATGGAAATCGGGTGGTTGGTGTGAAGACGGATTCAGGCGAAACCATTCGGACAAAGGCCTTGATCCTTGCCCCGGGAACCTTCATGAACGGTTTGATCCACATCGGTCTCGATCATTTCTCAGCCGGCAGGATGGGCGATCCCGCTTCCATTGGTTTATCAGAATCGCTCAAGAGATTGGGATTTCGGATGGGTAGGCTCAAGACCGGGACCACTCCAAGGCTCGATCGCAATACCATTGATTTTTTCCAGCTCACGCCTCAATACGGAGACGAACCGCCCATTCCTTTCTCCTTGTCAACAGATAAGATCGAAACCGAGCAGGTTCCCTGCCATATCACCTATACAAATCTCACTACCCACGAAATTATAAGGAGCGGCCTCGACCGTTCCCCTCTCTACTGCGGAATCATTAAAGGCGTCGGACCGCGATATTGTCCGTCGATTGAGGATAAAGTCGTCCGTTTTGCAGACAAGAAGAGACACCAGATCTTTTTGGAGCCCGATGGCAGAAATACGAATGAAATCTATCCGAATGGAATCTCCACCAGCCTTCCGCTGGACATCCAGATTCGAATGCTCAGGTCGATCAAGGGGCTTGAGCAAGTCGAGGTCATCCGGCCAGGTTATGCCATTGAATATGATTTTGTCGATCCGACGGAGCTCAAGCCTTCTCTTGAAACAAAGAAGATCAGAGGACTCTTCCACGCCGGGCAGATCAACGGCACTTCAGGCTACGAAGAAGCAGCGGCACAGGGGTTAATGGCCGGGATCAATGCCTCGTTTTATATTCGAGGAGAGGAACCTCTCATATTGAAACGCTCCGATGCCTATATCGGTGTTTTGATCGATGACCTCATTACCAAAGGAACTGCCGAACCCTATCGCATGTTCACATCCCGCGCGGAATATCGCCTCCATTTGAGGGAAGACAATGCCGATCTGAGATTGCGAGAAAAAGGATATGAAGTAGGATTGGTGAAGAAGAAGGATTACGAAATCTTTCTACAAAAGAAAGTGGCAATTGAAAAAGCGCTATCCAGAATCTCATCTTTCAGAATCAACCCCACGATGGAAAATAACGAGATCCTCCAACAATGGGGAAGCGCCACCCTGAAAAAAGACTCCTCACTTCAGGAGCTATTAAAGAGACCTGAGATTCCTTTCAAAAACCTCTTTAACTTTGATCGAAGCCTTGAAACTATACCAGAATCGATACAAGAACAGATCCAGATTCAGGTAAAGTTTGACGGTTATATCAAGAGACAGATGGAACAGATCGAAAGGTTTAGAAGACTGGAGGAAGTGAGCTTCCCGGAAAAATTTGATTTCAACTCTGTGATCGGACTCTCTACAGAGGTCATGGAGAAACTGAGGAAGATCAAACCTCATTCCCTCGGTCAGGCCTCAAGAATTTCCGGTGTCACTCCTGCCGCAATTTCCATCCTAATGGTCAACCTCAAAAAACAAGGATATCTGTAGAATCATGATTCTGATTTCGCATTTTGAACTTGTAGCGTCGGCCTTCACTGCCGACTAATTCTGTCTTTGTGGGCACTATCGGCTTGCCATGAGTATTTGCCTTGCTCGCCCTTAATTGGTAGTCACGGATCCACCGTTGAGTTCTTCCTGAAATCCTCAATCTGTGAAATTTCGTTTCTATGCAGCCTTTCAAATGCAAATCAATAAAAGTGAAAAGCCCTATTCAAATTGTTAGAGAAATAATTTAGAACTTTTAGGAAAATCTCTTCCACCTTGAACCTTCTCTAATGACAATAGGAATTTTAAAAAAATTTATTTGAATTGACATGGATTATCGTGCGGTTTCAACAATTGACACGAATGAAGGTTTTGAAACTTTTAGGTATGAGAATTGCTTTATATTGAAGAGGTATGCATACAAGAAGATGGTTGCAGACACCGATCCCTAAGGGCATCATCTCTACCTTCATCTTTAACTGCATCGTAGCATTTGTAATATTAATTTTATTTTTGTTCTTATTACTCAGTCTGGTTACTCAGTCTGGACACAGTTTAGATGCTGATGTTCAGATCTTTTTTCCATTCGGGAAATGATAGAGAAAATGACGGGAGAAAGTTTTGTCTGAGGCTTTCTTTCGTTCCGGCTTAGAGAGCAAAAGGTTAACAATAATATGCACTGGGAGGTGGCAGTAGCAAGATGATAATATATAAAGTTCTCTGTAAGAATTATGAGCTTAAACAAGGGGAATTGATGGGTGCATTGGTAGAGAGAAGGAAGGATTTAAGGGGAAAGAGCAGAGTTGAGTCTGGATTGAAATGGGCAAAATTAGTGTTTGGCCAAATGGCAAGAGATAAACAAGCGATCTTTGTTATACCCCATGAGTTGAACTTGAAAGGCAATACCATAATGCCTGTGGAGAAAATGGTATTCAGTAAGGAGGAATTTTTCAGGATGATGAGGGGGCTGGATCAAGAGTTGAAAAGGAAAGGTGGAGGAGTTCATAATACGATTTTTTCGGTTTAATCCGTCTGCAAGACTTGTTAAGTAAGAAATAGATCCCATTATCAAAAATGGTAGGCAAGTTCAGCAATAGCCCTTCCTTTTTTGCACATTTCTATCCGTAATCGTTGACTTTGAAGGTCAGGTTGGCGTAAGGATTTGTAGGTGAAATCGTCAGCCAGCCAAAGGATAGACTAATAATATATCAAAGGTAAGTAGCGAAGTGTTAGAAGCCGGTGTCATTTCTCTGCCCAACTGTCCACAATAACCACCTCAGCCTCAGCCGGGACGACCTTCAGAAAAACCCCTCCAGCCTCCTCCATTATCTCCTTCAGAATAAGAGTCACCGTCTTATAAAAATTGCAAGAAACGTGTTTAATGGTGTTAAGGCGTGTTTATCCCCTCCCTAAACAGCTGTCTCAAATATAACCGGTTAATCCTATTCATTTAATGATGGATAACTTTCCAGGTGTTAAGGTGTTTAGGCGATTTTTGGGGGAATGAAAAAAATTTTCTTTTCTCAATGAATTCTTTCTGCTAAAGTAAGTGGGACCTTTCAATTCCGGTTTATTACCGGCGAGAATTTCTGAGAAAAATGAAGAGAGTTACTTCCTTAAATGTTGATTGATGAATTCGGTAACGGGATAAACATTTCAAGCTGTAACCGGTTAAATAAAGTTCCCTATCTGATGGCAACGTGCCGAAAACAAAGGCAGTGTTTGCGGCGCCTAAACATCTGGGAAAAACATCTGGAAATTCTTGACATCCTTATTCAGAATTGGTAGGTTGGAGTCAAACTGATCAATAGAAAGGAGATAATAACATGTTATCGAAAAGGAATGCTTCTATTGGTGGAATTCTTGTTTGTTTATTTATTTTCTTTGCAACTTTAACCTTTACCAATGCAGCAGATACTGTTCCACAAATTGTTACTCAGGTAGACCAAATTCTTAAAGACAATCCCTTGAAGGCTGGCGAAAAAGCTCAAAGGATCAAAGTCGCAGAAGACGATACGATTACTGTTTTTGTAGTAAGATTGGGTGAAGGAGCAGAAATCAAGGCCCATTTTCACAAAATGCATGATGAAACGGTATACGTCATTAAGGGAACGGGGAGAATGCTGGTTGGTGATAAATGGACTGATATTAAGCCGGGAACTCTTCATTTCAACCCTATGGGTAAGGTGCATTATACAAAAAATACAGGAGATGAGCCATTGGTGGCTATTTCAATTTTCACTCCGGCCATGAGGGAGCCGGATAGTCATTTCGTAGAATAAGCAAGCAATACTGCCCCAGAGTGGTTGGAGCTTTTAATTGGGTGAAATAGGGATATCTAAAGCGTAACAAAGAGAGGCAGGGTCGCCCATTAAAAGGAATGGCCCCTGCCTCCTTTCTTCTCGAAAGTTTCTACCAGTAGGCGTTAAATCCTAAAACTATCCGGGGCTGAAGATTCGTAGCAGGTGAAGTAGCGGATAAAGACTTCTTTTGACACCCTCTGTCGAATAACACACTGGTCAAGACAGATTAAAAAATCTTGCCAAACCCAAAAATCTGTCATATGTGTCTTTCGAGGTTCCTCCAAACAGAATTGCGACGAAAGCTCCGATCAGGTAGAGCGTTCCGTGGGCGATATTTAGGATCCTCAGCACACACAGAACGAAACTTGATCCAGCGCAGACGGTGAACAAGATCATGGATCTGCTAATTCCTACCAATAACTGGCAGATAAGTTCTGCAACACCAAAAGCTATATTTCAACTCCCTCTGACTCACCTTGCGAATCGAAGAAAGATCTCTTAACAAGACCAAGGTCCTCCCTCTATACGGGAGAAAGGACCTTAGGGTAAGATTCTTAATTTAAAGGTAAAAGATCTACTGTCCTCGAGCCTTCTTTATCTCCTCAATGCTGGGCATTATATCCTTAGCAGGGATTGTTACGATATCCGTTGCTATCAGGAAAGGATATTCCGGTACCTTTTTCGTCACTCCCATGAACATCGGCAACATGGCCTGATGATCATATGCTCGCATCTCAATCTTACCTACCGGGCTATCGATCTTCATTCCTTCTAAAGCATTAATAAATTTTTCTCTGTCTATGAAACCCGCCTTCTGAAATGCATTTGCAACGAAGTGGGCTGTATTATAAGCATGAAATGCGGGAAATCCGGGGGGATTCCCATAAGCATCTTGAAAAGCCTTCACAAACGCCCTGTTGGCTGGAATATCCGGATAATAAAAATGGTAATCCATGGTTCCCATCACGCCTTCAGGGGCATCAAGACCTAAGGGTTTAAGAACTGCATGGTCTGTTGCCGTATGAATCCAAATGGGATATTTTTCAGACATGCCTGTTGATTTGATAGCCTTGAGGGCATTGGTCATGCTCGCGCCCCCTGTTGCAAAAATCACAGCATCAGGTTTAGCAGACATCATCGCTGTAATATAGGGTATTAAATCAGGCTCGCCTACCTTCCACCACGATTGCCCTATGAGCTCCACCTTGGGTTTGAGTGCCTTTAGATTGCGCCAGGCAGCACCGGCGATGGCATGTCCATACTCATAATCATCACCAGCAATCCAGTACTTGATATAAGGCTTCTTGCTTAGAGCGACTCCTCCAGCCTTTCCGGCCATATAGGTGTTTTCAGCCGTGCAAAACGCATAGCGATGTCCTTTCTCCCCGGTGATCTTCTCAGTCTTTGAAATCCAAACGATGAATGGTATCTTTTCCTTTTTTGCATAGTCGGATACGGCTAGGGAAACAGCACTATTGATGGTACCGACAATGAGATCAACCTTCTCTAGCATCACGAGTTCTTTGGCCATGCTCAGGCCGATATCTACCTTGAACTTGTCATCGCGGGTAGTAAACTCGATTTTTTTACCCAGAACCCCTTTCTTGTTAATCTCATTCAATGCCAGTTTGAAGCCGTTCAGCGCGTCATTTCCATAAACGGTTGGTGGCCCGCTGTAGGTATCAAGGATCCCCACTTTGATCGTCTGTTGGGCATGAACATTGGCAGAGTAAAGAACTACTAGAATAGTTAAAAACGGTGTCAATATTATTGCCATTTTTTTCATTTCTCTTCACCTCCTAAGTTAATAGGTCAACATCTCCCTTCGAAATAACGCATCTAAATCAGTCCATTTGATTTGGTTTTCGCATAAAACACAAAAATACCGATTTTCTCCCAAATCCTTCGCTGTGATAGCCCTTCCAATTTTTTCATTATTCCACTGTCTTTATTAATACATTCTACACAGAAAGCTTCTTCCAGCCTCCTCCATTGTATCCTTCAGAATAAGAGCCACTTCAGCCGTCGCTTCAATAGGGGTTTCCACTAGAATTCCATCATGGATGCCAAGACTCTCTCCACTTTTGGTGTTATTTCTTCAATTTCTTGCCTCTTTTGTCCCGCTCCCCCCGTGGCTCCGATGATCCCGATTCTCTCTGATGATTTGATCAACAACCTCTCCACAAATTACGCACCGCCAGCTAAAGAAGGGACCACTTGAACCAAAAAACTCCTCATGAATCATCATTCCGCTACATCGATTGCATTTCACATTAAAGCTCCGAAAAATTGTCCTCATGAGATCATGAAGATTTGAATAAGGTAGGCGCCGTATTTTACTCAGAAAAATGCTGTATCCTAACGCCAAATTGCAAATGGGAAGTCTTTACCACCCAAATCCGCTGTATGAAAGCAGGATAGAAACAATCAAAGAAGCTAACTGAACGGTTAGCCGTCTCTTTTCTCCTTTTTGAAAGTCCGCCTGCCAAAAGGAGACTTTTTACTGCTTCCTTTGGTTTTGAGCTTCGTACTTGAAACTCCGGCGGGTTTCTAATATCTTGGAGACCGATTTACACTCTCCCCTATTTATAGGATATTTCCATCTCTCAATTAACCTATATGTCCTCTCCTAAGCTACGGGTGTTTCCTCTTCTACTCTCATTCTTTTTATTTATGATATTAGT
>Ga0187771_10003606_pt1 | contig 10833 bp, 9 predicted proteins | sample 0116_SJ02_MP15_1_FD_133139 | JGI IMG/M metagenome (GOLD analysis project Ga0187771, IMG submission 133139) | Tropical peat soil microbial communities from peatlands in Department of Meta, Colombia - 0116_SJ02_MP15_10_MG | ecosystem: Environmental > Terrestrial > Soil > Wetlands > Peat | place... | reverse complement strand
TCACCATCCTGCCCGATCTCAACGCCGGTTGCTCCATGGCAGATATGGCCGAGATTACGCAGGTGGAAGATTGCTGGGAACACCTGGTCGATGCCGGCCTGACCAGTGACTCTGGCGAAGGCGTGACGCCGATCACCTACATGAACTCCAGCGCCGCGATTAAAGCTTTTTGCGGCGAGCGTGGTGGCATGGTCTGCACATCTGCGAATGCGGCCGGCGCGTTCACGTGGGGTTTCGCAGAGAACTCCAAGCTTCTCTTTCTTCCTGACCAACACCTGGGCCGCAATACCGGCTACCGGATGGGCATTCCACTGGTTGACATGGTGGTTTGGGACCCGTATCTGATCAACGGTGGCCTGACACGACAGCAGTTGCGTTCAGCCAAGGTCATTCTGTGGAAGGGCCACTGCTCGGTGCACCAGCGTTTCTTGCCAGAGCATGTGGACAATGTCCGCGCCAAGTACCCCGGCATCCGCGTCATCGTGCATCCGGAGTGCCGCTGGGAAGTTTGCCAAAAGGCCGACGGTATCGGCTCAACTGAAGGCCTGCTGAAGATGATCCGCAATGCGCCGTCCGGAACTATGTTCGCTGTCGGCACGGAAATCCATTTGGTCAATCGCATGGGCAAGGAGTTCGCCGCGGAAGGAAAGAAAGTCATCACGCTCGACGATTCCGGCTGCCTGTGCACGACTATGTTCCGCATCTCGCCACAGCATCTGTGCTGGGCGTTGGAAAATTTGGCGGACGGCAACGTGGTCAACCGAATCAAGGTGAAAGATGACGTCAAATACTGGGCGCGGGTGGCGCTGGACCGGATGCTGGAGATTGCGTAGCTTCTGTGGCGCGGACATTCTTGTCCGCGAAGACCGACGAACCACGACCCTGCTAAAATCTAACCATTCAGTAGCCAATCTATCTCAGGAGAATTTCTGCTCATGTCCCGTACCCTAACGGCGTTTATAGCTACGCTTCTGCTTGCGGCTTCTGCTGCCGCGCAGGAAAGCTGGAAGATCGATCCCGCGCATTCGGCGGCACAGTTCTCGGTCCGTCACCTAGGCATCTCGACCGTTCGCGGCGCCTTCACCAAGGTGAGCGGCACCGCGCAGTTTGACGCGGCCAATCCCGGCAAGTCATCCGTCCAGGCTACGATCGACGCCGCTTCGGTCGATACCCGCGTCGAGATGCGCGACAAAGATCTGCGCAGCCCGAATTTTCTCGACGTGGAGAAGTACCCCACGATCACTTTCCAGTCCAAGAAGGTCGAGAGCGTGGGGCAGGGTAAGTTGAAGGTCACTGGCGACCTCACGATTCACGGCGTCACCAAAGAAGTTGTGCTCGATGTGGATGGGCCCAGCGAGGCCATGAAAGATCCATGGGGGAACATGCGCCGAGGAGCTTCGGCCACAACCAAAATCAATCGCCGGGACTTTGGCGTCAACGGCGCGCCTGGCTTGGTTGGCGACGACATTGCGATTGCGCTCGACATCGAAATGACTCAAGTCGCGAAGTGAAGACGGCTGTCGTTGGTCGTCGGTCCTTGGTCATTGGGTAGATCGACTCTTCACCGGTGCGCTAAGAGTCTCAAGGTTGTCATTCGAGCGACCGGGGCTCTCGGCAAGCCCGCGGGCTGGGGTGGGAGCGAGGAATCCCTATCGAACGAAAACTGCTAGTTGGAACTAGGGATGCTTCCCCTTTGACCATGCTCAGGGCCAGCATGACAATCGCGATTGCTGGTAACGACCAACGACGGACGACCAATGACCGAACGCCTACAACTCCGCTCCCGATGTTAGAATAGCTTTCAGTAGCCATGTCTGAACGCACCTTCACCCTGGACGAAGCTCAATCCTTGTTGCCTGTCCTTGAATCCCTGCTGCGCACCGCTATCGACGGCAAGAAGTTGATCGAGTCTGTTGACGGAGAATTCCAGGAACTCGCCCACGGCGTCTTCCTTCGCGGCGGCTCACTCGTCAATGTGGTCAAAGTGGCGCGTCGCAAGGCCGAGCGGGAAAAGGCTATTCAGCGCGTGAAGGATGCCATCGCCGAAATCGACGCCATCGGCGTGCAGGTGAAAGACCTCGACATTGGCTTGCTCGACTTCCCTTGCGATGTGGAAGGCGAGATCATTCTGCTTTGCTGGAAACTTGGCGAAAAGGGCATCACCCACTGGCACGGCGTCAGCGAGGGTTTTGCCGGGCGAAAACCGATCGACGAGCGCATCGCCAGGGGCAAGCGGACAAATTAGGCCTTCCCGCCAACATCCGACCTACTTGAACGCCCGCGGGTCGGGCAACGACTCGAGTCCTCGCCCGGCAAAAATCTGCGCGAACTCCCCCAGCAGCGCTTCGTGAATCAAACCGTTGGACGCAACAGTTTCTTTGCTATCCAGCTTGAACGGACCGCCGCTCATGTCCGTCACTTTGCCCCCGGCTTCTTCGACGATGAGGACACCCGCGGCCGTGTCCCAAGGATTCAGATTGAATTCCCAGAATCCATCGAACCGTCCGCAGGCCACGCAGCAAAGATCCAGCGCCGCCGATCCGGCGCGGCGCACGCCGTGGCTGTGGAGCGTGATCTGATGATAGAAAAAAATGTTGGGGTTGGCATGGCGCTTATGGCTGGGAAAGCCTGTTGCGACGAGAGATTCGACCAGCTTGCGCGTCTGAGAGACATGAATCTTCTGCTCGTTCAGGTAAGCCCCGCCGCCTTGCTCGGCCATGAACATCTCATCGCGCGTGGGATCGTAGATCACGCCAGCGATACGCCGGCCCTTGAACTCTACCGCCAGCGAAACGCAAAACACCGGGAAGCCGTGCGCGAAATTCGTGGTCCCGTCCAGCGGGTCGACATACCAGCGGTAGTCGCTGCCGCTGTCCTGCAAGCCGCCTTCCTCACCCAGAATGTCGTGCGATGGCCACCGCGCCTTGATCCGATCGCGAATCAAGGCTTCCGCCTCGCGGTCCGCCACTGTAACCAAATCGGCTTCGCCCTTATATTCGATGTTCACCCGCCGGGCGAAATGCCGCATGAGCAATCCGCCGGCCTCGCGGGCAATGTCGTTCATGGCGGGAACAAGATCGGCTGCTGGCAAACTCAAGCCTGATTCCTCTTGGGCGAGCCGTCCTCGGAGATGTACATGATCTCGTGCTTGAAGATGAAGAGGTTGGGTGCGCCGTCGCGGGTGAGGCGCACCATGTTCTTGTCGTAATACTCAAGATAGCCTTGCATGACGTCGCCGTCCATCATTTTGATGCTGATCGGCTTCTGATTGTCACACAAGGCCTTGAGGAAAGCTGCTTCCTCGAACGTTTCCTCCGGTGGGGCTGCTTTCGCCTTGTGCCGGCCAGCCCTGCCGCGCTTGTTAAATCCCATGAAACTCATTTTACACAAGCCGTCCCCATCAAAGCGGACGCGGAGCGATTTTCTCGATAGCATCCGCCGGCTCGGTAACAGGGGAGTGTTTTTGCCGACGCCTGCCACTATGTTGGCGCAGTTTTCCGGAAGTCCCGCAGCGATAACTCCAGGCCCCCGAAGTCAGGATGATCGTTGTGATCGATGGAGAACGCGATGTCGACTGCGTCTCCCGGCAGGAGTTGGGCCTGCTGAATCTGTTCTGCCATGTGCCAGCCGAGCGCGGTGTGAGAAATCGCGCGGCGCCAGCTAGCCGCAGAGCCGGCTTCAGTTCGCTTTTCGGAACGGCGAATGACCGCGGAATCCGGATGGCACCGTGGGGTCACTGCAACAGCCACCTCGCTCAATTCGTCGTTTGCCGCTTCCGCTTTGTACTCCGCCGGATTCCATCCCAGCTTCAATTTCACGTGTTTGTCCTTCATGATGCACGGCGGGGCAAGCAGGCGCGCATTGCGGGTCACGAACACTGGTTCCGGATTGCCCACGCCAAACGGCTGCAACTTGCAGAGGATCTGAAACAATTGAGGAGTAACCTGATCAAGCGAAAGCTCCGCCTCCACCTCGAGCACAGGTTCAAAGTCCGCCGGGGTGAGCCGGGCTTGCGCATAGGCATCGAGCCTCGAGCGCAGTTCGGGCAGGCGGGCAGCCGGCATGGAAAACCCGACCGCGTGTGCGTGCCCTCCGAAGCGAGTGAACAACTCGGCGCAGGACTCCAGCGCATTTAATAAATGAAAGCCGCGAATCGAACGCCCGGAGCCGTGAGCTTCGTCATTGTCGCGGGCAACCACTACGGTGGGACGTCCGTAGCGTTCCACGACCCGCGTCGCAGTTATGCCAATCACCCCGCGATGCCATCCTTCACCGTCGATTACCAAACAATAGGAATCGAGCAGCGCAGGGTTGTCGTCAATTCGTGAGCGAATTTCCTCCAGAATGCGGCGTTCTTCCTCCTGCCGGTCGGAGTTCAGCCTATCGAGCTTGCCTGCGATCTCGCGGGCGCGGGCGGGATCTTTCACGCTGAACAACTCAATCACATCCCGCGCCACGTCCATGCGCCCGGCCGCGTTGATACGCGGAGCGACCCGAAAGCCAACTTCGCCGGTGGTGAGGGGACGGCCGGAAACCTGAGCGACTTCCAGCAAAGCCTTCAGCCCGGGATTGACTGCGGAGCGGAGGGCGTCGAGGCCGAGCTTGGCAAAAACATGGTTCTCATCGACCAAGGGAACGGAGTCAGCGATGGTGGCGATGGCGACGATCTTTGAGAATGACTTGAGCAGCGCGTCCTGATCGCGGCCGCCGAGACGACGCTGCATAAGGGCTTGCGCCAGTTTGAAAGCCACGCCCGCGCCGCACAGCGCTTTGCAAGGATAGCCGCAGTCCGGCTGATTGGGGTTTAGCACCGCGAAAGCGATGGGCACTCCATCCGGGCCGGGCAAGTGGTGGTCGGTGACGATCAGATCGACGCCCATGTGGCGCGCAGTTTCTGCGGCGGCGAACGCACGAATGCCAGCATCCACGCTGATGACCAGACGAATGCCCGAATCAGCTGCGCGCTCGATCACATCGCCGCGCAAGTCGTAGCCTTCCTTAATTCGGTGCGGCACATGAAAGTCGGGCGACCCGCCGCAGAGTTCAATCGCGGTCTTCACAATCACAACGGCGGAGGTGCCATCCACGTCGTAGTCGCCATAGATCAGGATGCCTTCTTTACGATCAATGGCCGCCTCAATGCGCTCGACAGCAACTTTCAAGCCGGACATCAAATAAGGGGAGTGAAGATGAGAGAGCGAAGGCGACAGGAAGCGCTCGGCGGATTCCGCGTCCACAATACCGCGCATGACCAGGAGGCGGGCAAGGATCGCGGTGTCGTGTGAATTCCTGATCCGAGTCGACGCATTCGATTGCAACTCGGCGGCAAGTGAGGCGACCTTAGTTGGATCGGCGGACTTCGGCAGCCAGCGCATGGACACATAGATGCTAGCAGGCCAAAGGGCAATTCGGCGATTGGAGCAGACGCACACTGATTGGACCTTCTTTGTCAGTTAGTAGGACGTCCGATCCTTGTTCGATGCGATCAAGCAGAAGCTCTGCACTTACGGCATAAGTCGCCTCTGTGTTTCCCTTCCGACAACCTTTACACTCACTCTTCCGCCGCGCCGGCCGCCAAAGACTCCGCCGGGTCGGCAGTTGCCAGCGCCTGCGCTCTTACCAGGCGGCGCGCCTCGACGCGAATTTGCGGCAAGCGCGACCAGAACAGCGCAGCGCCGCCGATGGAAGCGACCGCGCCCATCGCGACAGTGATGGGTGCTCCCAGACGATCTGCCAGCGCCCCGCCGAACAAGGCTCCAAGCGGCCCCATGCCGATAAACACCATGGAGTAAGCCGCCATCACCCGGCCGCGCAGTTCATCAGGAACCATTGCCTGGATGAGCGTATTGGACGAGGCCATCTGCAGCATCATGCAGAAACCCACCGGCAGCAGTAGCGCAGCAGAGAGCCACAGATAACGGGAAAGCGAGAACAAGATGAGGCTGGTACCAAAACCGGCGCAGGCGAATGCGATCCAACGGCCCAGCCCGCGAACGCCGTGCTTCGTCGCAAGCGTCAGCGCGCCGAGTAGGGCGCCCACCCCGATGGCTCCCATCAGAATTCCTAGGCCGCGCGCCCCGCTGTGCAGAATCTTGTCAGCAAAGACGGGCATGAGCACGGTATAGGGCATGGCCACCAGGCTCACCAGGCCCACCAGCAGAAGAATGGCGCGAATAGGTCTGGTCTGCTGCACGAAGCGGAAGCCCTCGATCACATGCGCCAGCGGCGACGCAACCTTTTGTTGCGGACGATGGTCGACGCGCATGCACATCAGTCCGGCAATCACCGCGATATAGCTGACCGCGTTGGCAAAAAAGCACCATCCTTCCCCGATGCGTGCCACCAGTACCCCGGCGATCGCCGGCCCGATAATACGCGCACCATTGAACATGGAGGAGTTCAGCGCAATGGCGTTCATCAGGTCTTCTTTGCCCACCATGTCCACCAGAAAGGCTTGGCGTCCCGGGATGTCGAATGCATTGACCACGCCCAGCAACGCGGCGAGCACGAAGATGTGCCACACCTGAACCGTCCGGGTAAGCGTGAGAATGGCCAGCAGAAACGCCAGAATCATAGCGGCGGTCTGAGTGGCAATCACCACGCGCTGCTTGTGATAACGGTCGGCAACAATACCGCCGAGCGGTCCGGCCAGAAAAATCGGAAATTGACCGGCAAAGCTGACCGACCCGAGCAGAAGAGAAGAACCGGTCAGACGGTACACAAGCCAGGCTTGGGCTACATTCTGCATCCATGTGCCGATGAGGGAAATCAGCTGGCCGCTGAAGAACAGCTGAAAGTTGCGATGGCGTAGAGCGCGCAAGGCGGTGGGCAAACCACGCTGGCTCGTCACGCCGTTGATACGCTGCTCTTCAGGTCCGCTGTTGGCTGGGCTGGTCACGCTCCTCTCAGATTAACAAACGTAGGCCGATATGGCGGAGTGGTTGCCTGCGTCGCGCCTTTCGCCAACGTTTCGATTCGGCCTGTGAGCAAGCAGAATCTCTGCCGACTTGCGATACCCATCCTTTCTGTCACTGTTCTCGTTCAGATTGATGGGTGACACTTCAGAAACCGGTTTTTTGGCGGATCTGAACAGGCGCTATTTCAGAGGCTCTACGGTTTGGTTCTTGATTTTCACTGATTAGGAAGGTTTTGCTCGGTTTTTCTGTCAGCCCGTGTGAACGAAGTATGAGGAAACCGCCGCTGTGGGCCCATAAATCGGCCCCAGCGGCCAACCCGAAAAGTGTCACCAATCATGTGGACGAGTACAGTCACTTGCAGCCTACAGGCGAGCGCCATAGAATCGGAAGGGCGGGACCATCGCGGCTTTGCTGGCGATGGGCCGCAGAGTCCGAATTCTACAATTCGCGTTTCGAAAGAAGTTGCCTCGCCGGAGAGATGGCCGAGTGGCTGAAGGCGCACGCTTGGAAAGCGTGTTTACTCGAAAGGGTAACGTGGGTTCGAATCCCACTCTCTCCGCCATTACTTTTGTTATCTAGCACTTACGAGCGGTGATACCTACACTGATACCTAAATCAGGAAGGTTCACCAATGCCGAACAAGGAAGTAAACCTCACTAAGAGAGTCCAAACACCGCGCGGGGCGCGCTATTGCCCTGTGGTCATTTCGGGTAATGGGCGCGTGAAGCCTGACGCTGTCATCGTGAACGGCAAGGAAGAGCGCCACCCCGAAGGGGCGTATTACCTGGAGTGGCGCCAGGGCCCAAAACGAGTGCGTCTGTCGGTGGGCAAGGATGCCCAGGATGCGGCTACCAGGCGTCTGCGGAAGGAAGCGGAGTTGAACGCAGTTAATCTGGGCGTGGCTGTAGTCCCCGATAACGGCAGCAGCAACGGCCATCGGTTGCTTTCAGCCGCGGTCACTGACTATCTAGACGAAACGAAGCTGACCAAGAAGCCAAAAACATTTGCCGCATACTCCACGGCCTTGCACTACTTCACTGAATCTTGTCCGAAGCTGCATCTTGAGGACATCGAACGCAAAGACCTGTTGAAGTTCTCGGCCTTTCTGCGTGAAGAAAAAGAACAATCGCCCCGCAGCTGCTGGAATAAGTTTTCAAACGTTATGTCCTTCCTGAAGACCCAGGGCATCCACGGGCTTCTACAGAAGCATGATTGGCCTCGTTTCGTTGAAGAGGAACCTGAGATCTACGAGCAAAGCGAACTGGACACCTTGTTTGGGGCCTGTAATGCAGAAGAGCGACTCTGGTTTGAGTTCTTCTTAATGACGGGCATGCGGGAGCAAGAAGTCATGTACACGTACTGGCGGGATGTCAACTTCGCCGCCCGGACGGTCCGTGTCACACACAAGTCGGACAGGGGTTGGACGCCGAAGGCGTACAAAGAGCGCGAGATTCCTATACCAACAAAACTGGTGCAGAGTTTGAAAGGGTGGAAGGCAAAAGCAGATAAGACATGTAATTTGGTATTCCCTACCAACGGATGCAAACCCAAGCTCGACTTTCTTGATTGTCTGAAATCTGCGGCCGAGCGTGCGGGCTTGGATTCCGAGAACTTCTGGCTGCACAAGTTCCGGGCGACGTTTGCCACATGGTCGCTCTGGGCAGGTGTGGATCTGCGCACGGTACAGCAGTGGCTGGGGCATAGTGACATGGAATCAACTATGCGTTACCTGAAGCCGTCCCGGAGCCAGCAGGTGCGGGAGAAAGTAAACCAGATTTTTGGAGGAGGCAATGATTAAGTTCACCGCTCAGGAAGTGGCAGAAATGGAAACACTAACTCTGACGAAAAGAATTGCTAGAGAGTACCGCACCAAGGGGGCGCTGACCGCCAAGCAGTTGGCAGGAATGCTGAACATCAGTGAGAAGACGATCTTCAAGATGGCCAAGGCTGGCCGGATTCCAAGCTTTCGCGTGGGCACATCCGTGAGATTCGACGGCAAGCTGATAATTGATTGGTTGCGAGAGCAAAGAAGGTGATTGGACCGCTTGTCGCTCGGTGATTTCACTAAGTCGCGGCTCGTTAGCTCGCTAGCTACTGTGCAGGTTCCGCATTGGCCGACTGGCCGAGAACAGGCTTGTGATTGACCACGAGGGCGTCCGGCATAGAAATCGGCATTGCTTACGGGTTGCTCTTTGTCCAGAACCTGCCGGAGTACACTTCTGCAAATTGTAAACTGTCGATCTGAATCTGATTAGTGTTATGGTAGTCCGTGCAGGCGATGGCTCGCCGGTTCATCCGTGAAATCTACAAAACACGGCCGAGCCGATAACGCTGACATCTAGTATCCATCGTGGTATTCTGAGCTCGCTTAAATAGGCGTCACCACTGGAGTTGAGAGGTGCGGTCTTATGAGCCAACCTTGGAGATTCTGGATCTGGGCGGTTCTCCTTCTGCTCTCGATTCCCAATTTGTGGGCTGAGAGCCGCTATATCCGAAAGACAGCGGGCAGCCGACGCGTGATGGTCTTCGTTCACGGTGTCTTGGGGGACTCGACGTCCACGTGGACGAACACAACCGCCAACACGTACTGGCCAAGACTGATCAGCGAAGACAAGGACTACGATGGCGTTGACCTGTTCGTGGTTGACTATCCTTCGCCCAAGACGGGGGTGTCCCTCGGGATTGATGAGCTAGCTGAATCTTTACGGCTCACGCTCGACGCAAACGCAGTCACCAGCTATCCGGAATTGATCTTTGTGTCCCACAGCATGGGCGGCTTGGTCACACGCGCCTATTTGATGAAGTATCGCGAATCGGCTAAGGCGGTCAAGATGATGTATTTCTTCGCCACCCCAACTACCGGCGCTTCTGTAGCTTCCATCGCAAAGGTCGTGAGCGGGAATCCTCAGTTCAGCAAGATGTCGCCGATGACTTCGGATGCATATCTTGCTGATTTACAACGGACCTGGCTGGCGTCGCCGCAATTGACGGCGCTTCCATCGTTCTGCGCCTATGAGGTCCGGCCCACGTTCGGAGTGAAGATCGTGGAGCAACAGAGTGCGTCGAATCTTTGCAACCGGCCGCTGGACCCAATCGACCGGAACCATATCGATATCGTGAAACCGGCGTCGACAACCGACCCGATGTATGCGGCGCTGAAGGCGGCATATCGCTCCGTCATGATCGTTTCTGCACAAGCGGCCAACCCGACTCGCGTCAAGGAAACGCCGCTCGTGACCGCGACTAGAGCTCGCGTATTGCGGATGGAGACAGAGGGGTTGAAACAGGTCCGGACCTTGATCGGAGAGCAGCCGAAACTGAATGGGAAGCCCGTGTACTGCGATTCCGTGGTCTTGAGTCTCGTGCTAGCGCACACACAATCCGCAAACACGCCTATCCAGGTGAACTCCATCACCGTCCATAGTGAAGCCCTCAAAGACACTGGTTCGCTCAAGCCGGGGGCATGTGAAGTAGATAGGCTGTCGTCACACCCACACGGGATCCGCGACATCGACACCGTCGTGTTGACTGCTGAGGACGACGGCGTAAGAGCAAAGTACATCAAGACAGCTACATCTGCTTTTGAAGTCAATCCGAACAACATTTTGGACCTGCCATCCACCTCACGTTCGGTCACGCTGAGGCCCGGCGAAGAGCCATTTGGGCTCCGCATCATCGTGGAGGACAATGCGAACGTCCCGCAGCGGATTTGGTTTTCCGTCGATTATGACGCCAATGGACCGCAAACCACAATTTCCGAACCTCTCCTCATATGGAGGTAAATCGTGTGTGTCGCCAGGAAGATCTTTGTGCTCGTGGCTTTCTATGCGTTCGTACTCCCCTGCGCCGCGCAGATGCCGCGCGAAGAGCTCGACGAATTCGTTAAGAAGTTTATGCAGGGCAACGGCGTTGCCTC
>Ga0187771_10003605_pt1 | contig 10835 bp, 9 predicted proteins | sample 0116_SJ02_MP15_1_FD_133139 | JGI IMG/M metagenome (GOLD analysis project Ga0187771, IMG submission 133139) | Tropical peat soil microbial communities from peatlands in Department of Meta, Colombia - 0116_SJ02_MP15_10_MG | ecosystem: Environmental > Terrestrial > Soil > Wetlands > Peat | place... | reverse complement strand
CGTTCATCGACAAATATGCAAATATGAGTGATCCGCTATTGTCGGAAATGTCCAATGATTCCAAGTGAGGTGGAAAGTTGAAGTAGAGGACAAATGGCTCTAATCTTCGATAATCATGTTTGCAGGTCGACAAGCAAAATACAACCGTTTCGAAAATTTCGATAACACGCCAAGACACGAAAATTTAATAAAAATGTAATACGGGTGTAACAATGCCTGTGTATAGTGGCCCGTGGTAGCTCACTCTAAAGGAGAATTAACATGAAGGCTATGCGTTGGGGTTCGATTGTTTTAGTTGTGGCGTTATTCATAGGTTTTACTGCATTGGGAGAAGCCTCCGACCTTGTAAAGCTGCAGGGTGCAGGGGCCAGCTTTCCCGCTCCGCTCTATTTCAAGTGGTTTAAAGCCTACAGCGGTTCACACAACAATGTGCAAATCGACTACCAATCGGTTGGCAGCGGTAGCGGTGTTAAGAGCTTCATGGACAAAACCGTGGACTTCGGCGCCAGCGATGCGGCAATGACACCGGAGGAGATGGCCCAGGTAGGCGCTGGGGTACAATGCCTCCCTATAACCGCCGGCAGTATAGTGCTGGCATACAATGTACAGGGCGTGTCCGATTTGAAGCTATCCCGGAAAGCCTACGCTGACATCTTTTTGGGCAAGATCAAGAAGTGGAACGATCCCTTGATCGCCAAGTCCAACCCAGGAGTCAACCTTCCCGACATCCCAGTCAATGTAGTTGTGAGAGCCGACAGCAGCGGCACGACTTTTGTATTTACAAAGCATTTGAGTGCCATTAGTCCTGACTTCGCCAAGAGTCCCGGCACCAATAAGATGCCTAACTGGCCAACAGGAACTCGTTCTAAAGGCAATGAGGGTGTCACGGCAAGTATCAAGACGACGCCCGGGGCCATTGGCTACATCGAGTATGGCTATGCGAGAAGTCAGAAGCTTCCTATGGCAATCCTGGAGAACAAGTCAGGCAAGTATGTAACGGCTACTTCGGCATCAGGACAGGCTGCCCTCGCTTCAGCAAAAATACCAAGCGATCTGATAGCTTGGGTCTCTGACCCTGCTGCCAAGGATGCCTATCCTATCGTCACTTACACCTGGCTTGTTTTTTACAAGAACTACCCTGACAAAAAGAAAACTTCGGTACTCAAGGACCTCTTGAAATACGTCGTGACTGACGGCCAGAAAGATGCTGATCCTCTTGGGTATATCCCTCTGCCAAAAGCCGTAAGCGAAAAAGTGATTACTGCACTTCAGAACATTCAGTAGACAGGTGCAATAATGCCAGACATAAATCCAATATCAAGGCCACCTACGCGTTCTCAACAAATCGTGGATACTGCGTTCCGCTTGCTATGCTATGGTTTCGCGTGGCTTTCGGTCCTCATGGTGGCATTCATCATGCTGGAGATCGCTGCCAAGGCTGTGCCAGCTATGCGTCAGTACGGGCCCGGATTCCTCGTTGGAACCACCTGGGACCCTAACACCGGACAGTTCGGGATTCTTCCGGAGATCTGGGGGACGCTCTACACATCTTTCCTTGCCCTGTTCATCGGTACGATCTTCGGGGTGGCGGCGGCAATATTCCTGAGCGAAGGGTTCCTGGCCCAAGCTGTGTTTCATATCTTGAAGGCTTTCAATCTGCAATTCCATCCGATGCTGGGCAAATTGCCCGACCGGATGGAGGCCGTGCTGAAGAACCTGATTGAACTGTTAGCCGCGATCCCAAGCGTCGTTTACGGGTTATGGGGCCTGTTTGTGATCATTCCCCTTATACGGCCTGCATGCAATTGGCTGAACCTGAAACTCGGGTGGATTCCCCTGTTTAGTACCACGCTGACTGGCCCCGGAGTGCTGCCGGCGGTTATCGTCCTGGCTATCATGATTCTACCAACGATTACGGCCATCAGTCGTGACGCCCTGGTGTCGGTGCCTCCGAAACTCCGGATGGCCGCCTACGGCATGGGTGCCACGCGATGGGAGACCATCCTGGCGGTCATCATTCCTACAGCCTTCCGTGGTATTGTCGGGGCAGTCATTCTGGCTTTCGGACGCGCTCTGGGAGAGACGATGGCACTGGCCATGCTCGTTGGGAACGCCAACCGAATCAGCGTTTCGTTGTTTTCCCCAGCAAACACCCTGGCGGCGCTCCTGGCCAACAACTTCCCGGAAGCTGCGAAGAAGGATGTAGGGGTGCTTATGTATGCGGCACTTGTCCTTCTGGCAATTACGCTGTTTGTCAACATCGCAGGGGCGCTCATCCTTCAGAGGGCATCAGCCGCACAGGAGGGGGGAAAGGCATGAACACGAAAGATATCGCCTTGAAACCACCTATGCAACCCCTTAGACCTGACATAAATCCATTTGCCGGCGTGGACTTCCCTGAACTGGAGAAATCCCTCCGGCGTCCCCGCACGCTTGTTGGCCTGCTCCTGAGCAGCCTGGTATCTGCGATGACGCTGATGGCTCTGGTTCCCCTGTTCTCCGTGTTGTTGATGTTGCTCTGGCGTGGCGGCCAGAGACTCAGCCTGGCTATCTTCACGCAATTGCCGCCCGCGCCATTGGAGCAAGGCGGGGGATTCGGAAACGCAATCCTCGGCACACTGATTATGGTCGCCTTCGCAGCATTGATCAGTATACCGCTCGGAATTCTCAGCGCTGTGTACCTGGCTCAGGCGAGGCCGGAGAGCCCTCTCGCCGGCGCGGTCAGATTCGGGGCCAAGATCTTAACAGGGTTTCCGTCTATCCTTGCCGGCGTGTTCGCCTATGGCGTCCTGGTACTGGCTTTTGGCGGCTACTCCGCGATCGCAGGAGGTGTTGCCCTTTCAATACTGATGCTGCCGACTATCATCCTGACCGCTGAAGACTCCATCCGTATGGTTCCGGCAAAGATGCGGGAAGCGTCAATCGGGATGGGGGCTACTCCCACGCAGACCACCTGGATGGTCCTCTTGCCTACAGCCATGCCCGGCATTCTTACCGGTATCATGCTTGCGGTAGCCCGCGCAGCTGGTGAAACCGCGCCATTGCTCTTCACAGCCCTTTTCAGCAACTACTGGATATTCGGGGGTGGATTTGACCTCAATCAGCCGACTGCGTCTTTAGCGGTGCTCATATATAACTTTGCAAGCATGCCCTTTGAGAACCAGGTAGACCTCGCCTGGGTGGCGGCACTAGTTCTCGTATTGCTGGTGTTGATCACCAATCTTATCGGGCAGGCGTTCTCACGCCGTCAAATTCAGGATTAGGAGTGTCTCGACATGGCAAAGGCAATCCACCCAGAAAAAAGTTCTAACTGCCGGAATGACAACGCTAACGGACCGGCCAAGGCATGCAGGAATGATGGAGTTGTAATAGACTGTAAGATCGATGAACTTTACTACAGCACCTTTAAAGCCGTCCGTGATACGTCTATCCCGGTAAGCAAGAATAAAATCACGGCCTTCATCGGACCGTCAGGGTGCGGGAAAAGTACGGTTTTGCGCTGCCTGAACAGGATGAACGACCTGGTGCGGGGTTTCCGGTTCAAAGGCCACGTGCACTTCCTCGGCAAGGATATCTATCACCCTTCTGTAGATGCAACAGCCGTACGACGCTTTATCGGCATGGTATTTCAACAGCCTAACCCATTCGCCATGAGCATTTATAATAACGTCGCATTCGGCTTGAGGTTGAATAGTTATAGAGGACCAGTGGCCGAGAGGGTCGAAGATGCTTTGAAACGTGCCGCGCTGTGGGATGAGGTCAAGGACAAGCTGCACAAGAGCGGCCTTTCACTGTCCGGCGGGCAACAGCAGCGACTCTGCATTGCGAGGGCCATAGCCACAGAGCCGGAGGTCCTGCTCATGGATGAGCCGTGCTCCGCTCTCGACCCTATCGCCACACGCAAGATCGAAGAACTCATGGTGGAACTCAAGACACGCTACACGATTGCCATTGTTACCCATAATCTGCAGCAGGCGCAGCGTGTCGCCGACAACACCGCTTTCCTGTACGTAGACACCTCGGGCGGTGGCAGGTGCGGATACCTTGTCGAGTTCGGTGAGTCGAAGCAGGTATTTAGTGAACCCAGAGAACAGTACACCAAAGACTACATCAGCGGTCAGTTCAGCTAACGACATCGTGCCGATTTCGCGAAGCACTGTCAGGTGTACATTCCAGGTCTACGGCTCACGGTCAATGCTCACAGAAGTGGGGCTCCCCATTATCCACAGAGAGAAAATATTATGCGAATTTACAAAGCAATCCATGTGGCATTGAGAGGTACTGCTTCTTTTTTGGCATTGATCGTTCTTCTGGGAAGTGTCCAGGGTTGTTCTTTGCAAGATGGCAGGGAGAAAAAGGTCGAATCGCCTCCCGGCAGTGTTCTTTTGCGCGGGGCCGGAGCTACCTTCCCCTCGCCGCTCTACAAACGCTGGTTTGATGTCTACCGCGAGAACCAGCCCAAGACCATCATTACCTACGACAGCGTGGGCAGTGGAGAAGGCATCCGGCGGTTCATCGGAAAGAACGTCAAAGAGGAGGAGTTAGTGGATTTCGGAGCCAGCGACGCCGCGATGAGTGACGAGGATATCGCAAAGGTCCAAAACAGCGTGGTGTTGCTGCCCTTTACAGCCGGCAGCGTAGTACTCGCCTACAACCTCCCCCACATGGACGTTGATCTCAAGCTCTCGCGAAAGGCTTATGCCGGCATATTCCAGGGTGATATCAAGAAATGGAACGACCCTGCAATCGCAAAAACCAATCCGGGTGTGAAGCTTCCGAATTTATCTATCGCGACCGTTGTGCGTCAGGATAGCAGCGGCACAACTTATGCGTTCACGAAACACCTCGATGCCATAAGTGAAAAGTGGCGCGCAGAGCATGGTCCAGCTACTCTGCTAAATTGGCCCGGCAACGCAATGCGGGCAAAGGGTAATGAGGGTGTTGCCGCTCGCATCAGCCAGTCAATCGGCTCTATCGGCTATGTCAGCAATGAGTTCGCCCGCAAGCTGGGGCTGAAGTTGGCAGTGCTTGAGAACAGGGAAGGGAATTTCGTCAAGCCGACGGAGCAGAGCTGCACAGCCGCATTGGCTACCGCAGAGATGCCTGAGAACCTGAGAGTCTTTGTGCCGGATCCCTCGGGGCAGGATGCTTACCCGATCGTCACCTTTAGCTGGATCCTGCTCTACAAAAACTATACGGACGCTGAAAAGGCAAAGTCTATACGTACCCTGTTCCAGTGGTGCCTGCTGGATGGTCAGAAATACGCCCCTCAACTTGGATACGTCCCGCTGCCGGCGAAAGTCACTGATAGAATCCTGGCAGCACTCAATGCTGTCGGGCCGCGGTAGCACCACGTGGACCTACCCTCTCGCGACTTTCAGGAAAGACGCTGGAGGAAGTGTGACCCCATTCGCCTAATGCCCTCCAGAGCCGGTTACGCAATAACTGTTGAGCGTGATAGTGACCTTCCCGTGCCTGCTTTCTTACATCAGCCACTCTTTTCCAAAATAGATTTGTCGTAGACAGCATTTTTACCGTGGTGAATAGTCTTCAACCAGGAACATTCCTAACCATGTTACTAAGCTGCTATTTTTCAACTTTGCGTGCACGTCCGTCTGTATTACTGCCCAATCCAGCAAGTTCATCCGCTTTGAACAGCACCTGATGTTTAGGGGGAACCTGTTTTCAATCAACACAGGTTACCGTTGCAAGCCAATAACATATCTTGTCCGAAAAAGGGATTTGGCGCTTTTTTTGGACAGCAATGAAAATACGTGATAACATATAGTGCTCCAGTTGATATAGCTATCAGGTGAACTAATGGTGCGAAACCCGATTGATATAAAGGAAATCATTCAGGATCAGACACTTTACGCAGCGGCTGATCTCGGGTCCAATAGTTTTCATATGATTATAACACGATGCACCAATGACCAGTTTGCCGTAATAGACAAGGCCAGAGTAGTAGTGCGGCTCGCGGACGGCATTATCAAAGGAAACGGCCTTGAGATCGGGACTCAGGAGCGTGCATTTGAGGCACTCCGTCATTTTCGGGAACTCCTGAGAAGAGTACCTTCATTCAATATCCGCGCTGTCGGCACCAGCGCTCTACGTCAGCTCTCTGAACAGAAAAACTTTCTCACCGCTGCCGGCGATATCCTCGGTCTTCCTATTGAAATAATCACGGGGATGGAGGAAGCGCGTCTTATCAACCTTGGAGTCTCCGGTACCATGAAAAGCCAGGGTGCTGCCCGGTTGATTGTGGATATCGGCGGCGGCAGTACTGAGATTATCGTCGCAAAAGACACGACCATTCTTGTGGCTGAGAGTCTGTCGATGGGCTGTGTGACCTTCAGCAAGTGTTTCTTCCCGAACGCAACGATATCACGGAGACGATTTGGTCAGGCTCAGGCTGCAGCCGGTAATTTGCTGGAGACGGTCATGGACAGTTTCCGTGGTGTTGCATGGCTCGATGTCATCGGCACCTCCGGCACAATCAAGACGACGAAAAAAGTTATCAATTATCAGGGAGGGGGCGGCAAAGAGATCAGTAGTGTTTCGCTGGACAGCTTGATCGAGAGGGTAGTCAGTGCCGGCAGAGTAGACAACCTTCTTACGATCGGGGGTCTCGCAGAGGACCGGGCACCGGTCTTTCCCGGAGGACTTGCGATTCTGAAAAGCATTATGGACCGCTTTGCTATTAAAAGCATGAAAGTTTCAAAAATGGCCATGCGAGAGGGGATTATCTTTGACCTTCTGCGCAAAAAGACACCAGAACGTTTTGTGAGTCGTTAGGCATCCCCTGCAGTGCGTGAGTATCTCTCCAGGAGGGCAGACTGCGCGGAAAATGATTTTTCCGTTCCCGGTTCGAGTTTTCGGTGCGTTCCATCGCTTTGGAGCAGCCAGGCCTGCGAGTTGTCCTTCAGATAATATTCGAGATCTTCAATAAGCCGCTGGCGAAGTTCTGTGCGCTCAACAGGGAAGCAAGTTTCGACGCGGCGAAAAAAGTTTCGCTCCATCCAATCGGCGCTGCAGCAGAATACCTCCGGTTTTCCGTCGTTATGGAAATACAGCACACGGGTATGCTCAAGAAAACGCCCGACAACAGAACGTACCGTGATGTTCTCCGATATTCCGGGTATGCCCGGACGCAGGCTGCACGTGCTTCTGATGATAAGCTGTATCCGTACCCCGGCTTTCGAAGCCCGGTAGAGCGCTTGAATAATCCCCGGTTCAGTGAGATGATTAAGTTTAGCGATAATGCGCGCCGGCTGCCCCTTCTCTGCGTTTTGCGCTTCACGCTCGATCTTGTTCAGTAAGGCATCATGGAGGGAAAAAGGTGCATCGAAAAGTTTTTTGAGCTTTCCAACTTTACCGAGACTTGTTAACTGGAAAAAAAGATGGTGCACATCCTCCGTAATCTCCCTGTCGGACGTAAAGAAGCTGTAGTCAGTATATAACCTGGATGTCCGGGCATGATAGTTGCCCGTTCCCAAATGCACGTACTTACGAATGTCCCCCTCTTCCCGCCTGACCACGAGGATCATTTTTGCGTGCGTCTTATAGCCTACAACGCCGTAGGTTATATGGGCGCCTGCATCTTCAAGCCGGCTTGAAAGCGCAATGTTTGCCTCCTCGTCAAAACGAGCCTTGAGTTCAATGACAACAGTCACCTCTTTACCTGCCCGCGCAGCAGCGACAAGAGCATCAACGATTGCCGACTCCGGTCCGGTCCGGTACAGGGTCTGCTTAATGGCGAGGACATCCGGGTCACGTGCGGCTTCGGCGACAAAGTCGATGACTGAGACGAACGACTCAAAGGGGTGATGGAGGAGGATATCCTTTTCCCGTATCCGGTCAAACAGGTTTGTTTTCCTCGCTATTTTCCGCGGAATCTTGGGCGTAAACGTCTGGTATTTGAGGTCAGGACGGTCCACCAGGTCGTATATTGCCATGAGCCGGTGAAGATTCACCGGACCATCAACCTGAAAAAGGTCCTCTCCAGTCAAAGCAAATTTGTCGAGGAGGAAGGATATTATGTCAGCTGAACAATTATCAGCCACTTCAAGTCGTACCGCATCTCCATACCGGCGGGACAAAAGTTCTCCTTCCAGTGCCCCCCGGAGGTCGGCTATTTCTTCCTCGTCAAGGTAAAGCTCACTGTTTCGCGTCACCCTGAACTGGTAACATCCGACCACATCCATCCGCGGGAACAGGTCATCAATGAATTCATGGATTATGGAAGACAAAAACACAAAGTCACAGGGACCGCTCCCCGTCTCATTTTGCGGCAGTTTAATTACCCGCGGCAGAGACCTCGGCGCCTGAACAACCGCCATGCCGCCTTTTCTGCCAAAAGCGTCTTTCCCTTTGAGGGCCACGATAAAATTGAGACCTTTGTTGAGAATACGCGGGAACGGATGTGCCGGATCAAGACCGACCGGGCTCAGGATAGGCATCACATGATTAACGTGGGCTCGCAGCCATTCTCGTTGACGGGAAGTCCACTCCATCCTTGGAAGCAACCTGATTCCCTCCCTGGAAAGAGCAGGGACCAACACCTCGTTGAAGACCCGAAACTGCTCGGCGACCAGTGCGTGAGAGCGAACAGTAATCTCCCTGATTATGTCGGCTGGCGCAATGTTGTCGGCGCCTCGCTGAACCGATCCTGATGCTATTTTCTGCTTCAGGCCGGCCACTTTTATTTCAAAGAACTCATCATGATTGGTGTCAGTTATGCAGAGGAATTTCAGTCTTTCGAGGAGGGGGTTACCCAAATCGGTCGCCTGAGCAAGAACTCGGAAGTTGAATTCGAGCTGGCTGAGCTGCCAGTTGATGAATAACTCAGGTCGTCCAAGAGCAGACTCATGGTCCTGAGAGTGCGTCGTTTTCTTTGATTTCACGATTGTTAGCCTCCTTGGGCTGGAACAGCTTTTCATGACCAGTGCAGGATAGTTGCACCGCAAGCATAGCAAGGATCAGATTCATAAGAAAGCGGATTATTGACTGAACGAATCATATGGCATCGGGTAGTATCGCCTGTAAGAAGGCGTGTGAAAGAGCGCTGGTTGCTCTGTCGAGAGCGAATCTGGTTTTCGACAACGGGGTATTCATATACCTTTTATAGGCAACAAAATCATGCCGCAACATCATACACGGGACAATATTGTCGCAGCACGTTAAGCTCTGCAATCGGCTTATCTCCTCTTCACGGCACCATGCAGAAGTCGCGAGAGAGTCGGTTAAGGAGCCGCTGCGGGATGGCGGAACAAAAAGAGATGGGCGCTGTTAAAATCAACCGGAGATCAGCTTGGTTGCCAGAGATATGTCTTCCGAAGGTCGTCTACCCGCTTTGCTATTTCATTCCAAACAGTGATTCTTGTATAGCTTCTGCCGAACTAAATGGCATTCGCGTCTGCATTTGCTACATCACGCTCTTGGCTTATACAGGAACGTGAAGAGCTCCGGTTGAAGGAATTCATCTCTCATCAAATCTTGCAGCCCAACCAGGTATTACATCAAGGGAAGCCGTTCCCATCTACCGTGATTCTAGTATCATCGGCACGGAATGAACCTTTATCTGTTTGACGGGAGCTTGAAAATACATTAAGAGAATATCATACTTTGCATTTATTGGAAATAATTTACTTATGCGTTCTTCCCTCAAGATTTAAAATTATTCATTACTTGCCTACGGTTCATGTTCATAGAGCGCGGCATTTGCTATAGTTGAAAGAGAAGTCATAGGGGAGTTCCTGGCAAAAGAGTGTGCGTAAATGGAACGGCTACCACTATAGTTCTACGAGGGATTAAAAAAATTAATCAATTCCTGACAGAACATTTCTAGTCACTCCATAGAATGAGGTATCCAAAACGTCTAGGGTTAGGGGCGCAGTATATAAATAATACAGGCAACGCGCCCGGTTCTCGAAAAAAAGCAGGCCTGATTTCCCAGAATGAGTATTCCGGAAAATCAAACCAAAAATCAATAGGAAAAGTTGCCGTGATGCAGTGGCAGCGAAAAAGGACAGCGATGGATGATACCAACATGAGAGGAGGACTGGCCATGGCGAACACACAGACAGAGGCAACCGGCAAGCCGGCAATGTCAGAGCAAATAGGCAAAGCAGGGACGACAGTCAAGGAAGGCGTCATCAGCAGTCTCAAAGGCATCAATGAGATCGAGGCGGAAATCGTGAGCATCGTTCGAGACACCGTGTCAAACACGCTTCGCGCAGCACATGTTGTCGCACTCGAAGGAGTCGGTGTTGCCAAGGATGTAGTAAAGGGCGCGATTCAGGCCACGGAAGAGGTCGGCACAGGGCTGATCCTGAGCACCAAGAGCGTGGCGAAAGGCGTAATCCTGGGCGTGAACGACGTGGGTGGCGATATAATCTCCATTGCGGGATCCACCGTCAAGGGCGCCGTGAAAGGGGCCGCTGATGTCGGTGGGGATGTGGCGATGGTTGCCAGACGGGCTGTTGATGGCGTTATCGAGGCAACAAGGGAAATCGGCGGGAATGCTGAGGAAGTGGCTAAAGTCGCCGTGACAGGCGCCATTGACGCCGCATCGACGATCGGCAACACGGCGGTCAAAGCGGTCAAAGACATCCTGATCGGCGTCACAGAAGGCGTAAAGGACGTAGCGAGCGCCGTAATCCCAAGGCCCACCAAGCTGGCCGCCTAGGTGCGTGGTCAAACAACGAAGCGATTTCCTCGCATGCCGCAACATGGACGGTACCTGTGACGGCTCCAGACGATTCAAGCGTTCGGGGGCGTTCTGCAGTCAGGATAGCACGAGCACCTGTACCGTCCAATCGTCTACTCATCGTTGT
>Ga0187771_10003604_pt1 | contig 10837 bp, 9 predicted proteins | sample 0116_SJ02_MP15_1_FD_133139 | JGI IMG/M metagenome (GOLD analysis project Ga0187771, IMG submission 133139) | Tropical peat soil microbial communities from peatlands in Department of Meta, Colombia - 0116_SJ02_MP15_10_MG | ecosystem: Environmental > Terrestrial > Soil > Wetlands > Peat | place... | reverse complement strand
GACGGACCCCGATAGGCGGCCACGGTCAGCGGCAGCGTTCATCGCCGCGGTGCGGGTGGCCGCAGAGGGGGCCGCGGTGCCTCGGCAGGCGGCCGCGGGCCGGTAGCTGAAGCCGGCCCCGCCGAGCCCTGAACTGGGCCTTCAGCGGCCGCCAGAGGTGACTTGCTGCTGGCGGACACGAAGCGGAGGCGTGGCCGCCGTCCTTCCGGCCACCATCTCGGAGAGCACGACCGCACCGCGCTGCAGCGCCTCGTTGGCAAGGCGGACCCGCCGCCGCTCGTCGCCCTCCGGGATCCCGAACTTCAGGTACAGGTTGGTGAGGTGGTACTTCACCGCCGTCTCGGTGACCCTGAGGCTTGCTGCCATCTGGCGAACCGAGGCCGGCTCGGTGAACATGTCGCCGACGGCGACCGGCCGGCACAGGGCCTCCAGCACCGCCCGCTCCCGGCGGGTCAGCACCGGTGGCCGGCTCAGCGAGCGGGTGATGGTGAGGCTGCCCGCCACGTCCTCGGCTCGAAAGAAGATGCGGACACCCCCCACCTGGATCTCGTCATCGGGCCGGAGGGCCCGCTCCCCGAGGATCCGCTCGCCGTTGACATAGGTCCCGTTGCGGCTGCCGAGGTCGCGGACGCTCCAGCCCGACGCCACCCTCTCGACGACCGCGTGGAGGCGGGAGACCTCGGCATCGTCGGCGAGCCGGAGCGCCGTGTCCACCCCCCGCCCGATGGTCAGCGGGCCAGCCGGGAGCGCGGCGACCTCTCGCCCCGAGCGCTTCCAGATCTCCAGGTATGGCTCCACGGTGTCACCCCACCTTGCCGGCCCCGAGGATCCCAGGGTATCCACTGGCCATCATGACGGACCGGGGAGCGCGCCTTGCCACGGCGAATGTGGGCCAGTGAGGAGCACGGCCTAGGCGCCGCCGAGGCTGACCTCGCTCTGCGGGTCGAAGAGGTAGACATGGCGAGGCTCGGCCCAGAGGCTCACGGTGTCTCCGACAGCGAGTCGCGCGTCCGCCTCGACGATGGCGACCGTGTCCCGGCCGCCCGAGACCGCGTGGATCAGCTCGTCGTTGCCGAGGAACTCGACCACGTCGATCCTCGCCGACACCCGCAGCCCCGGGCCGCCCGGCTCCCCCACCTTCAGGTGCTCGGGGCGGAACCCGACCACCACCGCCTCCAGGCCGCGATCGCGGAGGCGCGCCGCCTGGGCGTCATCCAGGACCACGTTGACACCCTCGCCCTGCAGCTCCGCCTTCCCGTTGCGGTGGGACGCCGTCTCGACGAAGTTCATCGACGGGGAGCCGATGAAGCCGGCCACGAAGCGGTTGTGCGGCTGCTCGTACAGCTCCTTGGGAGTGCCCACCTGCTGGAGGAGACCCTCGTTGATGACCGCGATCCGATCGGCCATGGTCATCGCCTCGACCTGATCGTGGGTCACGTAGATCATGGTCGCCTCGAGGCGCTGGTGCAGCCGGGCGATCTCGGCGCGCGTCTGGACCCGCAGCTTGGCGTCGAGGTTGGAGAGCGGCTCGTCCATGAGGAACGCCGCGGGCTCGCGAACGATGGCCCGTCCCAGGGCGACCCGCTGGCGCTGGCCGCCGGAGAGCTGGCCGGGCTTGCGGTCGAGGAAGCGCTCCAGGTCCAGGATCCTGGCGGCCTCCTTGACCGCCTTCTCGATCTGCGGCTTGGGGGTCTTGCGGAGCTGCAGGCCGAAGGCCATGTTGTCGTAGACGCTCATGTGCGGGTAGAGCGCGTAGCTCTGGAACACCAGGGCGATATCGCGATCGCGCGGGGGCAGCAGGTTGACAACCTTCTCGCCGATCCGGACCCGGCCGCTGGTGATGTCCTCCAGGCCGGCAATCATCCTGAGCGCAGTGGTCTTGCCGCATCCGGAGGGGCCGACCAGGCAGACGAACTCGCCGTCGGCGATATCCAGGTTGAGCCGGTCAACCGCTAGGTTGCCGCCGGCGTAGCGCTTGGTGAGCTCCTCGAGGGCTACCCGAGCCATGGCTGCTCCCTCACTTGACCGCCCCGGCGAGCACGCCGCGGACGAAATACCTTTGAAAGGCGAAGAAGATGGCGAGCGGGACGATGATCGAGATCATCGCCCCGGTGGCGATCACCCAGTAGCTGGCGGCCAGGGTCCGGGTCTGGCTGTACAGGAAGATGGTCAGCGTGTGGTGAGCGTTCCCCCCCAGGAAGACCAGCCCGACCAGGAGATCGTTCCACACCCAGATGAACTGGAAGATCGCCAGCGACGCGGCCGCCGGCACCCCCAGGGGGAGCACCACCCGCCGGAAGAGCGTCCACTCCCCGGCGCCGTCGATCCGCCCCGCCTCGAGCAGATCCTTGGGGATCCCGGTGTAGAAGTTGCGCATCAGGAAGATGCCGAAGGGAAGCCCGAACGCGACGTGGAAGATGACCACACCGGGGAGCGTCCCGTAGGGGTTGAAGCCGGTCAAGTTGCCGAAGGCGTGATAGAGCTGGGCCACCGGGATGAGGGCGACCTGCACCGGCACCACCAACAGCCCCACGATCACCAGGAAGACCGCGGTGCGCCCCCGCCATTTGCCGAAGACAAGGGAGTACGCCGCTAGGCTGGCGATGACCGTAACCAGCGCGGTGGCGGGGACAGTGATCAACGCGGTGGTGATAAGGGAGTCCAGGATCCCTCCGGTCCCCAGACCGGTTCCGAGCAATGACTGGTAGTTCTGGAGGGTGAGCTGCGACGGCTCAGTGAATACCGTCCACCACCCCGAGACCCCGTACAGACCCTCGGGGCGGAAGGAGATCACCAGCAGGCTGATGGTCGGCACCATCCAGAACAGCGCGACCAGGATGAGCACAACGTTGAGCACCACCCGCGAGGGCCGGAAGCGGATGGCGAGCCGCCGGCTGACGGCGACCGGCTGGGCGACGGCCTGAGCCACGCTCATCACCGGATCCTCCTGAGGTTGATATAGATCACCGGCACCACCAGGACGAAGAGGATGACCGCGATGGCGCTGGCCAGCCCGTTGGCCGGCGGCGAGGACGCGAAGCCGAGGTTGTACAGGGAGGTCGCCAGGGTGTTGGCCTGGGAGACCGAGGGTGCCATGTTGAGGATGATGTCGAAGATCTTGAGCACGTTGATGACCATGGTCACGAAGACCACCACCAGGACCGGGGCCAGCATCGGCATGGTGACCCGGCGGAACGTCTGCCACTCATTGGCACCGTCGATCCTCGCCGCCTCCAGCACCTCACGGTTGAGGGCGGCCAGACCCGCGCCGATGATGACCATGGCGAATCCGGCCCAGATCCAGAGGTAGGCGATGATCATGGAGAGGTCCACCAGCGGGATGCTGAGCAAGGCCTGGGCGGTCTGGTTGAGCCCGCTGGTCGGGTCGATGTTCTGCGTGCCGCTCAGCCAGTAGATCCCCGTGAATCCCGAGGAGAAATTGCTCGAGTCGAGCTGAACCCGGTAGGCGCCCGGACTCACCCCCGAGAAGGTGAAGTCGCCGTGCGCGTCGGTGGTGGTGGAGCCGACGCTGTTGCCACTGCTGCTCAGCAGGGTGACTCGGAGACCGGCGATGCCGTCCTCGTCAGCGAACACGCGACCCCGAGCGGTGGGATTGGTCGGCGAGAAGTCGCGCCAAACCAGCCCGGTCACCGCTCCCGAGGCGGAGGCGGGGATGACCGCCTTCTGGGCGCCCACCAGCTGCAGCGTTGCCGGGCTGATGCCCAGCATGCCCAGCTGCACCGACTGTCCAGGGGAAACCGGGGCCTTGCTCACCAAGGTCCCATTGGCGCCCGCCCCGAGGCCGGTAGAGGCCAGCTCCGACAGCGTCTGCCCGGCGCCGGTGTTCACCGGGTACAGTCCCGGCGGGCTGAACCAGTCGTTGATGGTCTGGAGGGTCGCATTGACCATCCCGACGTGGGGATCCACGTCCATGATGCTGTTCCAGACCAGCGCCGAGGCGGTGGCGCTGAAGGCGATGGGCATGAAGATGATGGTCTTGAAGGCGGTGGCCCAGCGCACCCTCTCGGTGAGGACCGCGAACACCAAGCCTAGGAAAGTCACCAGGAAGGGGAAGACCACCACCCAGATGACGTTGTTGCGGAAGCTGACCAGGATGTCGGCCGTCGAGAAGATGGTCTTGTAGTTTCCGAGCCCCACGAACTGAGTGGAGCTGTTGTCGTAGAAGCTGTTGCGGATCGTCCCGATGAGCGGATAGGCGACGATGACCAGCAGCCAGATGGCCGCCGGGGCCAGGAACGCCAGCGAGCCCAGGTGGCTTCTCCAGCCGCCCCCCGGCGGCCTGCCCACGTCGGCCATCTGACCGACCCCGACAGCCGGAGTGCCCAAGTCGGGGGAGGGCGTGGCGACGGCGCGTCGCAATCCCAGCCTCCGGCCGAGAGCCGAGACGGCCATCGACAGACCCTCCTCGCCCGTCAGTTCATGACATTGCACCCAACCCCGGCCGATCCGCCGGGATTGGATGAGCGCGCCATCGCTGGCTGATCCTAGCCCCACGCCCTGGGCTTGGCAAATCACCCATTGTGGGGACAGGAGTACCTGTCCTTCCGGCTCAGGTGATCGAAACACTCCCGCAGATCGCGCGTCATTGCTGCCCCGGGCTTGACAAATCACCCATCGGGGGGATAGGCGTTTCTGTCCCTTCGGCTCATAGTGGGAGTGCAGCGAGGACGGTACCGTGCGAGCGGAGCTGCAGGCCCTGGCCGGGCAGTTTGCGTCTGGTCTCGGTAGGTAAGGGAGAACAGCCTATGAAGCAGATGAGACATGTAGGCCGCCTGTCGGTGGCGGTGGCGATGGTGGCGCTGGGGGTGACCGCCTGCGGAAGCACCTCGACGACTCCGCCGCCATCCAGCCCGGCAGCCTCGTCCGCCCCGGCGTCGGCGTCGGCGTCGGCGCCGTCCCAGAAGATCGGCGGCTCGGTCACCGTCTGGGCCGAGTGGACGAGCACCGAGCAGCAGGACTTCCTCGCCGCCCTGACTCCCTTCGAGACTGACACGGGCATCACGGTGAACTACACGGGCAAGGGCAGCAACATGGACCAGGCCCTCAACGCGGCGGTGGCCGGTGGCGCCCCTCCGGACGTCGCCCTGGTCCCCGATCCCGGCGAGCTGAACACTCTGGCCAGCCAGGGCAAGCTCCACGACTTGTCGAGCATCCTGGGCAGCCTGACCAGCAACTACAGCAGCGCCTGGAACACCCTGGCCAGCCACAGTGGAACCCTCTACGGGGTCTGGTTCAAGGGGGCCAACAAGAACACGATCTGGTACAACCCCGCGGAGTTCGCGGCGGCCGGCATCACCTCGGCGCCCGGCAGCTGGGAGGACCTGGTCAAGGACGCCCAGCAGCTGCAGGCAGCAGGCGTCACCCCGTTCTCGCTGTGCTCCGACATCGGCTGGCCGATCGCCGACTTCTGGCAGAACGTCTACCTCAAGACGGCTGGCGCCGACATGTACAACAAGCTGGCGGCGCACAACATTCCCTGGACTGACCCCAGTGTGACCACGGCCTTCACCACCATGGCGCAGATCGTGGGCCAGCCCTCGTTCCTGCTCGGCGGCACCTCCGGTGCTCTGAGCCAGAAGTACCCGGACTGCGTCGACAAGGTCTTCCCCAAGGCGGGTACCAAGCCTCAGGCGGCGATGGTGTTCGAGGGTGACTTCGTCGTCTCCGAGATCACCGCCAACGCGAGCACCTACACCCCGGTGTCCAGCCCGACCGCGAGCGGCTGCACCACCGACGCCAGCAAGGGCTGCTACGGCTTCTTCGACTTCCCGGCGCCGCAGGCGGACAGCGCGAACCAGAGTGCGGTCCAGGGTGCCGGCGACGTGGCCATGCTGATGAACGACACGCCACAGGCGGAGGCGCTCATGAAGTACCTGGCCGGCCCCGAGGGCGCCACCATCTGGGCCCACGCGGGTGGCTTCACCTCGCCCAACAACCAGGTCGCCTCGAGCGCGTATCCCGACCCGGTGTCCCAGGCGGACGCCCAGGCCCTGGTCCAGGCCAGCGCCTTCGTCTTCAGCCTCGACGACCTCCAGGGCAGCTGGGAGAGCGACCTGTGGAGTGACATGAAGAACTTCGTGGCCAACCCGAGCTCCTCCAACGTGAGCACGATCGAGTCCACGATGGAGTCCCAGGCGAAGGCCGCGCTCGGCCACTGACATTCTCGACGCGATGGCCCGGGGCCCCCAGGCCCCGGGCCACTTCTATGCGCCGGACGAACTCTGGCCAGGCACACCAGGCGGGGGTAGCATGAGGTTGGCGGGCGGATCCTCCGTCAGGCGGTGGTGAAGGGCCATGGCAGCGGACTGGCTCAGCAGGTTGGAGCGCAGCGGGCGCTTCGCGCCGCTCGCCCCCGAGGATGAGCGGCCCCGCCCGCTCTCCCGGCTCAGCGGGCTGGCGGGTGCCGCCGTCCCCGAGGCGATCCGACGCAACCACGGCTGGTCCTCGATCATCCCCAGCGACCAGCCCGCCTCGCTGCGCCGGCCGCGCCCCGGCGATTTCTTCCGCTGCGAGTGAACCGCTGGGCTGGAGCCCTCGGGCGCCCGCCCCACACCGCCCCGGCCAAACCCCAGCCGCCGCTCAGACCGGGTCGCCCTCCCGCCGCAGCCGGCGGAAGAAGTCGCTGAGCAGCCGGCCGCTCTCCTCGGCCAGGACCCCCTCGACCACCTCGATCCGGTGGTTGTTGGCCGGGTTGCGGAGGACGTCGTAGGCGCTGCCGTCGGCGCCCTTCTTGGGGTCCCGGGCGGCGTAGACGCAGCGGGCGATCCGGGCCTGGACCATCGCTCCCGCGCACATCGGGCACGGCTCCAGGGTCACGACCACGGTCACCCCGCCCAGCCGCCAGCCGCCCATGCGCCTCGAGGCGGCCCGGAGTACCGCCATCTCGGCATGGCGGGTGGCGTCGCCGCCCCGCTCCATCCGGTTCGCCGAGGCGGCGATCACCACTCCCTCGAGCACCGCCAAGGCTCCGACCGGCACCTCGCCGCGGCGGCCGGCGGCCCGGGCCAGGCCCAGGGCCCGGCGCATCGGGCTCTCCCAACCGGCGGCATCCGCTCCACTCATGGCCGCCCATGGTGCGCGCCGGGCGCCCCCGTCCGCAGCCTCGGAGCTGGCCCGGGCAACCGTCCAAGCCGGCCAGTCGCCACGCCGGTCCGGCACCATCGGCAGGCCACCGTGATAGGGACAGGACAGTCCACAACCGGCGTGGCGAGGTGCTGGATGCCGGGAAGGATCCGCGGTCCGCCCCGGCGGCCCGGTGGGCGGGACGAGCGTGGCTGCCCGGGGGTCAGGCCGAGGCCAGGAGGGGCAGCTCCCTCACCAGCTTGGGCCGCTCCACCACCTTCATGCTGTCGTCGACGAAGCGCACCCGCTCGAAGGTGATGCAGTTGACCGGGCAGTGGTCCTCGCAGATCCGGCAGTTGGTGCAGCGGTCGTAGTTGATGTAGATCTCGCCGGCGACCCCACCCTCGCCCGGGGTCCCAACGCTGGTGGCGCAGACCCGGGTCTCGCCGCCGCTGCTGCGCTCCCGGTCCTCGCCGAAGACGACGACGTCGATCGCCTTCTCCGGGCAGACGTCGTCGCAGGCGCCGCAGAGAACGCACACCGACTCGTCGTAGTGGTGCACCGAGTCGCACTGGAAGCAGCGGATCGACTGGACGATCGCCTCCTGGTCCGACCAGGGCTGCTCCACCTCGCTCATGTCGTAGCGCCGGGACGCCGCCAGGATGGGCGGCTCGGTGCGCGCGAAGGTCTCCGACTGGCGGTGGTCGTCGGTGCGCTCGACGATGGTCTGGTAGAGGCGCCCGTCGTCCCCTGCCATGTCCTCGCCGAGGTACTCGCGGATGGAGCGGGCGACGCGATGTCCCCACCCCACTGCGTCGACGATGAAGGACGGTCCCTGGACGCAGTCACCGCCCGCGAACAGCTTGGCCAGGCCGGTGTGGCCGCCCCGATCGGCGGCCACCAGGCCGCGCGGGGTGAGCGGGATCGGCGTCCCCGGGTTCTCCATGATCTGGCCCGAGGCGAAGATGACGTAGTCGGCGTCCACCCGCCAGCGAGGCGCCCCCTCCACCTCCCGGACCGAGGCGAAGATCAGCTTCCCGCTCAGGGGGTCGAACTGCAGCTCGTGGAGCGGGGCGAACGAGACGCCGCTCACATCCCCCTTGGGGTCCCTGTGGACCTCCTTGACCAGGACCCCCGCCTTGATCCTGAGCCCGATCTCCTTGGCCTCGTGGAGCTCGTTGCCGAAAGCGGGGAGGTGATCCTCGGGCTCGATCGCCACCATCCAAACCTCGGCCGCCCCCAGCTTGATCGAGGTCTGGCAGGCGTCGGTCGCGATGGCGCCACCGCCGACCACCACCACCCTGCCCCCCACCCGGAAGTGCTCCGGGATCTGGTCGTAGGAGACGATCCGGAGGAAGCGCATGGCGTCGACGACCTGGGGGGCGTCGGCTCCTGGCACCGGCAGGATGCGGCCCTTCATCATCCCGACCGAGACGAACACCGCCTCGTACTCCTGGACCAGGTCGGCGAGGCGCAGCTCGCCGTCCCCGTCGCCGACGGCGGTCCCGGTGCGGACGTCGATGCCCGTGGCCATGATCATCTCCAGCTCCCACTGGAGCTGCCGATGGTCGAAGCGGAAGGGAGGGATGCTGGTGGAGAGCAGGCCACCCACCTTGGCCTCGCGCTCGAAGAGGGTCACGTCGTAGCCCTGGACGCGCAGGTCGAGGGCGCAGGTGAGCCCGGCCGGACCGGCCCCGACCACCGCCACCCGCCGCCCCTTGGCAGGGGCGATCCGGTAGTCGATCCACAGTCCCTGGTTGAAGGCGAAGTCGGTGGAGAAGCGCTTGATCGAGCGGATCGTGACCGGTTCTTCACCCGGGTCCCAACCCCGCTTGCAATCGGTCTCGCAGGGATGGTTGCAGAGCCTCCCCAGCATCGACGGGAAGGGGTTGGTCTCGTGGATCACTGTCCAGGAGTCGACGTAGCGGCCCTGGCTGACGTAGTCGATGTAGGTGGCGATGTCCTGCCGGATCGGGCAGTTGCGCTGGCAGGGGGTGATCGGAACGTTGAAGCCCAGGTCGCGGTGGCCGCGGAGGATCTTCATGGGCGCCTTGTCGACCACGTTGCGGCCGATCCGGGCGAGCAGCTGGGACCGGCTGACCATCGCCACCGGCTCGCTGCGCCGGGAGAAGAGCCCGGCGACCTCGGTGACCACGACCGCCTCCGCCCCCGCCTCCTCCAAGGCGGCTGCCGCGGATTCGAGGTTCGAGCCGGCATCGCGCCGGGCTGCCGGCCTCATGACCTGGGCGACCCGGACCTCGTCCAGCCCCCCCTGGAGGGAGGGCACCACCGCGTCTAGGCCCACGGTGCCGATGATCTCGGCACCCTGACGGACCAGCAGAGGCATCGGATGCTGGGCGCGCAGGGCGGGGAGTACGTCGGAGAGCCGGTCCTCGGAGTCGCACTCGCCGCCCAGGGGCAGGGCGATGCTCTGGAGCGATGCCATCAGCTCTCTTCCCCCCCTCCACCGGGGTGGAGATCACCTGACATGAGGCGCACCGCGAAGGCCGCGAGCTCGACCGGGGTGAGCATGCCGACCGGCCTTTCGTCCTCGTGCATCACCAGGGCGGTGGTGCGGCCCTGCTGGGCCATGAGCTGCACCACCTCCTGGACGCGCTGGCCCTCGTCGACGAGCAGGGCTGGCGTCCTCAGGATGTGGCGGGCCTGCACCTCGGTGACCGGCGGCCTCACCGCGAAGTCGCTGCCCGCCACCACGATCTCCCCGGCGGCGAGCCTGCCGAGGATGTCATCCGCCGCGACGTATCCGACCGGGCGACGGTCGAGCAGGACGGGGAGCTCGTACACGTCGTTGTCCGCCATCAGCTTGGCGATGGCGTCGGCGGGAGTGGAGGGCAGGCAGAAGACCACCTCCTGGCGCATGAGCTCGCTGACCATCGGGTCGCCGGGCTCAGGGGCGAGGCGGTGGGGGTCGATCGAGGCGGAGAGGGAGATCTCGGTCACGACCAGGTGGGCTCTGGGGCCGAGTATATTCGCGCTCCCTCAACCAGGGCCCGCTCCCGAAGCCGGAGCGGTCAGCCCCAGTGCACCTACCGGTACTGAGGCGTCCTGGACTCGGCCGTGGAGCGGTTGGCTCCGGGCTCCCTGAGCCTCAGTCGCTGGAGTACTGGCCGGCGATGCGACGCAGCGCATCCTGCCAGCTCTCGGGACGGTCCTCGCCCGCGGTGCCGCCTGGAAGGGAGCGCCGGAGCCGCTCGCGGGTCCGGTGGATCTCGCGGTCCCGGCGGCGCTCCTCCACGCTGCGAGCGGCGGTCAGAGCATGGTCCAGCTCGCTGCCCACCTCCCGGATCGACTCAGCGTCCTCCGCGGAGCGCAGGGTCCGGTGCAGCCGGCTCGCGGTCTCGGGAGCCAGCCGGTCTCCGGCGTCGCGAAGCTGGTCGGTCACCCGACGCCGGGCGGTCTCCACCCCGCGCCGGCGCCGAGCCTCCGCCTCGGCGTCGCGGCGATGCTGCTCCAGCAGCGCCCAGCCCTCGTCGATCAGCTGCGGGTACTGCCAGGCCAGGCTGAAGCGTCCGGCGCTGATCCCCGCCACCAGTCCTCTGACCTGACCGTCGTAGCGCTCCCGGGCCTCTCCCGCCAGGCTCCCCAGCAGATCTGCCAGGATCGGCCGCGCCTGCCCGTGAGCCCTCCGCACCCAGCCGGGGAGATGGCGGTGCTCGGGCTCCGGGATGTCGCCCGGTCGCGCCGCGGCCGCCAGCCCAGAGGGACGGACGATCCGGGGCAGCCGGGGACCCAG
>Ga0187771_10003603_pt1 | contig 10837 bp, 11 predicted proteins | sample 0116_SJ02_MP15_1_FD_133139 | JGI IMG/M metagenome (GOLD analysis project Ga0187771, IMG submission 133139) | Tropical peat soil microbial communities from peatlands in Department of Meta, Colombia - 0116_SJ02_MP15_10_MG | ecosystem: Environmental > Terrestrial > Soil > Wetlands > Peat | place... | reverse complement strand
CAGCGGATTTCCAAACCTGCGCGGATACGAGGACGACCGGAAGCTCAGGATCCACTTCGAGCCCGGGGCTCGCTATGCGTATTCCGGCGAAGGAATTGTGCTGGCGCAGCTGATTGTGGAGACGGTCACCGGCAAATCGCTCCAGACGCTGATGGACGAGAACCTTTTCCAGCCACTCGGAATGACGCGGACCAGCATGATGTGGGAACCCAGGTTCGAGAACGACTTTGCCAACGGCTACGACGAGTCTGGCCGCTCTCTGGGGCCTGAAAAGTGGACGAGCGCGAATGCTGCCGGATCAATGCAGACCACCCTGCGCGACTGCGCGGCCTTCCTCGACGCCCTGCTCCGCAGCAAACCCCTCGGCATACACAGCACTGGCTTGCTCTTTAACCGCCAGATCGCCATTCACTCGACCCATCAGTTCCCCTCGCTCAAAGAAGAAACCTCCACCGCCAACGATGAGATCCGACTGAGCTACGGTCTCGGCTGGGGTCTATACGCCTCGCCCTACGGCAAAGCCTTCTTCAAAGAAGGACACGACGAGGGCTGGCGGCATTTGGCGCTTTGTTTTCGCGAGCATGGTGACGGGATTCTGATCCTGACCAATAGCGCGAATGGCGAGGCAATCTTCAAACCGTTGATCGATTCGTTGCTCGGACCTACAGATTTTCCGTTCGAGTGGGAGAACTATACTCCTTACAACCTGCTTCCCCCACCGCGCAAGCTGAAAGAACACAAGCAAGTCGCCCTGACTCCGGACCAGTTGAACCGGCTCACCGGTCGTTACACGCTTCCGCCAGATGTAGTTCTCTCCGTAATGCTGGAAAATGGGCGCCTGTACGTGCAAGAGAACGATGAGCCCAGGCAGGAGCTGCTCCCGGAGAACTCGCAGGATTTTTACTCGGCCTCTTCAAGCGATGAGTACAGCTTCCGCCTGCCAACGGTTGGCCCTGCTGAGGGATTGGTCCTCCATTTGGACGCGAAGGATGTTGAGCTAAAACGCATGCAATAATTGCACTGAAAGAAGGTTAGCTGGCTCTCAACTTTTCCTCCGTCCCATTGTGACAACGGCCACGTTAGAAAGACTCGTTTGAATGTGCATGTGGCTTTTCCCGCTGGCGGGGCGAACAGACGGCGCAAGCTTGCGCTAACCCTGATTTCAACAATTGACTTCCGAGTAGCCCGTAGTCCCGAAAGTCGAAGGTCGGAGAATGCGCTTATGACCACCATTAGATTAGCGCTGAATCGCCAGAGGCCTCACTTGGTCAATGAGTACTTTCAGCATCATGTCGAGTTCGGTGGCCGACGGCTCATGGCCAGTGCCCGGCACCAAGTAGAACTCCTTGTGCGGCGCCTTGATGCTGTCAAAGTAGGCCTTGGCAAGTTTAGGCGGCGCCGTCAGATCTTGCTCGCCCTGAAAAATGTAGATAGGAATCGCAAACTCTGTCCCCAGAGCGGGAAGATCGACCAGCTCCAGCGGCCCGGACATTGTCAAGCCGAAGAAATGTTCGGCACAGAAATCCTCGGCTGCGTCATATTGCTTTTGTTCCTCGGGCGAGGCGTACTCGGGGCTAATTTTCTCGGGAGCTGGTGGTGCGGTCACCAACTTGGCTTGGTAGGCTCGTTTGGTTTTTGCGAATATGGGCCACTTTCTAAGCGAGTCCCACGGTGGGGGACCGATTGCCGTTAAAGCGCTGGTCGCCGGTTGATCGCCTGCGGCACGAGCTAGTTCAAGGACGCGTGCGTAGCTCGCCGACTGCTCGTCGCGCATATTTACCAATTGCGCGTTACTCAAATATGCATAGAAGAGGTCCGGTCGGGCATGAACCATATGGATGCCGAGGATCGACCCCCAGGACCCGCCCACTATGACTATCCTCTTCTTGTCGAGGTGCTTGGTCAGAAACTCGGCCACTTCGATGCCGTCCTTGGCCATGCGCTCGACAGTCAAGGTCGGCTCGATCGACGGGCCGGTCTTGCCGTAAGTCCTGCCGGCGCCGCGCTGGTCCCATTGAACCAGTGTGAAGTCCTTCTCCCATCCGGCGAACATGGCATCAGCGAATGGACTCCAGGCGTCTCCTGGTCCGCCGTGCAGGAAGAGCAGGACCGGGCTGCTGCGATCATCTCCTTTGATTGTGATCCATTGGTCTATACCTCCGATCCGGACGAACATCTCTTCCTTAACCGGCTCCGGCGTCCGGATATGTGACGGTCGCGTCGCCTGCTGTGCTAAGGCGGGATAGGCAAGGCTCAGACCTACACCCGCTATGCGCGCCATGAAAAGCCATCTGGCCCGTCTTGTGATCCTAGTCATAAAGACTGTCTCCTTTGGTCGTATATCAGACATTTGCAGCGTTGGTTGTTATTAGCCAACTGCAAGGCCGCTCTCACCATAGAGTACGAAGATGCCGTTGATAAGTTCCTGGAAGCTAGAAGGACAGTGCTAGCCGCCCAATGATTCTAGTAATCCAGTTTGGGTGTGTCATACGATAAGGAAATGAAGTTCGGCGTGCTTGGCGTCCTATCCGTGTGCTTTGTCGTTCTTGTGACGTGCAGAGGTACTATCGGTTCACAGGAAGACTCTGCCGAACTGACAGTGGTAAGTCCCTCAGGTTTGAGAATGCGAGTGGCGGAAGAGCATTCCGATCCGACTATCTGGCTAAGTGTTCCCGGCGAATCATCCGGCGAAAACGCTGTTCTGGTTCTACTTCCGGAACACGTCACGGTTCGTAGGCACGGCACGAGTGACGCACAGCACCTCTATTTGTGGCGGCCTGGAAACCATGGTACCCGTCAGCATTGGGTCCGAATAGGAGATGCACTGCAATACGAATCAAACATCGGGTTCGGTTTACATTTTCTCGCCCGGGCTTCTGCGCAGCCGGACGGTGTCTTGTTGCGTTATGAGTTCACGAACAATTCCGATGTCGATTTTGATTCCGTCCAGGCGGTCACAGATCCTCGAATGGTTTCACCGCTATTCCACGATGTCCGACTGGAGCGAACCTACGTCCACGAACACGGTCGGTTCGCACTGCTCGCGTCCGACATGCCGCAGCAGGTCAACATGCCGATGGACAAGTGGCTGCCTAACCGCTATCGCATCTCGTACTCCTGGCCTGCGGAACGGGTGCGAGTACAGAAGCAACCAGATGGGATCACATTCTTCAACGCACAAGACCGCGCTGACGAACCATTTCTGGCCACAGTTTCCGCGGATACCAAATGGATTCTGGCAACGTTCTCGCGGAACCCCGGCAATTTGTGGACGAATCCGGACCTTACGTGCCAACATGCCGACCCTGACATCTCGCTTACGCGCCAGAGCAAAGGTATTGCTGAGGAGAAGATGCTGCTCTTTCAGGGCACCCTCGAAGACGTTCTCAGCAAAGTGAAGGCACGGCGGGGCGACCTGGAGTAGTTGCCCTTGGGACGGTTGGCCCTGCTCTGGGATTGGTCCTCCATTTGGACGCGAAGGATGTTGAGCTAAAACGCATGCAATAATTGCACTGAAAGAAGGTTGGCTGGCTCTCAACTTTTCCTCCGTCCCATTATGTAGCTCCGCCGCGCCATTGCTGTTCTCAACTTCAGGTTTGCCATCATCCGCTCAGTCCAGCGCACGCTGGGGAGCGCGTAGAGCGAATCGTAGCGATCCTCACGTTCCTCACTTTGAGGTGAGCTTTCCTGCCTGCTTCCAGCGCTCCAATTCGTACTTCACGTCAAGACCCTTGAGCATGGTTGGGTAGTCAGGCGGTGGAGTCGGCGAACATCTCGTCCCAGAGGGTGGGAGGTTCGACGTAGACGATGCCGTCCTCGATGGCGACGATGATCCAGAGATGCGAGCCGTCGCCCATGTTCTTGCGGAAGAGGTCGCCGACACGGAGCTTGCCGTTGTTGACGGCTTCGATGCCGGACAGGGTCAGCGTGAAGCTCAGCCGTTCTTTCGTGAGCGTGGTGAGCATGGAAGAGCCTCCTGCTTCTGGTTTTGGTAGTCGATGGACAAGGAAGTTGGCGCTTGGAGGCTCTCCGCGCCTGGCCCGCTTCGCGGGCCGGCGCTGCATGATGCACGAGCGCACGCCACAGCCCGCAGCTAGTTCAGGGCGCGCTCGGCGTTGAGGCAATCCGAGCAGGGCGGCGTTCCGAGCGGTTGCATGGCGCAGCCAAGCCCGTCGGCGCGGCAAACCGGACCTGGTTCTTGCCATTCGGCAGACTACCATCAACGTGGTGAGCAATCTAGTCTGGCTGAAGAATACAGGCGGGGGATTCGCCGCACCGATCACACTGGCCACGATTGCGAACAATGGCTTCTCTATCGCCGACTTTAATGGAGACGGTAAGCCGGATATTCTCTACACCCTGGCGGGCACTCCGTCTGACTCTCTGCACATCCTGATGAATCAGGGCAATGGGAATTTCACCGACCAAGTAGCCGGGGGGCTGGGTGGCATCGTCGGCCAGGCTACTGTTAGATATTGGCATTCGGAAGCTGATGCGGCAGGGTTTTGGCAGGCGCATCTTGCAAAAGATCAGCGGCCGGCAGCTCCTCAATGGTTCTACCTACCGCGATTACGAGCGCCGCCTGGAGGAATACGCACGCAAGAACCGAAGCAGAAAAGCGCGAACTGTCTTGAGGCGAAAAGAAACGCTAGAAAACCCGGCTACGGGTCAATGGGGTACTTCGCCAAGTGACGATGATCTATGAGACGGTAGAATAGCTCGCATGAGGAAGATCGTCGTGTTCACCGCGGCGTTCATGGCACCCTTCTTCAATTCGATGCGACGGGTAATCCTTTGGCATATCCCTCATCACTACTACTCCCGGTGGGGACTCTATCCTCAGGCGATCTTCATAACAATCGCACTTGTGTGGTTCGAGTTGCACCCCGACTGGGCAACTCAGGGTCCCGGCGTCGCCATGGCTTTCCTTGCAGTCGCAGCAATCTGGATGGGACTCAGGGGCTCGCACTCCACCCGAACGGAGGGGGCTGTCTGGATTGCCATTTCCCTCGCGCTGTTTTGGGGAGAAATGCACTTCATTCGCGCTGACCGCGAAGCGCACGACGCGGAGCAGGCCGTACTCCGCAGCCGCGAAGAAACTGCTCGGCAGGAACAAGCGGACTCCTTTCAGAAAGTTATTGAAGACGGCAAGCGGCTCTTTAAGTCACTCGCCGAAGAGAAGGCAGTGACCACCGAAAGTTTGGAACGTATTACCGGAGGGGACGAATACTGTTGGGTGAGTCCTGCGCCATCTCTGTCAGTCAGCCTAGGTGGAGACCCGGCGCATCAAGGAGGCAATTGGTGGCAACTTGTGCTTCGAAATTCTGGCAAGGTTCCCTTGCCTACGTGCGACATTCGCTTTGTGTCGTTCCCGCTGTTGGGACAGGCTGGGCAATCTGAAATCCTGTCTTACCATTTTGAGAAGGTACCGAGTGCAGATCGAGGCCATCAAAGGGAACCGTATTACATCGAGGGCAACAGGAGATACAGCGGAGTCATCGAGACCCCAACCCACCAGTTCGTGGAATTCATAACGTTTGAGCATGATCCGAAAGATCCAACGCGGTCCATACCAAAGTGCACGGTAACTCCTCCCGGCGAACAAGTATTGCTAGAGGGGCTGTGCGACCCAACACCAGCCCACAAGTGGGTACGAAGGAGGCTTCAACCCGGAGAGCGGAGATGGTAGCCGTTTCGGTCTCTAATGTGATTGATGATTGCCTTGAGGGGTGTGTACATCTGTACACCGTATACATATATACCCGTCAATGAAGGCGAGAAAGTTGCCGACGCGTAGGAGCGTCAATTGATGTTCAACGCCTGGTAACGTCAGTTACCTTGAGTGGCAGGCGTAGAAGTGCTGCAATCGCATGGAAATGGTTGGCAACAATGAGCCCGGATGGAGTCAAGCAAGCGGGGGCGCTCTGCGTGATCGTCTCTTGCGGTATACGCCACTCCTCGGACTGGTATTCGCGGCGGCAGGCGGCATTCTTGGAGCGGCTTACCTGTTGGGCGGTCGTGATTTTGTATACTTCGCGCTCTCCTATTTGGGTCGATGGAACGCGGCGTGGATGATGCTGTCCGTGTTCGCCTTTTATCTCCTCGCCTGTGAGATCACCGATACCCAGTGGTTCCGGCGATTTGGCATTGAGATGATGCAGGAGCGCTTGCAGGCGCTGGTTCTTGCGTTGGTACTGGGCAGCTTTTGCTTAATAGTTCCGTTCCGCACTGTTTGGACAAACTACTGGCTGTTGCGCGATGGTCGCCAAGTGAGAGCAGCTATCACCGATATCCGCGACCACGGAAGTGTGGGCTACCGCTATCGCGTAAATGGAAACGAGTACACGACATCCGCCTACTGCCCGCACGAGGGTAGGGTCTCTTGTATCGCGGGTGAATCCATAACAGCCTATTACTCGGCCTCACATCCTTCGGTTTCGAGAATCGAGCATACCGAATCGATGGCTTACGGTGCATGGCTAGCGATGATCTTCTTCACTTGGCCATTCGAATTCATGGCAATCGCTACCGTCGTAAGCCCACGATGCAAATGGGCCTATAGGTTTGGTAGTCGCAACGTGCTGCCCCCGCACAGCGTGACGCCTGCGGCCGAAATCGCAGGTGCCTCCGCCCCCCGGCCCAAAGACTTTGTAATAGACAAACTCAAGCTCGTAGCCTGGGCACTGCTGCTTGTGTTGGCCATGGCCGCCATCCTGATCGGCCTCGACGTTCTGTTCGGTCGGAAATAACGCTTCATTTTCTTGCTGTACAGACTCCTCTGATCCCGTCGCATTCGCTGATCGCGGCGTAACTGTTGACAAATCGCCATATCGCTCAATGACCCTTCGGTCAAAACGTGCTATCGCCTTATAGTTGGTCAGACCGCAGAAGTTCCAAGCTGGGATTTGCACAGCAGCACAGTCTGGTTGCGCCAAACATCCACTTACTTGAGATGGGAATCGCTGAATTTCGACCTTGCGACCAGATACTTCCCCTCGTCTGGATCTAATTCGCTGAGCGTGAGCTCGTTGTAGCCTCCGCCAAGCACGCGAACAAGAAAGTAGTAGGTCTCGCCTGCCTTCGCGTTCAGCGAGTGCAGTGACAGACCCTTCCATAGAGCGACGTGGCCCGTAACGCAAAGATGATGCTCACCTGCATCCAGCGAGGCAAAGAGGTAGGTACCGGGCTTCAACGCGCCAAGCCACTTCCCGTCGGCGCCGAACCTCATTACGCCCTGAGCTCTCTCTACGACGTAAATCAGAGCTTTGTCACTTTCTGGCGTCGGCGTGGGGTGCCGAGCGTCATCCGACGTCACCTCGAATACTGCGCCTTGAGACCCGCAGCCAGCTTCCGCCACAGATATTGCCGCCTTGTCTTGACCGAACGCGCAGCAGGAAAGCAAAACGATCGCAGCGATGGTCTTCATCGATGCCTCCCAGATGAAAAATCTCCCGGTGCACGCCTCTGAGCAGTTGCCCACAAAGATACGCCCCACCCAGTGGCTGACGTAACATCCTGACTGCACTCAATGATCCCGACTCACTGCGGAGCGACATCTACCGTTAGGAATCCTTGCACGTTTGCGGGGTCATCTGTCTCGCGGTTGTACTCGACCGTTCGCCGTTGATCCGAGAAACGCGTGTCGATCAGTTGTAACCTGCGGAGTACGCAGTAAGGCCCCATGTCGGCGCTGTAATCCACCCAGCGGTAAACCACTCCGTAGACCACATAAAGATGTGAGTTCCATGCCATCAGCAGTGCATGGTTGTCCCTGAGCGTGTTTACCATCCTGAGGGCGTCAACCACTTCAGTCGGCCAGAACTCAGCGGTAACGGAAATCGGGCGACCATCACTTAGCAGGTGCCGTCCCTGCAATCGTGAGGCAACGTCTTTCAATGACATAGGATCGGCTCTGGCCACGTCATCTTCGAGAGCAGAGTTTCTCCCACAGCAAATGGTTCGGTCATGCAGAATAATATCGAGTGAGGTGGGCAAGACATCTTCCAAACCGTGCGATTTTGCCATCAACGACGGCAGTCCGCTCACACGGACTTCCAAATCGGTGTACATCTGCTGTCCCTCAGCGGCGTGATCGAGAGCGAAATAAGCAATGAATAGGAGGAACAGATTCAAGGGCGGGAAGCAACGGAGGGTCTTCATCGTGCACCTCCCTGCGTGAGTCAATTATAGGTCGGTGATGTGGCTTCCCAACCACCTTTGCGAAACTTTACACACTGCACTACCGCATTTTCCGCGCCTTATTTGCATGGTGGCGATACCCGCTATCCTTGCGTCAATTGTCGCTGAATCCGACAATGCATAATCAAAAGAGCCCCCGCAGCGATGGGCGGTGCCCCGATGAGTATGGTCGTCAGTGCGCGACTCGGAGCAGACAAGCGCGATGGCGACCAGATCGCATATGCGACTCCAGCGGAAAATCCAGCGACCAGCAACAGAAGTCCCCCCAGTAGTTCCCAGCGCCACGGTACAAGTGCTAGGAAGATAAAGAACACGCCTAAACTTACCCAGAGCAACGCGACGCCTATCGGTGTATGCCACCACCATGACTCCACCACGAAGAAAAACGTCCAGAATCCGGCCCACAACAGCGCCAGCGCCCGAGCCGACAATACCCATGCGGCTTTCATATCAGCCTCCAAGCATTTAGTCTGAACGCCGCGCACACCAATAGCAAGCTGTAGGCTTAACTCGCCAGCATACGAGTAGTGAATCTTGAACCTGAAAAATTGGCGCTGTCATTGTTGTGTGAAAATCCCCATAGCACTCATCGCCCCCACCCCGAAGCGAAAAGATCGCCAAAGCCAATAGAATCAAGCACTGGTCAAAAAGGCTTTCGCCAAATCCCCTGCAAGCGGATGAATCCACTAGCCCAAAATTTCGGACTTTGCTAGTTCACCCGGTATACCTTTTGGACGGTGTCGAGCCTCGTTATTGCCCTTCGCTGAAAATCGGAACGCGAGCACGATCAAGACGGCGCAGGGTAAACTGGCGCAACTGGCTCCTTGAGCCTCCAGCCCATGATCAGCAGCCAGAGCATAAACACCAATTCCCCAAAGAACGTGATAAAGAGGAATCCGAGATGCGCTTTCGGGTATAGATACGGCTGCAAGCTATCGGTCACCCAGCCGAGTCCGTCAATGATCAGCAAAATCCCGATGACCCAGTGGATATAGCCGGAGCGAAAAATCAGGTATCCCAGCAGAACAAGATGGATTCCGAAGATGATGAGGCTGACTGACCAGTCGTCTCGAAACGAGCGTAGTAGAAGCTGAATCTGTGCGTGCAGGGGACTCGTGCCAAAGAGCGCGAGATAATCTGGTGTGGTCAGAAGCCGATGGACAGACACCAGATTTAGCCAGCCGACCAGCGCAATCGCGGTATATACCAAGCGGAACCACGCGGTCAACAGAGACAGCGATTTGTTAACGGGCGCAAGCAGGACGTAAAGCGCCCAAGCAATAACCACATCCTCAAGAAAAGTGATCAAGTAGCACAGGATCGCGGCGACAAACAGCCCACTGTGGCCAGAAAGGTTCTGAACGGTCTGCTCGATATTGCCCGGAATTACCAGCTTGGGCATGATCGAAAACTCAGCAGTCGTGACAGGCGACAGCAAGTAGGCAAAACCTGCGATCAGCGCAGCCTGCCGCAATGTTAAGCCTTGAGTGGAGAGTCCCGATTTCAGATAAGGCGAGGTCATAGGTCTTCAGTTGTGAAGCACACTCCTGTGAAACCAGTACGAATTCAGGAGACATTGGGTTCCAAGGGCAACATTCAATCACAACGCATTCTGAATCAACTTAACCGCCGCGTCAGGGTCAGCCACTTCGACGATCAACTGGTTAAATCGCTCGTCGTGCAAATCAATGACAATGGTCTTCTCCGGGTGATGTACGTCCCAGAAGACTCTCTTGCCGTCCTGATAAAACGTTCCCGCAGTGATGACTCCGGGCACATTGGTTCCGGGCATCCTGATGCCGTGATACCAGCCGCGTGCGGCCTCCGGGTCTGCTCGGACACTCGCAATATGGACGAGCGGGATTTCGAGGCTGCTCTTCAAAGCCCAGAGCTTGTCAGCGCCCCGAACATGCAGTGTCAGTTTGCCTTCGGCTATCGATAGATCGACCAACCTGACGCACCTTTCAGTGTGTTGCCTTTCATTTGATGGCTCCGTACTTCTTCAGTATCTCGGTAGTCTTGTCTATAGGAAGTGCCTCGACCGTGTGCCCACGTCCGGTGATTGTGGTTGCCCGAAGCAAGGAATTGTAGACCGCTTCTTCAGTGGCTTCGATGACAGCTAGAAACAGGGGCGACATCGCGTCATTCGGGAGCACTTCGATATGCCGAGGCGATGCTTTTTCCTCGCTGCGTATCCGCACCTGCGGTGCGGTTGAGAACGCAATCGCATAGTCCCCGGAGCCGTTCGAGCCAGCAGCGCCCGTGCGCCCCAGCCCCAACATTGCCCTCGCCGCCATTCGTTTCAGGTTCCTTGCGTCCACGGGTGCGTCGGTAGCGATGACGATCATCACCGACCCGTTCCCGCGATCTGCCGTGCTGCCAGCCTGTTGAAGCTCTTCGCGCAGATAGTAGCGGCCTAATTCCTGACCCACGGGAGCGCCTGCAATCGTGAGGACGCCACCAAAGTTTGTCTGGACGAGCACGCCGACCGTGTACCCCCCGAGTTTGGCAGGCAGACGACGGGAGGCCGTTCCGATTCCACCCTTGAATCCGAATGCCACTGTCCCTGTGCCCGCGCCGACGGAGCCTTCCTCGACTGCGCCTCCCTTGGCGTTCTTGATGGCGGCGAACACATCCT
>Ga0187771_10003602_pt1 | contig 10837 bp, 11 predicted proteins | sample 0116_SJ02_MP15_1_FD_133139 | JGI IMG/M metagenome (GOLD analysis project Ga0187771, IMG submission 133139) | Tropical peat soil microbial communities from peatlands in Department of Meta, Colombia - 0116_SJ02_MP15_10_MG | ecosystem: Environmental > Terrestrial > Soil > Wetlands > Peat | place... | reverse complement strand
GTAAATCCCCGGCTCGATGGAGAAACAGGTGTGAGGGATAATCCTCCGCGAGTCGCGGGTCTCGAAGTTATCCATGTTGGCGCCATTTCCATGCACGTCTTCGCCAATGGAGTGCCCCGTGCGGTGAACAAAGTACTCCGCGTACCCCCTGCGGGCAATGATCTCGCGCGCCACGTCGTCCACGTCGCACCCACGCACCGGGCGCCCATGCCGCATCGCCTGCCGGACGAAGTTTACGGCCAGGTCGCGGGCTTCCCGAACGATCTCAAAAATCTCTGTGTACCGCCGCGGGATCTGCTCGCCCACAAAACCCGTCCAAGTAATATCAAAATAGACCGCTCCGGGGACCTTGGTTTTCCCCCAAACATCCAAAAGCACAAAATCGCCGGCTTGAATGGGCAGCGAGGTCTCGCGGGTGGGCGAGTAGTGCGGGTTCGCCGAGTTCGCATTCAAGGAGACGTTGGGGGGCTCGTCCGACGTGATGCCATTCGCCTCAAATAGGCGCACCATTTCTTGCTGGACGTCGTATTCGCCGATCTTTCTGCCGGCACGCACCGCCGCGCGGATCATCTCAAAGCCCGCACGCACCGCGGCGTGGACCACCTTGCCCGCTTCCAAGTGCGAGGCCAGGGCGGCCTCGGACCAGCGCGCTTCAAACGACTGCACCAGATCGGCGGAAGAGACCGCTTTCACGTCAAAGCTTTTGACCATTTCAACCGTCCCGGCATCCACCAGCCCCACGTAAGGGATGTCGTTGAGCGGCGAATATTGCATCGCCACCCGCTTCTTCCCTTCCAGGATCTTTCCCAACTTTTCTCGCTGCTCCTTCCAGGAAGAATACTCATGGAGGGCGCCGGGCAGGCCGTCGAGTCTCCCCCTCTCGATGCGATGCACCAGCTTGGCCGGCTCGCCCGCGGCCGGGACCAGGTAATACCACCGCCGTGTGCACATCGAAGGATTAATCCCCAACACTCTGTATGCGATAGGGTCACGGTGGTGATGGTCATAAAATAGCCAGCCATCGAGGTCCGCCGCATGGAGTGCATTCTGAATTTCGCCCAGGTTCATAAGCTACCTCGTTTGTGCGCCTTCGCGCCTTTGCGTGAGATTGTTTTGCTTTTCGGTCACTGAAAACATTCTCTCGCAAAGGCGCCAAGGCGCAAAGTGTCTCAAGAGCCCGACTTTCCACTTCCGACTTCCTACTTCCGCCTATCAACTCTTCCTTACTTCCCCTGGCCTGAAGACCTTGTCGTAACCCACCATCAATACCGTTCCCGCCAAGCCAGCGCCCGTCACAACCCACCACATTTGCTGCGGGCGGCGCAACACATCGCCGAATTCATGGAGAAGGTAACCGCCGAGAGGCCCTGCGATGAAATACCCGATGGCAATCGGAAGGAAGGCATATCCCATATACAAGCCCTGTTGGCCTGGAGGCGCCAGCCGGGAGATGTACTCGTAGTAGCGCGCCGATTGGGTCATCTCCCCGAGCGCCAGGACCACCAGCGCGCCGATAAGCCCTACGGCGGTTGGGCGGATGGCCAGAATCAGCCAGGAGAGGCTGGAAATGAGCAACCCCAACGTCATCGCCGAAAATGCGGGGATTTTTCGGGTCAGATAGCTGACCAGAATCTGGAAACAAATCACCGTCAGGGCGTCGATGGATAGCAGCAGGTCGGCATTGGCGTTCGGGTCCACATAGCCGCGCAGGAAAAGCGGCGCGGAAATGAATTCCTGCCAGAAGACCACGTAGAAGCTCGAGAAAATGATGAGGAACAGAACAAAGCGGAAATTGCCCAAAACGATGAACATATTCTTGATGGCGTCTGCGACGCTTGTCACCGGCCGTTCCCCGGCCTGCACCGGCTCGCGGAAAAAAATGAGCGTTACGCAGAACATCAAAAAGACGCTCAGCGCCGAGACGCGGAAAACGTTTCCCATGCCCAGCCCCAGCCGCTTTCGCACCAACCAAGCCATGACTGGGCCTAGAGTTCCCCCCACGTTCACCAGCGTGTAGTAGATCGAATAGCCGATAGTGCGGACGTTTTCCGCGGACGCCCGCGCCGTCGTGCCGGCCACGCAGGGTTTGACAACCGCAGGCCCCAGCGCGGGAATCATCAAAATGCCCAGCACCAACCACCTGTCCGTCAGGGCATGGCGTGCCCCCTGCATCCACGAGGCGGAGAGAGATCCCAAGAGGAAGTACCCCACCGTCATCACTAGGTAAGCAAAGAGCAGCGCGCGGCGAAAGCCGAAGCGGTCCGCCAGCGTCCCTCCCAGCACCGGCAGAAACCACACCACAAACCCGAAAATTCCGATTACCCAGCCCGTGAGTTCCTTCGAAAAATGGAGTTGTTCGCTCAAATAAATGGCGAGTACCGCGCTCGCCCCGTAATAGGCCAGGCGCTCGAAGAGTTCCGTGGTATTCGCCACCCAGAAGGCGGGCTGGAACCCTGTCCGAATTTCCTCGAGCCGCTGGCTGAAGCTCACAATAGACCTTATCTTATTGGTGGACAGTAGCGAGGGAACAATCTGCCGCCAGTTCTCAGCTCTCAACCGTCAGCTTATGCGGCTGCCTTGGGGGCCGGCCCGACGGTCCACCGCTCGTCATCCCGTCCCCAGCATCTTGTTTAATCTCGCAATGGTTTCCTGGGCTGACCTTCCGGTAATGCGGATAAGTTTTCGCCGCCCCTTTTCGCCCGAAAGGATGACCACACAAGCGCGCGGAAGCCGCAAGGCGCGGGCGAAGAACTCCACGCAAGCTTCGTTCGCTTGCCCTTCGGTTGGCGGGGCGTGCAATTCAAGTCGCAATTCCCCCGCAGGGTCCCGGCCGAGCCGCTCTTGAGCGGACCGTGGCTTGACTTTAAGCCAGAACGAAACGTTCTCATGTTCGACTTTGAAGCCGGGCAACATTTCGATTCAAAGGTCCTTGGTCCTTTGTCCGTTGTCCATTGTCCGCTGTCGGTTGGCCCGGATGCGTAGCGTGAAGTATCCGTTCCACCAGCAGCCTTTACACCCCAGGCATCGAGGCTCGGGGTTAGCGCGCTGGCGTTCGTAATGCTGCATTCTGGCTCCTGGCTCCTGACTGCCGTCTCAAGTCCTCGGCCCGAAGATCGCAGTACCAATGCGCACCATCGTCGCGCCCTCTTCGATGGCCGCCTCAAAGTCGTGGCTCATTCCCATCGAGAGTTCCTGCATGGAAGCATTGGGCAGGCGCCGGGAATCGATGGTCCGAGCCAGCTCACGCAGACGGCGGAAATAGGGCCGTGCGCTTTCCGGGTTTTCCAAGAAGGGAGGAATCACCATAAGGCCTCGGAGCTCGATCGTCTCGAGCTTGCTGAGGGCCTCCGCCAGTGGGGCAGTCTCTGCTTCACGAGCGCCGGTCTTGGTGAGCTCTTCGCCGAGATTCACCTCGATGAGCACAGGCAGCCGGTCACCGCTGCACACCGCGGCCTGGTCCAGCTTCAGGGCCAACCGGAGCGAGTCCACGGAGTGCACCCAATGAAAGAGCTCGCGCGCGGGTCGAGCCTTGTTGGTTTGCAGGTGCCCTACCATGTGCCAAGTCACGGTCAAGTCCGAAAGCGATGGCCGCTTCGCCTGCGCCTCCTGCACGCGGTTTTCGCCAAAGTCCCGCAGGCCGGCCTCGTAAGCCTGCCGGATCCGCTCGGGAGCAATCGTCTTCGAGACCGCCACCACCCGGACGTCTTCCGGACGGCGCCCGCAGCGGCGGCAAGCGCTTGCAATGCGCTCCCGGACCTGCGCGATGTTTTCCTTGACGTCCACAGTGGTTTGCTTTTCGAGCGTGTCATTCTACCATCCGTTTCCCATTTGGCCCTCACCTTGTTATTCTGCAAGGCCGGATGGTACGATGCCCATGTTGACGGGTCGAGGCCTCTTCATCACGCTCGAAGGGATTGACGGCTCCGGAAAGAGCACACAGCTTCGCTTGCTCGTCCGCCACCTGCGGCGGCTGGGCTTCCCAGTCTGCGCCACGCGAGAGCCAGGCGGGACCCGCCTCGGCGAGCGCATCCGAGGTATCCTGCTGGCTTCGTCCTCGGAGGCCCTGACTCCCCTGGCCGAGTTGGCTCTGATGTACGGCGCTCGCGCGCAGCATTTGGAGGAAGTCGTGCGTCCGGCCATCGCTCAGGGTCATGTCGTGGTAAGCGATCGTTACAACACCGCCTCTATGGCTTATCAGGGCTACGGCCGAGAGTTGGGGGTCGCGCTTGTCCAGGCCTTCGACCGGGTCGTCTGTGGTGAGACACAGCCTGACCTGACCATTATTCTCGATCTTCCTCCCCGGCAGGCACTGGCCCGAGCCCGGGGACGCGAACTCCGTCGCAATTCCCGCCGCGGACGGTTTGAAAGGGAGGGGCTGAGGTTTCACGAGCGTGTCCGCTCCGGATATCTCGCGATAGCCCGCCAGAACCCCCGGCGCGTGAAAGTGGTGCGAGCGGACCGGCCCGTCTCCGTGGTCCAAGCGGAAATTCGCAGGCTTGTCGAGGAGCTTTTGAACAGGAGGCAGAAGGCACAACTCAGGAGTCAATAGGGACAAGACCGAATGACATCCTCCTGAGCTCTGTCTTCTTACTCCGATCATCTGAACCCATGGGATTTGACTCCTTCCTCGGTAACCCTCAAGCCGTCGCGGCGGTCCGCGAAATGCTGGCGGGCGGGCGGGTCCAGGGAGCGCTTCTTTTCACCGGGCTGGAGGGGGTCGGGAAGAAGACGCTTGCTACGATGCTGGCCAAAGCTCTGGTCTGCGAGAAGGGGCCAGGGGACTTCTGCGGCATCTGCGCCATGTGCCGGAAGGCGGAAGATCGATTCAACGCCGCACGCGAGGATCTGGCGCGCCGCCGGGAGATGAAGGACAGCGCCCGGCGTGTCGAAGGGCTCGTTTATTTCGACTTGCAGATCATCGAGCCCATCACGCGCTTCATCCTGACCGAGCAAATCCGTCAAATGCGCAATGTGGCTTACACGCGTCCCTTTGAATTTCGGCGCCGGGTCTTCATCCTCGACGACGCGCAGACAATCCACTGGCAAGCGGTGGATCTCGTGCTCAAAGTCCTTGAGGAACCTCCGGACACCAGTGCTTTCATTTTGGTCTGCCCCAACCCGTATGAATTGCGCCCGACCATTCGATCACGATGTGTGCGTGTCCCCTTCCAGCCTGTTGAGGAGTCCCTGATCTTGCAGATACTGGCGAAGGAGAAGCGCCTTACAAAACCTCAGCAGGCCCTCGCCGTTCGCGTAGCGGCAGGCAGCGTCGCCAAGGCAAAGGCTTTTGATCCCGTAACATACGAGAAGCAACGCCAGCCCTGGCTGGGCTATCTGGAGGCACTTGCCGGCGAGTCGCCCTCTAGCACAACAGAGCTTGACTGGCCTCGGCTTTTCGATTCCACCCGGGCGCTCTCGGAGAGCCGTGACGATTTCGAGGGCAGCCTGGCTATCGGATACTCCCTCCTGCGGGATTTGCTGCACTGCCTTTTGGAGGGCTCCCCGAAGGAAGTCGTAAACGTGGACCTGCTCCCGCGCCTGAAAGCCTGGGCGCACAAGCTGGGTCTCCGGGGCATCGACACGCTAAAGGCAGGCCTCGACGAAGCCTACCGCCTCCAGATCCGGAACGTAAACCAGCAGGTCGGCCTCGAGGCGCTGGCCATTGATGTGCTGAGGGGCAGCGTGACCGGGGTTCCATGACTGCGTTGAATTGCGTTTGCGCTATGGGAACTTGGGTGGTATAGTACAGGGCACAAGCAGCTGGCTTCCATGACTGGGTTGTGATTCCGAACTGTAAGTAACGGTGCGGCTCGAACTCTCATCTAAGTATCAGGTACACCGCCCGTACCGTTCGAGAGGGGCCAGCTCCGAATCACTGGCCCGGCGAGGGCTGAAGGAGAATAAACCATGAACCGTAGACTCATCCGTCCGACACTCTCCGAGGTCCAGGACCAAATGGGCACACGCCTTCAACGGCGGAAACCGACTCCTCCCGAGCAGACCAGCGCTGAAAATTTTTACTACATCAAGCAGATGCAGGGGCGAACCCCGATGGTTGTCGTCCTAGACCATGGCGAAGTCATCCGCGGGGTCATTGAGTGGTACGACAAGACCTGCATCAAGGTCCACCGAGCGAAGGAACCGAACCTCCTCATCATGAAGTCCTGCATCCGGTATATGTATAAGGACAACGAGGCAAAAGGCGGAGATGGGAATCTGATCCGCGAACATGAGATGGAGGAGCAACCTCAGTAAAGAGCATCGTGGATTGGGTGTCTCTGAGCTCGCTGCTTTGCATACGGAGGGCACGCCATCGGTCAATGCTTGACACCCCGCAAGGACTTACATAGGATGACACCGCAGTTCAGATTCGTGGCGCGATTTTCTCATTGACCAGTGTTGGCGTGGTCGCCCACTTCCCATGGTCACCTCTTCCAAGCCGTGGATGAATGATCCGGCCCGATATCCCCAGAAGTCAGCGACGAGCACAGTGATGAATCTTAAGCGATGGCCAGCGTCCCTCCTTGGCGTCCTCCTCGTGGCTTCCATCGCTCTGGGCAGCGCGCAGGGACAGGAACAGAAGCGCAAGGTTCCTGGCCTGTCAAAAATCATTTCAGGGTCCAACGCGCAGGCCTTCGACGGAATTGTTCAGTCGCTCGACATGAAGCGCAAGATCCTGACCGTGAACACCGTCCAGGGCGGCGACACCGAGATATTTCCCGTCAAGAAGAACCTCACCGTGGCGACGGCGGATGGCGACCGAGTCGAGTTAACGGAGTTGAAGCCCGGGACGAACGTGTTGGTTTACTATGATCAGCGAGGTGACCGACGGACGGTAAAGCAGATCATCGTCGTGACCCGGCCTAAGGCGGCCAAGAAAGCTCCCCCTTCCTCCTAACTGGTCACAGAAGGGTCTCCCTGGAGCGCGCGGCTTGAGGAGCGGTCCCCGGCTCGTAGGGTTTAGCGGTCTGGGATCAGCCGGTGGCCCATCGCTAGGGTGGGCGACCCGTGAAAGCGGAATCCAGACGGATTCCTACCAACCTGTATGCGGATCGGCATTACATGTTATCCCACCTACGGCGGCAGCGGCGTTGTGGCCACGGAATTGGGTTTGGAGTTGGCGGCGCGCGGCCACGACGTTCACTTCATCAGCTACGCGATGCCGGTGCGAATAACCGAAGCCTCCGAGCGAATCCACTTCCACGAAGTGGAGATGCTCAACTACCCGCTTTTTGACCATCCTCCTTACGCTTTAGCGCTGGCCACGCAAATGACCAACGTGGCTACAAACGAGTCTCTTGACTTGCTCCATGTCCATTATGCGATACCACACTCGGTGAGCGCCTACTTGGCGAGGGCGATGCTGAGGCCACGCCACCTGCCCTTCGTGACCACCCTTCACGGCACCGACATCACCCTGGTGGGCATGGACCGCTCCTACCTCCCCATAACCCGCTTTTCGATCGAGCAGAGCGATGGGGTGACGGCGATCTCCGAATATCTCCGGCAGGTGACTCTCCGGGAGTTCGAAATCCGGCGCCCGGTCGATATGATCCCGAATTTCGTGAACTGCGATGTGTTTCAACCGGCCGAAGACTCCGGCCGTCGCGATGAGTTCGCTCCGCACGGGGAAAGAGTGCTTGTGCACCTTTCAAATTTCCGGCCGGTCAAGCGGGTTTCTGATGTGATCGAAGTGTTCGCCCTGGTCCGGAAGGAAATCCCCGCCAAGCTGCTCATGATCGGCGATGGGCCCGACCGCACGGTGGCGGAGTGGCTAACGCGCGAGAAACGCCTGACTTCAGACGTGATCTTTCTGGGCAAGCAAAACCAGGTGCAGAACCTTTTGAACTGCGCGGACGTCTTGCTGTTGCCCAGCGAACTGGAATCGTTTGGGCTGGCCGCACTGGAAGGCATGGCCTGCGGCGTGCCCGCAGTCTGCTCCAACGTGGGAGGGGTCCCGGAAGTCGTTCGCGACCGTGTCGAGGGATATCTGGTCGCCCCTCGCGACGTCGAAACCATGGCCGCGCGAGCCCTCGACATCCTCGCCAGCCCCGAGCGGCGCGAAGCGATGGGCAAAGCCGCCCGCCAGCGCGCCCTAAAGAATTTTTGCAGCAACAACATCATCCCGCTTTACGTGGAACTCTATGAACGGGTGGTGCTGAACAGTTAGCGCGTGCGCGGACCCCACACTTCGGCCCTGAGGCCTCTCGAAGTTGAGTGGAAAAGGCCTTGAATGCTTGGCACGGTGGGGCCGTTGGACTCGTCCCTCGCTAAAGTGCCCCACGTTGCGGCGCCAACTGCCGCGTGGCGCGCCCGATCCACACCGCGATTCCCCACAGAATCAGCCCGGCGATCAAGCCCTCGATGATACCGCCTACCAGCAGTTGAACGAGACGAAGAGGTACGCTGCCCCGCGATGGGTCAAAAAAGTGCGTCTTGTAAAACGGGACGAGCGCGCTCATCAGAGTGGCGATGTACACCCACGCTCGCCATGTCCATCCAAGGGCTAAAGCAGGAGCCAGGAGCTGCCTCGCGCCGGTGAGCCCCAGACGCGGGCCCCATCCGCCCAAATAGAACCCGCTGAGCAGCATGAGGACCGTCGAGCTCCAGGCCGCGGCCCGCCACTGCTCCAAGCCCATAGCCTCCGTCCAATAGCGCATGATCACAAACACGCCCAGCATCGCCCCCGGCGCGACGGTAATCGGCCAGCGCCAGAGGACGTGCACCAGCGCCATCAGCGCCAGCACGATGACAAAGAAAAATACGATTTCAGCGACATGTGCTCCGACGTGCCGGCCCAGGTGGGACCAGTTGCCGTAATCGGACTTCTCGGCGAAGTGGCTCCGCTCCAGACGGAAGACTCCGGCGACGATCGTGGCCAGGATGATCCAGCCAGCCGTCCAGGCCGAGAGCAGTATTGCCGGCGCCAGAAGCTGGCTAAACTTGCGCATGCCGCCGCGCAAAGGAGCAATCGCCGCAAGGTAAATCGCGGTGAGCATCAGCCCGGCCGTGCTCGACAGAAAGCGAGTGAAGTCGGGCGGCGCTCCGGCAACTTCCAGCACCAGGCGCGCCACCACCAGCGACGCAAGAAAAACCATCGCGTTACGCAGCATTCCGCCGTAAGGACGGCCTTGCGTTCCTTCAGCCTCAGGAGACATGGCAACCTCCAAGAGCAGCGCCGAGTCAGGGGCCTACGGTCACCTCGATGGGTGCTGTCAGCACCATGTTACCCCAAGCCACTTTCAGGGTAACCTTCTTAGGCTGCTCCTTCGGGTAAGATAGAGTAATCGTGAGGTTCTCGACTGGGCTCGAAGCCTTTTCGACCGTCATCGGGGCTTCAAATCCCACCGCGGCCTTCCCAACTTCGAACCCGTCCAAGCGCGCCCGGCGCACCTGCGCGGGATCAATAAACGCGAGACTCCAGGATGCGCCATCCGCCGACCGGCGCAGCCCGAGATAGTAGGATCCAACACCCACGCGTTTCCCGCCGATCTTCAGCGGCAGCGAAGTATCCAGCACCGTCCAGAAGTTGCTGCCCATCCGCCAGACTTTTCCCTTCGTCATGGCATCGAACTTGGCGGGGTCCTCGTATTCTTTTTTCCACACCGGCCGGCCGTAATCGATGGCAAACTCCCCGGCCGCTGAGTCAGCCTTCGTGTTCCAATACAGCACCCGCGCTGAGGCGCGATCGTCCGGCGTCCCGCCCTCGGCGACGATCACGCTCTTGGGCTGCTGGCCCAAAGCCCCTGCCGCAACGAAGACGAACGCCATGCAGAGCCTTAAGCGGACTTTCATGGATGCCTCCCTTCAGGTTATGGAGAAGGATTAGCGAACCGATTGTAATCCCGCATCATTTTGAACGCTTGCCAAAAATTTGCTCACCGCCTGTTCATATTGCGCGGTTGCCTGGTTGAAGCCCTCGCCGTGCCGTGTGCCGGGAAGGATAACGATTTCCTTCTGCGGACTGGTGGCCTCCGCGTAGAGTGTTTGAGCAATGGAGGGTGGCATGCGCTGGTCACCCTGCACCGCCACGAACAGCAGGGGGCGGGGGTTGATGGCCTTCACCGCCCGCTCGATATCAAAATCCTCGGGCCGGAAATGGCCGCGCCAGCCTGTCCAGAGAATGACTTCGTTGGCAATGGGAAATGCCGGCAAGGGCGGAAACCACCAGACGCCGCGTTGCCTGGCGATACGGCGGAACAAGTAGTAATGGTGACGGACCGTGTCGGAGAAACTCAGAAATGTGCTGTCGGAGATGACCGCGCTGACCTCCGGTAATTCCGCCGCCGCGAGCAGCGCCGCCGCGGCGCCCATGGAAACGCCCCACAAGATAATCGGCCGCTCGGCTTTTTGTTGGTCGAGCGCCCAGCGAACGGCTCCCGCCACGTCCAACCGCTCCTGGTAGCCGACGGTCGAGGTCGTGCCGCCACTTTCCCCCTGGTGTCGCAGGTCAAAGAGCAAGCCGTTGTAACCCAGGCCGTGAGCAAAGACGGCATCGGGTAGCATTTCCACCCGGGTGCGGTTCAGTCCGTGGCAATAAACGATCGTCCCTTTTGGTTTCCCCCCGGCTGGAGGCGTGGCCGGAATGTACCAACCCTTGAGCGGTATGCCATCGCTGGAGGAGAACTCCACAGAGCTGAATGCAGCCCCATACGACTGAGGGGTCTTACCATCGTTCGGGTCCGGGTAATGGAAGCGCCGCGAGGTAGCGATGCTGGTCAGGAACCACGGAACGAAGCCGTAGAAGAACCCTAGAAGGAGCACCACGATGATGCCGATCACCCACCGGGTTACGCGCCAAATTCTGCTGCTTGCCAAACTATCCTCCGTCGCGCGG
>Ga0187771_10003601_pt1 | contig 10838 bp, 6 predicted proteins | sample 0116_SJ02_MP15_1_FD_133139 | JGI IMG/M metagenome (GOLD analysis project Ga0187771, IMG submission 133139) | Tropical peat soil microbial communities from peatlands in Department of Meta, Colombia - 0116_SJ02_MP15_10_MG | ecosystem: Environmental > Terrestrial > Soil > Wetlands > Peat | place... | reverse complement strand
TCCAATTGATTTCTCGAAGGTCTGTGCGAGTTGGTTCTGCAATGTCTCTTCATTGGAGATCATCGTGGCGATCTTGGAGTCCTCTTCGTATCCCAGCGCCTTCATCATCACTACGAGAGGAAGATCGGAGGGAACGCCGGGCATAGTTATGTAGATTGCACCGTCAGTCTTGAGAGTGACTTCTGTCCGCGCTCTAAACCCAACCGTGGTCGAGAAAATCTTAGCCTTGTAGGTGGGGTGAACACCCGTCTGCTCCTTATCAACGAGAATCTTATTCGCGGCCAGATCCTCTAAGGCGATGACAGCTCTTTCTGCCCCATTGACTATGAAGTAGCCGCCAGGATCGAGTGGGTCCTCGCCGATGCTAACCAGTTCCTCCGAAGTCATGCGAGAGAGAGGACAGATTTTTGAACGAAGCATTACGGGAAAGTCGCCTATGTAGACAATCTCCGTTTGGCCCTCTCTTTCTCCGATGACCGGGGTCATCTCCAGGTGTAGTGGCGCAGCGTAAGTGAGATTGCGAATTCTTGCTTCGGTGGGAAATATCTGGCGTTCAGAACCATCCACCTCGGTTACTCGCGGAGTTCCAATCTCGATCTTGCCCAACTTGATCTTAAGCGGATAGTCCTCAATCTCGATCGGGATCTCTCCGGTCTCATCAACAATGGCCTGTAATCCGCTTTCGATGAACTCATTGTATGAGTCAACATGTTGCCTGACCAAGCCCATCTCTTCTAGGAAGTGTTTGATGAGTTCCCAGATTTGTGGGCTAATAGTTGTGGTTGATGACACTGCCAATTGGGTCTCTCTCCCTAATCATTTACAACGTAACGATAAACGACAACTTCTCCTGCAGTTGCACTTTTTCGAGTTATCTTTAGAATGTCACCCATCTTAGCCCCGAGACTCTGTGCAGCAGGGTCACTCGTCTTGACGTATGGAAGTTGATGTGGCCTTATGTGAAATTCCTCCATCAGCTCCTCCGCCTCTTTCTTTGATAGAAGCTCATGTCTTGGAACCAAGCGATGTGTGAAAATGTCGTATGACCTACCAGTATCGCTATCCTTCAACCTAACACTCTCTCTTCACGGAGAAAAGATTCATCAAGCCCTTAATTCGAGCCTTCTCGAAACTTTCCTTACAACCACCCGGACGCACGCTAATAAAGTTTCAGCCATGTCGCTGACTCTGATAGTTCATGAAAATTCCGTAAACCTCAACTAACGATGTTCAAAACTTCGTTTACTTTGACTAGTTCTCAGGCGGCCTCGCGTCGATAAACTAGCGCGGCACTTGACTGGGCTGTCGGCATCAGAACTATTTCATTGATGTTGACGATGTCATAGCCTTGGGTTATAAGATCTACGCAGATCAGATTAGAAAAGGAGCAGTTGAGCGCGATACGTCTATCCCAAGAGAAGTATTGCTCGGTTCTGGCAATGATCAAGGACAAAGTGAAGATTAATGTAACCTACAGAATAATTACTCGGGATGAAGAACGAACATACAGTTACCTCCCTTCGCCTCGGGCCCATTAATCAAATGATTGTTTGCCAAAGACGGATTAAGGAATCCCAAGAATCGGCCTCGCAGTTAGACTCTACCCTTGTCCGTGTCAATTCGACTTTTTATCGAGCATCAACGATAGTAATCAGGATAGCGTTGGGTAGTCCTCGCATGGTTCGGAAACCCAAGAAGAAGCGAGAAGAGGCAACTGCCGCCCGAACTCAATCCGTAAATCCAACAGACTAATACCGTCCAAAGCAACTGTAAATGTCAACTGACGGCGGCCCATTGCTATTGCCTAGTTCTGACCTTCCACTCTTGAGTAGAACTGCGGGGTAGGCGAACGAGGTTGAGGCAACCTCCTTAACCCATTGGAGAGTACCGCACGATCATTTAACTGTAGGTACTCGTCTAGAGCCAAAGTTTCTGGTTCCTCATATCTTAGATATTGAAGTGCCTCAATGATGGCTGACGTTAGTTCTATTGTTGTGACAACAGGGACGTTATGTTCAACTGCTATTCGTCGGATGGCATATTCATCATCCAAGATGCTCTTGTCGATTACGCCGTTTCGGTCAGTTGGAATATTGATTACCAAATGGATCTTCCCCTCCATCAAGTAGTCTAGAATGTTTGGTTTCTTCTCTCTCTCTCGGATTTTGTGTAGCGCTTTTACTCTTCGAAGCCCAGCCTCATGCAAGGATAGGGCTGTATGTTCTGTTCCGTATATAATGAAACCGAGGGACGCAAGAGATATGGCAAGTGGTACTATTTGGTTTTTTAGTTCTCTTCCTCCCACAGTGAATAGAACGCCTCCGGATTTCGGGAGAGAGGTTTCAGTCGCTTCCAATGCCTTAGCGAAAGCGTCTGAGAAATTGCGTCCGAGACAAGCCACTTCACCTGTGCTAAGCATCTCCACTCCTGACACAGGGTCTGCTCCGGTGAGCCGAACGAAGCTGAATTGTGGAACCTTAACAGCGAAATAGGGGAGATCATTTGCAGCAGAATCATCCGTTAACTTCTGTTTCCCTAGCAACACGGGCACGGAGGTTTCGATAAGATTCCTGCCGGTTGACTTGCTAACGTAAGGCATTGACCTTGAAGCGCGAGCATTGCATTCGATCACGTAGACCAAGTCCCCTTTGACTAGGTACTGAATGTTGAATGGGCCGCGCACAGCTAAGCCGGCTGCAATCTTTCTACTGTACTCACAAACTTTGGCTATGATGTCAGCGGGCAACGTCTTTGACGGTATGCTGACGGTTGCGTCCCCACTATGGATGCCGGCGTTTTCAATATGCTCCATTACGGGGCCGAGCACAGAGGTCGACCCATCGCAAACGCCGTCAATCTCAACCTCTCTCGCATTGGACATGAATTTGGAGATGACGACAGGATGCTCGGGTGAGATGCTCGCAGCCAGATCAAGGTAGGATTGCAACTGTTCTTCGTTGTCTGCTACGCGCATAGCAGAGCCGGACAGAACGTAACTCGGTCTAACCAAGACTGGGTAACCGAATGCCTTCGCGAATCGTTTGCACGCCTGTAATGAAGTGGCCTTTCTCCAGTTTGGTTGCCGTATTTCCAACCTGTCTAACAGCGCGCTGAATTTCGCTCTATCCTCAGCACGATCGATTGTTCTGCTGCTTGTCCCAAGGATTCGGACGCCGCTCTTGGCAAGTTTCGGAGCGAGATTGTTGGCTATTTGGCCTCCTACGCTGACGATTACTCCTTGCGGCATCTCCTTCTCGTAAATATCCAGGATTCTCTCAACGGATAATTCCTCGAAGTATAGTTTGTCGCATAAATCGTAATCAGTTGAAACAGTTTCAGGGTTACAGTTGATGATGATGGCTTCTTCAATGCCACTGTCTTTTAACGTCAGAACCGTGGTGACGGCACTCCAATCGAACTCAACGCTCGAACCAATTCTGAATACTCCGGCTCCCAGTACGATGGCTTTCTTTCGAAGCTGAAATTCGATTTCGTCGTCGTCGCCTCCATAGGTCACGTAAAGATAATTGGTTCTAGCAGGCCATTCAGCGGCTAGGGTATCAATCTGTTTCACCACCGGCGCGATTCGATTCTCTGCTCGAAAGCTTCTGACTGTAAACTCATCTGAGTTTACACAAACAGCAATCTGCTCATCTGAGAAACCAAGTTGCTTGGCGTATCTGATAAGTTCGGGTGCGTCGTCCGCATCTAGGCTGATCTTTCGTAACGCTCGTTCTACTAGAACTATGTTCTTCAACTTATTGATGAACCATGGGTCAATCCCCGTCAGGTCATAAATCTCTTTGACCGCAAAATCCTTCTGGAGCGCTCTTGTTACGAAGTGCAGTCGCTCATCGGTGGGATGTTGGAGCTCTTTTCGAATCTCGTCTTCGCTGTATTCTCTAGTTTCACGGTTGCAGGTGACCCCGAGTTTGCCGATATCAAGCATTCTTACTGCTTTCTGTATGGCTTCCTCGAAGTTTCGGCCTATACTCATGACCTCGCCAACGGATTTCATTTGTGGGCCGATGTGGGGGTCGATGTGGCGGAACTTGCCGAGATCCCATCTTGGAACTTTCACTACGACATAATCCAAAGCTGGCTCAAAACATGCTGTTGTGATATTCGTAATCTTATTCCAAAGTTCTGAAAGCGTGTAGCCCACTGCCAGTTTCGCAGCGATATATGCTAAAGGATACCCAGTGGCCTTGCTGGCTAAAGCTGAGCTACGTGACATTCGCGCATTGACTTCTATCGCACGTATCTCTTCTTTTCGAGGGTTAAGTGCCCACTGAATGTTGCATTCGCCAACGATGCCGAGGCTTCTTATCACGCTTATTGATGCCGAGCGAAGCTTATGATATTCCCTATTTGTCAGAGTCTGTGATGGAGCGATGACTATCGAGTCGCCTGTATGAACACCCATGGGGTCGAAGTTCTCCATGTTGCATACTGTGATACAATTATCGGCGCTGTCTCGGACAACTTCGTACTCAATTTCCTTCCAGTGGTGCAGATACTCCTCAACCAAGACTTGTCTGATTACGCTTTGAGCCAACGCTTGGTCTGCTGCACGCGGCATGTTCTCCTCATTCCAGACTATCGCTGACCCCTTTCCACCGAGAGCGTAAGCTACGCGAAGAATAACAGGGTAACCGATTCGTTTCGCATGCGTAACACACTCTTCTACAGTATTCGCAGTTGAACTAGCTGGCACAGGTGTCTTGGTGCGTGACATAGCCTGCTTGAAGAGCTCTCTATCTTCCGTCTCCTGTATCGCTCTGATTGGTGTTCCCAGAACGCGGACGCCATATTTCTTTAGGATTCCACGCTTTGCTATTTCCACCCCGCAATTAAGTGCGGTCTGACCTCCGAACCCAAGAAGTACGCTGTCAGGTTTTTCTTTGCGAATTACCTTCTCGACGTATTTTGGTGTGACAGGAAGAAGGTAGACCCTGTCTGCTAGCTTTGGGTCGGTTTGAAACGTAGCTATGTTTGGATTAATTAGGACTGTTCGTATGCCTTCCTCGCGTAGTGCTTTCAAGCATTGTGAACCGCTATAATCGAATTCTGCTGCCTCACCGATCTTGATCGCCGCGCTGCCGAGAATCAGTGTCTTCTTGACCCATTCATGTTTAGGCGTGATCTGTCACCTGCTTGAGGAACAGGTCGAATATGAATTCGCTATCTGTGGGACCGGGCGAGGCTTCAGGATGCCATTGTACGCCACAACAGGGTTTTTTCGGATGCCTTATTCCTTCAACGGACTGATCGTTTGCGTTCGCATGTGAGACTTCTAAACCCACCTTCTCCAATGCAGCTTTGTCAACCGCGTAGCCGTGGTTCTGGGTTGTTATGTAGCATCTTCCAGTCTCGAGATCAACCACTGGCTGATTCTGTGAACGATGACCATACTTCATCTTATAGGTGTCCGCACCCTCTGCGAGGGCGATTAACTGATTCCCGAGACAGATACCCAAGATCGGCGTTCCGTTATCGATGATTTCTCGGATAGTCTGAATAGTTCGCCTACACATCTTCGGGTCGCCAGGCCCATTACTCACAACGACCCCGGAGGGATCTTCACGTAGAACCCTGTCAGCAGTCGAATCATAGGGGAAGCGCGTGACTCCAACGTCTCGTCTCAGGAGATTTCTAATTATGCTGTATTTTACTCCGCAATCAATCAGAGCTATCTGTTTCCTGCGCTCAGAATGGTACCTGATGGGTTCACCTACGGAGGCTTCCTTCACCAAATCCAAAGTATTCGGATCGGACATCTTCAAAGAGTTCTCTTCTTTCGCCTTCCCCACTCGAATGGCTCCAAGCATAACACCTCTCTCACGCAAAACACGCGCTAACCGCCTCGTGTCCACACCAAACAAACCTGGAATATCCTGACCTCGCAACCATTCATCAAGAGTCATCACGCTCTGATAATGACTTGGAGTATCGCAGACTTCATGTACAATTAAAGCTCGAACCTGAATCTTGTCAGATTCAAAGAAAGTGGGCAGCTCGTCATCGACTTCATGGTAGCTTGGAACGCCATAGTTCCCGATGAGTGGATACGTCAAACAAAGAATCTGGCCTCGATATGAGGGATCCGTCAATGCTTCAGGATATCCAACCATCGATGTTGAGAATACAACTTCACCATAGGCTTCTTTCTGAGCCCCGAAGGAATAACCACTGAGAACAGTCCCATCTTCAAGCGTCAGATATGCGCGAGGGAGATCAACTTTCAGTTCAAATCGATGCTGTGACTGAGCGATTACCGAAGATTCATTCACGTCTCAATTCCTCCCATGCGCGATAGGGAGGGATTGAAAACCCTTCTCAAACACACTTGCACAAGAGTATTTTACATTTGCGCAAAAAAACGTAAACCACTGTTCGTCAAGCGATAAACTTCCAGCTGAGTTCATTCCTGCCAATTCGATGAACGTGGTTCCCCTAGAGTTCAACTCTCCATGGACTGCAGAGCCTTGGGTGCTTCTTCCGCATGTCTCCGTGCATGAATCTGAGATGATACATATATCTTACGATTGATTACGCGCTTGACCACGAACATAACTCCGTGGAAATCAACCCTGTTGAAGGCTTGACATGGTTTCTGCTTGGAATTGTGCAGAACTCCGACCCAGTGCGCTGATCTTGAATCCCTAGGGACTTTCAATGGCCATGGCGCTTTCCATTGATAGAGGCGACCTTTGAAGAAACCTCTACGGCCCAATTTCTATTATTCAGCCCGAATTTCGAAGCCTTATCTAAGATTGGCGTCCGGCTTCATTGGATCCAATAAAAGGTGTTCTGGATGAATTACCTATTGCCTTGTGTAACTGGCTCTTGAAGCCTTCTGGAATGAGATCTTATGGAGAGCAATCGCGACTTCAGATCGTTATCCCGATCAGGTGCCTTATTATCAATCCTACCAGATAGAGTGCGAGAGTTGCACCAAACATTATCCCCGTGATCTCAGCAAAATCCTTCGTAAACACGCTACCAGATATAACCGAGCCATAGAAGCTGATGAATGCTACCAGCAGAACTGCGCACACCAACGACGCAAACAAGGCTTCGACCATGACCCTAGTTAAGAAATACGGAGTCGCCAATATCACGGCAGTAACAAAATACGAAATCCCCGTATAGACGGCTGAAAGCGCAGCAGATCCCTTGAAGCCCGCCTTTGCCTGAGCATAAGCTGCAGAGGCCATAGCCACAGACGCAGCTGCACCTGCAATTATTCCCGCGAGTCCAGCTAGCTCAGTTGAATTGTAGATTCCAAGTGACCCCGCGTGAATCCCGGCAATTTCAACCAGCGCATCTGCTAGGCCGAGGACGATGAACGAGATGTATTTGATGTGCCGTTCCTCAAACTGCTCTGAAAATTTACGTTCATGCTCCTCCTCGTCCCTTATTATTTGCTCTAAGGTCCTCTTGTCTAGCTCAGGAACAAGGTGCGCCACTTCCTTGTACCTCTTGATCACTTTGGACTCGTTTCTTTCGAGATATCTGACGGCGAACGTGAGGCCAAATATTAACCTCATTAGGACCATGAAGTACACTCTGATAAGGCTGAGGCCTATCTTTCTTCCAGGACAGTACTTTCTCCAGAACTCGTAGTGTCCACGCTCCATTTCTGAGAGTCCAATGAGCGATCTGTTGAAATCTGGATTGCTGGAGAAGCGCATTTGCGAGAATTTCCTGTATATCACAGAATCAATGTACTCATCCTTGGCACCCTCATATGCCACTTCCATCAAACTCTGGCTTAGAATACTCAATACCTAGAAATCATCTCCACCAACTACTGGCGCGTGCAGGTTGAACATCTCCTGACCTGAGATAAGACTTTCCGACTGACTCCATAGTGCCACGTGACATGAAATGGGCTAGATCAGGCGAAACCGACAAGGCCTGTTGTGTGGAATAAAGGATTTCAATTGCAGGCGATGGGTAGTTAAGGGGTCTGAAACAAAATGATCAAATTCATAACGCCCACACCGCTTCGTCTACTAAAGAAATGTTCCCAGCAATACGGATGTAAGGTCTACGGCAAACTGGAAATATACAACCCAACTGGGTCGCACAAAGACCGGGAGTCAGAGGAGATACTACGCTATGCGGAACGAAATAACATTCAACGATTGGGTATTGCTAGCACGGGAAACGCCGCAATTTCATTAGCTGCCTACGCCCACATCAACGCCCTAAAATGCTACATATTCCTGCCGAAAACGATAGCGCCTGAACGACTTGCCCAGATTGAAGCCTTCAACCCAACTGTCAGTTTCTCAGATTCATACAACGAAGCTATTACAGAATGCAACGAGAAATCTCGTAACGAGGGCTTCTTGAACTGCAACCCTGGCGCAAGAATCGAAAAGATCATTGGCGACTCAAATATCGGCACCGAGATCGCCAAGGAGCGTTGGACACATGTAGTTGTTCCAACAAACAACGGAACCTTGCTTGCAGGGATCTGGAAAGGTTTGAAGAAAGCACATAGAAGCACGACTATGATTGCAGCGATAGCAAAACAAACCAAACTCGCGGAAGGAATAGCTGGATTTCACCGCATCGAGGAACCAGTACTCTCAAACACAATACATGAATCTGGAGGTAGCATTGTAGAAATTTCGGATTATGAGATTAGTAAAGCGGCACAGCTCCTGGCATCGGATGGCTTGATAGTTGAAGGTGCCGCTGCGGCGAGCATAGCCGCGCTAGGACACATCAAACCCAAATCCAAGATGTGTTGCATGATTACCGGATCTGGGCTCAAATTCCCCAATTCAGTTAAAGAACTTCTTGCCAAGGGACCGCCGTAGGACGGGTCACTTTTCGTGACTCTGACAGCGCTAGGTTGGTGAAATGGCACTACGTAGCACAGTTAGCCTATCGTAGTGCCGATTCAAATGTTCCCTGATCTGCGGTGCGATTTATCCTCTCCAACATCTCTACTGGAATTCTCTGTGGTACGAGTCTTGAGAGTTCAGAGAGCGATTCGTCGAGATTGAAGCTCCATCCTTTTCCATCTTGGAAAAGCTCGTATGATATGCTCTGAAGCTCTCTCTGCGCGAAGTTTAGCCGAACCGATGAATATGACGCAAGGAAACCAGCTTTCGCCAGCTCCGAGAAGAAGCCAAACATGTTGGCGACTTGTGACTCGGGCAGGTATGTTCTCACCATCAGTGAATTTTCGCCGATGACCTTGGCCACGCTGTACACAAACATGAGTTCCGGCGTAAGAGCGAAGAAAGCGTTCATTGCTTCCTTCGACGTGAACTGCAGCATCACTTCATGGTAGGCTGAGATCTCAACTGGGAATCGCCAGACGTCAAATTGGAAATGCTTTATGGCTCCGATGCGGACTAACCGGTCATATCTGTACTTGACCGCTTGCAGAGATATTCCAAGGATTGGAGCTAATTCCGCAAATGTTTTGCGGCCGTTCTTCCACAGCTCTTTTATGATCAGGAGGTCTCTGTAGTCAGCTTCTAATCTATAGTCTTCAGGATCATCGATTACGCTAGGTGTTATCCGCCTGAGATCCCTTGCCCATTGCTTCCATTTGAATGACCAATGTTTTTCGTCAGAATTGTAATATCGGAAGTCTGGGAAGTTGGGGATGAGATCAGTTGTGGCTATGAACTTGAAGTTAGTGATTAAACCGGACATAGAGAGATGTGTTATGTATCGCTTGAAATCACTTACCGATAAGAGCGGGACCGAATGTGACGAGTAGTGAGTGAAAGATCCCTCGCAGCGGTTGATAGCTGACCATAGGTTTGGTATCTTGAGCGCCCGCGTAACTTGCTCTTCATAACCCGGCCTTGCCGCCACCGGCGCAATTACTCGGACGAGACCAAGCTTGTTTGTGCTGGGGAGGAGGTAGACGATTCGCTTGGATTTGGCTTCAAGTTTGTGAACACGATGGTAAACGGTGGTGAATGGGAGATCGGTTCGTCTCGATACTTCAAGAAGGTTTCGGGGCCCAAATTTCCACATAGCCATGAGTATTTTCATGTTCAGAGGATCCAGTTGTTTCTCGATCTCTTGGATACCTTTGAAGTACATTGGCAGCCGTACCGTTTCGCTTCTCACGTCGAATCACTATCCCTGTCCGCTCTTTTCTTCATGCGCACTGCTAACGTCATAGTTGCATTTACCTCACTTAAAGTTAAGCCAGAGTTCCTTACTCTGAGCCACCGCCGCCATCGCCGTCTCCCACGAACGTACACCTCTGTACATTTATACACCAGCGCGATACTTAATTTTTTACAATCGGTGCATGATCGGTAGGTAATTAGCCTCTCAGAGCGCACTAGCGACTCCCTGCTTGTAGGAACAGCAGCGGGCGTAGCCGGCGAGAGGGAGATTATGAGCGCTTCTAAGCAACAATAGAGACTGCATCAGGCCTAAGGAAGCTACCAAAATTTGGGTAATTACATAAAGCGTCTCCAGCGTACAAGCCAAACGCAGAGATCACCATCCTGCGGACATAGCGGTTGAACCGATCGAAATACGCGTCTCCACACGTTCGGGCTTCAACTTGTCTAGACCCCTTGCGAAAAGGATGGTTCGCATTATATTTGGCACGGCATGTAACGTTCAGCCTCGTTCAGAGCGTATCTTGTTGTCCTCTCTTTCTTTTGTTGTCGGCTTCAAATGCTATTTGTAAATTGGAATTTTGGATAGCTTTCTAATTGGGCTGGCGATTACGAGAAGTGTTGGCAAGGTAGCGATCAATCCGCCAATCATGATGGCTAACTGGACCCCTAGTCTGAGTCCGAGGATTCCTCCTACTAGGGCTCCGACCGACCAGGTGC
>Ga0187771_10003600_pt1 | contig 10840 bp, 10 predicted proteins | sample 0116_SJ02_MP15_1_FD_133139 | JGI IMG/M metagenome (GOLD analysis project Ga0187771, IMG submission 133139) | Tropical peat soil microbial communities from peatlands in Department of Meta, Colombia - 0116_SJ02_MP15_10_MG | ecosystem: Environmental > Terrestrial > Soil > Wetlands > Peat | place... | reverse complement strand
GAGCTGCTCAAACTGGGGATCGAAGCGTATCCGGATTATGCGGATCTCTGGTATCTCGCCAGCTTGATGTGGGTCGAGCGTAAGAAGCTCTCGAACGCCATTCGGCCTTTGGAACAGGCGATGGCGTGCCGAAGTACCGGCTTCGTTGGGAGCGGAGGCGAGAACTCCTACCGCGCGAGCTGGCTGCTCGCAGTGGTCCACGATTTCGCCGGCAATCAACAAAAGGCGGTCGCGTGTTGCGCGCCTGGCCTTTGGGCGCGGCCGGCCTTCACGCCAGCGGTAGACTTGTTTCTGAAACAACGGATGGCGCCGGAGATCGCGGCTGCCTACCGCATTCCGCTCGGATTTGTCGCCAGGAATAACCCGGCGTATTTCGAACCAGTTCTCGATTTCTTCATTTCTCACCGATCGTTCGAGCTCGCGCGGGTACTGCTCGATACTTCGGCGATTTCGTCGGCAACCCGAGACGTGCTCGAAGACCGTCTGGATCGTGCTGAAGGACGAGTCCGAAGCCGCAGGCAAGACACTGCCGACAAGCCCGGGGTGATTCTGCGCGGGCCTTTCCTTATGCATTCGGGACACGCTCGAATCAATCGAGAAATTGGCAAGGCTCTCCTGGCTTCCGATGATCTAGACGCAGCTCTCGAGCCGCAGGGCTGGGGCTACATGCAGCCATTCCTTTTACCGCAGGGAGCGGGCTTGCGCAAAGCGATGGACCACGTGCCCAATAGCGTAGACCTCACGATTCAGCATCAGTGGCCTCCCTATTTCCGGCGCCCGCGCGCGGGAAAACTGGCGTGCATTCTCCCCTGGGAACACAACGCCGTTCCTCAGCGCTGGGTTGAGAAGATCGAAGAGAACGTCGACGAGCTGTGGGTCCCGTCGAATTTCGTGCGCTCGGCATTTGTCCGTGGCGGCGTGGAAGCCGACCGTGCGTTTGTTGTTCCCAATGGCGTGAATTGCAATGTGTTTTCCCCCAAGGGAAAGAGCCGAAGACCAAATGGGGCTGAGGGATTCGTTTTCCTTTACGTCGGCGGAACGATCGCTCGCAAAGGCATCGACCTGTTACTTCAGGCTTATGGCGACGCGTTTTTGTCCGACGATGACGTAACGCTTGTGATTAAGGACGTCGGCTCATCGAGTTTCTATCAGAACAACAACATGCTCGGCCGGATATCCAGCTTTATCTCACAACCTTCATCGCCGCGCGTAGTGACAATCAGCCAGAATCTGGACGACAGCGAACTCGCTGACCTGTATAGGGGGTGCGATGCGTTCGTTCTGCCGTACCGCGGCGAGGGATTCGGAATGCCAATCCTCGAAGCAATGGCGTGTGGCAAGCCCGTCATCGTGACGGGCGAAGGTCCGGCTCCCGAGTTCTGCTCGGCCGATACCGGCTACCTAATTCCCGCTCGAGAGGTTGCCATCACGGAGCCGCCTCCGCCCCTAGGTAAGTTCACTTCGGAATGGACGTGGTTCGAGCCGGACGTGAAGGTTCTCGCGGAAACGATGCGGCACGTCTTCGAAAATCGCGATGAGGCGATGCAGCGGGGGCGGAGTGCTGCGGAGCGGGTGGCGCGGACCCTTACTTGGGATCACGTTACGAAGATCTATCTCGAGCGAATCGCTCGATTGACACAGATGGAGCCTTCAGCAGTCTTCGCGGGCGAGAAAGTATCAGTCTAAAGGCCACATGTCGACGCTTGCCCTATCAATGATCGTAAGAAATGCCGCCGATACGCTGAAGGCGTGCCTGGAAAGCGTCCGCGGCGTGGTGAATGAAATCGTTATTGCAGATACCGGATCAACCGACGCGACGAAGCAGGTCGCTCGAGAGTTCGGCGCGCACGTAACCGATATTCCGTGGGACAACGATTTCGCGGCCGCTCGCAATCTCGCTCTCGCCAAAGTTAAAGCGGACTGGGTTCTGGTGCTGGATGCGGACGAAACGCTTGATAGTGGCGCCGTCGCCGCAATTCCGCCGCTACTCGCTTCACCGAACGTGGCTGGATATCAGGTTCCGATCAGAAACTACGTGCTGAGTCTCGAAGACCGTATCTGGGACCGGCCTGCGAAGCCGAATGATGGTGCCTTAGCGGCGGCAAGCGCCTATCCCGCGTTCGTCGAACACGAAAACGTACGGCTGTTTCGGCGCGATCCTCAGATCTATTTCGTGGGGCGCGTGCATGAAAGTGTCGGGCCACGAATCGAGGAGTGCGGCCTTCGTCTCGGCTTCGCGACGTTCGTGATTCACCATTTTGGCCTGGCCGCGGACGCCGAAACACGCGCCCGGAAGAATCGCTTCTATCGCGAACTCGGCAAGCTGAAGGTTGCGGAAATGCCGGCGAACGCGCAGGCACATCTGGAATTGGGCCTCGTAGAACTCGACAACTTTGGAAACTTAGAGGAAGCCCTGAAGTGCTTTGATCGCGCGTGTGAGCTGAACCCTAAATTGGGGGTGGCCTGGTTCTTTGCCGGCATTACGAACTTCCGACTCAACCAATATCGGGAGTCTCTTCGCTGTCTGCATCGTGCGGAGAAACTCGGGCGCGTGACGTCCCCAGTTTTGGAAGCGATCGGGGACGCCCACTATAACCTCGAGGAATTTCAGGAATCCGTCAGGAGTTACGAACGGGCGTTGAAGCAGACCCAGGACATACCCGTCTTGGAGAGCAAGATCGGTCTTGCACTGGTCCGGTCCGGGCAAGAAGAGAAGGGGCTCGCAGCTATACGCGGTGCACTCGAGAAGCAACCCCAAAACCCAGACTTGCACGATCGACTGGTTACCGCGCTGGTCTGGCTGGGCCGCGTACAGGACGCAGCCGTGGCGGGCGAAGCTAAGTTGCGATCCATCTCGGCGCCCAGCTCCGGCGATTTTGTGAGATCGGCGAGTCTTTGGGCGAAGAGCGGTGACTGGGCGCGCGCGACTGCTGTGCTGCATGTCGGACTCAAAGTATTCCCGAACGATCCGGGGCTCGAAAAGGCGCTCAGGGGCCTGGCAGCTGATTCAGGGCCGCGAGTTCCTGAGCTTGTAGAAACGCTAAGTCATAGCAGTTGAGGGGCTTAGTGAGACTAAAGTTTGGGCTGGGGCTGCCGATAAGCAACATGAACGCTAGAAGTTCCGTAGGCGAGACCGAGCCACGGCGCCTTGGGGTGAGTCCTTCTAGGCCGAGGGCTGTATCCGCGAAACGGGACGCTCGACATAGCGAAAGGAGACTGTGAAATGTCCTTCGGAATTCTCAACAACATCCCGGCCCTCAATGCGGAAAACTCCCTGAACAGTACGCAAGCCCAACTGAACAGCACTCTCGAACAGCTGTCCACTGGTATGCGTATCAATTCGGGTGCGGATGATCCGGCAGGTCTCGCCATTGCCAACGGTCTTTCGGCCAACGTTGCAGCGCTCAACCAGTCGATCCAGAACGCCAACGACGGTGTCGGCGCGTTGCAGGTGGCGGATGGTGCGTTGTCGCAGGTCACCACGCTGCTGAACACCGCCGTTTCGATCGCGACCGAGGCGTCGACCGGCACGGTGAGCAGCGCCCAGCGCAACTCGCTCGATGCGGAGTATCAGCAGATCCTGAACGAAATCACGCGTATCGGCAGCACGACCACGTACAACGGCACGTCCGTGTTCAGCGCTACGACGACCTCGATCTTCCTGACCGATGCGAGCGGCGCCGCGGCAAACAGCACGATCACCACGTCGGTTGGCGCTCTGTCCCCGACGACGCTCCTTTTGAACGGGACGGCTCTGACCGGCACGACCGGCGCGGGTGCGCAGACTGCGCTGGCGGCGATCGACACGGCCATTCAGACGATTGCGAATGATCGCGGCTCGATCGGCGCTGCGGTCAACCGGTTGCAGGACGCCTCGGCGGTTATGAGCACGCAGGTGCAGAACCTGACCGCGGCGGAGAACAACATCATGGCTGCAGACATCCCGTCGGCAATTTCGAACCTGTCGCGGGAGTCGGTCCTCAACCAGACAGGTATGGCGGCACTTGCGCAAGCCAACTCGCAAGAGCAGAGCATTTTGAAGCTGCTCCAGTAGTTGGTTGAGCGTTCGGCTGGATCACGCAGGGCGGAGCCCCAGGAAGGGCTTCGCCCACGCGTGTCTATCCGATGGGCGCTTTTGGGTCAGAAGTAGGCATTGGAGTCTGGGCGTTACGGTCGAAGGCGTGCGCGGATAGCGGCAGTGGGGAGACGGTATGGGGACAGTCAATAACTTCGGAAACGTATTGCTTCCGGCCGGGAGCAATACCATTGACGTACAAACGCTCCTCAATTCCGCGATTCAAGCGGCCTCGATTCCCATGCAAATGCTGCAGCAACAGCAAGCCAACGTACAGACGCAATCCTCGGCGCTGCAAAGCATACAGACTGACATCAACGCTCTCGGAACAGCTGTGAGCGCGCTAAGCGACAGCAACGGGGCGATGAATGCCTTCACGGCGACTTCCTCCGACTCGAAAGTCCTTTCCGCCACCGCCGACCCGACCGCCAGTGTGGGAACGCATTTAATCGTGGTCAGCTCACTGGCGACTACGTCGTCCTACTACACGAATGCAGTTGCGTCGCTGACTACGACACTCGCAACGGGAACTTTTCAGATCGCGGTGGGCAGCAATCCAGCCGCCACGATTACAGTCGACAACACGAACAACACCCTGAGTGGTTTGGCAGCGGCCATTAATGGCCAAAACCTGGGTGTCACCGCGAGCGTGATCACCGATGCCAATGGCTCGCGGCTCGCTCTCGTAAGCAATACCTCGGGTGCCGCTGGCAATATCACGGTGTCGGGAAATACGACGGGCCTGACGTTCAATCAAGCGGCGGCGGGCGCGAATGCCTCTCTCACGGTCGACGGCGTGCCGATCAGTTCCAGCAGCAATACCATCTCGAGCGTGATTCCGGGTGTCACTCTGAATCTCAGCGGAGCTTCGCCCAATGAGACCGTTGCGCTGACGCTGTCGCCAGACTCAAATCAGGCGACGAGCGCCATAAATACGTTCGTTTCCGCATGGAACAAGGTGATGGGGGACCTCAACTCGGAATTCGACGTCGCGTCGGACGGTTCAGGTGGCGGTCCACTTGAGGCGGACAACACTCTCCGCGCGATTCAGAATCAATTGCTCTCCGGCATCACCTACGCAATCGGCGGGAACAACGGAATCGTGAACCTTGCCAGCATCGGCGTGAACATGAACGACGACGGGACGCTGACGGTCGATACGGGACAGCTCTCGAACGTCCTGAATAGCAACTTCGGCGCCGTCCAAAGCTTCCTGCAAGGTACGGCGGGCTTCGCTACCATGATGTCCACGACCCTGACGCAGATCACCGATCCTTCGCAGGGTCTGATTGCCGTCGATCTCCAGGGCATGTCGCAGGAAAACCAGGACCTCACGCAGCAGATCAATACGATGCAGGCTCAGCTCAAGACCAAGGAGCAGCTGCTGACGCAGCAGTATGCCCAGATGGAAACAGTCCTACAGGAGATGCCGGGGATGCAGAGTCAGATCAGTCAGCAGCTCACGGCTCTAAACGGATGAACCAGGATCAGATTGCGTCTTACTACCGCCAGGCCAGTGCGTTTGGTGCGAACCGCGTCGGAATGGTCGTCAAGCTCTACGACGCGATATTGGAAGATCTCCGCCGCGCTCTCGAAGCCATAGCGGATGGCCACATCGAGCGGCGCACAGAGGCCCTGAACCACGCCCTACTCATCATGGCGGAGCTCGAAGGCGTACTGGATGGCGACCGCGCCGAGGAAATCGCCAGGCAGCTCCGTGGATTCTATTCGGTAACCCGCGCCATGGTTGTGGAAGCAAACGCCCGAGGCAGCCGTGAAAAAATAGAGAAACTCGTGATCCTGTACCGGCCGCTTCGCCAGGCCTGGCAGCAGGTCGAAAACGACGTTGCCACCGGGAAAGTCGTTCTGCCCGAGCGCGACGGTCTCGGCCGGACGCAGACGATCTCTGCGTATTCGGGGCAGCAATCGAATGAGGACCGCTCGGCTTGGAACGGATAATGGACGACTCGATCCTCAACCGGGTCCGTAGCGCCAACGATCGGCTCCGATCGGCACTTGATGTCGTGCGTGGCGCATTGGCGGGCCGCTGCCAGTTCAGTGTTGAAGATATGCGAGCTATCTCCACGCCTCTTTCCGACATGTCGCCGCTCATCGCCGATGCCAAACGCCTGCGTAAGATTCAGCCGGAGCTCGGCGGCGCGTTCGAGGCTTATGCGGAGACTTTGAGCGCAGTTCAGACGTCTCTCGACCAAATGCGGTTCATGCTTCTCGCACGGCGGGGGCAGGTCGATTCGACGCGAGGCCACTTGGAAACCGTTGGGCGCTGGGCAGACACGCTCCGCCAAACTCGGTAGCCATGAAATGTCCAAGCGCTTGCTTGTCTTCGATTGTCACGAGGCGTGGGTTTACCAACTCCGCGCCCTTTCCCAACAGATGGACGTCGTCGTCGGACTGCGGGGGCGCCATACCGACAGATGGGACGAATCGATGCGGCCCAAGCCGCCCAACGCTCGCCTCGTTAGCCTCGACGAGGTAATCGGCCGCAACGACCGTTACGACTGCATCATCGCGCACAATATCACCGACCTGCTTGACGCAAAGACGCTGATCGGCCCGCGACTCTTGGTTCTCCATGAAACGCTGCACGGGGCTACGCTCGAACAGGGCACCACGACTCCTCCGAATGAAATCAAGCTAGCCCTCGCTAAGTTCGTCAAACTTACGAAAACTCACGTCGTCGCGGTGTCGAGTTTGAAAGGGCGCTCGTGGGGCTTTGAGAACGATATCGTTACCCTTTCAGCCGATCCATCCGACTATCTTCCATGGAAGGGCGACCTGGCTCGAGGACTGCGTGTTGCGAACCATATCGAGCGGAGGCCGCGAGTTCTGCTGTGGGAACTTCATCGCAAGGCGTTCGACGGCTTGCCGATCACGCTGGTGGGTCACAATCCCTCGATGGAAGGAGTCAGGCCTTCTGCGGATTGGGCCGATCTGAAGGAGACCTTCAGCCGGCACCGCTTCTACATCCACACGGCGGATCCGCAGTTTGAGGACGGGTACAACATGGCGACACTCGAAGCCATGGCGGCGGGTTTGCCGGTTCTAGGGAATAGACATCCCACTTCGCCGATCGAGCACGGCGTGAGCGGTTTCGTGTCGAACGACCCGACCGAGCTGCGTGGATTTGCGGAGCGACTGCTGGCCGACCGCGAACTCGCGCAAGCTATGGGACAGGCTGCCCGGGAAACTATTCGGAAGAGGTTCTCCATCGAGCGCTTTGCCAGGAATTTCGGCAGGTCCATCGAGTTGGCACGCCAGGATTGGCAGGCGAGCATGCCGCACGAGGAACCCATTCTTGCCTGATGACGACCCGGGCCGGTGGATTCCGCTTAGCTAGACCGCATTCCTACTTCAGAAAACTAAGCAGGGTCGGAAGGCTGAGGGTTTGTGCCGTGGCGCTCAAAGTGGCCTGTTCCGCCGTTTGGTCTTGCGATTCGTCGGCGATGACCTTCGTTAGATCAGCCCCGACGAGATTGTTCTGCTGTGTACTGAAATTGACCTGCTCTTGGTTGAGGAAGTTCTGCGTGTTCTGAATCTGATTGAGGGCGTTTCCATAAAAGACCCGCTGGGTTCCAATCTGCGAGAAGGCCTGCTGGACTGCGGTCGTAGCGGTATCGATTCCCGTGCCTGAGTTGAGTGCGTTCACCAGATTGTTCAGCGCCTGAAAAACGCTGCCGCCGGCATTCATGAAGACCTGGTCACCGGAGACGTTGGTCTGCATGGATTCGCCCTGAGCGATCTGAACGGTGGTGGTGTTGGTGTTGCCGTTGTACTGAACACCGGAAGGTGCCGAAGAATTCTGCGCGAACGGTTGTGTGGTTACGTTTGTGCCGGCGAAAATGTAAGTGCCTTCGTAGGACGCGTTGGCGAGGCTGAGGATCTGCTGCTGAATTCCCTGCACCTGTTGCGCGATGATTTGGCGGTTGGCCGCTGATTCGGTTCCATTCGCGCCTTCCGTACCGAGCGAGATTGCCGTGGTCAGCAACTGGACGACGTTGCTCAGCGTCGAATCGGCGGTCTGCAGTTTTCCTTGCAGGTCGTTCAGATTCGTCAGGAATTGATCGTTCTGGGACGAAAGGGCCTGATTATTCACAAAAGCCGTGGCCGCGGCGGGATTGTCTGAAAGATTGTTTACACTGCGACCGGTCGACATCTGCTCGATCGCCGTTTGCATGTTCTGCTGCGCTGTTTCGATCGAGTCGATCAGGCCAGAGACGACATTTGGATCAACGCGCATCTAGAAACCTCAGTGAGTTGAACTGACCATGTTGATAACCGTTGATGTCAGCCCGCTGATGATGGAAGCGACTTGGGCTGCGGCCTGATACGCCTGCTGATATTGCACGAGGTTTGCGGATTCCTCGTTGATGGAGACCCCCGAGATGCTGCCGATCTGATTCTGTAGCTGTTGAATGGTGGCCTGCGTCCCTTGTTCCTCCGACTGAGCCGAAGAGATGGTGCTGCCTACTTGGAAGATAAGATTTGAGTAGGCTGCCATCGGTGTCTGGCCATTGACGATCCCCTGATTCTGCAGCGCGATCATGGCGTTAATGTTTGCGTTATCGCCGACACTTCCGTCCAGACTCCCCGCGATCTGGGCCGGATCCGTAATGGCAACCGCCATGGTGGCGGCCGCGCCCACGCCTCCGGCCGGCGGAGCCACAAAGAAGTTTCCGCCTGGATTGCCGTTCAGGTCGGTCCCTGATTGGTTCACGGAGTTGAAAGAGCTTTCGATGTTCGACGCTAACGAGTCGAGACTCGAAAGGATCGACGGAATCGTAGAATCGCGGGCCTGAAGCTGGCCGCCCAGTGCGCCGCCGTTAATCGTAGCGGTGATGTCGGTGCCAAGGGAAAAGACGTGTTGGAATCCCGTGGTGGGATCGCCTTGCGTGGTCAACTGAAAGCTCTTGTTGCCGACCACGAGAGCTGCACCGCTGCTCGTCGTCAGGGTTAGGTTGCCGTTGCCGGCGTCGATCTCAGAAACGTCGATCAGTCCCGACAACTGGTTGACTAGCTGATCTCTTTGATCGACCAAAGAGCCCGGATTCTCGCCGGTTGTTTGTGCGGCGCTGATTTCTCCATTGAATTGAGCGATCTGAGAGGTAAGCGAATTGATCTGATTCACCGATTGCGTGACGGATGCGTTGAGGCTCTGCTGTTGCGAGCTCAGGTTGGCTGAGATGTTGTTGAAATTCTGCGCCATATTTTGGGCAGCCGTCAGAACCGCCTGGCGATCGTTCGTATCGGTCGGATTGGCCGAGAGTTGCTGCAGGCTGTTGAAGAATGCGGTGATCGAACTCTGGAGGCCCGTTCCGCCCGTTTCATTGAACAGCGTCTGCACTTGCTGCATCGATGTCAGATACGAGTCGAACTTGCTCTGCTGTTGGGTTTCCTGGTCCAGACGCATTTGCAGGACGCTATTGCGCTGGCTGGTGATCTGCCCGATTTCGACTCCGGTCCCGTAAAGCTGCCCGCCATATTCGACCGGTGGCGCCTCTACAAAGCTTACAGTCTGTCGGGAATAACCGGGTGTATTCGCGTTCGCGATGTTATTGCTGGTTGTGTCGAGTGCGGCTTGGTCTGCAAGCATCGCTTGAACCGCGATATTGAGGCTTGAACTGAGTGTTCCCATCGGTCAGGCCCTTTCCCCGTAGCTTGCGGGCGTGCTCTGCTGGGCCGGCGCGGTATAGATCGGCGCATGTGAATCGAAGAGATTCAGCAACACTTGAACGGTCCGCTTCGATCGGCGAAGCATGGCCTGATGCGCATCGTTCAGGCGCTTGAGCTCGGCCTGCGCTTCTGCCACGCGTCCGAGCGTGAGCCGGATCTGCTCGTCGCGGTTTTGGCTGCTGTCATGCGATCCTGGCCAAGAGATGGCGTCAGGGCAGGGGCGCAAGTTCGCCCGCTCCGCGCAGCCGAGCTGGATGCGCGTGATCTCCGCGTCGAGGGTGCGTATCTGCGTGCAAAACTGCTCTTGTTCCTGAATTCCCCGCTCAATTGCGGTTAAGTCTAGCGCGATGAAATCACTGCGCGAAGCCGCCAGCGTCTTCGTCAGTGAACGAAGCAGCTCGAGCCTTTGCTCCAGGAGATTCAGATAGCGTGCACTGTCTGATTTCACGATCTACGCCAATTCGTCCAATTGATGGATCTCTTCCGTCTCGGACTCGACGACCGGGATGTCCGGAGCAGGCTCTGGGCTGGCTTTCGGCTTCCCGGGCGTCTTCCTGCCAGGATTCTCCTGGCCACGCTCAGGCGCGTCTCCGAGAGGTACGATCCGCGATGGCGTGATGTCTCCCACAGTGCCTCATCAATCAGGGGCCCTTAGCCTCGCTTGCTGCCCCTGACTTCGGAGATCATCGCATTCGCGATCTGCTCGTTCGACGGCTTGTACGTGCCCTGCTGAATCTGCTGGCGAAGTGCCGCAACTCGCTCGCTCCGGACGTCGGGAGTCTGATCCAGCTGATCCTTCAGGTGCTGGACTTGGCCGAGCGTGCCGGACAGTCGAAACGTGTCTTGGGAATCGGCTGTGGAGCTGTCCGGGGTGCTGTCAGTTGGGGCAGACTGTTGCGTGCCACGAGTGTTCGTCTGCTGAACGTTGTCGTTCTGGGCGTTGTTTAGAAACTGATTCGGGTCGATTCTCATTACGGCTCCTCGTGGTAGCTCCTATCCTGCCCCCTTATGGATGGATGGGCTACCTCTTGCCTGAATCATCGGCCGAAACGTTCAAAACTTTAGTGGAATCAG
>Ga0187771_10003599_pt1 | contig 10840 bp, 11 predicted proteins | sample 0116_SJ02_MP15_1_FD_133139 | JGI IMG/M metagenome (GOLD analysis project Ga0187771, IMG submission 133139) | Tropical peat soil microbial communities from peatlands in Department of Meta, Colombia - 0116_SJ02_MP15_10_MG | ecosystem: Environmental > Terrestrial > Soil > Wetlands > Peat | place... | reverse complement strand
CCTGCCCCTCAAAGTGAGGACCCAGGAGGTCTCCGAGGATGGCAAGGTTACCTACCGGGAGTTTACCTTTGAAGTTGATGAAGGGATCCGGGCGGATACCACGATGGAAGCGCTGAGCAAGCTTCGGCCGGCCTTTTCCACGACGGGATCCGTGACCCCGGGCAATTCATCCCCCTTGAACGACGGAGCTTCCGCAGTGGTGATCATGTCCAAGGAAAAGGCCAAGTCTTTAGGGCTTGCGCCTATGGCCACCTTCCGCTCCTTTGCGGTCGCCGGTGTCCCTCCGGAGCTCATGGGGATCGGGCCGGTTGAGGCCATCCCCAAAGCCCTCAAATTTGCGGGAGTGACCGTGGACCAGATCGATCTCTTTGAACTGAACGAGGCCTTCGCCTCCCAGGCCCTGTATTGCTGCCGGACTTTGGGCCTGGACATGGACAAGGTCAATGTCAACGGAGGGGCGATCGCCCTGGGGCATGCCCTGGGGAACAGCGGAGGGCGCCTGACCACTACGCTGATGCATGAGATGAAGCGGCGCAACGCGCGCTATGGAGTGGTCTCTATGTGCATCGGCTTCGGGATGGGTGCAGCCGCAGTCTTTGAACGAGAGCCAAATTACTGATTCATCCTTTCTGACTTTCCATCTTCCCCCTCTGCGGGCGAGGGCAAAGGTGGAGGGGAGAATCCAAAATTTGCAGGGGCGCTCCGATGGGCGCCCCAAACAAATTCACCCCAACAAATACTCCTTGACCCGCAAACCACTAAGCGAATATTATTCTCTCCTCTTCCCTCGTTCCTCAAAAGTAGTAGGTGTTCCCCTCACGAGATTAGGTTGGGCGCTCAGGCCGCATATCCATGTTGAATTCCGAAGAAGATAGCAAGAACAACGCTTCGGAAGTCGCTCCCACGCAAGAGCGTCGGGTTGAAGACCATTTGACAGGAACCAAGAAAACAATCAATAATCGTTATGATTTCGGGTATCTCTTTGACGCTACGGATGGCAACCCTGATATTTAGCTGGATGGGGTAGCCAGCCATGCATCGATGCCGAAACAGGCCCAAGTGTTCTGCCCGAGCTTCTTCGGATTGGGCGGCAAAAAGCGATAGGGATTTTGTCTCCGCAGGGGTTCCCTTAGAGGAGAAGGTTTAAAGAGATGACCGACCAAAGAGAATCGCCACGCATCATCCCGCCCCACGGCGGCTACCGTCAGTTGCAATCTTATCAGATGGCGGAGATTGTTTTTGACGCCACAACGATATTTTGCTAGCGGTTTATCGATCGCCGGACGCGCACGCATGACCAGATGGTACAGGCAGCTCGCAGCGGCAAGCAAAACATTGCCGAGGGCAGCATGGCCTCGGGTACCTCCAAAAAATCGGAACTCAAACTCATTGGCGTTGCCCGAGCGAGCCTTGAGGAATTGCTGCTCGACTTTGAGGATTATCTTCGTCAGCAAAGCTGGCCCCTTTGGGGAAAGGACCACCCGAAAGCACGGGAAGTTCGGGCGAAATGCTATGCAAAGAATAGGTCGTTGGATACATATAGGACATATTTTGAAAGCCATGCGGAAGTGGCTGCCAACAGCATGATCTGCATGATCCACCAGACAAATTACCTGCTAGACCAGCAACTACGGGCTCTGGAGAGGGAGTTCTTGAAAGAGGGTGGTTTCACGGAGAAGCTTTATCGAGCAAGAATCCAGATGCGCGACGGGCGAAAAAAGGCCTGACCTACGCCGAAGACAATCCAGAAGTAACGTTCGCTGAAGACTTGCCTGATGCGAATCCTGGGGAAGCCCGGAACTAACATCTCCATCCCCTTTTCGTTACCGCAATGGTGAGTCGTCCCTCGCGGGACCGTGGATTGAACCTGGAATCATCGGACGGGGGCACCGCGCCCCTTTAGGGTTGGGATGCTCAGACCAGAAGCTTGATTTCCCTTTCCTCGTATTCCATCTTGGTCCCGAGGGAGGAGGAGCAGCGGGCGCAGAGGTATTCGTACTTATCTCCATCGGGCAGGATCAGGAGAAGGCGTTTGCGGACGGGGACGGCCTTGCGGCAGCGGGGGCAGAAGAGCTCGCTGGCCTCAAACTGGTCGTAGGCAGACTTGGGCTGAGGGGGGGAATTTGGACGTCGCGGATATGAAGTTTTCTTCTGAATCACTTGGCCCCGATGATGTCGGCGTCCAGGTCCATGTAATAAGCCTGGGGGTACGTGCCCATCTCCGGCTTAATGACCTGCACCGGCGAGGTGGAAATCAACCGGGTAATCTCGCCGTTGGGATCGTTGAGGTCGCCAAACTTCATCGCCTCAGTCGGGCAGGCCTCTACACAGGCTGGAAGAAGACCCTGATCCAGGCGCCGCTGGCAGAAATCGCACTTTTCCACGATGTTATACCGGGGGCTCACGAAACGCACGTTATAAGGACAGGCCGCCATGCAATACCGGCATCCGATACACCGGTGGGGATTGATCATCACAATCCCATCCTCGGGGCGCTTATAGGTGGCCCTTACTGGGCAAACCGTGGTGCAGATCGGCCGTTCACAGTGGTTGCAAACCAGGGGAAGGAATGCCTTACGCACATAGGGGTAACGCCCTTTCTCAATCTGCTTCACCCATGTCCGGTAACACCCCAGGGGAACTTCAAATTCCGCCTTGCAGGCCAGGGAGCAGGTCTGACAGCCGATGCAGCGACGCAGGTCAATCAGTATAGCATACCGTTTTTTCCCCATAAGTTTCCCCTTTCGAAAGATTCATATCACGATTCATTCCAAATGACAACCCCCTTTTTAAGCTCTTTTTAAGCACAGTCAGCAGTGAGCAGTAAACAGAGGGTCCTTAATTGACCAGGCGTATTTCATGAAATCTCCCCTAGCCCCTCTTTTCCCAAGAGGAGAACTCCCTATCCCCGGGCCTCTCCCTTCCCAAGAGGGGAATTCCTCCCTTTGGTAGAGGGAGAGAAGGAGAGATCTAGTCTCTGGTGTCTTTGCAATTATGGACGAATCATTTGGAAAGGGAATATCCCGGGCACCTGGGTCATGGAGTATGAATCTCCGGGGGAATTCTATCGGCTCCCGGTTTATCCCCGGCTTCCCGCCTTTTCCCTTTTCTGGGCCTGCGCTTCCTTTTTCGCCGATAGAAGTGCTTTTCCTCGGAGGGCCAGGAAAGCTGAAATGGCTCCCTCCCCCGAACTTTGGCCCCCAACTCCATGAGGCGCAAGGCGGGTTGAAAAAAGGGCTTTCGCACCAGCCGGAAGGGAAGCTTTCCTCCCGGGAAAAAATCCTGAAAGATCCGCTGCGCGGCGAGGAACTGTGTCGCCCCTTCCCGGGTCTGGCGGGGAAAATGAAGGGGGCCCAACGTGTCTGTCACCCATTGCCGGATCTGCACCAGAAAATCAGCCTGTCCTTTGCGGCCGCTGGGGAAAGCCAAAGGGGGGCAAAAATATTCAAGGAGAGGCAGGAGGAAGAGGGCCAGGTAAAATTCATCGGGAACGGGGTCTTCGGAAAGGTGGAGGTTGTCGAGCGCGGCAGCAAAGAGCAGAAAATCTTCTCTTTCCCTTTCTCCTTTCAAGGGGCCGAGGAAGGGAGGAAAGAGAGCAAAAAGCATTCCCGTTTCGATCATGCGCTTCATCGATTCCCTGGTCGAGCCTTCCCGGAGTTCCCGAAGGAATTCATCTCCGACTCGAGCGGGGGAACAGAGCCGGATTTTCTCCACATGGGAGAGCAGAGACCGATAGGTGTTTTCTTCGATGGTGAAGCCGGTGCGAGCGGCGTGGCGGATGACCCGGATCATCCGTACCGGATCGTGAACAAATTTTTCATCCGGATCTCCAATGCAGCGGATCACCCCGCGCTGGAGGTCTTCCAGCCCTCCTACATAGTCCACGAGGGAGAAATCGGCAATGTTGTAAAAAATTCCGTTGATGGTGATGTCCCGGCGGAAGGCATCCTCGGCTGGCGTGCCGAAGGTATTATCCGACTGGGGGTGAGTCTCCTGGCTGGAAGAGTCAAATTCTGATTGCCGGCGGAAAGTGGAGACTTCGATGTATTTGCCGCCAGGGAAATACACATGGGCCAAACGGAACCGATGGCCGATCAAGCGGGAGTTACGGAACAAATCCCGGATCTGTCGAGGATGGGCATCGGTGGCCGCGTCAAAATCTTTGGGAGTTTTCCCCAGGAGGAGATCCCGAACGCACCCTCCCACCAAATAGGCTATAAAACCATGGTGGTGAAGCCGGTAAAGAATCCTGAGAGCATCCGGGTCGATGCTTTTTCGGGAAATGGGGTGCTCTTTCCGGGAAAGGATACGGGGGGAGGCGGTTTCAGGCATAGGGTTGATGGATAATTCGGTAAAGCATACAGATTCTTACGATTACTCCTCCCATTCATCTTCTAACGAATCGGCGGGGTTTTGTCAAGGAAACATTCGCATGGCGGGGGGGCAGATTGCCGGACCAAAAAACAATTCTAAATTGACATGTCAATCTGCTATATTGGTAAAAGCCATGAAGTGCATTCTTCTTTTTGCCTTGACTTTCTTCTTTTCCTTCGGCTGTGCGGCGGAGAGGCCCGGATTGATCCTCCAGTCGTATCCTTTCAACCCTGCAGGCAAGGCCATCCTCGTCCAGCGTTTTGATTTTTCCCCGCAGATTGCGACCAACGTAAACCAGGAGGCGGTGCGAAATTTCGGAGAAGCGATTGCCCTGGATATCCAGCGGTATCTGCGAACGGCAGGCTTCCGGCATCCCCTGGTGATCGACCCGGGGGAACTGGCCAGGGGAGATGTCCTGATCCGGGGAACCATTAGCCGGGTTGACGGGGGGAACGCCCAGCAGAGAAAATTGGGCGAAACTTTTGGCTTTGGGGCGACAGAGGTCACGGTTACGGGAGAAGTCATTGACCTGCCCGCCTCCAGGTCGGTCCTGGCCTTTTCTTTCACCAAACAGTCTCCATATACCTGGTTAGAAAACGAGGCGGCTGTCCGGGAGAATCTGCGGCAGATTGCCCAAGAAGTCGCGACAGCCCTGACCCATATGCAAAAATAAACCGCCTGCTGAAAGAAACCTTTATGGGTTCTTACTTTCCTTCCATTCCTTTAATCACCCCCATGGAAATCGTAGAGTGGGCGAAACTCCCGCCGGCCCTCAGCGCGGCAGCCACAAAAATGGCTTCGGCGATCTCCTGATCGGTGGCCCCTTCCTTTTTCGCCGCTTTGACATGCCCCTCGATACAGTAGGGGCACTGGGTCGTATGGGCCACGGCGAGGGCGATAAGTTCCTTTATCTTCCTGGGTAGGGCGCTTTTCTTTTCGAAGATCTCGTTGTTGAAGTTGATGAAGGCCTGGAACATGTCTTTCTGGGCCTCCTGAAGGTCCTTGTAGTGCTTGCGGGCATCGAGAGCATAAAAATACTCATTCATGGGGTTGTCCTTTCCTCCTTTTTAGATTTTTCATGGGCCTTTTCGAGCCGGGTAAAACCAGAGGCTCCATAGCCCAAATGTATCCTGTCCCTATCCCGGCCGATGCTGCCGGCGCGAACCGTCCCGGCCTCCAGGCCCCGACAAAAGTGCTGGAGAAGATCCCCGCGAGGGGAGGGGTATTCGGACTCCGAACGCAAAACTCCTACCCTTCCCCGGCAGACTGAGCAAAAGAGGCCAGCGTTACCCGACCGCCGAGATGCTGCTTCAAATCCGAAGGACGGAGCACTGCCTGACAGCCCCATTGACCGGCACTGATGGAAATCTCAGGCATGGTCTGAATGGATTGTTCCATCATTACCGGAAGAGGACGATGGGTCCCCAGGGGGCTGACGCCGCCGATGAAATAGCCGGTTATTTTGGGAACGTCTTCCCGTTGGGCCATGTCGACGGACTTTTCATTTAACACTTTGGCCAGCGCCTTGAGGTTGACTTGGGAGTCTCCCGGGCAGAGGGCCAGGTAATACTTTCTTGAAGCCCCTTGCACCAGAAGGGTCTTGACCACCTGAGCCAAGGGAAAACCAGTCTCCCGGGAGACTTCCTCAGCAGACTTCTCCCGGGCTTCGAAGGTCAATACCCGGTAAGGGACATTGTTCTCGGCCAGTTCTTTTAGGGCCCGGGTGAACGGTTCGTTTTTTGATTTTTCCTGTTTCCGCATGTCGCCGGATCGAATGTGGATTCGCCTCCTTATTTTTCCCAATCCCCAATGTAACTTTTTTTCTTCCTCCGATTCAAGCTGAATTCTTCGCCCCAGCCCAGGAAAGAAAAAACGAAAGCCCCGCGTCATACCGGCAAAGCTCCCCGGGAAGAGCAATTCATAAATTGTCCCGATGTCGGGCCGGCGTACCTGACCCGGGTCCATCAAGCGCGCCGGAATGGATCCCCGAAACCCAGCAGATTGGATTCCTCCACGCCCTTGCTTTGCACCAGGACCTTGAAAAGAGTGCCCATTCCCCCCGGAATCACAAAATTCCTCATGGCGAGCTTATTCTTCCAGAAAGCAGGGCCGGAAGACCTATCGGAGGTTTTCTCGAGGCTTTCCAGCTCCTGAAGCAAACCCAGAGAAACCAAAAATTTATACTGCTCCGTGTAACCCACTTTTTTCAGGCCCAGGGCTTCTCCTTTCTTGATCAGCGCGGTGAAATTCACATGGGCCGTAATATCCTGGAGTCCAATCCGCCGGTAAGGTTCAGAAGAAGTGGTGTGCCGAAAATAACAGAGTAAAGTCCCATCCCTGCGTTCAGGATGATAAAGCTCAGAAGCTTCGTACCCGTAATCGATCGTCAAAACAAATCCCCGTCGAAGAGCCCGGTTTACCCCTTCCATCCATTCAAGGGCTTTTAAATTCACCTCCGCCCGCTGCCCTTCTTCCGGCATGGATCCGTAAAGACGTAAATACTCTTCGATGAGCGGGGTAGAGAGAGGACCGGGAACCTCCTGCAGAGCGCCCTCCCGAAAGGTGACGTAAATCTCCCACAGGCGTCCTTCCCTCCCCTGAACGAGGTGCACGGGGAAAGCATCGATGAGTTCGTTAGAGAGGAGACATCCGGTAAAAGGCCTGATCCCATCCAGAAGAGCATCCGGGAGGACCCATTCCACTTTCCCTTCGGCCTCAAAGGAGGAGAGAAGGAGCTTCTGCCTGTCTTGTAGACCCGGGCTGATTTCCCCTATCACGTAGATGAGATTCTGGTAGAAATCCGGCCACTGCCTCCGGCAATCCAGCAGGATGTCAGCGCAAAGCAGCCCTTTCCCCGCCCCCATTTCCGCGATGATGAAGGGAGAAGGGTGGTCGAGAATTTCCCACATTTGATGAAGCTGACGGGTTAGGAGAGCCCCGAAGATAGGGTGGATATGAGGGCTCGTATAATAATCCCCGCGGGGCCCGATCTTTTCCCGGAGAGACTGATAGTATCCTTCGCGGGGATGATAGAGGGCGATGTCCATGAATTCGGCGAACGGAATTCGGCCCCGGGGACGGATACGACCCAGGATAATTTTTGCTAATTCCGTATTTTCCGGTTCTTCCATGTGTGCTATTATACCGCAGTTTTGAGGCTCAAGAGTTTCAACTGTTGAACTTGACCTAAGCGTTGCCTAAAATTTTCCAAAGGCAGGATAATTCAGAAGCCGGGGGCAGAAGCTAGAGGGAAGAAATTATTGTTTCTTCTGAATTCTGTCTCCTGAAATTTTTTGTTGGGAGGTTCGATGAGAAGAAAAGAATTTGAGATGAAAGAGCGAGAACGAATCAACGAAGTTTTGAAAACGGCAGAGATCGGATACCTAGCCTTCAACGGTCTCGACGGGTGGCCGAGGGTCACCCCTTTGAATTTTCTCTATGATGGACGGATCGTCTGGCACGGGGCCATAGCCGGAGAACGATTTGATTGTTTGAAACACGACGCCAGGGCAACTTTTTTGGCGATATCCGCCCATCTTTATCTCCCGTCTCACCTCCTCTCAGAAGAGAATGCCACCTCCGCCACCGCGGCCTTCAAGTCGGTAATGGTGCGGGGGCGGTGCAAGTCCATCGAAGATCCGGAAGAGAAGTGTTCTCTCCTCAACCGATTGATGGAGAAATACCAACCCGAAGGGAGGTTTAAAAAAATATCTCCCAAGGATCCCATGTACGAGAAGGTCCTGAGGGCCACCGGGGTTTATGCCTTGACCGTAGAGGAGGTTGCCGGCAAATTTAAATTGGCCCAGAACAAGTCTAAAGAAGACCGGCAGAAGATCGTCGCCAAACTGAAAGATAGGGCCACCCCGGTCGATTTGATTTTCGCCGAAGAGATCCGGAAAACTATCAAGTAAATTCCGACACTCCATTTTTCTCCAAACGTAGTTGAAAGGCCGGGGCACCCTCCGAGGAGGGAGGGATTTCGTCTTCGGAGGATCCTTGGCCCTTTTCCCCCAAACCAGAATTTCTCTCCATCTCCCTTGCGGAAACTCCGCTAGCCCTCCACTTGGGGGTCAAATCAGGAGCCCTCCAATACGGATATAGCGGATTTTGGAGAATTGAATCTTTTAGCTATTGAGGGTAAAATTAAAATATAATTCACTTCGGTCATGTATTTCCGGGCCCGGAAAAGGAGAGGTCTATGGCTTCAGAAGAAGAGAAGAAACCAGACGAAAGTGTGGCCGAGAAGTTAAGATCTCTATTCAATCCCCAAGACCTTCAGAAAAAAAAGAGTTCCCTTCCTCCCAAGGCGCATTTCAGTATTTGGTATTTCTTGATCGTCTTCTTGGTCATCACCCTTATCCAGACCTATTACCTGGCCCCCAATGTAGAGACCATTTCCTACAGCAAGTTTAAACAGTTGGTGGCCGACGGGCAGGTGAGCAACCTGGTCATCGGGCCGGAGAGAATAACCGGTAAACTCAAGGGGAAAGGGGAGAAGGGGGAACAGGAATTTACCACCAACCGGGTGGAAGACCCCGGCTTGGTCAAAGAGCTGGATGAGCACAAGGTGAATTATACCGGGCTTTATGAAAGTAAATTTCTGAGCAATATTCTTTCCTGGATCCTCCCCCTCGGCGTTTTTATTATAATCTGGCGGTTTGCGATGAAACGGATGGGGCCGGGATATGGGGTGATGTCTTTCAGTAAAAGCAAGGCCAAGCTTTTCGCGAAGAGCGAAAATAAGGTCACTTTTGTGGATGTGGCGGGAATTGATGAAGCGAAAGAAGAACTCCAGGAGGTGGTGGAGTTTCTGAGGAACCCGGGCAAATTCCAAAGGCTGGGAGGAAGGATTCCCAAAGGCGTTCTCCTGGTGGGGCCGCCGGGAACCGGGAAAACGCTTCTAGCCAGGGCTGTAGCTGGAGAGGCGAACGTACCCTTTTTCAGCATTAGCGGTTCAGAGTTCGTAGAGATGTTTGTAGGGGTGGGCGCAGCCCGGGTTCGCGACCTATTCTCCCAGGCTACCAGCCATGCCCCCTGCATTATTTTTATTGATGAGCTGGATGCGCTGGGCAAAGCTCGCGGGATTAATGTTATGGGGGGGCATGATGAACGGGAGCAGACCCTCAACCAGCTCCTTGTGGAGATGGATGGATTTGAATCCAATAAAGGGGTCATTATCATGGCCGCCACCAACCGCCCGGAGATCCTCGACCCAGCCCTGTTACGCCCGGGACGTTTCGACCGACAGGTCTTGGTGGATCGGCCGGATATCAATGGCCGCGAGGCTATTTTGAAGATTCATACCAAGAGTATTCTTCTGGGTCCGGACGTGGACCTCCGCAAGATCGCCGGTCGTACCCCAGGCTTTGTGGGGGCGGACTTGGCCAACCTGGCGAATGAGGCTGCCCTGCTGGCCGCCCGGAAAAATAAGGAAAGGGTAGAAGCCGTTGAATTCGATGAAGCTATCGACCGGGTCGTGGCCGGCCTAGAGAAGAAGGAAAGGGTCATGAGTCCGAAAGAGAAAGAGATCGTCGCTTATCATGAATCCGGGCATGCCATTGTCGCGGAATGCGTCGAAAATGCCGATCCGGTGCACAAAATTACAATCATTCCCCGGGGCATTGCAGCCCTGGGTTATACCCAACAGCAGCCCACCGAGGACCGATACCTGATGACCCGTTCGGAGCTGTTGGATCGAATGGCGGTCCTTTTGGGGGGAAGAGTGGCCGAGGAGCTGATCTTCGGAGAGATCTCGACGGGCGCGCAGAACGACTTACAGCGGGCCACCGATATGGCCCGGTCTATGGTCGCAGAATACGGGATGAGCGAGCGCCTGGGCCTGGTAACCTATGAGCACGAACGCCGCCCCATGTTCCTGCCGGAAAGCTTTTCTCCTACCAAGACCTACAGCGAGGAGAAAGCGGCGGAAATTGACGAGGAGATTGCCAAGGTCATCGAAGAGAGTCATCAGAGGGTGAAGAAAATCCTCGCCGAGAACCGGGAGGTTTTGGAGAAAATTGCCAAACTGCTTTTGGAAAAGGAGATCGTCCAGGGAGAGGAGCTGAGAGATATGTTGGGGAAACCTAAGAAGCTTCCCCCTCCTCCCGTGAAAGAGCTTAAGCCGCCGGCTTCAGTACCGGAAAATCCAGCGGTATAATCCCGCTGCCAGCCGGGCGCAGTTCTCCGGGCTTCCCATGAGGAGCCGTAGGTAGGAAAACGTAATCCCCGGGCGCATGTAGAATTGCCGGATGAACTGGCCATAGGCCCTCTCCAGGTTTTCGCAAGACAGAGCCGCGGGTTGGAGAAGGCAGTGCAGGGCGTTCATCCTTTTCCAGTCTTCCTCAAAGTCCGGTGATCCTCTTACTTGCCGGTAGAGTTCTGTTCCCGGGTACGGGGTGAGGAAGGATAAATTGATTTCGTCCAGGGGGCAGTGCCGGATAAAGGCGAGGGTCTTTTCCAGGGTCTT
>Ga0187771_10003598_pt1 | contig 10841 bp, 10 predicted proteins | sample 0116_SJ02_MP15_1_FD_133139 | JGI IMG/M metagenome (GOLD analysis project Ga0187771, IMG submission 133139) | Tropical peat soil microbial communities from peatlands in Department of Meta, Colombia - 0116_SJ02_MP15_10_MG | ecosystem: Environmental > Terrestrial > Soil > Wetlands > Peat | place... | reverse complement strand
GTGGCTAGGAGACGCACAACTCGCATGGCTTAGTCCCACCCCGATAGCAGTTGGGTCCGCCAGGATCAAGCGGAGTTAGCAAGCTAAACCGCGTAGCTAGGACGATTTTTCGGAAATCGACCGTTTAAGGAAATTGAACGGACTGGAATTTTGCAGAGTGACTTACTGTAAGCCTATCTTGGACCCAAATTTTCATGGGTGCCGTGAGGACGACCCCAAGTTTGTTTAGGCCTTCATCATTGTTCCCGCAATTGGAGGTCAACATGTCATTCAAGGGCGATAGCCCAAAGTCAGGTTGACGCCGCCGCCGGGTTAATCACGGGAAGCCAACGCGTCGAAGAGACGAGTTGACAAATTACTGTTACCGCTTCGGCGTTAATATAAGCATATCTACGTTAAAGAATTGAGAATATGTTCAAAACTATTCAACCAAAGCACACTATAGATGCAGACAGCGCATGAAGAACCCGATTCCCAGTTGTCGAAAAGAAACGTCGACCTCATCGTTCAACATGCCAAAGAACTTGTGACCGCAAAAGGACACACGCAGCAACCCGCAATGGGTGCGGAGATGGAAGATGTCGGCCTTCTTGAAGACGGTGCGGTCGCGATAGCCGAAGGGAAAATCATAGCGGTATCAAAATCAAATGAAATACTCAGCAAATATGCGGCACCTCAGATATTGGACGCGAGCGGAAAAATCGTAACTCCAGGCCTCATTGACGCCCACACACACTTTGTCTTCGCTGGATCCCGCGAATCAGAACTTGAATTGAAAATCAAAGGCGCAGGATACTTGGAGATTCTGCAGCGAGGAGGCGGAATTCTCAAAACGGTTCGCGACACTCGGGCCGCAACGAAAGACCAACTCCTGCGCATCTGCAGACAGAGAGCCACGAACTTGCTCGTGCACGGGACCACGACGATCGAAGCCAAGAGCGGCTACGGATTATCAAGGGCTGATGAGGTCAAATCACTGGAGGTCATAAATCAACTGAATGACGAAGGACCGCTAACCCTTCTGCCAACATTCCTCGGCGCACACGCAATACCGCCAGAATTCGAAGGAAAAGTACATGACTACGTTGATTTGCTCTGCGAAGATTGGCTCCCACAGATCCAACAGCGACATCTCGCATACTTCTGCGACGTTTTCTGTGAAAAAGGTGTCTTCGAGATCGAAGAGTCGCGGAAGATTCTCCTGACAGGCAAACGCTTCGGCCTGCTACCCAGAATTCATGCAGATGAACTCTATCCACTGGGGGGCGCTGAGCTAGCTGCCGAAGTGAAAGCAGTTTCTGCCGACCATCTCCTCTACGCTTCCAATTCGGGACTTGAGCAGATGAAACGTGCGGGAGTTATTGCAACCCTATTGCCTGCAGCCCCATTGACGCTAATGCTGGAGAAATACGCAGATGCGTGGCGTTTCATTTCCCAAAAGATCCCAGTCGCCCTTGGAAGCGACCTCAGCCCAAGTTGCTGGCTTGAGAATGAACAGCTAGTAATCGCACTCGCTTGCTACAAATTGAAGATGACGCCCGCGCAAGCTGTGATCGCTGCGACGATAAATGCAGCGCACTCGATCCGAAGAGCAAACGAGATTGGAAGCCTCGAGGTCGGTAAGAAAGCGGACATGGTGGTATTCGATGCCGAGGATTATCGCTTCCTCGGTTACCGGCTTGGAGTGAATATGGTTGACACGGTCGTGAAGAACGGTAGAGTTCTGGTAAGCGACGGACGCCTAACGTGAACTTTGTGACCAAACTTAAAATTCCCAAACCACCAAGGCTCTATGACTGGCTTTGTTGAAGTTCAAGCCATCCGCCGCGGCTGTTTCTGGGAAGAAGCTACATTGCAAGAATTGGCAGATCGAGGGACCGTACAGGATGATTCATCATGTCCTCGATCCTGAAGTCGCAAAAGATCCTGATAATCTAATCGTGTACGGAGGAACAGGCAAGGCAGCTCGCTCATGGGAGTGTTTCGAGAAGATCACTGAAACTCTGCTTGAGCTCGAGCCTAACGAGACGCTTCTGATTCAGAGCGGAAAGCCTGTCGCAGTTTTCGAAACTCATGAGTGGGCTCCGCGCGTTCTAATCTCAAATGCGATGTTGGTTCCTAAATGGGCAACCTGGGATTACTTCTACGAACTAGAACAGAAAGGCTTGATAATGTACGGGCAGATGACGGCGGGGTCGTGGGCATACATAGGAACGCAAGGTATTCTGCAGGGAACCTACGAGACGCTGGCCTCTGTCGCGAAGAAGCACTTCAACGGCTCGCTCAAGGGCAGATTTGTCCTGACTGCAGGATTAGGAGAGATGGGTGGAGCACAGCCACTCGCCGTAACCATGAATGACGGAGTGGCCTTAGTCGTTGAGATCAACAAGACCGCGATCGACCGTCGCCTTAAGCACGGCTTTCTCGAGAAATGGACTGACAACCTAGACGAAGCACTTCGGATCGTAAAGGAAGCGAAGAGTTCAGGGCAGAGCCTCAGCGTGGGATTGCTCGGCAACGCTAGCGAAGTTCATCCGAAGTTAGTTGAGCGAGGGGTTACAGCTGATATCGTTACAGACCAGACTTCAGCCCACGACCCGCTCCGCTACTACCCTGCTGGGTTAACCGTGGAGGAAGCCGACAAACTCCGAGAAACCGACCCGGATGAATACGTTCACAGAGCGAAACAAAGCATGGGCGTCCACGTCAAGTCTATGGCGAAGATGATGGAGCGGGGGGCCATCGTCTTTGAATATGGAAACAACATTCGGCAGCAGGCCCACGATTCGGGCCTGAAGGAAGCTTTCGCATTCCCAGGTTTTGTTCCTGAGTACATTAGACCCATGTTCTGTGAAGGACGCGGCCCATTCCGCTGGACATCACTCGTAGGTGAACCTGACGACATCTTCAAGATCGACGAGATGATCCTAAGGGAGTTCGGTTACAATAAAGAACTAGTCCGTTGGATCGAGAAGGCCCGCACCCAAGTGAAGTTCCAGGGGCTGCCTGCTAGAGTCTGCTGGTTAGGTTACGGAGAAAGAGCCAGGTTCGGCAAAGTTGTGAACGACATGGTGGCTTCGGGAAGACTCTCAGGCCCGATATGGGTCGGTAGAGACCATCTGGACACGGGAAGCGTTGCTTCCCCGAGAAGGGAGACTGAGGCGATGAAGGACGGTTCGGATGCGATTGCGGATTGGCCGATCCTCAACGCACTCTTGAATGCTGTTGCCGGCGCAACATGGGTGTCCGTGCACCATGGCGGAGGAGTAGGCATGGGCTACAGCATCCACGCTGGCATGTGCCTCGTCCTAGATGGAAGCAAGGAGATTGAGAGGCGAGCGGAACGTGTTCTGACCACAGACCCCGGCCTCGGAGTCGTCAGACACGCCGACGCGGGTTACGATGCAGCAGTGAGAGTCGCCCGGGAAAAAAGAATCAAAATGCCCATGCTAAGACAATAAGCGCGAGTCAACTAAAATAACTTGACACGTCTGAATATCCAGATCGGGTTCGCTTGGAGACAAAAACCATACCGAGCGCAAATCCTCCGATTAACCCGAACAAATGCGCGAAGATATTCACTCCTGGTAGGAAACTGCTTTCGGCGAATATGACCACGGCGTAAACTAAGGCGAAGCCCATTCGCTGCGCGCTCCGTTCAATCGCAACATACGAACCCACGAGGCCGAAGATTGCGCCCGACGCACCCCCCGAAAGCGTAGAGGGGGGTAGCAAGGCTAATGTCATAACGCTTCCGAGCAACCCGGACACGAAATATATTGTTAGGAATTTTGGTGTAGAGAAAATGTTTTCGTTAATCCGGCCGAAATAATACAACCCGACCATATTGAATAGTATGTGGGCTGGACCAAAGTGTACAAACATTGAGGTGAACAATTGCCAATAGGCCCCCGCCATTACCAGATCGTTCTCTTGCGCCAACAACTGACAGGTAAAGGAGTTACAATCTCCGAAGTCACCGCTAGCCAACATGACTGCGAAAACGATGACGTTGACGATAATCAGCCAAGTCGTCGGAGAAGAGAAAACGCTACGCTGTCCCGCGTAACGAATTGGCATGAAGCCCATAGCTAGAAGGGAAATGACGGTATTATTTAAGCGGGTTTTTCGAAAACTTGCGGTCACAGGGGTCTATTCTTTTTTCACCCTCTATGTTGGCCAAGCAAGGCACTATCTCGTTCTTGTGAAACGCCTAGGTTCTCTTCCAATTGTTTCGATCGATATTGAACTGCAAATTGCACGTTCATCAACAGACGTGCAGCTAACCCAAGAAATCTCGCAAGTAGCAGTGGCAACCGGTTTTTGACAGCTACGAGAAATTGGAAGAAGAAACCGTAGCAATCGTTAACTTGACATTACCAATTGCTGGCCGCGCGTCATCGCTTCCTGCTACTGTAACGATGCACATTTCTCTATATGGAAAATATAGAACGGGCTTAAATTCAATGCTTGGTATTTTCCCGCCGGTTGAATAAACATGGAACTAAAAGGAAAAACAAGTAAATTCGCAGGGCTCTTCCTCTACGCAGCAATAATTCAAGGTGCTATCGCAGTAGTCATAACTTTTCTCGGCGCTTTGGGCAATACTATAGGACTGCTACCAGTGGCCGTTGCACACATCATTGCCGGTGGTTCTGCGGGAACTTGGTTCGTCATGGGATACTTGACCTACCTCATTGTCGGAGTAGTAGCAATGGCCGTTACGTCACTGTTCTACTACTTCATTGAGTCGGTTCAAGCCAAGCCCTACAAGGGCGCCGCAAAGGGTCTAGCGTGGATACACCTCGCTTTCAGCAACATCGGAGTAGCAGGCGCAGCACTGTTAGCCATGTGGGGAGGCTACTGGGGAGGAGTCGCGATTACGCCAACAAGCGGGGGCGGCTTAGGTGGCACTGCCTACACCGCTCACGTAATGGCACTCGGGCCAGTCGAATATCCCATAGTTGGCTTCCTAATTCTCGCAATAATCGGCTTCTTTGCCGGAGGATTAGGGTACCTGATTGCCATGCGTTCCAGATCCTAGGCTGAAGCTCGAACCGCCGAGCTTCCCCCCATTTTCTCATCACTTTTCTTAGCCCCCGTTTTCCGTAAGACTTGTTTACCGCGCTCAGACCAATTCAAGGTGGGTCAGCGAGTTGGTGAGCGACTCCGGGCCCTATGGATGATGGGCTTGAGGAAACTCCACCCACGTGGCGGACGCGTGGCACCGCGAGGTGCCGGCCGAGAGGTCGGGTCAGGGCGCAGAAAGAAACCTCCGCTAGCTGTGGAAGATGATGCGCTTGCGTTGATGAGGTTGGCGGAAAGGGTGAAATGCCCGCCCACGCCGTGAAAGGGATAATAGGCGCCGGTGAGTTCCGCCGGAGGCGCGGGTATCCCGATTAGATGAATGTCGCCCAAAACAGAAGGTGGGTTACGGCCAACACGCATGACCCGGTACCCCCACAGTAATGGTGGGGTACCTGCATCTCACGAGTGAGGGGACGCGACGGAGTTTCCCAGCCTTAGCTCGAATCAGTTGAAGGGAGTTTTCATTCTATTGAGACAAGCAGGTTACTTCAAGGAAGCGAGGTTTCATTTCCTTCTGGTTCCTGCCAGGATCAACGTCAACCCTGCTAGAAGGACGAGAATCCACTCGATTATGTAAGCGCTGATGAATGAATAGTCAGACGCACCTCGAGCTAGCATTCCCTGCAGGTTTATTCCTGCACCATACACGATACCGGTCAGACCTGCAAGAGATAGGAAGATCCCAGCGAGGACCATTGCCTTGTCCATTGGGGCATCAACTATTCACGAAAACTGTGGGCTATTTACTTGTTACCTTCAAGTGTTCACGTCCTAACGAGGCCAAACCGCCCTAGCAATTCAAAAGAACTCAGACTCTGCTCTCATCAACTCATCCCCGTTGGTCGCGGAGGCGTACTCTTCAAGGGGTTGTGAGTTGAGTGTCAGGAAATTTGGACCCCATTTGAAGAGCGAAAGCAGCTGGCTGGCTCTTTCTCTGAAGCGCATTATGTAGAGGCCCGCGGCTATAGCTTCTAGCGAGGATAACTTGTTCGGCTTCGCATAGTTGACGGGGTTTGAGGCAAGCAGAGTCGGAAGCCTGACGTTTCTTCCTGGTAATTGGGCGGCGAAGGTTGCTTGCGCTCTCTCCCATGAACAGTCGATTGCGACTAGTCCGTAGTTTGACGCTTGAACTCTATCTTTGCTGAGTAAGGATTCTCGTGCGAAGGGATTTAACACTAGAGATTTTTTGGGGACCTGCTTGATTTTGTAAAGAGGTTTTGCCAGCCTGAACTTCACGAGTTTGGCTGCGGTGCACTTCTTGGGGTCGTCTTGGCGAAGCTGAAGAACATAAGCTTGGGGAGGTGGAAGAGCCTGATCCTCGGGCAAAGCCAACAGGGTTGGACCTCAATGTAAGCGCTTTAGGTGAATTTCCCTGTGGCACATTGGGTCGTCCATCACTTTGGGTATTTGTTCTAGGAGATCTGTTGGCATTAGATGATACCCCAACTTCTCACCTGCAAGGTCCCCCGAGGCCCCACTCACGAATGCCCCGGCAACGGCAGCTTTGAATGGGTCAACTCCCTGCGCCAGCAAACCCGCGACTATGCCCGCGAGCACATCCCCTGTGCCACCCACTGTCATTCCAGGGTTTCCAGTGCTATTCAGTTTCACGCGCTCACCGTCCGAAATCACATCCGTGTGTCCTTTCAGAAGAATCACAGCACCACTCTTCGCGGCCAAAGCTTTGACCTCGGCCATGCGGACCTTCAGATCCCTCGATGGACTCTTTCTGGAAATAGCTTGAAATTCTCCTGCGTGTGGTGTGAGCACGGTTGCGGGGTCGAACAGTTTCTTTCTGATAACGCCAACCGCCCTCAACGCGTCTGCATCCAACACAACTGGTTTCCCAAGTTGTCGAGTAAGAGCTAGCGTCCGGCGGATCGCGGAAGCAGTTCCACTTCCCAAGCCTAAACCGGGGCCTACAACAACTGCAGTCGCCATCTCGATTTGCTCCTTGAGTTTGCTGATGTGGGATGGAGACAAGTTTTGACCCGGGAGTTTGAGGGTGATCAGGTTGGGTGAGATCGCCGATATCATTTGCGCCGTCCTTTCGGGTGCAGCCACGAACACGAGATCGGTTCCAGTACGGTATGCTGCGAGGGCAACGAGGACCGGGGCGCCGCTGAACGTTTCACTTCCTCCAATGACCAATAAGCGACCAAACTGCCCTTTATGTGACTCAGGCAACCTCCGAACTCTTACCGCTTCCACATCTCCTGGCCCAACAAAGACTGAAGCTTCGGGTGGAATGCCAATATCTGCGACGTTGATCTCCCCGCAGAAGTCCCTCGCCTTCATCAGGCCTTTCTTCGCCGCGTGAAATGTTACGGTGAGGTTTGCTCGCACAGCCTCGCCTAGCACTTCGCCAGTGTCGGAATCTATTCCTGTTGGAACGTCTACGGCTAGCTTGAAACCTCCGCTTTCATTAATCACTTGCACAGCCTTCAGAGTTGGTTGACGAAGTTTCCCCTTCACACCCGTTCCCAGTACTGCGTCAACCACAACATCTGAATCTGATTCGGAAAGCGCGGTTGAGTCTCGGCATTCCTCCACTCTCACGGTTGACGACATCGATTTCAATGCAAGCCAGTTCTTGAGCACTATTGGGTCAGTGATGGTTCTGGAATCTCCTACCAGCCTCAACGTGAGGTCAAAGCCCCTTCCCGCAAGATGCCGAGCGACGACCATTCCGTCGCCTCCATTTCTACCAGTCCCACTGTAAACCATAACTGAACTTCCAGCCCCAAAACGCGCGCTAATCGCATCAGCAACCGACCGCCCTGCATTCTCCATCAACTGGAGAGTTGAAACTCCGAGGTATTCCGAATTACTATCCAGAATAGCGGTATCCTGCGAACTCAAAGGCGCGTCCGGAATCAATTCCTAACCCTGAATCCTCGCCCTAGGCGAGCTGGTAAATGTTGTGGGATGGCAAAAAGCAATGTAGCCTAATGCGGCAATTCGTTGCGGCGTTTTCGGGGTCTCCTTGAAGCGATTTTGGATAGCGGTCGGCAATAGTCGCAATCGGGGCTTAAGCAAACCCTTTTTAGCAGTACTTTGGACTACGGCTTCCGACGAGGGTTTGCGATGCCACTCGCGTTTGTTCTGATTAACGCGGAAATCGGTTCCGAAGACGAGGTGCTGGGCGAGTTACGAAAGATAGGTAACGTCAAGGAATCCTACGTCGTCTATGGCGTCTATGACATCGTGGCGAAAGTAGAATCTGATTCAATGGACAAATTGAAAGAGATTGTCACGTGGAAGATCCGCAGACTCGACAAGGTCCGCTCGACACTCACGATGATAGTCGTAGAAGGAACCTGACTCACTCTCACGCGAGCAATTTTCACGAGAGCTTCAGAGTTCACAGCATGCTAATCATTGCGTAACCTCGTAACCTCTATAATCGGGACACCCACAGTCGATCCAACCGCAACGCTCACCGGGGTCACTTAGTGAAACTGCATATAGGGATTGACGACACAGATTCGAGTAAGGGGGGCTGCACAACTTACATCGCTGCCCTATTAGTCGATAAACTCTCTCAAATGCGAATCGAGTTTACGGACTACCCGAACATAATCCGTCTAAATCCTAACATACCATACAAGACACGAGGAAACGCAGCTGTAGCCCTCCGAGTCCAGATTCCAAGTTCATCGTACGATAGGATACGGGAGACCGTGCTTACACTCGTGGAAGACAACAGCAGGTTGGGCGATGAAGGCACGGACCCAGCTGTGGTACTATTACCGGGTCAGCCGACAGCCAGCATTCAACGATTATCTCGAAAAGCACTAATCGACATCGTTCCCTTGCGCGAAGCCGTAAGAGCTCTCAGGGACTCAAATGCGTCTGCTGTTTGTTATGGTAGTGGAATTGGGTTGGTCGGTGCTTTGGCTGCTGTAGGCCAGATGCTACTAGGAGACCATACCTACGAGCTCATTGCCTACAGACGCCGAGGGAATTGTGGAAGGCCTAGACTTGTGGACGAGAATTCGGTCAAGAGAATGGATCAAGCGACATCGCCCGAGACGTTCAACAATTATGATTCCCACAACAAGCGGAGTCTCATTGCTCCACACGGACCCGACCCTGTGTTGGTAGGCGTACGCGGGGAAAACCCGGAAGCGGTGGTGAGGGCGTATCAGCTACTCACAATTACCGAACCCGTTGAGCGCTGGGTCATATTTCGAACAAACCATGGAACAAATGCTCATATGGAAAGCACAAAACTCAATGGCCCGGTTCGGTCGAATCGACCCGTCAGGCTAAAGGGGATTATACTCGATAGGCCGAAACGAATAGCGGGAGGTCATGTCTTCTTCACACTCGGATACCGCCATGGGTCGGTGCAATGCGCTGCTTTTGAACCGACAGGAAGATTTAGGGAGGTCGTGGCAAAATTAGCTCCAGGTGATGAGGTTACAGTTTTCGGAGGGGCGAAGGCACGCGAACCTAATCGTCCTCCTACAGTCAACTTAGAGAATTTGACCATCGAACATTTGAGCAGTGATATGGTAATCGAGAATCCATTGTGCCCACGTTGTGGGAAGCACATGAAATCTGCGGGTCATGGTCAAGGGTTTAGATGTGGTCGATGCGGAGTCTTCGCACCAAATGCTTTGAAACGCGTAGTTGCAAAGGCCCGACCTATTCGTCCTGGGTTATACTTACCCGACAAGAAGGCGCATAGGCACCTGACTAAGCCTCTATCTCGCTACGGGTTCGAAAAGAGAATGTGGAATGGGGACCCACTTTTGCAGATCTGGCACGGACCTTGATTGCGTGAGCGCCTGCGTAGCTAAACGGGGCTGCTATTGAACTCTGACGATCGGAGCTTGATAATAGTAGACTTGTGCGGGTGGCATGTAGCTGTAGGCGACTGGTGGAGGCTGATATAGGTAACTCTGTGGTGGGGGTTGGTATGCGATTGCTTGGGGCGGTGGCTGATAATAGACCTCTGGAGGCTGTGGAATCATACATTGTGTCGGGACGTAGCAAGTTGAGGCCAGTGGTGCCCTCGGTACATAGAGATATGACATCGGTTATCAAACGCAACGACGCCAAGGGTGTTCAATAAGGCTTCGCCACTTTGGGGGGGTCGTGTAACCAATTATGGCAATCCACACCAATCAGCCGCCTGAGGTTTGCAAGGGAGTGTAAAAAATCGTTCCAAGACGGGCACTGTCAAGTCTTCGGTTATTGTGAGGTTCAATCTTTAACTAGCTAGCAGTTTTGCCCGCGGGGACTACCGACAGCTTGACGGAAGCAGTTGGGATGTATCCCAAAAGCTCAAAGATGTCTCCCTCGAAGCTGTTGTCGTAGTCTTCTACGCAAACCGTGTTCAAGGTTTCCGAGAACATTGTTCAAGGTCACGACCTCTAGTTTCCCGTCTCTCCGCTTGATGATTTCCATGCACGGAGATTGTGCCTATTACAATGTTTTCTTCGGAAACTCGATTAGAGCACGAAACAATGTTACAGAACCAAGCGAGTGTGTGGGCTATCGTTATGCTGCATAAAGAAAACCAGGAAAGATGGTAAAGTTACCAGCACTTTTACTCTTTTACCAATAGTCCAATAGTTCAGCTCGTGCAATTCGCGTATCAGAAAGCCCTTCCTGCTTTCCTTCTTTTCAGAGAAATATACCGAAGGACTTACCACACCTGCCCAGCAATAAACACGGTTACAGCGCCAGCAACAGGTGGACCATGGAGCCTTATCGTGCAGGTTTTGTGGAATGACTATCCC
>Ga0187771_10003595_pt1 | contig 10845 bp, 7 predicted proteins | sample 0116_SJ02_MP15_1_FD_133139 | JGI IMG/M metagenome (GOLD analysis project Ga0187771, IMG submission 133139) | Tropical peat soil microbial communities from peatlands in Department of Meta, Colombia - 0116_SJ02_MP15_10_MG | ecosystem: Environmental > Terrestrial > Soil > Wetlands > Peat | place... | reverse complement strand
GGTCTCATGCTCGACATGTACCGGAGACCGGACAAGGTAATCAAGGCCTGTGAAAAGCTTCTTCCTATCATGTTCGAGACCGCCATCAATGCAACGAGAATGTCCGGTAACCCCCGCGTCTTCATTCCAATCCACAAGGGCCTCGACGGGGTCATGTCGAAAGACCAGTTCAAACGCTTTTTCTGGCCGAGCCTGCAGGAATTGATGCAGGGCCTGATAAAGGAAGGCTGTAATCCTTGTCCCCTTTGGGAGGGTGACTGCACCTCTAGACTCCCGATCATCAAGGACATCCCCGCGGGGAAGGCTTGCTATGCTTTTGAGGCAACGGACATGTTCAAGGCCAAGGAGGTCCTCGGGGAAACTGTCTGCATACGGGGAAATGTCCCCCTATCCCTTCTCATCGCAGGGACGCTTGAGGATGTCAGGGCATACTGCAAAAAACTGATTGATGTGTGTGGCAGAGGCGGAGGATTCATCATGGACTCGGCTACCGGCCTCGACGATGCGAAGCCCGAAAACGTGAAAGCAATGTTTGAATTTACCAGGGAATACGGCGTTTACTAATGTACACATTTCATTACGGCCCCTTGCTGTAACCTTTGTTATTCTGTAAGTAGTCCTTCCGAGAAGAACTGGAAACAAGGCTGCGGAGTCCCGGCGGGAAAGAAATCACGGAGTGTTGATCCTGCCACCGGGAAGAATAAATGTCCAGTTTTGTCCAGAGAAATGTAGGAAATTTCAAACACTTTCAGCCTTCGCAAGTTTAAAAAACCTATCTAATTCGAGTATATCAAAACCAGAATCTTCTGGCATCCTTTTTGCTGAATCTATCAATGTGGTCTCTCTTTTGTGATTCCGGAGAAAATAAAAGAAGAACGTAAGGGAAGTCAGTGATTGATAAGATTAATCGATATTGAGTGGAGATTGGAATCTTTTCTGGGATAATTTGGAAAGGCTTCCCGTATCTTATTTCAAGATTCGCATCAAGCTTCGATCATGGAGCGAGAACACGCCACATGGCGAGGGCAGCCTGTGAAGTAAACGCCTGAAATGGAGGGGAACCATGAGGTACTTGATCATTGCAAGTTTGCTCTGTTTTGTTTTTGCACCTGTCTCTGCACAAGTAACAGAGGCACCCACGGGCTTTGATAACAAGAGCAACGGCATTGTGGATGACGCGACTCACCAAGCCGATCAAAAAGTATTCGAAGAGGTGGAAGGTGTGGCGGACGGGCTTGGCCCCCTTTACAACGCACAATCTTGCCGCGAGTGTCACCAGAATCCGACCTCAGGTGCAGCAAGCCAAATTACGGAATTGCGCGTCGGGCATCTCGGACCCGACGGCCGTTTCCAAAATCCCAACATCCCCATTGCTCACGGAACCCAGATCATCTCCGGTCGCTCACTAGTGAATGACCGCGCTATCTGTCCTAGCGGAGATTTCCCGGACACGGAAATTCAAGAGCGCGTGCCCCTCACGGAAACCATTCGGACAACCCGGATCTCCCTCAACCTTCTCGGTGATGGTTTCGTTGAAGCGGTGTCGGATCAGACTCTGATTGAATTAGCGCGTAAGCAATGCACGGTGAGCCAGGGCAGGATTTGCGGCCAGGTTCTCTACGTCCCTATCGTGGAAGCTCCAGGAGAAACGCGTGTAGGGCGGTTTGGCTGGAAGAATCAGCAAGCGAGTCTGCTTTCGTTTTCCGGTGATGCTTACTTGAATGAAATGGGAATCACGAACCGGCTGTTCCCGGACGAAGTAACCAACCTTTGCAACACGGTGCAGGAGCCAAACGACAAGCCGGGGCCGGACGGGCTTGCGGACATAGACCACTTCGCTCGCTTCCTACGGGCCACAAAGGCTCCCGCTCGCGACGCGGTGCTCGCGGAGACCCCGAAAGCCATTCGCGGCTCCAAAGTTTTTGACAAGATTGGCTGCTCGACCTGTCACGTCCGATCCTTGACCACAGCGCCAGCCGGCACAAAGATCAATGGTGGTACTTTTGCGATCCCGGATGCCCTTGGTGAGAAAACCTTTCATCCCTTCGGCGACTTCCTGTTGCACAACGTGGGAACCGGCGACGGCATCGTCATGGCCTGGGGAGAACACTATAGTCCGACAATGTACAAGTTCACCTGGAAGAATCTGTCGGAAGCCGAATTTCAGAAGACGCGGAACAAAGTCCGCACCGCGCCCTTGTGGGGTGTCCGGCTACGCCCCCGACTGCTGCACGACGCCGCTTCGGTGACGTTCCTTGATGCTATTTTGCGTCACCGCGGCGAGGCAAGCCAAGTCACACAGTCCTTTAGGAATCTCTCTCCCAAGGATAAAGAGGCCCTCTTTGAATTCTTGAGATCCTTGTAAAATCCGAAGAACCGTGGCTCACTGCCCGGGAAACCCCAACCCACTCGCCGCTAACCGTTCAGGAAAGATGGGCGACTCGTTCAGACTCTTGCTTTTTCTTCAGGCTTTGTGCAATGTTATTTCTTTAAAAGCGAGAATTGACAGACATTGTAAAAAGGTATAAATTTTTTTCTGAAATAAGGAAGAAAACACATTCCCCATGATTACCCTTACGATCACGGAAACGGATTATTTCTTACCGGAAGATGGCAAGGTGGCAGAGCAGAAGTTTCTCGAATTGCTCAAAAGCATCAGTGAGGTTTGGATTTGCGCCTTCGGCTTCACCCTTCAGCCGATGTTCGATGAACTGAAAAAAGCCGATGCTGCAGGGGCGAGGCTACACATCTTGCTTGATCACAGCCAGGCTATGGGAAAAGCTGAATTACCCAAACTAAAAGATCTGGTATTGAACCTCAAACACAGCGACGTGACCATCACGACGGCCGGAGTCAACAGCGATAAAAAGGATCAAATCTGGCATTGGAAGGGCATGGTGGTGAATCCTACTGATGGGAAAGAGTATCACTGCTGGGAGGGTAGTACCAACTTTTCTCAGAGTGCCTGGTTTCAAGGAAACTCAGCTCGGGTGTTTCGTTCGAACCTTTGGGCCCAGACCTTTATAAAGCAATTTGAGACTCATCGCGCGTGGGCTCTGGCCAACGAGCCCCAATATCAGATAACCAAGACAGGATCGTAGATTTATTCCGTGTGGACTATGCCCTGGGGTGGCTTCTTTCGTGGGGCAAGTAGGATACAAAGTCACCTGTTCAACCTTTAAAAAATAAAGGAGGAAAAGACTATGCCGTCGACCAAAAAAGGTGTGCCGGTTCAGGGTAGTGAGCGCGCTGCTCTTAAAGGTGCACGTAAGGTAGGTGCAGCTGATCCCAAGGAGCGTATCTTGGTAACCGTCGTGGTTCGACGCCGCCCATCCCTCAAAGGCCTCTCATCCGTGGTCGAGGAGATTAGTGCCCTACGGCCGCATGAGCGCAAGCATCTTACTCATGAAGAGTTTGCTGCTATTCATGGTGCCGACCCAGCTGAACTTGAAAAAGTAGAGGTCTTCGCCCATGAGCATGGCATCGATGTTGTGGAAGTCAGTCCCGGGCAGCGCCGCCTAGTATTATCGGGGACGGTGGCCGCCCTTAGCAAGGCTTTTGGAGTCTCTCTTGCGCGCTATAGGCATCCCAGAGGGACCTTCCGTGGCCGTACCGGGCCTGTGCGCGTGCCAAAAGATCTTGCTCCGATCATAGAGGGGGTCTTCGGTCTCGATAATCGGCCGCAGGCCAAGCCTCACATTCGCGTGTATGGTGGAAAGAAGGGAGCAGTGCGACCTCGTACGGTAGGGATCTCCTACACACCCCCTCAAATAGGGGAACTTTATGACTTTCCCCCGGGAATCAACGGGCAAGGTCAGTGTATTGCGATTATCGAGTTGGGCGGCGGTTACAGTAGCTCGGATCTCACGACCTACTTCCAAAATCTCGGACTCCCCATGCCGGTGGTCAAGGCTATGTCGGTAGATGGGGGACATAACCAGCCGACGGGAGACCCCAATGGTCCAGACGGTGAAGTGATGCTCGACATTGAGGTGGCGGGCGCTGTGGCCCCTGGGGCAAAGATTGTCGTCTACTTCGCCCCCAATACCGACGCCGGATTTCTGGATGCCGTTAACACGGCTATCCACGATACTTTAAATAAGCCATCCGCAGTCTCGATCAGCTGGGGCGCTGCGGAATCAGGCTGGACAAATCAAGCGATGCAGGCGATGGACCAAGCCTTCCAGGATGCTGCTGCCCTCGGCGTGACGATCTGCTGCGCCTCCGGGGACAATGGCTCAACCGATGGGGTGGACGATGGTCTTCTCCATGTTGACTTTCCGGCTTCGAGTCCATACGCTCTGGCATGCGGAGGGACGCGTCTGGAAGGATCAGGCAGTACGATTACGAATGAAACTGTTTGGAACGAAGGGGCTAGTGGCGGTGCGACCGGCGGGGGGATCAGTGATGTTTTTGATCTGCCGCAGTGGCAAGCTAATGCCAACATACCGGCATCGGCAAACCCTGGTGGGCGTATTGGGCGAGGGGTGCCCGACGTGGCTGGTGATGCCGACCCGGTCACTGGCTACCAGGTCTTAGTCGATGGGAAGCAGTTTACCATCGGTGGAACAAGCGCGGTGGCCCCTCTCTGGGCTGGCCTGCTCGCCCTCGTCAACCAGAAACTGGGACACTCCGTGGGCTATCTGAACCCTGGGATTTACGGTTTGCCTTCTTCTTCGGGTGTATTTCATGATATCATCACGGGTAATAATGATATCGCGGGTAATAACGGCCCCTATCCAGCCCGTTCAGGCTGGGATGCCTGCACCGGATGGGGAAGCCCTGACGGGGCAAAGCTTCTGAATGCACTGAGTGGACCGTAACAAATCTTTGGCATCGAACGCAGCGTCTTTTATTTCTTTCTCGGCTCTTTACATTGGTAATCATCAACTCCGATGAGCATGTTGGAGTGAGCACTTGCACAGGTGTCATTCACACCCCCATTTTCTGAGGACTCTTTCTGACATATTGATTTTCCATTTATATTCCACAATGCAACCTTTCAAATGCAAATCGATGACCTTTGCCTTTCCTCAACAACAACCTTACCTAGACCGCGACAAAAGATAATTTTCACAATTTCACTTTTGTATTGACAAAAAATATTTTTGAGGTATTGTGAACGCAACAATCCTAATGAACTTTCTCTTTCCAAAGGGGTGGTGGATGGAGAAAGACCTTTAAGGTATACCCTATCAAAATTTGAGTCCTCGTTGAAAATTTGGACCGGTATCTCTGTCTGACCCCTAAGGATATTTTAAAGGTGCTCCGGAAATACAAATTCCTTAAATTAATGTTGAGGTTGAGAGGTTTTTCGCCAAAAATCTCAGAAGGGAGGAGAGAAAATGGGAAAGAGAAATTTAGTTTTGATATGTTTATTAGCACTGGCGTCTTTTTTGATAATGACACCGGCCTCAGCCCAGAAGGTCCGTGGAGTAACGGACACCGAGATCCTCATAGGCCAGACCGGTCCGCAAACAGGACCGGCAGCGGCCTGGGGTGCGGTGGCGCGGGGGTCAGGCCTTTTCTTCAAGGGCCTCAACGATGAGGGGGGAATCTACGGCAGAAAGATCAAATATTTTTTGCGCGATGATTCCTACCAGCCAGCCAAAACCAAGGCCATCGGTATTGAATTAGTTGAACAGGTCGGTGTTTTCGGCATGGTTGGCTGTGTGGGGGTCGGGCCGGGCATGAGCGTCCGCGATTATTATACGGAAAATAAGGTATTGATGGTCAGCTTCGGATGTAGCGGGGTCACCAACTGGATTCAACCCTTCAACAGATACATCTTCCCCATCTACCCCCTTTACATCGACGAAGCCTACGCTCTGGCCCGATATTTTCATGAACAATTGAAAATCACTAAGGTGGCCGTATTTTACCAGAACGATGATTACGGAAAACAGGGCCTGGAGGGTGTGGAGCGGTACGAAAAAGAAAAAAATCTGAAGGTGGCGGCCTCGGTTTCTGCGGAGGTAACGGAGAGGGATCTGAGTTCTCATGCCTTAAAGTTGAAAGATTCAGGGGCTGAGGCCGTGATCATGTGGGCGATGCCCGCTCACGGAGCTTTGCTCCTGGCCGAATGCGCCAAGATCAGCTTCAAGCCTCAATGGGGGACCAGTAGCACTCTCTCCGATGGTGCCCTGATGCTTCAGATCACCAAAGGGCTCTGGGCTGGGATGATTCATTCCTTTTTCGGCGAGGTCCCGGACTCGAACCATCCTCTCATGGTGAAATATCGCGCCTGGCACAAAAAGTATGAACCGGACGAGCGCTGGGGAGTTTTCTATTGGGCAGGGATGGCGTTCGCCGAACCCCTCGCCGAAGGCCTGAAACGGGCGGGGAAAAAAGTAACGCCCGAGACTTTTATCAGGGCTATGGAAACCCTGAGGGAGTGGCGCGGAACAGGCTCGCCAATTACGTTTACGCCAACGGATCACCAGGGGGCGAAATACATTTACTTCGTTCAGGTCCAGCCGGACGGCACTTTCAACAAACTGACGGACTGGACCCGAATCACGAAGTAACTGGATACGCACACGTATCGAAATTCATAACATCGAGAAGGAAGACGACGGCTAACAACCGCGTAAACCAGACGTTCGACAAGCGACTAACTTTTCTTTGAGTCTAAGTCGGCTCACGCTGGTTCCCCTGAAGATAAGTAGGCATCATCCACAGCCACATTTTCTGAGGACTTCTTCCTCTTCTAAGGAAGTTGTGATTTTTAAGAATCCCTCTTCCATACAATCTTTCAAATGGTAATCAGTAATTCTTGTTGACGCTTACATTCATATTTGATATGAATCCATCGGGTAGCCCAGACTCCGGAGAAAAAGATAGACACTCTTTTAACGGGTGTAAAGTGAGAGAGGCTGAAGATAAACTGATTTTATCCCTCTGCAAAGAGAAGGACCTTGGGACAGTAGGGGCGTCAGACGAGGAATTGATACAGAAATTCAGAGAGCTCTATGAGGAGCACCTGGAGCTCTTAACCAAGGCCGTCCTGGGAGATGACAAGGCACTTAGGCATTTAAGGTGGGTTTTAGGGTTGAAGGTGGTAACCTAACCCGCCCATAGTGTAAACCGAGTAAACATAGAAAAAGAAGATAACTTCCTGAAACATTGATTGTTCATTTCTGTTCCACAATGCAACCTTTCGATTAGCACTCGCTAAAAGATAGTTTTCACAATTTCATTTTAACATTGGCAAAACGGTCACCTTTGGCATCTTTGATTCAACAATCCTAATAAAATCTCTCTTTCCAAAAGGGGGGGGAAGGAGGTAAATTATGAAAACAATCGTCGTATTGGCAATAAGCATTGTATTGGTGAGTGTCTTGTCTTGTCCTATAGTGATGACTGTCCCTTCTATGCCAGCTGACCTTCAAATGGTCCAACCAGACCCTTCGTTACCAAAAGAGCTATCAGCTTTTTGGGGTAAATGGAACTTGGCTTCTGGTATGTATAAGGAGTTTGTAATCGTAGAGAAAATCGACGAGGAAAAGGCAAGCCTTTATGTTTGGCGAGATGAGGTGTACTGGGTGGGCTGGAAAAGAGTAGAAGCTAAAGTAATCAAAAGACGTGGGAAATACAAACTTTGGTATCAAGCTCCTTTTGGTGAAGTTGTGAACACCTTAAAAGGAGAATACTTAGTTTCCTCCTCTCCTCAAGGGAGTTCAAAGTTTAGACGGGTCCCTTAGATTGGAAGAGCAAGCCACCGGGCAGGCATACAGAGACAGGGTCAAAAACTTTCCCTGCCTTTTTTGTTTGTTTCCTTTGATAATCATCAACTCCAAAGGAAACCTACTATTGCAGATTCGTAGGTGAAGCACGCAACATGCTTTCCGAGACTTTCTTCCTGAAGTCCTCAACACGAGAATCCATATTGGTGTACCAGCTTTCAAATGGTAATCCTCAAAAGATAATTTTCACAATTTCATTTTTTGCTTGACAAAAAATAATTCTTGTGGTTGCATTCGAATCAGAACATCGTGGAACTCGTCTCACGGGTGATGAGTTCCACAGTCCGGCGTCAAATCAAGTCCCTCAATCCTTCATAATTTAACAACACAACCTTAAACCTTTTGGAGTAAATGATGAGAGGAGGGTTCCAGAAGGTTCCAATGTCGCCTCTGCGAGAGGTTAATGCCTCCGTATAGCCTTTGTTAGTTTACTTCCCGATAAAGCCAAACCCTCCGTGAGAAGGGGGCGGAAAGCGGCGGGTCTTTTGACAAGATGGCCGAGCTTCCAAAGGTTGAATCTTCTGGTAGTTAGGCCTTTTGTTTGGAATTCAAGATGGCCTGTTCGGCGGAAAGGAGGTGAACTCATAAAAAGTTTCTGAAGAACAATAATCAGAGAGGAGAGGTGATCAACTTTCTAGATTAATTTGCTAACGGGGGTAGAAATCATAAAAAGGAGGAGGTGTTTTTATGAAGAACCAAAGAGGACTAATTCTTGTTGTTGCTTTTCTGTTCTTTTTGATTTTCAGTCCCACCATAGGATCGGCACACCCAACCTGCGCCGACCTCGCTGGGCTCCTACTGGCAGACCCGAAAATCCTATCGGCAACATCGGTCATCACCCCGGCCGCTGGCACTACTCCGGCCTATTGCCAGGTCAACCTGGAGCAGTACCACGCCATCAACATCCGGGTGGGATTGCCGCTTAGCACTGCCGATGGCGGAACGGGCGGCATCCAAGGGGCATGGAACGGCAAGGTTGAGAATCTGGGCGGCGGCGGCTTTGCCGGCAGCGTCGGCTCAGTAACGGGACCGGTTACAAGCGGGTATGTCGGTTCATCTACCGACACTGGCCACAGCACGGCCTGGTGCAACGCCATCAATCCCGAAACCGGCGAACCGAACAGTCTGCCAAATTGCGGGGCCGCCGGCGCAGGCTTCGTCCTCGATCCGAACGACGATCTGATCCACTACCAGGTTACCGATTTCATTACCCACAGTTTGCACGCGCAGGTGAGCTGGGCGCTCGAACTCGCCCACCTGTATTATGGCATGCGACCCATCCGCAACTACTGGAACGGCTGCTCAACCGGTGGGCGCCAGGGCTTCCAGATGGCGCAGAAATACGGCGAGCTGTTTGACGGTTTGCTCGTCGGCTCACCAGCGATGAACTGGAATCGTTTCCAAACGGGTGAGCTCTGGGCTCCGGTCGTCGTGAAAGACCTCGTCGGACCTGGCGGGGTTTCCCCAGCCAAGAGCAATGCCGCGAATGCTGCGGCGGTCGCGGCTTGCGACGCAAACGACGGGGTGGTGGACGGGATCATCAATGAGCCGAGGCGGTGTGCCTTCGACGCGCGCTCCCTGATCTGCACGGGTGCGCCGAGCGATCTTCCAACTTGCCTGACGCCGGCAGAAGCGGATGCTATAAACAAAATCTGGGATGGCCCGCGCAACCAGAGAGGAGATCGGATTTGGGGTGGCGTGACTTTCGGGACAAGCTTCGGGATCGTACTCCCGGGTGGGGTGAATGCCGGCGGCCTTATGTTGCCCTATGAGCAGCAGTGGGTGCACCAAAATCCGAGTTGGGACTGGCATCAGCTCACGCTCGACACTACATTTCCCCCATCCTCAAATAACTTCACTGCGGAATTCAAGCTCTCAGACCAGAAGTTCGAGGCGACCGCCTCGACCGACAACCCAGATCTGGACAAGGTCAGGATGCGTCATGGCAAAATCATCCACTATCACGGAATCGCCGATCCGCTGATCCTGCCATTCGGCTCCTACAACTATGTGAGCCGTGTCTTCGAGCGCTACGGCGTACAAGAAACCCAGGAGTTTATGCGCTCATTCTTCTACCCAGGGAATGGCCACTGCGGCGGTGGCAGTGCCCCCCTCATTAACTCCACGGACCTCTTCAACGCGCTGCTGAACTGGGTCGAGAACGGTGTGGCCCCGGACTACATCGTCGCCCGCCAGACGCTGAGTGGCGGCGCTATCCGCACTCGAAAGATCTGCAAGTATCCAGACGAAGCAGTGTACAATGGCTCAGGTAGCACCGATGACCAGAGCAACTTCAAGTGCGTCGTGCACGCGACCGAGCCCCCCGATCTCGAGGCCAGCAGCTTTCTCGGCCCCGATGTTCTGTGCAAAAACGTTACGGTATCGGCGTCACCTATTACATGCTCCGCATGGGCATCGGTGGACAACGGCTCGTCTGATCGCTACGGCGATCCTATCGAGCTCGTCCAGTGGCCCCCCGGGCCATACCGCATTGGTATCACGAAGGTCACGCTGACAGGTATCGACTCGAGAGATGCTTCGAGCTCATGCAAGGCCACGGTAACCGTGGTCGGCACCTGCGAGCATCACGAGCATCGGTGAGAGCCAAACGTCGATTATGGGGGCAAGGCAGCTACTGGTGTAGTAGAGCTAGTACCGTGGACGAATTTAACCAAGAAATATAATTCAACAATCGAGGCAGGGTCGGAAACGGCCCTGCTTTTTTGCTGCTTTCCACCCGTAATCGTCAACTCCCAGGTTATCTTCGCATTGAAGATTCGTAGGTGCAATGTTGAATGAGTAAGGGGGGGCCGATACTCACCTATCTGAAACCTCCTAATGAGGCTTCGCTTAGATTCTCCTTCTAAGGTGGGATCTTATGAGCAGAACCTCTAATTTTTCCTTTCGCCATTCCATTACCGCAATAGGCTTGCCCCTCAAAAGGAGGATTCCTCGATTTTCCGGGGAGCATCTGCTGATTATGGGGTGAAGTGTTCAGAGAGGATCTTCTGGGAAGAGTGTCTGTATAGGGAAGAAGACGATAGCCCTGATTCTTTCCAAAAGAAATCTTCACTCTTTGGAGTATCCCATGTGAATCCGT
>Ga0187771_10003594_pt1 | contig 10846 bp, 7 predicted proteins | sample 0116_SJ02_MP15_1_FD_133139 | JGI IMG/M metagenome (GOLD analysis project Ga0187771, IMG submission 133139) | Tropical peat soil microbial communities from peatlands in Department of Meta, Colombia - 0116_SJ02_MP15_10_MG | ecosystem: Environmental > Terrestrial > Soil > Wetlands > Peat | place... | reverse complement strand
GCTAGCCGACGTGATCGCACGCGACCCGTTCGGTGCCCTGGCCGACGACCCCAGGCGATATCAGGTCACGTTCCTCACGAGCGCGCCGCCGCCGGGGCTCGAGGCGACGCTCGCCGCGGCGGCGGTCGCTCCCGAGCGCGTCGTGCTCAGCGGCCGCGAGATCTACGCCTGGCACCCGAACGGGATCGCGCGCTCCGAGCTGGCGAAGCTGCTCGCTGACCGCCGCGCCGGCGTCGGCGGCACGGCGCGCAACTGGAACACGGTCACTGCCCTGCTGACGCTCACGACGGCGTAGCGGGCCCGGGCGGCACGGCCCGGGCCCGCCACGACGGACTATTCAGTGGCCGCCCTGGTCGCCGCCCTGGTCGCCGCCGCCCCAGCCACCGCCCTTGTCACCCCAGGACGGGGCGCCGAGATCGTCAACCGCGCTCGCCTGCACCGGCGACGCGAACCCAGTGCCGGTTGTGGTGACGTTGACTTCGTCTCCAACCTCGAGCTGCGCCAGCGATGTGACCGCTTGCCCGCTCGCGTCCGTGCCGGAGTAGGTGGTGCCCGTGCTCACGTCGATCGTGATCGCCGGACGATCGAACCAGTGACCGTGGCCGCGCCAGCCACCCGGGCCGCCCCAGCCGCCCGGGCCGCCCCAGCGGTCGGCGCCGGGCGCGAGCTGGAAGGAGCCGCTGCCGACGCTGGTCACTGTGCCTGCGAGCGTCGGCGATGCCCCGCCGCCGGCCGGGGGGCCGCTCACGTCGAGCAACGCGATCGCGACGATCGGGGTGGCGGTGATGTCGTCGGTGAACACGAGCAGGTGGTCGCCCGGGCTGATGTCGCCAAGCGTCGGCGGCGTGGTGCTCGTCGAGCCGAGGATCGCGATCACCGTGCTCGAGTTGACCGAGATCGTCACGTTGCTCATTCCGCTCGTGGAGCGCACGGCGAGCGTCAACGTGCCGGCGGTCGTGTCGACCGCGCTCACCTCGCCCGTGATCGCTGCGCCATGGCCACTCGTGCCGCCGTTCGGCTCGCTCAGGACGGTGATCGTCGTCGCGACGCCACCCGGGGTGATCGTCACGGTCACGTCGTCGCCGACCTGGATCGCGCCGTCCGGCGCGTGCACGGTTGCGTTCGCGAACGAGCACGTCATGTAGCCGCCCGTATCGGCTGCGTGCAGCCGCCCGTGGTGCAGCCCGCGGCGTAGCGTCAGCGTGTGCGTCGCCGCATCGATCCGCGTCACGACGCCGCTGACGCGCCGCGCGTGCGTGACGCGCGCCTGGGCTGATGCCACCAAGGCGAACGCCATCACCCCGCTCGCCACCGCGACGAGCGCGAGTAGACGTCTGGTTTTCATCTGGCCCTCCGTTGTTGGATGCCCCAATGCCTATTTAGTGCCCTCTCTTGCGTAAGAAAACACGTGGTGCGATCGCGCCGACAGGTAGCCGACCGCCGCGATCGCGAGCCCGAGCCCGCCAGCGACCCACCACGCGACGTGGCTCGCGTCAACAAACGCGCCGTCGAGCAGCGCGCGCGCTGCGTGACCGGCTTGCGCCTCGCGCACGAGCGCGCCGTGGCTTGCGGCAAGCGCGAGCTGATGGCGCGTCGCTGGCGTGAGCGAGCGCAGGCTCTCGAGCGTCGTGATCCGCGCCGCCAGCAGGCTCGTCAGGATCGAGCCGATGATCGCGACGCCCATCGCGTTGCCGAACTGGCGCGTGCTGCTCGTGATCGCCGAGGCGACGCCGGCTTGCGCCTGCGGCATCCCTGACACCGCGGCGTGCGTGACCGGCGGATTGACGAGAGCCATCCCGAGCCCGACGAGCGCAAAAGCGCCCGCAAGCAGCAGGTAGGGCGAGCCGGGCCGCTCGAACAGCGCGAGCACGATCGCACCGGCGCCCATCAGAAACCCGCTCGCGACGAGCAGGCTGCGGCTGCCGTGACGCGCGACCACGTGCCCCGCGACTGGCGCGAAGAGCGCGACCATCGCCATCGCGGGCAGCAGTTCGATGCCGGTGCGCAGCGCGCTCGCCCCACGCACCTCCTGCAGGTAGAGCGTGTTGAGCAAGAGGAAGCCGGAGAACACCGCGAACGCGAGCGTTGCGACCGCCGCCGCGCCGCTGAACGGCGGGCTGCGAAAGAAGCTCATGTCGATCAGCGGCTCGTGTACGCGCCGCTCGACCGTTACGAACGCTGCGAGCGCGGCGAGCGCGAGCGCGAAGGCGCCGAGGATCGGCGGCGAGCTCCAGCCGCGCGACGGCGCCTCGATGAACGCCGCGGTCGCCGAGGCGAGCGCCAGCGCGATCAAGAGCTGCCCGTAGGCGTCGATCCGCCGTGGGCGCGGCGCCCGCGTTTCCGGCGCATAGCGGCGCACGAGCCACAGCGTCAGCGCCACCACCGGCAGGTTGACCCAGAAGATCGAGCGCCAGCCCGGGCCGTCGACGAGCAGGCCGCCGCAGATCGGCCCCGCCGCCGCGGCGAGCCCGTAGACACCCGACCAGATTCCGACCGCCCGCGCGCGCTCGGCGCGGTCGGTGATCACGTTCGTCAGCGTCGACAGCGCGTTCGGCACGAGCGTCGCCGCGCCGACCCCCTGCACGATCCGGAACGCGATCAGGGCCCCGACGCTCGGCGCGAGCGAGCACGCGAGCGAGGCGAGCGCAAAAGTGACGAGCCCGCCCTGCAGCACCGTGCGTCTGCCCAAGCGGTCGCCGAGCGACCCGGCGACGATCAGCAGCGCGGCGAGCGCGAGCATGTAGCCGTCGATCACCCACTGCAGGCTCGCGAGGCCGGCGTGCAGGCTGCGCGCGAGCACCGGCAGCGCGACGTTGACGATCGTCAGGTCGATGCTCGTGATCGCGAGCGCGAGACAGCAGGCGAGCAGCAGCAGGCTGCGTCGCCGCGTGGACGCCTGAGCCCTTGGTGCTGTCGCCTGAGCGGTTGACATTGCCCCGGCCGGCGCATGCCTGTGCCCCGAACGGGGTACGCCGGCCCGTGCCCCGGACGGGGTACCGGCCGGGGGGCGCATGCCTGTGCCCCGACGGGGTGCGCCCCCCGGAACTACTTCATGGCCTCGAGGTCGTGCTGGTCCTCGCGTGCACTGAGCGAGAGCGGCTCGTTGCGCTGATCGCGCACGATGTACAGCGGGCGGCGCTTGACCTCGTCGTAGATCCGCCCGACGTACTCGCCGATCACGCCGATCGCGATCAGCTGGATGCCGCCGAGCAGCAGCACGGCGATCGTGAGCGTGCCGAAGCCGGGCAGGTAGGAGCCGAGGAAGTGGAGGATCACCACGACGGGGATCGCGAGCAGCGCGACGGAGGAGATCAGGAAGCCGAGGTACATCGACAGCTGCAGCGGCTTGTGCGAGAACGAGGCGATCGCGTCGAGTGAGAAGCGCACCATCTTGCGCAGCGGGTACTTCGTCTCGCCGGCGTAGCGGGGGTCGCGCTTGTAGCCGATCGCGGACTGCGTGAAGCCGACCCAGACGGTCATGCCGCGCAGGAAGCGGCTGCGCTCCCCCATCGACAGCAGCGCGTCCAGCGCGCGGCGGTCCAGCAGGCGGAAGTCGCCCGAGTTGTCGGTCAGCTGGACCTGCGCGAGCGCGCGGAACAGGCGGTAGAACCAGCGCGCCGTCGCGAGCTTGAAGTAGGACTCGCCCTCGCGCTCCTCGCGGACCATGTAGACGATGTCCGAGCCCTCGCGCCAGCGCTCGACCATCTTTGAGATCAGCTCCGGCGGGTCCTGGAGGTCGGCATCCAGCATCACGACCGCGTCGCCGCGCGCGTGCTCGAGGCCCGCGGTCAGCGCCGCCTGGTGGCCGAAGTTGCGCGAGAGGTGGACGACGCGCAGGTGCGGGTCGCCCTCGGCGAGCGCATCGAGGATCTGCGGCGTACGGTCGACCGAGCCGTCGTTGACGATGATCAGCTCGTAGTCACAGCCGCGTGCGAGCTCCTCGAGCGCGGCGCTCGTGCGCGAGTAGAACTCCTCGACGAGCTCCTCTTCGTTGTAGACGGGAGCACAGACGCTCAACAAGTCGAGCCTGCGGGGTGAGGTGGGGATCACTGTCTTCGCCCGGCCGTGTCGCGCAAAGCCTACCTTTGCGAGCTCGCGCTGGCGGGATTGTTGCGCGAGGCTAACAGTCGCGCTTCAAGCCCGGCTGAAGGCTTTCTCGGATCTCTTCGGTCATCCTTAGGGGCCGATGACCACCGCCGCCCAGCTTCGCCAGCGCCTGCAGCCGGCGGTCGTCATCCAGTTCATCAAGTACGGACTGGTCGGTGCGTCGAACACGATCATCACGTTCGTCACCTACACGGTCTGCGTGTCGCTCGGCGTCGCCTATCTGGCGGCGCTGATCGTCGGCTACATCCCGGGGGCGCTCAACAGCTACCTGCTGAATCGCTACTGGACGTTCCACGCGGGCCATCTCTCGCACGCCCACTCCGGGACGCGCTTCTTCGTCGTCCAGGTCGCCGCGATCCTCGCGAACCTCGGCCTCCTCTACGTGCTCGTGCACGACTGGCACGTGCAGAAGATCGCCGCGCAGGCGATCCTCACGGTGCCCGTCGTGGTCATCACGTTCTTCATCAACCGCATCTGGACGTTCGGGTCTCGCCCGGCGGCTGGGCGGCCCGCTCGATGAGCGCGTCCGTGGGGCAGCGCGATCGCCGGTGGGCGATCGCGCTTGGCGCGGTCACGCTGCTGGCGCTCGCGCTGCGCGTCTACCGGCTCGGCCACGTTCCGGAGGACGAGTTCTACGACGCGGCGGTGCGCTCGATGACGCTGTCGTTGCACAACTTCTTCTACGGCGCGCTGGAGCCGGGCGCGAGCGCCTCGATCGACAAGCCACCGGTCGATCTATGGCTGCAGGTGATCTCGGTCAAGCTCTTCGGCTGGAGCAGCTTCACGCTGAAGCTGCCGGAGGCGCTCGGCGGGACCGTCGCGGTGCCGCTGCTCTACGCCACGGTGCGGCGCGTCGCCGGGCGGCTCGCGGCGCTCGCGAGCGCGTTCGTGCTCGCGATCGTGCCGCTGAGCGTCGTCACCTCGCGCAGCGACACGATGGACTCGGTGATGATGGCGCTGATCGTGGCCGGCGCCTGGATGCTGATCATCTCCGTCCAGCGTCGCCAGCTGCGCTGGCTGCTCGCAGCCGCTGTCGTGCTCGGGCTCGATTTCAACGTCAAGCTGTTCGAGGCTCTGGTGCCGCTGCCCGCGTTCATCCTGTTCTACTGGCTGGCAGTGAGCGCCGGCCAGGCGAAGGCGCGCGGCCTGCGGCTCGCCCTGGCTGGCGGCGTGTTCGCGCTCGTCGGCTGCCTGTGGCTGATCGCCGTGTCGCTGACGCCGCCGCACGATCGGCCATGGCCGATCGGCTCGACGAACGGGAGCGCCTGGAACGCCGTGTTCGTCTTCAACGGCGTGGATCGCATCACCGGTCTCCTCCTCGCCCATGGCGCGAGCTGGCTGCTCGCCGCCGCGGTCGCGGTGCTCTCCCCGGCAGGGCCGCTGCGCCTGTTCGCGCACAACGAGATCGACTACGGTGGCCTCATCGGGACGGCGCTGTTCGCGGCGATCGTGCTCGGGGCTGGGGCGCTCGCGCCGCGGCGCTGGCCCGCCGACCCGCTCGAGCGGGCCGCCCTGGCGGGCGTCGCGCTGTGGCTGGCGCTCGGCTACGTCCTGTTCAGCTTCTCGAGCCACACGCACCCACGCTATCTCGAGGCTTTCACGCCGGCGGTCGCGATCACGCTCGGCGTCTCGTTCGTCGCGCTCGTGCGCCGCGCCGCGCGTTCGCGCACCTGGGCGCTGGCGCTTCCCGTGCTGCTGCTCGTCTGCGTCATCGAGTCGGCCGCGGGCACGGGCAGGATCTCGCGCGCCGGGATCTACGCGGTCGCGTTGCTCGCCGTCGCGTTGCTCGTCGCCGCGGTCGCTTTCCTCGAGCGCTCGGGCGAGCCGCTCCCGCCCTGGTGCACGGCGCCGCGCGTCGCGACGGCCCTGCTCGCGGCGCTGCTCGCGCTCGTGATGGGCGACGACGACGTCCGCGTCATCCGCGACAACAGCACCGTGCAAGCCGCCGAGGTCACGCTAGCGCCAACGCTCGTCGATGCCCTCTCCCGCTTCCTGCGTGCCCACCAGGACGGGGCCCGCTACGAGGCCGCCTTCAGCGCCCCGACGCTCGCCGCTCCGCTCGTCGCCAAGGATGGCCGCTCGGTTCTCCTGCTCACCTCGCTGAAGGCCCAGCCTCTCGTCACGCTCGCTGAGCTGCGGCGCTACACAGCCCGCGGTGAGGTCCGCTACGTCTACACACAGGGCATCTGCCCCAGCCCGCGGTACACCGACCTCCCGGCGTGCTCAACTGCCGACGAATGGGTTCGCGCGCACGCACTGGACGTCACCGCCGACCTCGGCCTGCCGGCGAAGCACGGCCTGCTCTACCAGCTGCCCGAGCAATCCCGCGCATGAGCCAGACGAGCGGTCCACAAAGCTTTCCGCGAGGCGAACGACGCTTAACGGCAATGAACATTTCGTCTCGTAGGTTTTGTGTGTCGGAACGACGACGACGATCCGGATGACCGACGCTCGCTCAAGAGATGGCACCCAAGGCCCCGCGCGCTTTGACAGGCGCAGCTTCATCGCGCGCAGCGCCGCCGTGGTCGCTGCCGGCGGCGGGCTCTCGCCGGCGCTCGCCTCGGCGCACCCGTGGCTGAAGGCAAAGCCGGCGCCGCCGCTGACGCGGTCGGCGACGCCCCCCAACATCCTGGTGATCATCGTCGACCAGATGCGCTACCCCCGCTGGTTCGGCGCCGCCGGGCCGGCGGTCGGCTTCTCGCCGAACCTCCAGCGTCTGCGCTCGAGCGGCGTGAGCTTCGCGCGCCACTACACCGCGTCGAACGACTGCACGCCCGCGCGCGCGGCGCTGCTCACGGGACTTCACACCCACCAGACGGGCTGCATGATCACCGGCGTCAGCACGCTCTCGCCGAAGTTCGACACCTGGGGTGATCTGCTCGGTGCGCTCGGCTACAAGACCTACTACTTCGGCAAGTGGCACCTGACGCGCGGCGACCGGCTCTGGAACGACGTCGACGGGCCGCCGACATTCGAGCGCTACGGCTTCTCGGGCGGAACCTACCCGTCGCCGAACGGCGCGCCCAACCAGGGCTGGCATGCCGATCCGAGCATCGCCTCCCAGTTCATCGAGTGGTATTCGAGCGCCGCAACGCAGCAGCCGTGGTGTACGACGGTCTCGTTCGTGAACCCACACGACATCGCCTGGTGGTATCGCTGGACGGAGATCTCGCCCAACGAGGTCGCAGCTCCGTCCGTGATTCACGCGCTGCCGCCGAACTTCGAGACCCCGAAGCAGCTGGTCGCACGCAACAAGCCGCTCGTGCAGCGCTCGCTGCAGGAGACCACCGACCTGTCGTTTGGCGATGTGCCCTATGGGGGCCGCGAGCTGAAGCCGTCGTGGCTGCCGTTCCTCGATCTCTACGTGAAGCTCCAGCTCGCCGTCGACGCGCAGATCGGGCGCGTCCTCGACGCGCTGGCGAGCCATCCGGCGGCCGCCTCGAACACGATCGTGCTGTTCACCGCGGACCACGGCGAGTACGGCGGCTCGCACGGCCTGCGCGGCAAGGGTGCCGGGCTCTACGAGGAGGGCATCAACGTGCCGCTGATCGTCAACGACCTGCGGGGGTCGGCGACCAGCGCCCCCAAGCTCACGCGCAGCCAGCTGACCTCGCACGTCGATTTTGTGCCGCTGCTGCTCTCGCTCGCGACCGGCTCATCCGCCTGGCGCAAGGACTCCGGCTACGCCCACCTGGCCAGTCGCCACGATCTCGCGGCGATCCTCAGCGATCCGCGCGCCCCCGGGCGCTCCTATGCCTTGCACGCCACCGATGAGATCGTCACCGAGTACGCGCTCGAGCCCTACAACGCGGCGGCGCCGCTGCACGTCGTCGGGCTGCTGACGCCGAACGCCAAGTACGGCGTCTACTCGCACTGGCGTCCGAATACGATCGATCCGCTCGCCACGGGGCAGGATCTCGAGCTCTACGACTACTCGACGACGGCGGGGCGGCTCGAGATCGCCAACGTGGCCGGGCACAGCGAGCTCGAGCCCGAACTGGGGAAGACCCTCGCGAGCGCGATCAAGGACGAGCTGCATGCGCAGCTGCCGGAAGCGCTTCGCACCGCTCAGCAGGCCGGCTTCAGCGACTACTTCAAGAGCGCCGCCAACGCTCTGCACTGGACGAGCACATCGCGCCGCCACGAGCTACAGCAGATCGGCACCGACCTCGGCGGCGCGATCGGCGGCCAGCAGCACCGCCGCCACCGCACGCCGCCGGCAGGCCTCTAGGCGCCGGCTCGCACGACGGCTGAGCTCGCAAGCAGCTGGCCGTTCGCGTCGAGTGCGGTCACCTGCACGTAGGGTCCGCCGCTCGCGTGGACGGTCGTCTCGAAGCCGCTCGCCGGGACGGTCGCGACCGTGCTCAGCGTGCTCGAGCTGCTGCCGGTCGCGACCTTCCACGAGCTCACGCTCGTCGCACCGTTCCAGCTCGCCTCGACGGTCAGCGTGCCGCCGGCGCTCTGTGCCACGACAGCGGGCGGCGTCTTCGGCTGGGCGCTCCACGGGGCGAGGAAGGTGCGGAAGTCCTGGACGTTCAGGCCGAGCGAGCCGTCGAAGATGATCCGCCCGCTCGAGTCGTACTCGGTGAAGTCCGGCAGCCCGCCGTAGCCCATCAGCCAGTCGCCGTCGCCGAGGTTGAGCAGGTCGCCCTGGCTGGAGGCGAGCAGCGTCCGCGTCGGGTTCGTGAACGCCTTGACGAGCGTGACCGTGTGCGTCGCCGTGTTGGGGTCCAGCAGCAGGCCGCGCGACTGCTTCTCCTCGGGCGGGGAGGAGCCGTTGTCGAAGACCGAGATCAGCCCGCCCGGCTCCCAGCGCGCGTCGTGCTGCCAGTAGAACTTGGCGCCCGGTCCGAGCTGGAAGGTCGAGTGGCGGCCGCCGATCTGCCAGTTGAACGCCCCGCTGTGCAGGTCGAGGTCGTAGACCGCCCAGGCGCCGCGCGAAGAGATCAGCAGGTCGCCGTTCGTGCCGGGGTCGATCGAGTTGACGTGAACGTAGTCCCAGTTCGTGGTGTGCGGGATCGGCGAGTGGGCGTCGGCGAGCGGTATGTGCCCGAACGCATGCCACTCCCACATCACCAGGCCCGTCTTGATGTCGATCTCCTGGACGATCGAGTCGTTGACGTACTCGTCGGCGAGCCCGCCCCCCTTGGAGAGGTTGAGCTCGACCGGGTCGAACGCGTCGATCCAGGCGGTCCCCTGCGGCGTGATCGTGAACTGGTGCAGGTCGGCGCGGTACCCGTTGCCGGCGCGCACGACTGCGAGCGGCTGATAGTCGCTCGTGTAGATCTCATCCTCGCCCTGGCCGAAGCCGAGCTGCAGGACGCGGCCCTGCCACCACGTCAGCACGGTCTGCCCGTCATAGGTTTGGGGGTGGAAGTTGCTCGCGTAGTCGTGCGGCGGCAGTGCGTGGAACCAGACGAGCCGGCCGGTCTGGGTCGCGATCATCACGCCCGCCGTGCCGCGCCCCTGGTAGGGCGCGAGGAACAGGTCGCCGGGCGTCGCACCCGCCTGGGGCGGCGTGATGATCCGCACGATCGAGGGCGCCACCCTGGGCAGCGTGCGGTAGCGCTGCACGTCGGCCGCGTTGCCCCGCTTGAGCGGGAACTGCGCCTGGTTGATCGGCGCCTGGTGGGCGACCGCGAAGCTCGTGTGGACGGTCTGACCGTTGGCGGACCCGCCGTTGACGAGCGCGCTCACCGTCACCGTCTCGCCCTGCGCGAAGCGCGTGGCGGGCAGGAAGCTCTCGCCCGTGCCGGTCGAGTAGGCCTCGAGCTTGCCGCTGTGCGTGCCGCTGATCGAGCCGACGACCTTGACGTCGGTGACGGTCGTGCCGGCGCCGCCGAGGAAGCTGATCTGCGTGCTCGGCGACGCGTCGCTCGTCCCCGGCAACGGCGAGACAGTGATCGCATTTGCGGCCGCGGCAGCGGTGTTTGCCGCCGGCACGCTGGTCGGCAGGGGCGGATCTGCTGCGCCACCGCCGCCGCAGGCGGCGAGCGCGAGCGCGGCGAGGACAACGCTCGCGCACGCCGTCAAGCGGCGGCGGTCGAGCAGAGTGATCTCGCCGTGTCCGTTGCGCATCGGCAGCCGGAGGGCGTGCTCGCGCGACAGGCGACGCCCTCCCAGGCGAGACACTAGCGAAGCGCTCCGACCCTCACGCCCGTTCCTGCTCGGTCTCGCGGCGCGGCCGCGGGGCTGTCCTGGCGTGGTCGTGGCGCAGGCGGACGAAGCTGAATGTTCCCCAGATCAGCGGGATCCACAGCGTTATCGCGTGGTAGACGACAGACGCCGCCGCGGCTGGCGTCGCCTTCACGCCGTAGAGCACGAACATGCCGACGAACGAGCCCTCGAGCACCCCGACGCTGCCCGGTACCGGCAGGATGTTCGCGAGCCAGCCGATCTGGTAGGCGAGGACGATCACCATCAGCGGCGGGCTGTGCCCCGTCGCGCGGAAGCAGGCCCACAGCACAGCGATGTTGAACCACAGGTAGGCGAAGGCGCCGAGCAGCCGCCAGTCGGGGCTCAGCAGCATCGCTCGCGTGTCACGGACGGTCTTCGCGGTGGCGCGCGCGAGCGCCGCCCGCCGGCCGGTGCCGCGCGCTTTCGCGAAGCGCTCGCTGATCGGCGGCAGCGCGAGGAAGAACGCGACGATCGCGACCACGATCGCGGCCGGTACGAGCGACAGCAGCGGGTTGGTCGGGCCCGGCAGGATTCCGAGCCCGAGCAGGAGCCCGGCGGCGAT
>Ga0187771_10003593_pt1 | contig 10846 bp, 9 predicted proteins | sample 0116_SJ02_MP15_1_FD_133139 | JGI IMG/M metagenome (GOLD analysis project Ga0187771, IMG submission 133139) | Tropical peat soil microbial communities from peatlands in Department of Meta, Colombia - 0116_SJ02_MP15_10_MG | ecosystem: Environmental > Terrestrial > Soil > Wetlands > Peat | place... | reverse complement strand
GGAGTCCCTTACCCCATCTTCTACCTCGCTGCGCTGCTGCCCTGGATGTATTTCGCCGGCGCGCTGCACAATGCCACCAACAGCGTGGTGGAGCAGCGCGGAGTCATCACCAAAGTGTACTTCCCGCGCCTCGTTTTGCCCCTCGCGGCGGTAGTCTCGGGTCTCCTCGATTTTGCCCTTGGCTTTGCACTGTTTCTTTTCCTGATGCTCCTTTACCATGCTACTCCCGGCAGGGCGGTTCTGCTCTTTCCGGCCTTCCTGCTTCTCGCCGTGGCCACCGCCCTGGGCGCGGGCTTGTGGTTTTCGGCGCTCAATGCCATCTATCGCGACGTTCGTTACGTCGTGCCCTTCCTCGTCCAGTTCTGGATGTTCGCCTCTCCTGTCGCCTACCCCAGCAGCCTGGTGCCCATCAAATGGCGCTGGCTCTATGGGCTCAACCCCATGGCCGGAGTCATCGAAGGGTTTCGCTGGGCGCTCACCGGAAAGGGCCAACCGCCGAGCTTAATGCTTGCAGCCTCAGCGGGCGCGGTCGTCCTTGTGCTGATTAGCGGCATGTTTTTCTTCCGCAAAATGGAAGCCACCATCGCCGACGTGGTGTGAAAGAACAGTTAAGAGTCGAGAGTTGAGAGTCGAGAGTCCACAAGAACAGTCAACAGTCTACAGTCCACAGTTTCCGGCTTCTTACTTCTTGCTTCTGACTCCTGGCTCCTTGCTCCTGACCGCTGAAAGCTGATAGCTGATGGCTGAGAGCTAGCATGTCCGACATCGCCATTTGCGCCGAGCACTTGGGCAAGCGCTACCGCATCGGCGAGCGGCAGCGATACGTTGCCCTCCGCGACGTGCTCACCCGCGCCATCTCTGCCCCGGCCCGCCTCTTTAGGCCGCAAAGAACGGTTTCGCCCAACGGCCATCCCACCCACATCTGGGCGCTCAAAGATGTCTCCTTTGAAGTTCACCAGGGCGAAGTGGTCGGTGTCATCGGCCGCAATGGTGCGGGCAAGACGACCTTGCTCAAGATACTAGCTCGTGTAACGCTGCCCACGGAGGGGCACGCACAGGTGAAGGGACGCGTGGGGAGCCTGCTCGAGGTGGGGACGGGCTTCCATCCTGAGCTCACCGGACGCGAGAATGTTCACCTGAGCGGCGCCATCCTCGGCATGGGCAAGAAAGAGATCGAGCGCAAGTTCGATGAAATGGTGGCTTTCGCAGAAGTGGAAAAGTTCATCGATACCCCCCTCAAGTATTACAGCAGTGGTATGCAGATGCGTCTGGCGTTTGCCGTTGCGGCGCACCTCGAGCCCGAGATGCTGCTCGTTGACGAGGTGCTCGCCGTGGGCGACTTGCAATTTCAGAAGAAGTGCCTTGGAAAAATGAGCCGCGTAGCGAACGAGGGGCGAACGGTTTTCTTTGTGAGCCACAACATGGGCGCTATTACCCGGCTGTGCGGCCGGGCGATCTGGCTGGATGGTGGCCGCCTAGTAGCCGCGGGTCCCGTGGAGGAAGTCGCGAGCGCCTACATTCGCTCCAGCGCCGAAGCGAGAGGAGAGCGACGCTGGGAGGCGGCCGACGCTCCTGGAAAGGGCGGCGTGTGCCTCCTGGCCGCGCGGGTCGTCGCGGGCGAGCAGGGCCCCGCGTCGACCGTCGACATCCGCAAACCTTTCCAAATAGAAATTGAGTATGAAATACTCAAAGCCCTGTCACACCTTCGCGTGGCGGTGAGGGTCGTGGCCGCCGACGGGACCATCGCGTTTACCTCGAGCGACGACGCAAACCCCACCTGGGACGGTTGTCCTCGCGACCCCGGGAGGTACATTAGCCGCTGCTGGGTCCCCGGAAATCTGATGAACGAAGGCAGGTACAGCTTGACCCTCTCCGCTGATATCCCATTCGTCGAGACGTTCTTTTTCGAAGAGAGTGCCCTCACCCTTGATGTGGAACAGATGGGGGGCGGAGGCACGCGGTACCCGGAGCGATGGCCAGGCTTGGTGTGCCCCAAGTTGGACTGGGACGTCGAGCGTGCAGGTCCATAAGAAGGAGTCCTGATAAGAGCGCGTCACATCCGTCACCCTCTCGGAGTTGCGCGGGAGCTGAAAAGACGCATCGAGCGGGCCATCTCGACCCGGCGGGCGGCACAGTTCGAGCGCGCGGTGCCACGCGAGGCGCGTGAGGAATGTTGGTGCGGCGGTAAAGTCCTGCCATTCCGCTGGCATGCCAGCTACGGGGTTTGCGCCGAGTGTGGGTGCTATGTTAACCGGCGCCCTCCGAAGGCGGACGCGCTCAGCGGCGTGTATTCACTCGACGACTACTGGCGACATCGCCAAGTCAGCAAAGGCATCCCGCCGATCGAAAGAAGGGGGGATTTTTACAGGGAAGACGGTCGGCTCGTTTATTGGCTTGGCCTCGTGCAACGTTATAGGCCGAGCAGGGGACGCGTTGTCGAGGTAGGGTGCGCTCCGGGCGTTTTACTGGTCGAACTGGGTAAATTAGGTTACGAGTGCATCGGCGTAGAGGCGAGCGAGTCCGTGGCCGCATGGCTGCGGAAAACCCAGAAATTGGACGTAAGAACCGGCATCTTCCCGGGAATTGAAGTTCCGTGCTGCGATTTGTTGCTGGCTTTCGACGTTGCAGAACACACCCCGTCCCCCACGAGGTTTTGGACCGAGATTGGGCGGGTGCTTCGTCTTGGCGGCACGGCAATCGTCCAAACTCCCATCGAGTTTCAGGATTACGAGCACCCTTTCAAGACCAGGCCTGATTGGTTCGACGACCTTGAGCATCTTTTCCTGTACACTGACAAGAGCGTAAGGCGCCTGGCTGCGTTGGCCGACCTAGACATCATTGTCTTGGAAGACGCGCCCCTGCTGTTGGGTCAGGTCTGCGTGTTGAAGAAGGCCTGCTAGCACGCAAGCAAAAATGGTTAAAAGGATTCTCTCATTTGCCTGGAGGTATTTCCGGGCGTTAGCTTCCGCCGTTTACCTTTTCTCCATCGGATTCATTTTCCCGCGCAACCGAGAACTGATCAACCATATGTACGCGCACTTCGGCACAGAGAGGTTGCCGAATGCCCTAGTGCCCGTGGTTGCCGCCTCGGAATTGGTCGCGAACGGTCTTCCCATTCGAGTGCTCGAACCAGACGCCGTGGACGGCAACATCTCCGTTTTCGAGCTGATGATGATCGCGAGCCTGATTCAAACCCTCCAGCCGACGAGGCTGTTCGAGATCGGCACGTTCGACGGGCGCACGGCGCTGAACTTAGCCGCAAACAGTTTGCCCGGGGCAACTGTGTTTACTCTCGATCTGCCCCCGGACTCGGCCAATTCAACTTTGCTCCCCTTGGACCGTTTGGATGCGAACTATATCGCCAACCGGCCCAATGGATCCAGGTTCGCGGGGACGGAGTACGAAAAGAAAATCGTCCGGTTGTGGGGCGACTCCGCGACCTTCGACATTTCTCCCTTCGTCGGAACGATGGACTTACTTTTTGTCGACGGCGCGCATTCCTATCAGTATGCTCTCCAAGACTCGGCAACTGCCTTGAGGCTCCTGCGCAAGGATCGTGGCGTCATCTTGTGGCATGACTATGCCCGACGCTGCTGGCCCGGGGTCACACAAGCTTTGAACGAGCTGTTTGCGCGGGGCGGTGTCTATCGGGGGTTGAGGCGCATCGAAGGGACCTCCTTGGTGTGTCTGGCTTTTGGAGCCCAAGCGGGAACATTATTGGGTCCTGTAGGTGAGGCCGTCATCTGAGGCTGCGGTGAGAATTGTAATCGCAAAAACGCTCGGGGGCGGCTTTGGGAACGAGATGCTCCCCTGGGCAAAGGGATGGATCGCCAGCCAGGTTCTGGAGGCACATTTAGTTGGGCCTTCGTGGGGGAGGAATTCGTACAGGTTCTACCGTAACTTTGGCACCTCACGCTTGGACTTCGTACTGGAGAAGGCGCTGCTGCGTCTTCCCCACCATGCGTTCACCGAGCATGATTACCGCGCCACAGGCGAAGTTGATTTCGGGCGCGCTATCGAGCGCTGGGCAGCCAGTCGCGGGCTAGGTCGCGAGAGTTCGTTCATCGTAAGCGTGGAGGGGATGTGGGGCGGCTATTCGTCAATCCGTAATTCTCGCCCCTTTCTCCTCGCCAAGCTGCTCAACAGCCGTGATGCGCTCCGCAACGTTTATAAGGTTACCTCCAGGCTTGAGCCGAGTAAACCCTTCGTGGCCGTGAGCATGCGCTCCACGCAGGGAGGATTTCGTGTTCTGAAGCCGGGCGAGAGCCCTCGCGGCAAGTGGAACATCCTGATCCCCAAAGAGTGGTATCTGTGGGTTTGCGAGGCGCTGCGGCAGCACTTTGGGGAAACTATCCAATTCCGCATTTTCACCGACCGCGGAGACGCTGACTTCGATGAAGTTGTCCGGCGTTTCAACCCCGGGCAGAGTCACCTACAGGGCAGGACAGAGTGCAGTGACCTTTTGCTCATGGCGCAGGCCGATCTTCTTGTCTGCGCGATTTCGTCCTATAGTTTGGCAGCGGCCTTTTTCTCCGGCAATCCATACATCTGGTACGAACCCCAGCTTACGTTAACCGACGGACTCTATAGTTTGTGGGGCTATGAGAGATTTCAGGAAAAGGAAGGTTCGCTCTCACGCCGCAGCATGGAGTTTGTCTCCAGCTTGCCGTCCCGTGCCGCAGGGCAGGTGGCGCCGATCAGTTTCCTGGGCACAGCCATGGATATAGGGGATCCCCTACCGGACAGCCTTGTGCAACTCCTCGAACAACGGCTCTCCAACCACGATCCGCGGACCAACCTTATTGAGTACGGCTGTTTGCCTGCCCATCATCAGAAGGGACCATGCTTGCGATAGATTTCTCCTTCCCGGAAGGTGCGGATTTCTAGTTCAAGACTTTACGGTCTGTGACTACCGTCAAGAGTATTGCAAGTCGATTGCTGGCCCCGATAGTCTCGCCTCGTGTGGCGCTTGCGGTCGGTCGGCCTCTTTACGCCCTGGCCGGTAGGAGGGAGCGGGGCCAACCTCCCCCTCTCGAAAGCCTCGCAACCGTGTTGGTCGTCCGTCTGGATCAGGTCGGGGACGTGGTGCTGACGACTCCGTTCCTCCGCGAACTACGGCGCAACGCACCCCAAGCCTGGATTACCCTGGTGGTCAAGCCCCAGACGGCTGACATAGTTGAGCATTGTCCGTACATCAATGAGGTACTGACGTTGGACCGGAACGGTGCGGGAGCCTTGAGGCAGCACCTGCGGGCGTTCCGGCTGGCGCCGCAAAGGCTTTGGAGAAGGCATTTCGACGTTGCTATCCTCCCACGCTACGAGGCTGACTACTACCATGGCACGTACCTCCTTTATTTCAGTGGCGCTCGGCGAAGGGTGGCCTATTCCGAGAAGGTGAGCGCGAGGAAGCAGGCTCTTAACTCCGGCTTCGACGGGATGCTGACTGATATTTTACCTCCCGACAGTGCGAAGCATGAGGTGGAGCATAACCTCGACGTATTACGTTTCCTGGGCGGAAAAGTCTTGGACACGCGATTGGAAGTTTGGCTCGAAGAGGAGGACCGGGCCTTTGCCAAAACCCTTCTCGGAGAGCGCGGAACCGGGCCCTGGAGGGAGGTGTTCGGGCTAGCCCCGGGCGCAGGCTTGGCGGCCAAGCGGTGGCCTGTTCCGCGGTTTGCGGAAGTGGCAAAGCGCCTGCGTGGCGAGCGCAATGCCCGCTTCGTGGTCGTGGGCGGGCCTGAGGACCGTCCTCTAGGAGATCAGTTGGAGATGGAACTCGGGGCTGGTGTCGTCAATGCTGCAGGGAGGACGACGCTTCGCCAGGCAGCCGCGCTTCTGGAGCGTTGCCGGCTCACCCTCGGCAACGATAGCGGGCCTATGCACCTGGCGGCGGCGGTGGGCTGCCCGGTGGTGGAAATCTCCTGGCACGCAAAGGAAGGGGACGCGGATAGCACGGAATCGCCCGCGAGATTTGGTCCCTGGGGCGTGCCGCATGCGGTCGTCCGTCCCGAGCAATTGCTGGCTCCCTGCCGGAGCGGTTGCGAATCGGACAAGCCACACTGCATCCTCGGAGTGCAACCCAAGGAAGTGATCGAGGCGGCAGAGACCCTTCTCCAAGCCCGAGCTTGCGCTGAAGTCCACGAACTTTGACATTTCAGTGCTAACGATCTTCACAACTGCGAAACCATTCGAGGGCCATACCGGAATAATTCAGAGGAATGCCCTCAAGAGTTGGACACTGCTGCACCCCGAAGTCGAGGTCATCCTGTTTGGCGATGACGAGGGGGCCGCCGAAACGTGCAAGGAGTTCGGTATCCGGCACGAACCCGTGGTCCGCCGCGACGAGCATGGACTTAAACTCCTCGACCACCTTTTCGGCCGGGCTCAGGATATAGCAGTCCATCCGGTGCTCTGCTACGTGAACTGCGACATTATATTGATGTCAGACTTTCGGCGTGCCGTGGTCGAGGTGTCACGGCGCTTCAACGCTGCCCTTATGGTAGGTCGCCGCTGGGATACGGACGTTACGGTCGCGCTGGACTTTCACTCCTCTGATTGGGAAGGTGAGGTTCGACGGTTGGTCGGGCTGATTGGTCGGCAGAGGGATAGTTTCTACATTGACTACTTTGTCTTCAATCGAGGGTTCTTTGGCCAGCTTCTTCCCCTGGTGATCGGGCGGATTTACTGGGATCGATGGCTGATTTGGAAGGCCCGATCACAACGGGCGGCAGTCATTGACGCATCCCGAGCCATAACGGCGGTGCATCAGAATCACGACTATTCCTACCACTCTTCGGGCGCCTTCGGCGTCTGGAACGACGAGGCGGCGCGTCGAAATCGTGACCTGGCAGGCGGCGGGGCACACCTCTGCACGATCGACGATGCGACACACAGGCTGGAGCCTCAAGGTATCAAATACAACTGGGGCGGTTGGAGACACACCATCCGTAACGCGCCTCTGCTTCGTCCCCTCCTATTTACGCGCAGGTGGACGAGAGGCGCGACGAGCCGGCTGCTTGAACCGTTACGGCGTTCTTGAAGAAGGTCATGACACATCCGGATCCCCCTGCAATTGCCACGCTGGGCGAAATCGGGCCCCGGCCGTTTTGGTCGGTGATGATTCCGTGTTACAACCGAGCCCACCATCTGGAGAAGGCGCTGGCGAGCGTCCTCGCCCAGGATCAAGGGCCTGAGGAAATGCAGATCGCAGTGGTGGATGACGCCTCCACGCTGGACGATCCCGAGATCGTCGTACGGCGGCTGGCTGGGGATCGTGTGAGCTTTCTCCGCCAACCCCGTAACCTGGGCCAATTCGGCAATCTCAATAGTTGCATCGAGAGGGCGCGCGGCCGATGGGTACACATCCTGCACAGCGACGACGTAGTGCTCCCTGGTTTTTATGCAACCCTTAAGGCGGCACTGGCCTCACGGGACGACATCGGCGCGGCATATTGCCGGAGTGCCACGATCGACGGGAACGGGGCCCGGATGCGGAATTCGGTGCCCGAGAGGTCTGCGCCCGGCATCCTCTCCGGCTTCATAGCAATGATCGGCGCAAGCAATAAGATCCAGACCCCATCCATAGTGGTGAGACGGAGTGTCTACGAGAAATTGGGCGGATTCCGATTGGATCTTCCCTATGCTGCAGATTGGGAAATGTGGATTAGAATCGCCGCGCACTATCCGATCTGGTACGAGCCGGCGACCTTGGCGGCTTGGCGCGTGCACTCCGGCTCATGGTCAAGGATAACCATGAAGTCAGGCCGGAACATCGCCGACGCGCGCCGTTGCATCGAAATCAGCCGTTCCTTGCTTCCTCGCGAGGACGCCGCCGCGATCTCGCGAAAAGCGAGAGAGAACGTAGCCCGTCTTGCCATCAGCGGTGCATACCGCGCGTTGCTCGCGGGCCAGTTCCGTGCCGCGTGCTGCCAAGCCCGGGAAGGGCTGAAGTGCGGGTTCTTCCCCCGCGTGGTTATCAGGACGCTTTTGCTGCTTCCCGTTCGGATCGCTCAAGGTGGAGTGCGGAGGGTGCTGAGCGGCGACAAGCGGCAGCTCGAACCAGCCGCTTCTACTCGCCTAAGGAGATGGGAATCACCGTCGTCACCCCCGTTGGAGCGGGGGCCCATGTCTGAATTCCCGCTTAAGCGGGAATGACCGCGACAGGAAGGTTGATAAAGTGGAAACAGACGTAAGTACGGCGACGCGTCCTCTAGTCAGCGTCATGATTTCCACCCGGAATCGCCGCCAGTGTCTTGAGAAGGCCTTAACAAGCGTTTATGCTCAAGATTACACCAGCCGAGAAATCCTAGTTGTGGACGATGCCTCGGAGGATGGGACGTCGGAGTATATTCGATCGCATCATCCTGACATCCGGTTGTTCCGGCATGAGGAGAACCGTGGTTATATCATCGGCCGGAACCTCCTGATGCTCCAGGCGAAGGGGGATTACCTCATCAGCCTGGACGATGACGCCTATTTCCTCAATGCCGATGCCATTTCGAACGTGGTTGCCCGAATGGAAGCAGAGCCCGAACTGGGGATCATCAATTTTAGCGTGCTGGATGCCGAACACCTTGTTCCGGTCCTCCCCGACGGCGAGTACTACACCTGCTGCTATTGGGGCCTCGGCTACTGCATTCGCAAGGCAGTTCTTCAGGAGGCCGGATACTATCGCGAAGTTCATACGCGGCTGGTCGGCGAGGAGTCGGACCTCAGCCTTCGCGTTCTTGACAAGGGATACCGCCTGCTCCAATTTCCGCGGGCCACTGTGGCTCACCCGCGTTATGTTCCGGGGAAGGCATACCCGGGTTCGCACCGGTATCGCGACATAGGGGGGACCTGGCTGTTCGCTGCAAAAACTCGGCTGTTGCACGCTTGGCTCAACGAACCCTTCCCTTGGTACATCCTAAGCACAGCCAACGCGCTTATAACCTACACGGCCAAGGCTGCGCGCGAGAAGTATCTTGGCCATGTGTTGAGGGGATTCTACGAGGCCCTCAGGGAATTCCCACAATTCAAAGCAACCCGACGCCCCGTCTCATCGCAAACGATGCGAATATACCTTGCCCTCGGCCGGCACATGTTCAGAGATGCGTCCCAAGTTCGAGCACTCTACAACTCCCCGCCGGGGATCCTCGCAATTCTCTTTCGCCTTGGTTCGTAAAGACGCTGGAGGCCGCCGAGAACTACGTCTTGTGCTTGCATCGGACCTATGACCTGCCATGATGCCGTCGGAACCCCGGCCGATCCCAGCAAAAACCTGCCTCTGGACTGGGTCGCATGCAGCCTGTGTGGGAACGATCGGACAGTGAGAATCTACCAGGCTCAAGGATTCTGGCTCGTCCGATGCTCCGGGTGTGGCCTTGCTTACATCAATCCCCGCCTGCCGGTGAGCGTCCGGGACCAGGTTTACGATGACGACTATATTCGCGGACACACGGGCGGGGAAGCTCTTGACGGGGATGCGGCTTGGATACTCGAGCCAACCTCTTGGGAGGCGATGCGCCTTCGATATTCAACGCAGGGGATTACCAGCGGACGGCTGCTTGAGGTTGGCTGCGCGACCGGAAGGTTCTTGTGGTCGGTCAAGCTAAAGGGCTGGGAAGTCTGGGGTGTGGAATTTAATCGCCAAGCGGCGAGGAGCGCAAGAAAGCGACTTGCCGCAACCGTCCTGGACGGAGACTTTCTGGACGCCCAGCTGCCTTCGGGGTACTTTGATGTGGTCTGCTTGTTCCACGTGATCGAGCACATGCTTGACCCTTATGCAGCGGTCCGGAGGATCCACGGACTTCTCCGCTTAAATGGCAGGCTGGTTTTGGAGTGCCCTGACTTCGGGTCGCGTGGCGCACGAAGCCTGGGGCCCAATTGGATCCACGTCCAACCGAAAGAGCATCTCTACTATTTTGACGCCGCATCACTCCGTAAGCTCCTGGAACGGTCAGGCTTCCGCGTTGAGAAAGTGCGGCGGTGCGGAGGGCTGGGGGTGCTGAAACCGGTGGGGACCTCCGGGGCCCCCAATGCGCTGAGAGTCTCGGCCTTCCATCTTCGACACTGGCTCGCCCCTACGCCTTGGTTGCGGAATCTGGCCCGCAGATTCTACTGGGATCTTCTTAGGCAAAGCGACAATGTCCTTGTGGTAGCTTCGCGCCGGCTATGAACACGTCGACGTCTCTCTCACGTCGGGCAACGGGTGCTGCATACAAAGTCCTGGGTGCAATCGACCATGTGCTGCACCTTCACACAAGGTGGCCAAACGGTCGTAAACCGCAGCGCATTCTGGCCATCTGCTTGTCCCATTTGGGTGATCTTGTCCTGCTCACCCCTCTATTTGCCAATCTCAGATTGGCGTATCCGGAAGCGCATCTCGCTGTGGTTTGCAAGAGCGTGGTTGCGGACATCCCGAGGAGTCATCCTGCGGTCGATGAGGTGATAACTTACGAGGCTCGCTGGATCGTTCGACCGACCTCGCCTCGCGCCGGCTTGCTGGATACGCTGAAGCTGATTCGGGAGCTGCACGCGCGGTCGTACGATCTGCTCGTGGCCTGCTACGACCACCCTATGGACCACATCCTGCGTCTTTGCACGAGAATACCTGCGCAAGTGAGCCTGGAGGATAATGGGGTCCAGCCGGCCAAGTCCCCTTCAAGCGGGGCCCGCGCCCGCCATCGTATCGAGCATGCTTTTGACCTTCTCCGGACGCTCGAAGTGCCGATCGTGGACACCGCCCCTTCCTTGGGCATCCCCGCTGCTGACGCGGCTTGGGTGGACCAATGGCTAAAAGAACAGGCGCTCAATGGGAAGACCATCCTGGGGGTGCACCCGGGACCGGGCGGGCCGGAGAAGCGTT
>Ga0187771_10003592_pt1 | contig 10847 bp, 8 predicted proteins | sample 0116_SJ02_MP15_1_FD_133139 | JGI IMG/M metagenome (GOLD analysis project Ga0187771, IMG submission 133139) | Tropical peat soil microbial communities from peatlands in Department of Meta, Colombia - 0116_SJ02_MP15_10_MG | ecosystem: Environmental > Terrestrial > Soil > Wetlands > Peat | place... | reverse complement strand
CTCGGCCAACATGGCCTTCGCGATGTATCCGGGCCTCACGCAAGGCGCCATCGCTGCGCTGCTCGAGCATGCCTCGCCCGAGTTGAAGGCGAAATTCCTGCCGAAGATGGTGCAGGGTGCCTGGACCGGCACCATGAACCTGACCGAGCCGCATTGCGGCACCGACATTGGCCTGTTGCGCACCAAGGCGGTGAAGCAGGCCGACGGCAGCTACAAGATCACCGGCACCAAGATCTTCATCTCCGCCGGCGAGCACGATCTGTCGCAAAATATCATTCACCTGGTGCTGGCGCGCATCGAAGGTGCGCCGGCCGGCGTGAAGGGCATTTCGCTGTTCGTGGTTCCCAAGTTCCTGGTCAAGGACGACGGCTCGCTCGGCGCGCGCAACGGCGTGAGCTGCGGCTCGATCGAAGAGAAGATGGGCATCCACGCCAATTCGACCTGCGTCATGAACTATGACGGTGCCACCGGCTGGCTGATCGGCGAGGAGAATCGCGGACTCAACGCCATGTTCGTGATGATGAATGAGGCGCGGCTCGGCGTCGGCGTGCAGGGCCTGGCGCTGTCGGAGGTCGCCTATCAGAACGCGGCGATCTATGCCAAGGAACGCCTGCAGGGCCGCGCGCTCAGCGGCGCCAAGTTTCCCGATAAGGCGGCCGATCCAATCATCGTGCATCCGGACGTACGCCGCACGCTGATGACCATCCGCGCCTTCAACGAGGCCGGCCGCGCGCTGGTGTTGTGGACCGCGCTCAAGGGCGATGTCGCCCACCGCTCGGACGATCAGAAGGAGCGCCAGGGCGCCGACGACTACATGGATCTGCTCACGCCGGTGGTCAAAGGCGTGCTCACCGACAAGGGCTTCGCCAATACCGTGATGGCGCAGCAGATGTTCGGCGGCCACGGCTACATTGCCGAGCATGGCATGGAGCAGTTCGTGCGCGACGCGCGCATCGCCATGATCTACGAGGGTGCCAACGCCATCCAGGCGCTCGACCTGGTCGGCCGCAAGCTGCCAAAGGACGGCGGCCGCGCGGTAATGACGTTCTTCAACGAGGTCGGCTCCTACATCAAGGAGAAGAGCGCCGACGAGAAGATGAAGCCTTACGTGACGCCGCTTGGCGCCGCGCTCGCTCATCTGCAGCAGGCGACCATGTGGTTCATGCAGAACGCCATGGCCAAGCCCGACAATGCCGGCGCCGGCGCGACCGACTACATGCATCTCTTCGGACTGGTCGTGTTCGGCTACATGTGGTGCCGCATCGCCGAAGCGGCGCTCGGCAAATCCGGCAATGGAGCGGAGCCGGTGATGAAGGCGAAGCTCGTCACCGCGCGCTTCTTCATGGAGCGCATGCTGCCGGAGACGGCGACGCATCTGGCTCGCATCACCGCCGGCGCCGGGAGCACGATGGAATTGCCGGAAGAGGCGTTCTAGCCGCCGCTAGGCCCGCTTCTGAGTTGTCGGGACGGGAAAGACGCGGCCTTCGAACACCGTGCCCCAAATGGGGATATCCTTCAACTTGCTCGGCGCGACCGCATAGGGGTCCTGCTCGAGCACGGTGAAGTTGGCGATCTTGCCCGGCGCGATGCTGCCGATCTGGTTTTCCTGCCGCCATGAATAAGCGGCTTCGATGGTGATCGCGCGCAGCGCCTGGTCGATCGAGACGCGCTGATTGGGACCGGCGACGCGGCCGGACGGCGTGATGCGGTTGACGCCACACCAGGCGAGATAGAGCGGATGGCTCGGCGCCATCGGCAGATCCGAGTGATACGAGAGCGGGATGCCGCGCTCGAGCACCGACTTGGCGCGCACCATCTGATCGGCACGTGCCGGCCCGAGGCCGACCTGGCTGTACTTGTCGGCAAAGCCGCAGGTGTAATACGGGTTGGCGCTGACGATGGCGCCGAGCCGCTTGATGCGGGCGACTTCCTCTTCGGTCGACACCGCGAAATGCACGATTACGCAGCGATGGTCGGTGCGCGGGTGCTCGCGGTTGAGTTTCTCCAGGATGTCGAGCAGCTTTTCGAGCCCGAGATCGCCATTGACGTGAGTGTGGATCTGGTAGCCGGCATTCCAATAAAGGCGCGCGCGACGTTCCAATTCGTCCGGCGGGATGATCCACTCGCCCTTGTGCCCGTCGAGATAGCCGTCCTTCATCTGCATCAGTTGCGAGATGATGGCGCCGTCGGCGAACAGCTTGATCTGGCGCGGGAAGAACATCACCTTCTTGTCCGGGCCTTCCGGCGCGACCGCGATCTGCGCCTCCGTGGCGTCGAGCGCGTGCTCCAAACCGACGCGGTCGACGATGCCGCGCCCATCGGCGATAAAGGTGCTGTACATCGGCGTGTTCGGCGCGCCGAGGATCTGCTCGTACAGCGTCCAGATCGCCGGCGTGTAAAGCGCGCCGGGCTCCATATAGGCGGTGACGCCGTTGCCATGCAGATAGGCGACCATCTGCTTGAGGCCGAGGGCCACGCGCTCTGGCGTGGCCAGCACCTTGAGCATGGGAGCGATCATCAGGTTGAGGCCGCCCTCCCAGAAATGGCCCTCCTGCCAATTCGACTGCGCGCTGAACTGGCCCTTATTCTGGGTCATCGCTTCGGTGAGGCCGAGAGCCTGCAACGCGGCGCCGTTCAAGTAGAATTCGTGGCAGGAGCGATGCCATACGGCGATCGGCCGCGTCGCGCTCAACCGATCGAGCGCGGCGCGGTCGAGCTTGCCGTGCCAGAGCGCATGATAACCCCAGCTGAACAGCCATTCGTTCGGGTCTTTCAGCGCGGCTTCCGCCTGCTTCAGGCGCGCCCAGTATTGGTCGGGACTGACCGCCTCCTTATGCAGTACGTTCGGCAACGCCCAGTCTTCCGGCGCGATCACCTCGATCGCCAGCGTGAGCGCGCCGAGGATCGGGTGCAGATGCTGATCGATCAGCCCTGGCATGACGATCTTGCCGTTCAGGCTGTCGTTCAGCATGTAGGTTTGTCCGCCGAGCGCGCGCTTGACCTGATCGAGCGAGCCGACCGCGACAATGCGCTTGCCGGCGACGGCGACGGCGGTCGCGTTAGGAGCGCCGCGCTCCATGGTGATGAACTTTTTCGCGGTGAAGATCGTCACCGGTGCAGGTGCGCCGGCCGGCGGCTCGCCTTTCAGGCCTTTCGCCACGGTCGCATTCACAACGCCGTCGGCGCGCGCCTCCACCGCTTCGGCAATGAACGCGGCGCCGGCGGATGCGGCGGCGACGCCTTTGAGGAAACGGCGGCGCGATGGCCAGGAAAGCGAACGGAAGGCGGCTTGAAAGCCGGGGCTGCAGGCAATGCACATGCGAAAAAACTATCGCCGCGCCGTTGCCCTCCGTTGACCTGGATCAACGCACGTCACGCGACGACTCGATGCGCATGCCTCACCCTGGTGCCGATGAGCGGTATCGAGAGGTCATTAGATGAATCGATTCAATGGCCGATTTGGCTTCGCAATTAGCTTATTGGCGCGTGCCGCATGTCGCGTCGCTCCGCTCGTCCGACACATCAAACGCGTTCAGCTTTGTTAACTCGCCGTTCAGCAATACCGGCATTAGGCGAACACGGCGCGCGTGCGCAGCAGTAGCCATGACGCGATCGACACGTTCAGCAAATTCCAGGCGAGCCCATTGAGGAACGCTGCCTGATACGAGCCGGTCCAATCGAAGATCGCGCCCGACATCCAGCCGCCCAGCGCCATGCCGAGCACAGTCGCCATCACCACCAGCCCGACGCGCGTGCTCGCCTCCTTGGGCGAGAAATATTCGCGCACGATGATGGCATAGCTCGGCACGATGCCGCCCTGGAACAGGCCGAACAGCGCCGAGATCAGATAAAGCGAGCCGAGCCCATCGAACAAGAGATAGAGAAACAGCGCCACGCCCTGCAGCAGCGAGCCGAGCAGCAGCGTGAGCACGCCGCCGATGCGGTCGGCGATGAAGCCCGAGGCCACGCGGCTAGCGATGCCGAAGCCGAGCATCAGCGACAGCATTTCGGCGCCACGCGCCGCGCCATAGCCAAGATCGCCGCAATAGGCGACGATGTGCACCTGCGGCATCGACATCGCCACGCAGCAGGAGATGCCGGCGATGAACAGCAGTGTCTGCAGCGTCGCCGGCGAGAACGGCAGTTCCGCCTGCCGGCGCGCCGCCGATTGCGTCGCGCCGACCGTATGCTTGACTTCGATTCGCCGCCGCATGAAATAGGTCAGCGGCAGCATGGTGACGATGATGAACAGGCCGATGCCGCTATGCGTCGCCCGCCAGCCCGAGGTGGCGATGAAATGCTGCACCACCGGCGGCCACACCGTGCCGGCGAGATAATTGCCGGCGGCGGCGATCGCCACGGCAATGCCGCGCCGGCGCATGAACCAGTGCGACATCTCGGCCATCAGCGGCCCGAAGGTAGTGGAGCAACCCACCCCGATCAGCAGGCCATAGGCGAGCGTCACCTGCCAGAGGCTCGCGGCGTATCGAACGCCGACATAGCCGAGCGCGAGCGCGGCCGCGCCCAGCACCAAGGGCAGTGTGATGCCGAAGCGGTCGGCAAGCTTGCCCATGAGCACGCCGCCGGCGGCAAAGCCGAGCATGGTGAGCGTATAGGGCAGGGAGGCGTCGGCACGGTCGACGCCGAAGTCGGCCTGGATCGCCGGCAGCGCCACCACCACCGACCACATGCCGACGCCACCGATTGTGCTCAGCACCACGGCGACGAAGAGACGCAGCCAGGCGATCGCGGAATCGGTCGGGTCGGCTTCGGCCTGCTCCGCGGTTGTGCGCGCTGAATCCACGGCGATGGCATACCCGGCTACTAAGCTTGGCGCGCTCCTAGCATTCCACCACCGCGGCGACCAGCCGCCGATCCCCGCCCGCTTCCTTATAATGATTCTAAGCTGCTGAAATATTTTGACTATTTCTCTTGATTTAAATCATGGTGCGATCCAGATCAGGATGGAAATGATAATCATACGCAAATGCAGGATGCAGTCATGAGCGAGAGCAGCCTATCGACCACGTCGCCCCTCGGCCTGGCGCGCAAAGGTTTCCGCGGCCGCATCGACGCCATCGCCGCGGCCGACCACGCTTCCGACCTGCCCAGCGGGGAACTCGAGCGGCGTCTGGTCGAGCTCGGCTTCACTGAAGGTGCCAGCGTCGAAGTGTTGCATGAGGGCGCGATCGGCCGCGACCCGATCGCCGTGCGCGTCAACGCTTCGACCGTGGCGCTGCGCCGCCGCGAGGCCATGGCCATCCTGGTGATCTGAGCGCGCCGCCGACCTGGACTGCACAATGAGCGCATTGGCCGAAGGAGGCGTCCGGCACTTCGCTCTGATCGGCACCCCGAACAGCGGCAAGACCGCGCTGTTCAACGCGCTCACCGGCAGCCGGCAGAAAGTTGCCAACTATCCGGGCGTCACCGTCGAGCGCAAGACCGGCGCGATGCGCACGCCGTCCGGCTCGAACGTCAACCTGATCGATCTACCCGGCACCTATTCGCTGCGCGCGCGCAGCCCCGACGAAGAGGTCACGCGCGACGTGGTGCTCGGCCGACTCGCCAGCGAGAACGCGCCGGATGTCCTGGTCTGCGTCGCCGATGCCACCAATCTGCGGCTGGCCTTGCGCCTGGTGATCGAGCTTAAGCAGATCGGGCGGCCGCTGCTGCTGGTGCTCAACATGATCGACATCGCGCGCCGGCGCGGCCTGGAGATCGATCTCGACAAGTTGTCGGCCGAGCTCGGCGTGCCGGTGATCACCGCGGCGGCGGTGCGCCGTGGCGGCACCGACGACCTGATGCGCCGGCTCGACGAATTGGCCGTCTCGGTGCCGCCCTACAGCGGCGAGCCCGGCTGGCGCGCCCCGACCGCGGCCGAATTGCGCGCCGCTCAGCGCGAGGCCGACCGGCTGATCAAGATCGCCGTGCGCATGCCAGAAAAGCCCGACACGCTCACCACGCATCTCGATGCCGTGTTGCTGCATCCGGTGATCGGCCTCGTCATTCTCTTGGCGATCCTGTTCGTGATGTTCCAGGCCGTATTCAGCTGGGCGCAGCCGATCATGGACCTCATTTCCTCGGGATTCGATGCGCTTGGCCAGGCGGTGCATGACGCGTTGCCCGCCGGGATGCTGCAAAGCTTCCTGCAGGACGGCGTCATCAACGGCGTCGGCAGCGTGCTCGTGTTCCTGCCGCAAATCCTCATCCTCTTCCTCTTCATCCTGCTGCTGGAAGACCTCGGCTACATGGCGCGCGCCGCCTTCCTGATGGACCGCATCATGGGCGGCGCCGGGCTGCACGGCCGCGCCTTCATTCCGCTGTTGTCGAGCTTTGCCTGCGCCATTCCCGGCATCATGGCGACGCGGGTGATCGACAATCCGCGCGACCGGCTGACCACCATCCTGGTCGCGCCGCTGATGACCTGCTCGGCGCGCATCCCGGTCTATACGCTGATCATCTCCGCCTTCATTCCCAACACGCGCCTGTGGGGCTTCGTCAGCCTGCAGGGCCTAGTGATGTTCGGCCTCTATGCAGCCGGCATCGTCAGCGCGCTCGGCGTCTCCTTCCTCGCCAAGTTCTTCTTCTGGCGCGACAACCCGACGCCGCCCTTCATGCTGGAGCTGCCCGACTACAAACTGCCGCGGCCGCGCAGCGTGTTGCTCGGCCTCTATACGCGGGCGAAGATGTTCCTGCAGCGCGCCGGCACCACCATCTTCTCCATGATGGTGCTGATCTGGTTCCTCGCCTCGTTCCCGCGTCCGCCCGCGGGCGCCACCAGTCCGGCGATCGAATATAGCCTCGCCGCCATTCTCGGCCACGCGTTGGCGCCGCTCTTGGCGCCGGTCGGCTTCACCTGGCAGATCGCGGTCGCGCTGATCCCGGGCATGGCGGCGCGCGAAGTCGCCGTCGCCGCGCTCGGCACCGTCTATTCGATCGAAGGCGGCAAGGAAGCCGCGCAGCAGATCGGTCAGGCGCTGGCGCACCAGTGGCCGCTCGCCACCGCGCTGTCGCTTCTGGTCTGGTACATTTTCGCGCCGCAATGCGCCTCGACGCTGGCCGTGATCAAGCGCGAGACCGGCAGCTGGCGCTGGATGGCGATCACCTTCGCCTACATGCTGACGCTTGCCTATCTCGCCTCGTTCATCACCTACAATGTCGCGGTGGCGCTCGGCGCTGGCTGATCACCTCAGTCATTCCCGCTTGCGTGGGCATGAATGGAGTAGGGCCTCGCCCCGCGCCCTGGCGGGCGCTATGGTGCGGGCGAGTGCGGTGGCGAATCGTCAGATGGATGCCCTCAACCTTCCGCGGCCGGGGTGGATGACCGAGGACCTCGTCCTGCTCGAAGAGCAGGCGCGGCGCTTCGTCGCCGACGAGTTCGCCCCGCACATCGACCGCTGGCACGAAAAGGGCATTTACGAACGCGAGGTCTGGACCAAGGCCGGCGCGGCCGGTCTACTCTGCGCCTCCATGCCGGAAGAATACGGCGGCGCCGGCGGCACTTTCGCGCATGAAGCGGTGATCAACCGCGAATTTTCGCTCGCCGGCTTCGACACCTTCGGCGCGCCGCTGCATTCGGGCATCGTCGCGCCCTACATCCTGCATTACGGTACCGAAGAACAGAAGAAACGCTGGCTGCCGCGGCTTGCCACCGGTGAACTGGTCGGCGCCATCGCCATGACCGAGCCCGGCACCGGCAGCGATCTGCAAGGCGTGCGCACGCGCGCCGATAAATCGGGCAACGGCTACGTCCTCAACGGCTCCAAGACTTTCATCACCAACGGCCAGCACGCCAACCTGATCATCGTGGTGGCCAAGACCGACCCGAAAGCTGGCGCCAAGGGCACCTCGCTGCTAGTCGTGGAGACAGACGAAGCGCCGGGCTTCCGCCGCGGTCGCAAGCTGAAGAAGCTCGGCATGGATTCGGCCGACACCTCGGAATTGTTCTTCGAGGACGTCAAGCTGCCGGCCGAGAATCTGCTCGGCACCGAGGAGGGCCAAGGCTTCTATCAGCTCATGAAGGAATTGCCGCAGGAGCGGCTGATCGTCGCCGTGCACGCGGTCGCCATGATGGAGCGCGCGCTCGCGCTCACCATCGATTATGTCAAGCAGCGCAAGGCCTTTGGCAAGGCGGTCATCGAATTCCAGAACACCCAGTTCGAGCTCGCCGCCTGCAAGACTGACGCCACCATCGCAAAGGTCTTCCTCGATCACTGCGTCGGCCAGCACATCGAGGGCAAGCTCGACACCACGACCGCCTCGATGGCCAAGTACCGCCTCACCGACACGCTCGGCGAAGTGATCGACCGCTGCCTTCAATTGTTCGGCGGCTATGGCTATATGGATGAATACCCGATCTCGCGCCTCTACCGCGATGCGCGGGTGCTGCGCATCTACGCGGGGACGAACGAGATCATGAAGCTGTTAATCGCGAGAAGCTTATAGGCCGTCATCCCGGCCAAGCGAGCGACGGCGAGCGCGAGCCGGGATCCAGTAACCCCCGCGCTGGCGGTGCGGAGAAGCAGGGGTTATCGGATCCCCGCGTGCGCGGGGACGACAGCAAAAGGTTGGAGGCCAGCATGCCGGACGCATTCATCTTCGACCATGTGCGCACGCCGCGCGGACGCGGCAAGGCGGACGGCGCCTTGCACGAGGTGACCGCGCTCAATCTCGCCGCGCAGACGCTCGCCGAGGTGAAGAAGCGCAACGAACTCGATCCGGCGCTGGTCGAGGACGTGGTGCTCGGCTGCGTCGACCCGGTAGGCGAGGCGGGCGGCGACATCGCGCGCGCCGCGGCGCTGGTCGCCGGCTTTGGCGACGGCGTGCCCGGCGTGCAGATCAACCGCTTCTGCGCCTCCGGCCTCGACGCGGTGAATTTCGCTGCCGCCGAGGTGATGTCGGGGCAGCATCAGATGACCATCGGCGGCGGCGTCGAATCGATGAGCCGTGTCGGCATCGGCGCCTCGGGTGGCGCCTGGCCAGCCGATCCCGCAATCGCCGTGAAGACCTATTTCATGCCCCAGGGCATTTCCGCCGATCTCATCGCCACCAAATACGGCTTCTCGCGCGACGACGTCGACGCCTATGCGGTGGAAAGCCAGAAGCGCGCCGCCAAGTCGTGGGAAGAGGGCCGCTTCAAGAATTCGGTGATGACCGTACGCGATCCGAACGGGCTGCCGATCCTGGCGAAGGACGAGCACATGCGGCCGTCGACCACCATGCAGACGCTCGCCGCGCTGCAGCCGTCCTTCGTGCAGATGGGCGAGATGGGCGGCTTCGACGCGGTGGCGGTGCAGAAGCATCCCGAGGTCGAGGCGATCAACCACGTGCATACGCCGGGCAATTCCTCCGGCATCGTCGACGGCGCCGCCGCCGTGCTGATCGGCAGCAAGGAGGCAGGGCAGGCCGCCGGCCTGAAGCCGCGCGCGCGCATCAAGGCCTTCGCCAATATCGGCTCGGAGCCGGCGATCATGCTCACCGGTCCGATCCCGGTGACCGAGAAGGTGCTGAAGAAAGCCGGCATGTCGCTCGGCGACATCGACCTATTCGAGCTTAACGAGGCCTTCGCCTCGGTGGTCTTGCGCTACATGCAGGCCTTCGACATTCCGCACGACAAGATCAACGTGAACGGCGGCGCCATCGCCATGGGCCATCCGCTCGGTGCCACCGGCGCCATGATCCTCGGCACGGTGCTCGACGAATTGGAGCGGCGCGATCTGTCGACCGCGCTGGTCACGCTCTGCATCGGCATGGGCATGGGCACCGCGACGATCATCGAACGGGTGTGAACCAATCCGCCTCATCCTGAGGAGCCCGAGCGAAGCGAGGGCGTGTCGAAGGATGGGCAGCCCATGCTTCGAGACGCGTTGTTTCGCAACGCTCATCAGCATGCGGCCGAATAAAGGGAGAACTTCGGTGCCCAAGATCGACATCGACAAAGTCCCGCTCGACACCGCGACCGGCTATCCGCCGCCGTTCAACAAGGCGGTGGAAGGACGCTCGCGAAAACGGGTCGGCAATGCCGCCGGCTTGAGCCAGTTCGGCGTCAACATCTGCACGCTCAAGCCGGGCGCGCAGTCCTCGCAGCGGCACTGGCAGCACAACGAGGACGAGTTCGTCTTTGTGCTCGCCGGCGAGGTCATGCTGCGCGAGGACGGCGGCGAAACCCTGCTCAAGGCCGGCGACGCCGCGGCCTGGAAGGCCGGCGTGCCGAACGGCCACTGCCTGATTAACCGTTCCGATCGCGATGCCGTCATTCTCGAAGTCGGCACCCGCGCACCGAGCGAACAGGTGACCTATCCCGACATCGACATGCTGTTCATCCGCGACGGCGCCCAGCGCCGCTACACCCGCAAATCCGGCGAGCCATACTGACGAGGTTTTCCCATGAGCAACTTCAAACTCGACATCGACACCGACGGCATCGCCCTGATCACTTGGGATATGCCCGGTCGCTCGATGAACGTCATCGACATGGACGTGATCGCCGAGCTCGCCGCGATCGTCGACAAGGTCGAAGCCGACGCGGCGATCAAGGGCGCAGTGGTCACCTCTGGCAAGGACACGTTCTGCGGCGGCGCCGATCTCACCATGCTCGAGCGCATGGCCGCGGTTTATGCCGACACGGTGCGGGCCAAGGGCGCGGAAGCTGCCGCGCAATTCGTGTTCGACGAGAGCCGCAAGCTGTCACTGCTCTATCGCCGCATCGAGACCTGCGGCAAGTCGTGGGTCTGCGCGCTCAACGGCACGGCGATGGGCGGCGGTTTCGAGCTTGCGCTCGCCTGCCATCAGCGCATCGCCGCCGACAATGCGAAGACGCGGCTCGGTCTGCCCGAGATCAAGATCGG
>Ga0187771_10003591_pt1 | contig 10848 bp, 9 predicted proteins | sample 0116_SJ02_MP15_1_FD_133139 | JGI IMG/M metagenome (GOLD analysis project Ga0187771, IMG submission 133139) | Tropical peat soil microbial communities from peatlands in Department of Meta, Colombia - 0116_SJ02_MP15_10_MG | ecosystem: Environmental > Terrestrial > Soil > Wetlands > Peat | place... | reverse complement strand
GGCTCGACCACGGTGAAGCCGGTGAAGTACAGCATGCCGTGATTGACCGGAAACAGGATGGTGCCGATCGGGCCGTTCAGCCCGTGCTCGGAATACATCGCGGCCGGACCGCCGACGGTCAGCGCGCACATCGCGCGCTTGCCGGTGAAGGCGCCCTTGTCGTACCACTTGCCGCCGCCATAGACCCGGCCGCCCGAGACGAAGACGCGGTCGATCCAGCCCTTCAGCATTGCCGGCAGGCCGAACCACCACAGCGGAAACTGCAGGATCAGCGCGTCGCACCAGTCGAGCTTGTCGAGCTCGGCCTTGATGTCGGCGGCGAGCCCGTCGTGGGTGACCGCATGGGCCTCCTCGGCCTGCTGGCGGTAGTAGTCGGGATCAAGCACGGTGGTGAAGTTGCGCCGGTCCGACACCGGGTTGAAGCCCATGGCGTAGAGGTCGGAAACGATCACCTCATGGCCGGCCGCGGCCAGCGCCTCGCGCGCGGTGCGCGTCATGGCGCCGTTGAAGCTCTTCGGTTCGGGATGGGCGTGGACGATGAAGACCCGCATCGGCGGCGCTCCTGAAGGGGACGAGGTTGAAGCTAGCGCAGCTTCGGAACAGGCTGTCAGCACAAAACGGTGAATGCGAATGAATCGCACCGGCGCGCTCTGCCCGCAGTCGCAAATTGCTTGACGTTGCGCTGGCGAGACAACACGCTCGGCGAAGGGAGGTTCGGCGCGTAGCTTACGGCGGACAGAGGAAATTTCCGTCGCGCGGCAAAACGCCGATCGAGAAGAAATCACGCACAGCAATCACAACAACGAAGAGTGACCATGAACGCTCCAGCGACGCTCGCTCAGCCCGTCACCAAGGCCGCCGGTTCGAGACCCGAGCATTTCGATGTCCTGATCGTCGGCGCCGGCATTTCCGGCATCGGCGCCGCCTATCATCTCACCAGGCAGTGCCCGGACCAGAGCTTCGTCATCCTCGAGACCCAGGACAGCTTCGGCGGCACCTGGCTGACCCATCGCTATCCCGGCATCCGCTCCGACAGCGACCTCTACACCTTCGGCTATCGCTTCAAGCCGTGGGTCGGGCCGCCGATCGCGACCGCGGCGGAAATCCGCGCCTATATGGGCGAGGTGATCGCGGACAACGATCTCGATCGCCACATCCGCTACCGCCACCAGATCGTCTCCGCGTCGTGGTCGAGCGACGACAGCCAGTGGACCATCGCGGCCAAGCGGCTCGAGGGCGGCGAGACCGTGCATTTCACCGCCAATTTTCTCTGGATGTGCCAGGGCTACTACCGCCATTCGGAAGGCTACACGCCGCAGTGGCCGGGCATGGCCGATTTCAAGGGCCGCATCGTGCATCCGCAGACATGGCCCGACGACCTCGACCTCACCGGCAAGAACGTGGTGGTGATCGGCTCGGGCGCCACCGCGGCGACGCTGATCCCGTCGATCGCCGACGCTTGCCGGCACGTCACCATGCTGCAGCGCTCGCCGACTTACTTCATCACCGGGCGCAACGCCAACGAGCTCGCCGACATGCTGCGGACGCTGAAGATCAACGAGGAGTGGATCCACGAGATCGTGCGCCGCAAGGTGCTGTACGACCAGGCGACCTTCACCAGGCGCTCGTTCAGCGAGCCCGAGGTGGTCAAGCAGGAGCTGCTGTCGGGCGTGCGCGCCTATCTCGGCCCCGACGCCGACGTCGAGACCCATTTCACGCCGCGCTACCGGCCGTGGCGCCAGCGCATCGCCTTCATTCCGGACGGCGATCTGTTCCGCGCGGTGAAGAGCGGCAAGGCCTCGGTGGTGACCGACGAGATCGAGTGCTTCACCGCGGACGGCCTGCGGCTGAAGTCGGGCAACGAGCTCGAGGCCGACGTCATCGTCACCGCGACCGGCTTCAACCTCAGCGTGCTCGGCGACATCGCCTTCGCCGTCGACGGCAAGCCGCTCGATTTCGCCGACACCGTGACCTATCGCGGCGCCATGTTCACCGGCGTGCCCAACATGGTCTGGGTGTTCGGCTACTTCCGCGCCTCGTGGACGCTGCGCGTCGACATGATCGCGGATTTCGTCTGCGGCCTTCTCGAGCACATGAAGGCGAAGGGCGCCAAAAGCGTGGTGCCGGCGCTGCGCGAGGAGGACAAGGACATGCCGCTTTCCTCGTTCATCGATCCGGAGAACTTCAATCCCGGCTACCTGATGCGCGGCATGCATTTGCTGCCGAAGCGCGGCGACAAGCCGGAATGGCAGCACAACCAGGACTACTGGACCGAGAAGGACGAGTTTCCGCTGATCGATTTCGACGATCCGGCGTTCGTGTACCGGTGAGGGGGGCATGAGGGGACGTCGGCGGGCGCTCCAAGCACATCGTCATTGTCGGGCTTGACCCGGCAATCTACGTTTTTCGTTGCGACGCACGCCGAAAGCGTGGACCCGCGGGTCAAGTTTATAGCCGGACCGGCCGAAGGCCGGATCCGGTTGCCCGCGGGCGACGAGCGAAATGCGTCGTCAGTTCGGCCGGCTACCCGATGGGGATGGCCACGAAGCTCGTCGTCTCGCCGCGCTTGATCAGCATCAGGATGGCGCGCTTTTCATGGGCGCGGGCGTCGTCGACCACCTTGCCGACGTCCGCCGGCGTGTTGATGGCCTTGCCGCCGATGCTGAGAATGACATCTCCGGCCCGAAGATCGCTGCCGGCGGCGGAACCCTCGGGACTGATGTCGGTGATCACCACCCCCTGCTCGCCGGCACCCGGCCTGGAATGCGCAGGGGCCAGCGTCAGTCCGAGGACGGATTTCTCGCTCGGCGCGGCCTGCTTCTCCGGTTTGGCTTCCGCGGCACGCGGCAGCTCGCCGAGCGTGACGTTGAGAACCTTGTCCTGCCCGTTGCGGAAGACGTCGATCTTGACGCTCGTGCCGGGCGCGATCGCGGCGACTATCCTGGCGAGATCGCGCGAGTCCGCGACCTCCTTGTCGTCCACCGAGGTAATGATATCGCCGACCTCTATTCCCCCCTTGGCGGCCGGGCTGCCCGTCTGAACCAGGGCGACGAGGGCGCCTTCGGCCTTCTTGAGCCCTACGGCCTCGGCAATGGCAGCGGTCACGGTCTGGATCTGCACGCCGATCCACCCGCGCGTGACGTGGCCCTTGTCCTTGAGCTGCTGGACCACGAGCTTCACGGTCGCGGCGGGAATATCGAACGCGACGCCGACGGAACCGCCGGAAGGCGAGTAGATCGCGGTGTTGACCCCGACCACTTCACCTTTGGCGTTGAAGGTCGGCCCTCCGGAGTTTCCCTTGTTCACCGGGGCATCGATCTGAATGAAATCGTAATAGGGCCCTTCGCCGATATCCCGCCCGCGCGCCGACACGATGCCGGCGGTGACCGTTCCGCCGAGTCCGAACGGATTGCCGATCGGAAGCACCCAGTCTCCGATGCGCGGCTCGGCGCTCGCCAATCGGACGTATGAAAAATCGACGTCCGCGGTCACCTTGATGAGCGCGAGGTCGGTCTGCGGATCGGTGCCGACGATCCTGGCCTGATAGATCTTGCCGTCGTCGGTCGAGACCTCGATGGTCTTGCCGCTCGCGACGACGTGGTTGTTGGTGACGATGTAGCCGTCGCCGGAGATGAAGAACCCGGATCCGAGCGCAAGGCCCGACCTCGGAGTCGGCTTCTCGGGAGCCGGCATGCCGAACTGTCGAAAGAACCGATCGAACGGCGAACCGGGAGGAAACGGCAGTTCCTGCAATCCGTCGCGCGATGAACCCTGTTCCTCGATCTTCACGCGGACGCCGACCACGGCAGGCCTTACCCGTTCGACGATCTCGGCAAAGCCGACCGGCGCGGCGGCTCCCGCGGCATCGACCTCGGCGGCAAGGGCTCGCGAGCCGACCTCCCATCGCCCGGGGCCTGGCAGCTGCCAGGCCGCCACCGCCACGGCGATCGCGCCGGCGACTGCCGCCGGGCGAGCACCGGGCCACGCGCGTCGACGGGATGGATGAATGCGGGCGCCAGGATCGCTTGTCATGGATCTACTCCGCTACGCGCCCGCAATGACGCTGGGCGCCTGATTGCGCTCTGGAGCGACGCGCGATGAGTGATCCGTTTCGGCCGGGCGGCATTGACCTGCATCAACGCAGGAGATGGCAGCCACCAACGGGGAACCGACGGTTGAGCCAACTTGCGGATGACAACGGCTTCACGGCGCGCTGGATCGCCGGATTGAACCGGACGATGACGCCGCTGGTGAGGCGGGAGCCGTCCGCTTCCACAGCCAGCGCGCCACCGCCTGCGGCGAGGCGTCGCCGCCACCCTGCGCGGCGTGCAGGTTGGCCTCGCGCATCGCGGTGATGTCGATTCGCCCATACAGCGGCGCCAGCGCCTTCTGCAGGGCGTCGTCGCGCCTGCGCCCGGGCGAGATCAGCACCACCGCGTCATAGGGCGGGATCGCGCCTTTCGGATCGTCGAGCACCACAAGATCGTGTTGGGCGATCTGGCCGTCGCTCGAATAGCCGGCGATGACGTCGACCTCGCCGACCGCCGCCGCCGCATACATGAAATCCGGCTGCATCTGGCGCTCGGCGCGGAAGGAAAGCCCGTAGGCGTCGCGCAGCGCCGCCCATTCCGGCCGGGCGAAAAACTCGTAGTCGCCGGCGATCCCGAGCTCCGGATGGTGGGCGAGATCGGCGATCGACCGGATCCCGAGTGCCGCGGCGCGCTGGCGGGTCATCGCCAGCACATAGGCGTTCTCGAAGCCGAGTTTGCCCGCGAGCGTCACCCCGGAAGCCTCGAGGTCGTCCTTGAGCGCGGCAAGCAGGTCACCGCGCGGCGGGATCTCGCGGTGGTGCAGGGTGTTGGTCCACAGCGTTCCGGAATAGTCGACATAGACGTCGACATCGCCGGCCTTGAGTGCGGCGAAGATCACGCTCGAGCCCAGTCCTTCGCGCATCGTCGTATCGTGCCCGGCGGCCTTGATCCTGTCGGCGAGCAGGGCGGCCAGCACATACTGCTCGGTGAAGGTCTTGGCGCCGACCACGTAAGTCCCGCGCGGGTGGGGCAGGGCCGGCGCGAGCACCACGGCGATCAGGGCGAGGCCGCCGCCGATGCCGAGCGCGAGACGCATGCGGCTGCGCTGCGCGAGGCCCTGCGCGATCAGCGCCAGCAGGGCGTCGACCACCAGCGCCAGGATCGCCGCGGCGGCGCAGCCGAACAGCACGAACACCCAGTTCTGGGTCTGCAGGCCGGAGAAGATGTAGTTGCCGAGGCTGGTCTGGCCGATCGGGGTGGAGAGCGTCGCGGTGCCGATCACCCACACCGCGGCGGTGCGCAGGCCGGCCATGATCACCGGCAGCGCCAGCGGCAGTTCCACCATGGTCAGCCGTTGCCGGCTGGTCATGCCGACGCCCCGCGCCGCCTCGATCAGGCCGGGGTCGATGCCGTGGAGGCCGGTGATGGTGTTGCGCAGCACCGGCAGCATGCTGTAGAGCGCGAGCGCCAGCACCGCCGGCAGGAAGCCGAAGGCGGAAAACGAAATTCCGGCGCCGCGCATGGCGAGCGCCGAGGCGAACAGCAGCAGCGGATAGAACAGCGCGAGCAGCGCAAGCCCGGGCACGGTCTGCACCACGCTCGCGACGGCGAGCAGGACGCTGCGCAGCAGCGGACGGTGCCGCGCCTTCAGCGCCAGCGGAAAGCTCAAGCCCGCCCCGAGCGCGAGCGCGGTGAGGCTGACGCGCAGGTGACTGCCGAGATAGTCCGGCAACAGCTGCAACGCCTCGCTCCAGCGCGGGTCCGCCGTCATGGCGGCGCACCCGATGGCGCACCCGGCGGCGGCAGGAATGCCGCGAGTCGGGCGATCTGGCGCCGCGGCGTGCCGAGCAGCTCCGCCACGTAGGCGTCGACCGAGGCGGCGAGCTCCGCCGGCGTGCCCGCCGCGACCAGCCGGCCGGCCTGCATCACCGCGATGCGGTCCGACAGCAGCAGCGCCTCGGTGATGTCATGGGTGATCATCACCGTGGTGAGCGAAAGGCCGCGATGGAGGTGAACGTAGTCCTCCCCCAGCGCGTCGCGGGTCAGGGGATCGAGCGCGCCGAACGGCTCGTCCATCAGCACGATGGACGGGTTGTTGGCGAGCGCGCGCGCCACCGCCACCCGCTGCCGCTCGCCGCCGGAGAGCTCATGGGGAAAGCGCGCGCGGTGGCTGCCGCCGTCGAGCCGCACCAGGTCGATCAACCTGTCGACGCGGGCGGCGATCTCGGCGGCGCGGACGCCGGCGAGCTTCGGCGTGATGCCGATGTTCTCGGCGACGCTCATGTGCGGAAACAGCGCGCCGTTCTGGAACACGATGCCGATGGTCCGCCGCAGCGCCACCGGATCGCGCTCGCGCACGTCGGTGCCGTCGATCCGTACCGTGCCCCGGTCGGGCGCGATCAGCCGGGCGGCGAGCCGCAGCAGCGTGGTCTTGCCGGCGCCCGAGGCGCCGACGATCGAGAGGAATTCGCCGCGGGCGACCTCGAGCGAGACGTCGGCGACCGCGCTGCCGCCCGCGTGGCCGAAGCTCTTGGTCACGTGCTCGAAGGCGATCGTGGGCGGGGCGGGGTCTGGCATGGCGGCAAGATGCCATGGGGGCGGACATCAACCAAGCCGGCGGCTGCACCGCGCTGCGTCATTGCCGAAAGCTGCCCCTTGCATCGGTGCCGCGTCCGGGAGAATTTGCCGCCAATTCGAAGGATGTTCGGGAAGGAAATCCGCGTGCAGGGACCATCAGCACCGCCGCCGGCGGTCGATCTCAGGGACGTCGAGGTGGCGTTCCGCCTCGCCGGCGGGCGCAGCTATACGGCGGTCGCGCGCGCCAGCCTGACGGTCGAGGCCGGCGAATTCGTCGCCATCGTCGGGCCGACCGGCTGCGGCAAGTCGACCCTGCTCAACGTGGCCGCGGGCCTGCTGCGGCCGGCGGCGGGGACGGTCGAGAGCTTCGGCGCGAGGCTCTCCGGCCTCAACCGCAAGGCCGGCTACCTGTTTCAGGCCGACGCGCTGTTTCCGTGGAAGACCGCGCTGGAAAACGTCGCGCTCGGGCTCGAGATCGCGGGCGAGACGCGCGGCGCGGCGCGGGCGAAGGCGAAGGACTGGCTCGGCAAGGTGGGGCTGGCGTCCTTCGCGCAGCGCTATCCGCACATGCTCTCCGGCGGCCAGCGCAAGCGCGTCGGCCTCGCCCAGGTGCTGATCCGCGATCCCGCGATCCTCCTGATGGACGAGCCGTTCGGGCCGCTCGACGCCCAGACCCGCCAGATCATGGGCAACCTCCTGCTCGACCTGTGGGGCGCGGCGCGCAAGGCGGTGGTGTTCGTCACCCATGACCTGGAAGAGGCGATCGCGCTCGCCGACCGCGTCGTCATCATGTCGGCGGGGCCGTCGGCGCGCATCATCGGCGACTGGCGCGTGCCGCTCAAGCGCCCGCGCGACATCTTCGAGATTCGCCTGGAGAGCGCGTTTCACGACCTGCACCGCGAGATCTGGCACGTGCTCAAGGCCGAAGTGGTGAAGAGCTATGAAGCGGCGTGAGGGAGGGGCGAGCGTGATAGGAAAGCGCGTCCGATTTCCCACAGTGTCATCGCCCGGCCGAAGGACCGGGCGATCCAGTACCGGGGCTTTAGCGATGTAGCTGGGAATTGTTGTTAGTTCACGCTGCCGACGCGTGATCGTCGAATCCGATCGCTGGCGCTTGCTTTTACTGGGTCGCCCGGTCGAGCCGGGCGACGACGCGGAAGTTGGGGCCGAGCATGACCAACCAAAAACGCGCACAGCGCGATGGGGGCTTGGAATGAACCGCCTCACCCTCCTCACCCTCCAGCTCCTCGTCGCGGTCGTGGCGATCGCGCTGTGGCACGTGCTGACGACGGTGCCCGTGTTCGGCACCCTGCTGCTGCCGCCGTTCTTCTTCTCGACACCCGGAAAAGTGTTCGCGCGGATCGGCAAATGGATCGCCGAGGGCAGCGTGTGGCGGCACCTCGTGGTGACGCTCACCGAGTCGCTGCTCGCCTTCGTCATCGGCTCGCTGTCGGGGGCCCTGGTCGGCTTCTGGTTCGCGCGCCGGCAGACGGTGGCCGCGGTGTTCGACCCCTACGTCAAGATGATGAACGCGCTGCCGCGCGTGGTGCTGGCGCCGATCTTCGCGCTGTGGCTCGGCCTCGGCATCTGGTCCAAGGTCGCGCTCGGCATCACGCTGGTGTTCTTCGTGGTGTTCTTCAACGTCTACCAGGGCGTCAAGGAGGCCAATGCCACGCTGGTCGACAACGCCCGCATGCTCGGCATGAGCGAACGGCAGTTGCTGCGGCACGTCTACTGGCCGTCGGCGCTGAGCTGGATGTTCTCCTCGCTGCACACCTCGGTGGGCTTTGCCGTGGTCGGCGCGGTGGTCGGTGAATACCTTGGCGCTTCCGCCGGGCTCGGCTACCTGATTCAGCAGGCGGAAGGCGTATTCGACGTCGCCGGCGTGTTTGCCGGGATGATCGTGCTGGCGGCGGTGGTGATGGCGATCGACCTCCTGGTCGGCGAGATCGAGCGCCGCCTCTTGGTATGGCGGCCGTCACCGGGCGCGGCGCGGGACTAAACGCGACCCGTCCCGCGATTTACCGGCGTGCGTAACGCATCATGCCCGCGCTTGTCACGGGACTGCCTCACTCACTAGAGTTAATATGAAGAGGGTGGCTGGCGCGAATCAGGTCATCCCGGAAACAAAAGAAACAAAAGGGGCGGACGGGTGGAATTCATTGCTGCCATTCGCGACAGCGCGACGGCTCTGTTCGCTCCGCTGGCGCTGCTCGCGACGCTGACCCTACCCGCCGCCGCGCAGGCGCCCGAGAAGCCCGATCTGGTGCTCGGGGTCGGCGGCAAGAGCCTGCTCTACTACCTGCCGCTGACGCTCGCCGAGCGGCTCGGCTACTTCAAGGCGGAGGGGCTCAACGTCACCGTCACCGACTTCGGCGGCGGCGCCAAGGCGCTGCAGTCGCTGATCGGCGGCTCCGCCGACGTGGTCACCGGCGCCTACGAGCACACCATCTTCATGCAGGCCAAGGGCCAGGAGATCGCCGCGGTGCTCGAGCTCGGGCGCTTTCCCGGCATCGTGCTGGCGGTGCGCAAGGACCGCGCCGGCGCGGTGAAGTCGTTCAAGGACCTCAAGGGCATGAAGATCGGCGTCACCGCGCCGGGCTCCTCGACCAATTTCTTCGTCGACGCGCTGATCGCGCAGGACGGCCTGAAGCCGGAGGACGTCTCGATCATCGGCGTCGGCGCCGGCATGAGCGCGGTGGCGGCGGCCAAGAAGGGCGACCTCGACGCCATCTGCAATCTCGACCCGGCGATCACCCGGCTCGAAGAGGACGGCGACATCACCGTGCTCGCGGACCTGCGCACCGAGGAGGGCAACATGAAGCTGTTCGGCGGCAACACGCCGGCGGCGGTGGTGTATCTCAAGCGTGACTTCATCGCCAGGAATCCGGCGACGGTGCAGCATCTGGTGAACGCGTTCTACCGGGCGCTGAAATGGCTGGCGGCCGCGACGCCGGAGGACGTCGCCAGGACCGTGCCGGAAGAGTACTACCTCGGCGACCGCGCGCTCTACGTGGCGGCGGTCAAGGCCTCGGCGCCGATGTATTCGCAAACCGGCGTGATCCCGCCCGACGGCATGGTGCGGGCCCGCGACATGCTGCAGCGCTTCGACGCCGAGTTGAAGGACGCCACGCTCGATCTCGACAAGACTTTCGACGGCCGCTTCGTCGCCAGGGCCGCGGCGGAATTTTCCGGCGGCAAGCCGGCGGGCGCCAAATGAGCCCGCCCGGCTCCGCGGCGACGTTGCGCGAGATCGCCAAGCTCGATCTCGTGGTCGAGCCGTGGGACTGGCCCTTCGCCGCGAAGCGGCGCGGCGAGATCGACGCCCATTTCGCCAGGGCTTGCGAGGCGCGGCCCCACCTCTACAACGGCCGCGTGCTGTTGATGCGTACCCCGCGCCACGAAGGCGACTTCTTGCGCGCCAGCTATTTCGAGACCGATTTCGCCAGCCTGCTCGCCTGGCGGGACTGGGGCTTTCCCGGCAGCGGGGTCTACAACTGCTTCGGCATGGGCGCGCTGCGCGGCACTGACGGCGTGTTCCTGCTCGGCGAGATGGGGGAGCACACGGCCAATGCCGGGCGAATCTATTTTCCCGCCGGCACGCCGGAGCCGGCCGACATCGTCCGCGGCCGGGTCGACATCGCGGGCAGCGTGTATCGCGAAGTCGAGGAGGAGACCGGGCTCAAGAGCTTCGACTACCGCGCCGCGGCGCGCTGGTACTGCGTCGAGACCGGCGCGACGATCGCGCTGATCCGGCTCTTGGACTGCCACCGACCGGCGGAATCGCTCAAGCGCAAGATCGAGGCCACCCTCAAGGCCCAGACCCATCCGGAGCTCAGCGCGATCCACCTGGTGCGCGACCGCCGCGACTTTCTGCCCACGATGCCCCCCTTCGTCACCGCCTTCATCGACGCGATGACGGAGTGAGGGGCCGGTCTAATGGAAGATCGTGCGCTCATTTTGTTACTCGGCGTCATGCCCGCGCTTGTCGCGGGCATCCACGTCTTCACGGTATCGCAGCAAGGAAAGACGTGGATGGCCGGGACAAGCCCGGCCATGACGGGAGCATCATGGAGCCGGGGCGATGGCGAAGACTAAAGCCGGGAAAGAACCCGCCGAGACGCTCAATCGCTATATCGTGCCGTATCGCTCCGACGGCACCGCCGCGTTCCGTCTCAAGTCGCACGCGACCGACGATCGCGGCGGCCTCGACAAGGAGGCGGCGGCCGAGATCGTCGCC
>Ga0187771_10003590_pt1 | contig 10850 bp, 10 predicted proteins | sample 0116_SJ02_MP15_1_FD_133139 | JGI IMG/M metagenome (GOLD analysis project Ga0187771, IMG submission 133139) | Tropical peat soil microbial communities from peatlands in Department of Meta, Colombia - 0116_SJ02_MP15_10_MG | ecosystem: Environmental > Terrestrial > Soil > Wetlands > Peat | place... | reverse complement strand
GAACTGCTCGGCGGCACGAACTCGCACGATCGCGCCGTCGGCTCGGAAGGACTGATTCGCGCGCTGCTCGAGCGTGGCGCCATCGGGCTCGCCACCACGCACGATCTCTCGCTCGCCAGAGTGGCCGACGCCCTCGCGCCCGCCGGCGCCAACGTGCATTTCGAAGACCGCCTCGAAAACGGCAAACTGGTTTTCGATTACCGGATGCGCCCCGGTATCGTCACGCGCTCGAACGCGCTCGATCTCATGCGCGCCGTCGGCCTGAACGTTTAAGCGATCGGGCCCCGGAACGGCTGGCTGTAGTGCGTGTTCCAGTCGACCAGATCGATATTCAGCAACTGGTGGGTCACCGCCTTCATGTCGGCTTCCACAATCAGGTAGGCGTTCGGATCGTAGCGCGTCGCCGCCATCACCAGATGCTGCGGCCCGTAGGAACGGCCGAACTCATACCAGCGATGCCAGTGTCCGGAAACCACGCGCTGAATCGTATCGCGATGCTGCTTGATCAGCCGGTGCACGCCGTAGTCTTTCACTTCATCGGCCGAAACGATCGAAAGCGGGTAGTGGATGAACACGAACGAAGGCTTGTGCTCGCGCAGTTCCGCCTCGAACCAGTTGAGCTGCTCTTCGCCGAGCGAACCTTCCGCGGGCTTGAACTTCGCATGCCCCTTCGTCCACGTATCGCCGAGGAAGTTGTTCAGGTGGATGAATTTCCACCCGTGAAGCTCCACCGAATAATACGGCTTCACGCCCAGCTTGCGCCGGAACAGCTCATGGCTCATCTCGCGCGGGACATTGACGTCGTAATCGTGGTTGCCGAAGCCCACGTGCACGGGCATCGTGAACTTGTCGGTAATCGCCTTTGCATGATCGATGCGCGTCTGGTTTTTGAAGTAGAAATCGACATCCCGCGAAGGATAGTTGTGGAAATAGTCGCCGATGAGGAACACCTTCTCCATGCGCGGCTGAAGCGCATTGATCACAGCGCGCGCCGCTTCGAGCCGTTCCGCGGTTTTGAAAATCGACTCCGTATCTTCCTGGTTACCCTCCGGTCCCTTGTAGAACGGATCGATGATGTGGGAATCGGCAATGAGTGCGAAATAGAACTTCGAGCTGTCCGCCGCGGCCCGCGAAAACGGTGGAATCAGCAATGACGACGCAGCCGCGCCGCTCACCCGCAGGAATGTCTTTCGCGTCATAACGACTGAGAGTATAAGCCGCGAACGTGACAGGTTCGTGAAAGATTTCAGTACGCGACCGAGCGCTTCAGAGCCTCGACGCAATCCGCGTCGAGAGCCCGCGGCGCGTCTTTCGAGATCGTCTCGAGTACCTTCCCGGCAGGCAGCGCCTGGCGATACGGCCGCTCGTTGGAAAGCGCGTCGTAGATATCGGCCACCGCGAGAATGCGCGCGGGCAATGGCAGCTGGTCCGCGGTCAGATTGCGGAAATACCCGCTCCCATCGAGCTTTTCGTGATGCGATGCTGCCAGTTCGCTCACCTCGGCAAATCCCGGCACGCGCCGCAGAATCGAACCGGAATAATGAGGATGCCGCCGCACCACCATCCATTCCGCGGGCGTCAGCTTGTCCGGCTTGTCCAGGATGCGGCTGGAGACGCCGAGCTTCCCGATGTCATGCAGCAGCGCCGCGCGCCGGATCAGCGTGATTTCGGCCTTGCGCAGCGACATGGCATGCGCCATCCGCACCGCCGTATCGGCCACACCCGCCGAATGCCAGAACGTGTAGGGCGATTTCGCGTCGATGACTTCGGAGAACGCGATGCAGATGTTTTCGATCGTCTCCTCGGTTGCCGGCAGCGCCGCGCTGACCGGTTCCATCCCGGTCACCCTCCGCCCGGCTTCCCGCAGATCGTTCCACATGGCGCCGCGCTTCGCCACACTGCCCAGCGCATCCACCAGGCGCGGATCGAACCAGCGCCCGCTGCGCTTCCGCGCCATCGCCAGCGCCGCCGTGCGCCCGTGCTTCGTATGGAACACATCCACGTTTTGAGCCAGATTCATGATCCGGGAGAGCAGGGGAATCTCTTCGCCGCGCAAACCCCGCGGATGGCCGCAGCCGGCCCACAATTCATCGAGGCTGTAGATTGCCTCCGCTGCCGTCTCGGAGAGCCCGATGCGCCGCGCGATACTCGCGCCGCGCTCGCAGCGGATCGAAACCAGCTCCCGCGCGCTGCGTTTTTCGTTCAGCGCCATCTCGAACAGGGCCCGCGCGCGTTCGGGGAACGGCGCGCCTTTCTTCACATGCGAGAGCGCCCAGGCGATTGACTCGCGCCCGATCCGCGTCCAGTCGACCGTCTTCACGTCGCGTTTGGCCATCACGTCGTCGCTTCCAAGCATCTGCGCCAGGCGCGACGCGTTGCTGCTGCAGCCGGCGTCTTTCATCAGCAGGGCATAATAAAGGTCGCCACAGCGCTTCGCGTCGAGCCCGATCTCCGCCGCCAGATGCATTCCGATCACGCAGCTTCGCACCGCATGCCCCGCTGCCTGGCCTTCGGTCAGGTCGAGCGCATGGGAGAGCGCCGAGAGGACTTCGGAAACCCGGATCGCGCCGGGAACCTCCCGCGCCGGCGGAGTGTGCATCCATTCGCTGAGAATCGCGGCAGGCATCAGTCTGACCGTCTTATCGGGCGTTTACGGAAGTTTTATAGGGATTGACGTTAAAATTGCCCTGGGAACCGATTTCATGAAATCGCTGTGGCTGGCCGTGCTCTTTGCGGCAAGCGCGCCGCCCGCTCTGGCGCACCACTCCTTCGCCGCCGAATACGATGCCTCGAAACCGGTGAAGATCACCGGCGTCATCACGCGCATGGAATGGACCAACCCGCACGCCTGGATCTATCTGGACGCCCGGAGTCCCGATGGCGCCATCACGCACTGGGGCTTCTCGGCCAACCCTCCGGGCGTGCTGATGCGCCGCGGCCTCCGGCGCGAGGATATGAAGCCCGGCACCGTGATCCAGGTGGAAGGCTTCCGCGCCAAAGACGGCTCTGCCAACGGCTACGGCAGGAAAGTCACGTTCGGGGACGGCCGCAGCTTTTATATCTCCGGGGATACCTCGAAGTAATCACCCCGCGTGAGGCATGGGCAGGTACCGGCCGCGCTGCTTCATCGAATACATCCCGGCATCCGCCACACGGATCAGGTCCGATGTGCTTCCGGCGTCTTCGGGGAAAATCGCCATCCCGCAGCTGATGCGAATGTGCACCACTTTGCCGTCGACGGGGATCTCTCCATCCACACCGGCGAGCATCCGCTGCATCATGCCGTACATCGATTCGCGCGACGGCGCATTCTCCACCAGCGCCACGAACTCGTCGCCGCCCATCCGTGCCAGACAGACGTCCGCGCTCAGCACGGCGCGGAGCCGCTCGGCCACCACGCGCAGCGCCTGATCGCCGCCTTCGTGCCCGAGCGTGTCGTTGATCCTTTTGAAATCGTCGAGATCGCAGTAGATCAGAGCGATCCGCTGGCCCGTCTCCGTGGCGCGCCGGTCCGCCTGTTCGAGGCGCTCTTCGAAGAAGCGCCGGTTGGGCAGGTTGGTGAGCGAGTCGTAAAGCGCCAGCTTCTCGGTCCTGCGCTGCAGGTGCAGATTCGTCGCCATCGACAGCCCGAACGCGCAGCCCAGCGCGCAAATGTTCAGGGTCGCGATGATCATGAAGTCGCTCGGCTGCGGCTGATAGAAGACGGGCTCCACGTGCAGCGCAACGAACCCGCGCGCCACCAGGGAAACGCCGTGCAAAGCGAATCCCGCCGCGGTCGGCCAGTAAACCACCCGGTCGGCGCCCGGAACATGGCGCGCCATCTCCATTGCCGCCAGCAATGCCAGCGCGCCCATGAAGAAGCTGCTCACGGCCCCGCGTGCCCCGCCGTCTTCATGCACGAAAAGATACCAGCAGAACAGCGCAGCATAGCCGGCGGAAAGGACCAGATAAAGGCCCGTTGGCCGCCGCCAGCCGCGAAACGCGCGAACTCCGTCCAGCAGCAGCACCGCGCCCGCAAACACGGGGAAGTTGGTCAGAATCACCATCGCGTTGCCCGGAAACCGCAGCCGCACCGGATAAAGACCGATTCCGGTTATCAGAAGAACGCAGGCCAGCACGCACCTCTTCAACCCGTGGCACGTGGTATTCAGGCGCGAGACCAGAAGCAGGGCTGTCGCTGCTATCAGCAGGTTCGCCACGGTAACGATATTCAGCGTGAAGAAGTCCAGGTGAGGCACGGGCTGGTTCTATCAGTACTATCACTATCTTAGACGCTGGTTTTCGGGAGTATACTGGCTGGCAAGCCAAACGAGCATGTCTCATTCCACCGGAAGACGTGGCTTCCTCAAAGCGTTCGCCAGCGCGGGCGCCGGAGTCCTCCTCATGCAGCAGTTGAAAGCAGCTTCGAGCAGCCCCAGGGCCCTTGTTTTCGATACGTTCGGCACCGTGGTCGACTGGCGCGGCTCCATCATCGCCGAAGGCGCCGAGTGGGGCAAAGCCAAAGGCCTCTCGATCGACTGGGCCCGCTTCGCCGACCGCTGGCGCGCCGGCTACGGCCCGTCGATGGACAAGGTCCGCAAAGGACAGCTCCCCTGGACCAAACTCGACGATCTGCATCGCATGGTCCTCGAGGAGCTGCTGAAGGAGTTCAAAATCGAAGGGCTCAGCGAGGAAGAAAAGGCGCACTGGAACACCGTCTGGCACCGCCTGCACGGCTGGCCCGATTCCGTCGCCGGGCTCACGCGGCTGAAGAAGAAGTACATCATCACGCCGCTTTCAAACGGCAACGTCAGCCTCATGACCGAGATGGCGAAGTTCGCCGGCCTTCCCTGGGACGCCATCCTCTGCGCCGAGCTGTTCCATCACTACAAGCCCGATCATGAGGTTTACCTCGGCGCCGCCGAACTCCTCAGCCTCAAGCCCGCGGAGGTCATGATGTGCGCGGCCCACAACGGCGATCTCAAGGCCGCGCGCGAGTGCGGGCTGATGACCGGCTTCATCTACCGGCCCAGCGAATACGGCCCCGGCGGCCGCGCCGATAAGGCCAGTCAGGGCGATTGGGACGTCGTCGCCTCCGATATCAACGACCTCGCAACCCGCCTTGGAGCGTGACTCCGGCGCCGGCGGTTTTTTTCACGCCTGTAGCATGATGGAAGTGTTTCATGTTCAGGCTCATGCTGCTCGCCGCGATTCTGGTCTCGACATCCTGCAATGAACTGAATCCGCCGAAACCCCAGCCGCGCCGCATCGTCTGGAAGCCTCTCGAGACCTGGTCGGGACACGGCAATCAGCAGACGGGCAATTTCGACATGAGCATCTTCCGCTGGCGCGTCCACTGGAAAACCGCCGGCGACACGGCGCCCGGCAAGAGCCATTTCGCCGTCACCGTGAACAGCGCCGTCAGCGGACGCGACCTTTCCGAGCTGGTGAATCACGATGGCCCTGGCGAGGGCTACGCTGAAGTCAACGACGATCCCCGGCTCTACTACCTGGTCATCACGTCCAACGATCTCGACTGGACCGTCACCGTCGAAGAACCCATCGAAACTGGAGGCCGACCGCAATGATCTCCGCCAATGTTTTCCTCATCCTGACGCTTCTGCAGTATTACCCAACGCCCTATCCGCGCCGCGTCCCGCCGGGGCAGACCGTGCCCGGCGGGGCCATCACCGACGCCGTTGCGACCTTCGAAGGCAAATTCAAATCGGCGGACAAGAAGTACGTGACGATCGAACTCGATGAAGGCCAGACCATGCGGATGTACGTCACCGGATCCACAAAGTTCTTCCGGGACGACAAGCCCGCCAAACCGGGCGATTTTCACACCGATGAGCGCGTCGCCGTGGATGCCTCGCGCGATGCGCGCATGAACCTGCTCGCGGTGCGCGTCACGACGGTACAACCCAGGCCAAAACCAAAGCCTGCCGAACCCACAAACTAGTCCAGCTTTCCGCTGAGCTCCAGATAAACCCGCCGGACCGCCACAGGCCCCATGTCCTGAATGCGCGGCGAAGGCGATCCGCCGCCGGTCCACGTCACATACGGACCCCAGTTCGCCTGCTTCACCGCTTCCTCCACCGGAACGCCGGCCTTGTAGAGGCGCGTCACCTCCGCCACGACTGCCGCAACCTCCTCGCGGAACGCATGCAGTTCCTCGCGCGAAACGTCGCCGCGTTCCGTGAACCCGTGACCGGGAATGAAAACCTTCGCGTCGATCTTCTCCGCGCGGTCGAGCGTCGCAATCCACTCGCTCGGGTACCCGGTGCGCAACTGCGGGAACAGATGATTGCAGAAGGTCTCGCTCAGAAACGCGATCTTCTGCCGCGGCAGATAAACGATGAGCGGGCCGGCCGTATGGCCGCGTCCGATGAACTCGATGCGAAACTCCTCGCCGCCCATCGTGACGGTCTTCGCGTCCGGGACAAGCACGGTATTGTCCGGCAGATGGATCGCGGCTTTCGTGGCCGGATGCGCGATCCACGTCACGCCGGCAGGAAACGCCGCGTTGCCCCCGGTATGATCCGGATGCTCGGAACACACTACCACGTAGCGGATCGGCTGCGGCGTGACTTTGCGGATGGCGTCGATCAGGCCCCCGGTGGCCTTCCGGTCGCCCTGCGCATCGGCCACCAGCACCCCTTCGCTCGTGACCACGAACATATTGGTAGTGGTGAACCGGTCCGCGCCGGCGTGAAAGTCCTCGTACGTGTACACGTTCGGGCTGACCTGGATGGTGCGCGGGAAGTCGCTTTCCTGCCAGCCGCGTTTTGTCGCATCGGCCGTGCGCACCTGAGCCATGAGGTTCGCGGCTGCGAGGCCAATCATAAGCAGGCTGAAGCGTAAAGGCGCCCCATCCGGTGTCAGGGACATGATCGTCTTGTGTATTCCCGTTTATCAGATACGGCCCCTGGTGTCCAGCATCGGGCAACGGGCCATTCGAAAATTCGAACCCAATTTCCAGTAGTTCATTATTTTTCAATGAGATGCATGAGCATCAGGTCCCGGCGGCAACGCCCTCCCTCTGGCTCGGCCAGGCAAGCTGTTCCGTGTTTACGTTTCGTTGTCCGCTTTGACGGACGAACCCGCGGGATCTGCGCCTTCCCTGCCGGTGACCGGCCTTGAGCCAGGTTTGCGTTATTTCGCTCACCTGGCCTCTTTGCCCCTCGACAACGGCTGACGGATCGGTATATCATTCTCTACGATCCGTAAAGTTCCGGAATTGTGGCCTTGCGTCTGTACGCCACCCCAAGACCGGGCAAGTTGAGGTGATCCTCTATGACAGATTTGAAGGTAACGAGACGAAACGTCATCAAAGGAGCCATCGCCGCCGGCGCTGTATCCTCGGCGGGATACCTGTTCCGCACCAATACCGTGCATGGCGACTCCTCCGCTCCCGGTTCGGTCGACCGGCTCATCACGCTCAATGTGAACGGCCAGGATCGCAAAGTGGACGCCATGAAGCAGGAAACGCTGGCCATGACGCTCCGCTACAAACTGGGGCTCACCGGCACCAAGATCGGCTGCGACCGCGCCGAATGCGGCGCCTGCACCGTTCTGGTTGATGACGTCCCTCATTACTCCTGCTCGCTGCTCACCCACACGGCGCGCGGCAAAAAGATTGTGACGGTGGAAGGTCTCGCAAGTCCGGATGGCAAGCTGCACCCGATTCAGCAGGGTGTGCTCGAAGAGCAGGGCTTCCAGTGCGCCTTCTGCATGTCGGGCTTCCTGATGGCTACCGTCGGCTATCTGAAGACGAATCCGAATCCCACGCGGACGGAACTGGCGCACGGCGTTTCGGGCAATCTCTGCCGCTGCCAGGATTACAACAAGATTCTGACTGCGCTCATGCGCGGCGCAGAGATCATGAGGAGTGCGTAAATCATGGCAAGAGTCGAACTCAAACCCACAGCTCTCAAGACCAGCGGCGAACACAAGCTGATCGGCAAGAATTACCAGACGCCGGACCTGATCGCCAAGGTTCAGGGCAAGTCGAAGTACGCCGAGGACTATCGCGCGGACGGGATGCTTTTCTGCAAGCTCGTGCTCGCTCCCGTGCCTCACGGCATCCTGCGCTCCTTCGACGCCTCCGAAGCGCTTGCCATGCCCGGTGTGAAGGCCGTGATCTCGCAGGACGACCTGCCGCCACCCGCCGACTCCATCACCGACAACGGCACGCGCATTCCGGCCAACAAGAAGAGTGACCGCGGCCTGGCCAAGGAAATCACCTATCAGGGTGAGCCGATTCTCGCCGTCGTCGCCGAAAGCGAACTGATCGCGGCGGAAGCGATCGAAAAGATCAAGCTCGATATCGAACGGCTGCCTTTCGTGGTCGATCCGCTGGTCAGCCTGCGTCCGGGCGGGCCGAATGCCCGCATCGAAGGCAATGTCTGGAGGCGGCCCGAGCCGCCGGCCGGTGCTGAAGGCCGCGGTGGCCGTGGCCGTGGCGCCGCTCCGCCTCCCCCGCCTGAACTCTCCGTGCTGAAGTGGACCGACGCCGACTTCGCCGAATACGAGCAAGGCAAGCTGCCCATGGGCGAGATGGCGAACAAGAGCGACGGCTGGTCGTATGGCGACTGGGAAGGCGCTTTCAAGAAGGCCGCCCTCGTCCTCGATGAAACCTTCGTGACTCCGGATACGAGCCACCAGTGCCTTGAAACCCGTACCGCGATGGCCTACTGGCAGAACGGCAAGGTCTACATGCACACGGGCACGCAGAGCACGGCGCAGACGGTTCCCGGCGTTGCCCGCTGGTGCGGCCTGGTGGATGACAAGGGCCGGCCGCAAACCGACAAGGTCGTTTTCATCAGCGAATACACCGGCGGCGGTTTCGGTTCGAAGATCACCGGCGCGATCACGATGTGCATTCCGGCGATCGCTTCGAAGAAGCTCGGCGGCGTTCCGGTGATGATGCGGCTCAGCCGCGAAGAAGAGCATTACATCGGCCGCGCCCGGCCGGCCATGTTCGGCCGCGTGAAAGCCGCCTTCTCGAAGGAAGGCAAGCTGCTCGCGCTCGACATGTACTCGATCTGCGACAACGGTCCCTATGATGCCAATGGCGACGCCTCGACATCGGGCCGCATCGCTTCGCTCCTCTACCAGCCGGAAGCCATGCGTTTCCGCAGTCTCACGGTTCTGACCAACACTCCGCCGCGCGTCTCGCAGAGCGCTCCCGGCGGCATGCAGGCAGTCGGCGTCATCGAGCCGATGCTCACCAAGGCGGCCCGCAAGCTGGGCGTCGATCAGGTGGAAATCCGCAAGATCAACGCGCCCACCGGCAAGGCGAAATTCGGTCCCGGAGCGGGTCCGCGCCAGGTTCGCGGCTATATCACCAGCTCGTTCCTGCCGGAAGCTCTCGACAAGGGCGCCGAACAGTTCCGCTGGGCGGAGCGCAAGGCGAAGAGCCCGCAGAAGAGCGGCACGAAGGTGCGCGGCATCGGCGTATCGTCTTCGGGTTACGTGGGCGGCTCGATCGGTTTCGACGGCCTCCTGCTGCTCAAGACCGACGGCACCATCTGCTTCCAGTCCGGTATCGGCAACCACGGTACGGAATCGGTTTCCGACGTGCACCGCGTCGCCGCCGAAATGCTCGGCATCCCGTGGGAAAAGTGCGATATCTGCTGGGGCAGCTCGGCCAAGAACCTTCCCTGGACCTGCGCTTCGGGCGGCAGCCAGACGACGCACGCCATGACACGCGCCGCGTTCGCGGTGGCCAACGAAGCCAAACAGCGGCTGAGGGAGCTGGCGGCGAAGAAATTCGGCGGCACGCCGGATGGCTATGACGTCGCCAACGAGCGCGTCTTCCGCAAGGGCGGCGGCCAGGGCATGAGCCTCGCCGATGCCGCGAAGTACGCGATTCAGGTCGGCGGCATCTACGACGGCCACGAAGTGAACGAAGAAGTCAATGGGATGACCAAGACTTCGGTGGCGGCTCTCGCCGGCCAGGGCTTCATCGCCTCGGCCCGCGACAAGGCCCCGCACGATGGCCAGACCTACTCGTTCGCCGCGAGCTTCGCCGAAGTGGAAGTTGACCTTGAAACCGGCAGGTACGCGATCACGGACTTCCTCTGCGTCGCCGACGTGGGCACGGTGGTTCACCCCCGCGCTCTCGGCGGCCAGGTGCTGGGCCGTTCGACTCTCGGTATCGGCCACGCGATCGGCCAGAAGTGGGTCTACGACCAGCACTACGGTCTGCCGCTCGCCAAGCGCTTCTACCAGAACAAGCCGCCGACGATTCTCGATGTGCCGCCGGAAAACATGCACTGGGCCGCGCTCGACATTCCCGATCCGGAAACTCCGGTCGGCGCGCGCGGTATCGGTGAGCCTCCGGTGGGCGGCGGCTGCTCCGCGATCGTCAACGCCCTGATCGATGCGCTCGGTGAAGAAGTCATTCGCCGCGCTCCGGTCACGGCGGACCGGATTCTCGCATCGCTCGAACTTGGCAAGCCCGCGGGTGAGCTGCTCACGGCTCACGTGTAACAAGAGGTCAGAGGAAACAGGAGAACGATTATGGCAGTGATTCGTGACATAATGCCGGAGTTTGAACTCTTCCAGCCGGCCACGATCGACGAAGCCGTTGGCTTGCTTGACAAGTACGGCAAAAGCGCGTGGGTCATGGCGGGTGGCCTCGACACCTTCGACTGGCTGAAGGACCGCATCAAGCGGCCCAAAGCCGTGGTCGACCTGAGCCAGGTCAAAGAGATGGTGGGCGTGAAGGAGTGGAACGGCGGCGTCGAGATCGGCGCCATGACCACCCTCACCGACGTGGTGAAGAACCCCATCATCAGGGAGAAGTTCGCGCTTCTCTCGCAGGGCGCCGAAGCGGCCGCTTCGCCCCAGATCCGCAACCAGGG
>Ga0187771_10003589_pt1 | contig 10850 bp, 14 predicted proteins | sample 0116_SJ02_MP15_1_FD_133139 | JGI IMG/M metagenome (GOLD analysis project Ga0187771, IMG submission 133139) | Tropical peat soil microbial communities from peatlands in Department of Meta, Colombia - 0116_SJ02_MP15_10_MG | ecosystem: Environmental > Terrestrial > Soil > Wetlands > Peat | place... | reverse complement strand
TGTCTTTCCGCCAAGAATCGATCCGGCAGCACTGTACTTGTAATAAGTACCGCTGCCATCCGGTATGTGACTGAGGAAGCCGTCGACTTTCTCCGCCAGTTGCTCCGGACTCAGTCCTTTGTAGTCACCCACATCCAGGATGGAGCCGAGCGCGGCCACCATCTTTGCTCCCTGGTCGTTCACGCCTTCTGGCGGCCCATAGCAGCCCGTGCAAGGCATGTTTACCTTGGGACAAAGCGCGCTACAACCGCTTCGCGTGGCGACGCCCAGGCACACGATGCCTTGCTCAAGCAGGCACTTGTCGAGATCAGGTTCGAATTCAAACGTCCGATGCAATTGCTTGATCCTTTTCTCGTCTTTCGTTCGCGAGCATTCGTCACACACGCTTGAAGTGCCGGCTCCGATCACACTTCCTTTCGGGGGCAGCGGACGGCCACTGATAATCAGCTCAATAACGTTCCATATCTGTGTGGATTCGGGTGGGCAGCCGGGCATGAAGTAGTCGACTTCTACCACTTGCGCCAGAGCTTTGACCTTTTCGAAAAACACCGGCAGATGAAGCGTGCCCTCCGGCACTTCTGTCCTGCATTGGGGCAGCAGCCCTTGGGGGTTGTCCAGACTGGCGTTCTCCAGGTAAATGCTCTTCATGTGATCCTCGCGCGTGTGAAAGTTGCTTAGCGCGGGGATCCCTCCCGCAAAGGAACAGGACCCAAACGCAACCAGCACGCGAGACTTTCGCCGCAGCAGGCGCGCCATTTCGTCGTTTTCTTCTGTGCGAATGGCCCCATTGAACAGCGTGGCAGCAATGCTGTCGTCGGGCATGGCTTCGACATCCTTGACCTTGGTATCCAAAAGACACGGACAAAACACAAAGTCAAAGGCCTTGTCCACTTCCAACAGCTTTCCGTGGAGATTGACAACCGAGATCTCACAGCCTCCACAAGAGGCCGCCCAGTACACACTTAGCTTCGGCTTATCTGCCACCTTTGGTTCTCCTCCTGTTGACTGGGATTGTTCCGGGCACGAGGACAATTGAGGTCGATGTGTTGCCTCAACTTCTCAATATCGGATTACAATCCGGGAAACTTGAGCAGAGACGCCGTCCCATCGTTGCGAATACCGAGTGGCACAGCGCATCGCAGCTTGCGGTCCTTTCCGTAGCAGCTTCGTGACGCTACTTCAGACTAGGTCTCCGAGGGGAAAGCAGAAAGTGATCAGCATCACGAGCAAGTGACAAAGGTCACTCGTATGTCCCTAAAAGGGACTCGCCGATCCATTTGTGGCTAGGCAGGACTCAGCACATTGGTCGGTTGGTGTCAAAGAAAGCTGTCCGTCGCATTGTCGCCAATAGATCCTCCAGCGCTCGCGCCAGTTCTTCCACACCGCGTTTGAGTTCCTGGGCATCGACCGCTGCGAACCCGAGCACCAGCCCTTCGCGTCTTATGCGTCCGTGGGCGTAGCGCCGCAGCGAAACCACTTCGACATTGTGCTCTGCCGCCGTTTGTGCTGCCCGTTCAGCGGAGATCCCATGCTGCAGCCAACCCACCGTGCGCAAGCCTGCTTCGATCGGCGGGATCTCCACCAAGCCGCGCAGCTTTGACCTCGCTGATTCGAGCAGAACTGACAACCGCTCAGCGTACAACTCTCGCATCCGCCGCACATGGCGGGCGAAGTGGCCCTCGCGGATGAAGTCGCACAGAATCGCCTGATCCATGAGCGGTGGATGATGCGTGCTTACCGCCTCCGCAGCTGCGAAGATATCCACCAGGCTAGAAGGAAGAACCATGTATCCCAGGCGCAGCGCTGGAAACAGCACATCGGTGAAACTGCCGGCAAAGATCACCGACTCCGAGCGGTCGAAGCCCTGCAGCGCAGGAATAGGCCGTCCGGAGTACCGGTATTCGCTGTCGTAGTCGTCTTCAAAGATGATCGCGCCCGCTTTGCCCGCCCATTCCAGCAGCGACAGGCGACGTGGCAGGCTCATGGTCAGGCCGAGAGGGAATTGGTGCGCGGGGGTCACATAGACCAGCCGAGGGTTCGGCGTCTTTTCCCCTGCTTCTAGGTTTAGCCCCTCGGAGTCCACCGCCACTGCGCAGATTCTTGCTCCGACCGCGCGAAAGGCAGCGGCCGCTCCGGGATATCCGGGATTTTCCATCCACACGCGATCCCCGCGATCGAGCAGAAGGTGCGCCGCGCGATCGAGCGCCTGTTGCACACCCGAAATGATGACCACCTGATCGGCCGTGCATTTCACACCGCGCGACGTGTTCAGGTAATCGGCCACCGCTTCACGTAGCGGCCGGTATCCCAAGGCCTCGCCGCCTGCCAGAAGTTGAGCGGAAACCCGCCGCATGCGCCGCGCCGCGACTTGCGCCCACAACGCGGTTGGGAACTGGTCGAGCGCCGGCTGGTTGGCGCGGAAAGCTCGGGCAGGACGGTAGTCCGATCCCGGCGCGGTCAACGTAGGCGCGAGCGTCCCTTCGCCTGCTCGTGCCAGCCGCAGGCGGTGCGCATACCCAGAGAGCCGCACCTTGCGCGTCCGAGTCTTCGCCTTAGCCAAGGTTCGTGGCGCATGTAGCAGCTCATCTGGCAACGTTTTGCTGACATAGGTGCCAGATCCTACTCTGCCTTCCACATACCCCTCGGAGCGAAGTTGTTCGAAGGCCGTCACCACGGTGGGGCGCGAAAGGTGGTACTGTACGGCGAGATCTCGCGTAGCCGGCAAGCGCATGCCAGAACGCAGATGGCCTGCCAGGATGGCCGAACGCAGTTCTTCATAGAGCCATCGATACAGCGCCACGCCCGCCGCAGGCGCTCGCAAGTTGAGGAACAACGTACTGGATTGCTTTGACATAACGATCGAAGGCTTCCTTCGAAGCCCTTGCGTGATTCTTCAGGCTCTTTTCGACTGCTTACTTTCGCGCCCAATCAAATGGTATGCCGATTGTATAGAAAATGGCCATTCCTAACTAGCCATTAACGAGCTAGCCTAAGAGCAGTTCATAGAGAAAGGAATCTTCACCATGTCACAGAACAATGGAAACTCCACCAGCCTTCGCTTGAAGACGGGGCTGGCGGAAATGTTGAAAGGCGGCGTCATTATGGACGTCACCGATGCCCGACAAGCGGAAATTGCCGAGCGCGCCGGCGCAGTTTCAGTCATGGCGCTCGAGCGTGTTCCCGCACAAATTCGCGCCGAAGGCGGCGTGGCGCGCATGGCCTCGCCAAAGAAGATTCGCGAGATCATGGCCGCAGTTTCGATTCCCGTTATGGCCAAGTGCCGCATCGGCCACTTCGCCGAGGCACAGATTCTGCAGGAACTGGGCGTCGACTACATCGACGAATCCGAAGTGCTCACGCCCGCTGATGAAGCCCACCACGTGGACAAGCACGCCTTCACCGTCCCGTTCGTTTGCGGGGCGCGCAACCTCGGGGAGGCCCTGCGCCGCATCGCGGAAGGCGCCGCCATGATTCGCACCAAGGGCGAGGCGGGCACCGGCGACGTGGTGCACGCGGTGAAACACATCCGGCAGATTGTGCAGGACATGAAGATTCTCACCGTGCTCAGCGAGCAGGAACTCTACGCCAAAGCGAAAGAACTGCAGGCGCCGTATGAGCTGGTGAAGATGGTCGCCAAAGAAGGCAAGCTGCCGGTGCCGAACTTCTCAGCGGGAGGCATCGCCACTCCGGCCGACGCGTCGCTGGTTATGCAACTTGGCGCGGAAGCGGTGTTCGTGGGCTCGGGGATTTTCATGAAAGACTCAACTACCTTCGCCGATCCCGAAGAAGCCGCCCGCCGTGCCCGCGCGATTGTGCAAGCCGCCACGCACTACCAAGACCCTAAAGTACTACTTGAAGTCAGCGAGGATCTGGCAGGAGCAATGAAGGGCTTGGCCGTGGGCGCGCTGGATGAGTCGCAGATGCTGCAAACAAGGGGATGGTGAAGCTGCATTGGCAATGCGAAAAAGCAACCAGCAATCACATCTGCCAATTTCGGGCGCAGGAGCGCTTCGGGGTCACGCGGGGGAAATGTATGTGACTGCCGAGCTGATGCGCCGGGGGTGGCTGGCGGCTATGACAGCACGGGGCAGCCGTAGCTTTGACGTTCTTGCTCGCCGCGTCGATGCTCCCGTGTTCACCGCCATCCGGGTGAAAACCGGCGATAGCGCCCAGGGCGCCTTTTTGTGGATCGCTAAGAAAGACGGAACATTGTTTCTCGACCTCTCCGAAATGGGGGATTTTACCGTCATCGTAGATCTACCTTTGGAGGGCAATCCCATATTCTACGTTCTGCCAACTACCGTCCTCGACGATCACTTGCGTACCAATCATGCTGAATGGCTAAAGAAGCCCGGCGCAAAAGGCCAACGGCACAGCCCTGACACCAAGATGCGCGCGCTGTGGTTCGACCAAAGAACGGATCAGATAGGGCACGGATACTTGATAAAGTTCGGACAGTACCGTGATGCGTGGAACCTGCTGGACGGGAAGTGACCGCCAGACGCGGTCGGGTGGCCCACTCAAGCCCGGTTTTGGCTTGAGTGGGGGTTTAAGCGGAGAGTGCGCCCAAATGCAGCTTGTCAATCATTGACAATCTTTGCCAATCGAGCTACTCTGGCATCGAACGCACCGGGAGATCACCATGACACTGAATATCAACCTGACCCCGCAACTGGAGAGACTTGTCCGTCAGAAAGTGTCCTCTGGGCGTTACAACTCGGCGAGCGAGGTGGTGCGTGAAGCTTTGCGCCTCATGGAAGAGCAGCATGAACTGCGCACCCTCCAGTTGAAACGGCTGCGACGCGACATACGGCAAGGCTTGGAAAGCGGCCCAGCGCGGCCTTGGAGTGTGGCGGAAATGAAGCGCGAGGGCCGCAAGCGTCTCGGGTCAGGCGGAGATCGCGCTAAATAGATGCCGTCGGTGGTCATACGCCCGCAGGCGTTCGCCGACCTGGCTGAGATCTGGGCTTACATTGCCGAAGATAGCCCGGACTACGCCGATGCCTTCGCGGATCGGATTGACCGAGTGTTTGAGGCCCTGGCCGGCAAACCGAAGATGGGCTGCGCCAGGCCGGAGCTCTCGGTCGGTGTTCGGAGCTTTCCGGTTGGCCGGTACGTGGTTTTCTACGTGCCACAGTCAAACGGAATTGAAGTCGTCCGCGTGCTTCACGGCGCACGCGACCTGAGACCGCTCTTTCAAGAAGAGGAAGAATGACGTGAATCAAATCGCTCGACTTTAACGCCGCCCGGTCACCCTCGCTGGGCGCCGTGCCAGATCGTGCTGATGATCACGCGCCCGGCTTGCACACGGTAGAGGACGACATAGGGCGTGCCGGCGATGACCAGTTCGCGGATTCCCGGCTCGGTGCCAATACGGCCCAGGTAAGGATGTTCGCTTAATGCTTCGACTACTGCGACAATGCGCATGGCCAATCGGGCGGCGGCCTCTGGCTTGTCCTTGGCGACGTAGGCGCGAATCTCGCGCAGCCTCGTCAGTGCCAGCGGAGACCAGACAATTTCTACCGGCAAAATTCCTCGCGGTCGTGAGTCTTTCCGCAGACGCATTTCGGTGGGGGCAGTTCGTGGTCGGTGCCCCAGGAAAGCAGCCAAGCCTTCATGTCCTCGCGGGGAATGTAGTGGCCCGATTTGACTTGACGCTCCGCCTGCCGGACTTCGGCCAGCATGCGTTCTTGATCAGAAACGTAGGACTCGACAGCATCGGAGATCAGGAAATTCGAGCTGCGGCCGGAAGCCTTGGCCAGCTTAGCCAGACGCTTCTTGGTGTCGGGTTTCAATCGAATACTCAAGGTGGCACTTCGTGTGTTCCCCATGAACACATTGTAGCACACCCCGACGCGCATCTTGGCGCGTTGCTTGCGTTAGAGCGGGGGGTTACGGAGAGAGCCCCAGGTCTCTCCACTCCGCGTTCCCTTCCGCAAGCGAAAGGAAACGCTCCGGTCGAGATGACAGTTAATGGAGGGATAACAACGATTGTGGAACGGCAATAGTTGCTAATTCCCAGGAGCTTGCGAACGACGAAGACGAACAACCAAAATGACCATCGGTGTACTTGCCCTGCAGGGCGACTTTGACGCGCACCGCAAACGGCTCGAAGAGCTGGGCGCGGAAGTTGTGCTCGTCAGAAAGCCAGAACAACTCGACGAAATTGACGGCCTGGTGATCCCCGGCGGCGAGTCGAGCACGTTTCTCAAGCTGCTCGGCGAAGCCGGATTCGAGAAGCTGAAGCAGTTTGTCCGCGTGAAACCAACATTCGGCACCTGCGCTGGCGCAATTCTTTTGGCCAACGAAGTGGAGAATCCCGGACAGCCTGGGCTGGGCGTGCTCGACATCCGCATTCGCCGCAATGCTTATGGTCGCCAGGTGGACAGCTCAATTCGAGAAGGGAAGTTTCGCGGCGAGCCAGCCGAAATGGTGTTCATCCGCGCGCCTAAGATCGAACGCGTGGGCCCCGGCGTTGAAGTCATCGCGACCGAGGGCAACGATCCTGTCGCCGTTCGGCAGGGGAACGTGATGGCCGCCACGTTCCACCCGGAGCTGTCTGAAGATCCGCGCGTGCATCAGTCGTTTCTGGATCTGGTCGCGGAAGCGAGAGATTCTTAACCCCAAATGAAAACACCGCCGAGCAAAAGCTCCTTCCAAAGAAACTTCTTGACATGCCCATTATGTAACCCTATAGTTACACATTATGCGTCACCGTTCGGTTACATATTCGCCGGAGGCCACCTTCAGCGCCTTGGCCGATCCCACGCGCCGTGCCGTGCTTGACCTGCTGCGGCAGGGAAGTCAACCGGCGGGAAGAATCGCGCGGGCGTTTCCCATCTCCCGTCCGGCGATCTCGAAACATCTGCGGCTGCTGCGGCGCGCGCATCTCGTTCAGGAGCGCCGTGAAGGGCGCCACCGCCTCTATCAACTCAACCCTGAGCCACTGAAGGCTGTCGATTCCTGGCTGAGTCATTACCGCAGTTTCTGGCAGGTGAATCTGGCCAGCTTGAAAGCCTTTGTCGAAACCGAGTACAAGAAGGAAGCTTCTAGATCCCAGGGCAAGAAATCACTTCAAGGAGATCTTCAATGAAATCGCTTCGCACCACTTTCGCTGTATTCGTCGTTTTGGCCGCAACCGTCGCCTTCGCACAGTCGGACGCGCAGAAGTCCTTTGACCAACTCAAAACTCTGGTGGGCACTTGGGAGGGCCAGGCCCCAGACGGCAAGACTGTGCAAGTGACCTTTCGCGAAACCTCCGGTGGCTCGGCGCTGCTGAGCGAAATCGCAGGCCACGAGGACATGATCAGCGTGTTCCACCTCGACGGCTCCCGCCTGATGATGACCCACTATTGCGGCGCCGGCAACCAGCCGCGCATGGTAGGCTCTATGTCGCCCGACGGCAAGGCTTTCAGCTTTAACTTCCTCGACGCCACCAACGTGCTGCCCTCGCAGCCCGGACACATGGAGCACTTGACCATCGCTATGCTCGATCCTAGCCATCACACCGAGGAATGGAGTTTTCTGGCAGAAGACGGGAAGCAAATGCGCCACGTCTTCGACCTGCACCGAACTAAGTAAGCTGAGGCGACACCTTGGGCGGGGGACTTCTATGACGAATTCGATCTCTACGCCGGATGTCATGCCCGGAACGTTTGACGTGACAGTTGAACGCGCCATGACAGCTTCGCCCCATGCTTTGTTCAAGGCGTGGACGGAGCAGTTCGATCGCTGGTTTGCTGTTCCGGGTACGGTGTTGATGAAAGGTGAAGTCAACGCCGCTTTCTACTTTGAGACCCAGTTCGAAGGAAAGCGGCATCCGCACTATGGCCGCTTCCTGCAGCTTGAACCAGATCGCCTCGTCGAACTAACGTGGGTTACGGCGGCGACCAGGGGGGCCGAAACAGTGGTAACGCTGAAGCTTACCCCTCACAAGAGTGGGACCCGTCTTCAGTTGACACACGCCGGTTTTCCCGGCGAGGAATCGAGAGACCGCTACAACCAAGCATGGCCCAACGTTCTCGCGCAGCTTGATCAGAAGATCAAAGGGTGAATCGAAAGCATTAGAAGGGCGACTAATTCAGAAAGGTGACCAACAGGGATGACGACTGCCACGATGACTTCCGATCAAGACTCAATCGTTTGCGAAATTGAAATTGCCGCACCGCCCGAGAAGGTGTTTCAGGCGCTCATTGATCCCAAGCAGGTCATGCAGTGGTGGACCAGCGATCAATGTCAGATCGAATCGTTTGCCCTCGATGCCCGCCGCGGCGGCCGATGGGCTTACAACACCAAGCAGAGCGCACTCAACATCAGCGGCGTGAGCAGATTTCATTGCGAGGGTGAAGTGCTGGAGTACGATCCGCCACGCCTGCTGGCTTACACCTGGGTCGCCAACTGGCACGATGACCGCGCCCAGCGTACCGTCGTGCGTTGGGAACTGGTGAAGAGCGACGGCGGCACGTACCTCAAAGTCACGCACAGCGGACTGGCCAACCTGCCCACCGCCCGCAAGGATTACAGCGGCGGCTGGCCTGGCGTAGTCGAGCAACTTAGGACCTTCGCTGAGAGTCACTCGGTCGGGCCCATGCGTTTTGTCTCGAACGCTAACTTCGCCATTCACGTAACCGATCTGTCCCGCGCTCGGACTTTTTATCGCGACCAGCTGGGATTTCATCTCATCATGGATTCCCCTGAAAAACTGGCTTTTGAAACCGGACGGTTCACGTTGTATGTGAACCGGGATGACCACGATATGCCCTTCATTCCTGCTCTCGAGGTCAAAGATTACGAGGAGGCGAAGGAATTCTTGCAAAGCTCGGGTTGTGAAATCATCCGCGAATGGCCCAAGTCCAAAGCCCTTTACTTCAAGGATCCTTTGGGACAGGTATTCGACATCATCGAGGTCAAGTAGTCCAAAGCAGCAACGAAGAGCCGGAGGATTGGCACGACTCTTGATTTTCAAGGTCAACTCCTCGGAGATTCACACATGGCAACTGCGACCATCACCCCCGACAAGGACACGGTTCTGGCAGAGATTTTTATCGCCGCGCCGCCGGAGCATGTGTTCCAGGCGATCACTGATCCGCGCCAGATGCTGCAGTGGTGGGGACAGAAGGGCATGTATCGCTGCACTCAGTTCCACACCGACGTGCGTCTAGGAGGGAAGTGGCGCACGGAGGGCCTCTATGACAACGGTCAGCCGTTTCATGTGGAAGGCGAGTATATCGAGGTCGATCCGCCCAAGCTGCTCGTCTATACCTGGGTAGCCAGTTGGAGCGGCGATCTGAAAACTAGGGTGCGCTGGGAACTGGAACGTGTCGGCAGTGGCACGGAGGTACGAATTCGCCACAGCGGATTCGCGGTCCGTCCAGAAGCTGCGCAGGAGCACGCGCAGGGCTGGCAGCACGCACTTGGCTGGATTCAGGCTTTCGTGGAGAGGGGCGCGACCGTGGAGACTCGCGGCGAGACCGTGTGATCCCGGCTACTCCTTCAAGTCCACATGCTGAACGTCGTCCGTGGAGTGGCCCAGGAACATGGTGCCGAGGCGTCGAAATTTTTCCACCGAGTCAGTGGCGAAAAATTTCAGACGAGGCAACTGGCGGCGTTCGGATTGAGCGGCTTCGGGCAATGGCGACAATTGCAATGTCCGGCAGACTGCATCGGCAGTGGAGTCGGCCGAGTCGACGATCTCGACATGTGACGGCGCAACGCGGTGCAGCAGAGGTTTGAGCAGCGGATAGTGGGTGCAGCCAAGCAGCAGCACGTCGGCGTTCTGGAATTCTCCGGCGAAGGCTTCATTCAAATAAATTCGCGCTACCTGCTCCGTCACGGGGTGCTCGATCCATCCTTCTTCGACCAGCGGCACCAGCAGCGGGCATGCTTTCTCCTGCGCCTCGACGCCGCGCACCTCCAGCGCCTTGCGATAAGCATGGCTGCTGACGGTGGCCTCTGTGCCAATCACCACCACTTTCTTGTTCCGACTGACGGCGGCCGTGCGCTCTGCGCCCGGCTCAACCACGCCGATCACGGGGACGCTGGCCGCCTTCTTGATCTTGTCGAGCGCCAGCGCAGTAGCGGTGTTGCAGGCGATCACCAGCATCTGCGCGCCGTGCAGCTCAAGATAATGAGCTGCCCCGATGGCATAGCGCGAGACGGTTTCGACCGATTTGGAGCCGTAGGGTAGGCGGGCAGTGTCGCCGAAATATATATAGTCTGCCTCGGGGATGACTTCAAGTAAAGCTTTAAGTACAGTCAGGCCTCCGAAGCCGGAGTCGAACACGCCAATGCAGGTTCGGCGGGTGGTCATGCGGCTAGGATAGCCGATCTGACTTGGCGACGGGCACAGCGACCAAATCAACTTTGCGGGTGCAGCACACTCCGGGCGGAATCGGCGCGCCGTGCGGGCAGCTGCGAGGGTGGCCCAGGAAGGCGCATATCTTGTCAGTGGCCTCAGGCGACAAGATGTGCTCGAACTTACAGGCCTGCTGCTCGATCTCAGTCTCGCTGTCGAGCGCCAGGCTGTCGGTGAACAGTCGCTCGGCGAGGCGGTGACGGCGGATGATGTCTGCCGCACGCTGGCGTCCACGAGTAGTGAGTTCAACGATGCTGCTGCCGTCGCCAATGGAAACGCCGTCGGGTTTGAGGGCGTCGTGGCAGGGATTCACGAAGGGCTTGTGATCGTGCGCCTCAGGAGGATGGGGAGCGCAGGTGACGAGGCCCAGCTCGTTCATCTTTTCGACTGCCAGGCTGACCGGCAAGGCGCCATGAACTTCCATGCGACCGATCTCGGCGATCTCGCCGTTTTCGGCCAGCACCCAGAGCTCTTCCAGGACTTCGTCGAATTGCTC
>Ga0187771_10003588_pt1 | contig 10851 bp, 10 predicted proteins | sample 0116_SJ02_MP15_1_FD_133139 | JGI IMG/M metagenome (GOLD analysis project Ga0187771, IMG submission 133139) | Tropical peat soil microbial communities from peatlands in Department of Meta, Colombia - 0116_SJ02_MP15_10_MG | ecosystem: Environmental > Terrestrial > Soil > Wetlands > Peat | place... | reverse complement strand
TCGAGCTGCAAAATTCGACGCAGCATTCCCGCCGCCGATAAACTGGCCCATGCCGAAGATTAGGATCGTAAAAAGGAAGGGCATGATTAGGTATATGACAAATCCACCCGGGTACCTCGTGTAGTGCTTTATCCCCTTCCAGAAGATTGCGGCCAAGGTGCCGAAAGTTGCTTTGAGCCCGGAGCTGGTTTGCATATTAATCTCTCAGGCTTCTGCCCGTCTCGGCTATGAAAACATCTTCGAGGGTTGGTTCGATGAAGTTGACCTTTGTAATAGTAGCCTGTTTGCGAACTAGAAATTCAAGAATCTTCGGCAAAACCTCCTTCCCCTTCTCCACATGAATCCGCAGCAGCCCCTTCTCGCCGGCCTCGGCTGAGTATGCGGCCTTCGAAACCTCGCTGAAGGATTGGAGGACGTTTGCGGTTTCGTCGGATAGGTTCCGGCCCTCTATTTCGATCACGTCGCTACTCTTCACTTTTTGTTTGAGTTCTGATGGAGGCCCGAGGCTTACGATCTTGCCATGATCGATGATTGCTACCCGGTCGCTTAGCATATCAGCCTCTTCCATGTTATGAGTGGTGAGAATGATCGCGTACCCGCCTTTCTTCAAATCCCGAATGATCTCTCGGATCAGGCGTGAGGATTGAGGGTCGAGGCTTGCGGTTGGTTCATCGAAGAGGAGCACCGGCGCCTCGTTCAGAAGCGCCTTAACGAAGGAGAGGCGTATCCGCATCCCCGTCGAATAATTCTCCACTAAAGTGTCCTCGCGCTCGTTCAAACCTACCAAGGTGAGTAATTCTTCGATCCGTTTTCTCGTGTAGCTTGGGTTCATATGGTATAGGGCCGCAAAATACTCAAGATTCTCGCGGCCCGTCAGCTTCCAATAGAGAGTTCGCTCCCCCGTCAACATTACACCTAGATTCGCGCGAACTTTCTGCTGGTTCTTGGCCACGCTGAACCCGGCAACGTGGGCGTCTCCGGAGGTTGGGGTAATGAGGGTGCAGAGCATTTTGATGGTTGTCGTTTTCCCCGCGCCGTTCGGCCCCAGAAGGCCGAAGATTTCACCTTTCGGAACGCTGAAGCTAATGCCGTCTACAGCAATCACTGTCTTAGGAAGCTTACGAAACAACGGCCCTTCCTTCGTCTCGAACGTCTTCGACAGTGCATTAACTTCTACAGGGTTCATGGTGCATCGACATTTTCCATTGAGCACGCAACAAGAAGTGTTCCTAATTAGGTTCGCTCATCCATGGACTTACGATCAGCCATACCACATTGGGAAATGAAATATACTATTTTGACACCATTCTCTGGCCAACGTTAGAGCGTGTTCACTGAAGTCTGGAGGTGAGCTTTCGAATGGCTATGTACAAGTGTGAATCCTGCGGCAAGGAAGCGAGCGCGCCTGGTATGTGCTGTGGGGCACAAATGAAGAAGATGGCTTAGGAAGGCGTGCCGTGGAGGGCTTTTTTCAACCGCTCGTACTTGGCGGGGTCCTCCCCTACGTCAATTGAAACCGTTTTGGTCCCAATGTAGATAGGAATCCAATCCTCGTATGCGCGCTGACCCCGTGCCTTGGCAATCCGTATTTGGCGTTTCTTGCGGCCGTCGACTTCCACGATTCGATGCTCCACTGATAGGTCCATAAGGGTCTCCAACCGCTTGGAAACCTCATCGTTAATCGTGCCTGATGTTATTGAGATTATGAAGGCCCCGCCCTTTGCTTTCGTCTTAACTGCCATGCTCGCGAGAAATTGGACGACTAGCTGCGGATCCTTGTACGTAAAGAGAGGCGTGGCAGAGTCCATAATAATCTTGGAGTTGCCAAGCTTTGCCTTTTCGTTCAGCAGATCGGTGATCAGGAGGCTTAGCTCGTTTAGGTCAGCGCGGTTCTTCAACGCATGTTTTTCCTGGCTGGCAACGCCGGCGATGGACGCGTAGCAATCCACTAGAGTCGCGAGGCCAGAGGCTTCGTATTCCGGCAGTTTGCCATGAGTATACTCTCCTAAGGGGCCTCGAAGATTTGATGGGAAATCGTCGAAGGCCAGCAAGATTACGGGACGGCTGTTCCTAAGGTAGAAATCGCACCAAGAATGAAGCACGGGAGTCTTCCCGGCCCCAGGCGGGCCGCTAATCAGCAGGGCATAACTGTCGGGCAACCACTGAACGAACTGGTCACAATGGTTACAGTAGTAGAATTCCGTGACCTCATCATACATTGAGGGTTGACCGCACAGCGGGCAAAGCTTAGCTTCTGCTGCTGGAGACTGCAGAATAATCTCTCCTAATGCGGAACAACCCTTTCGCTAGACCAATCTGGCAACAGAGCCTTAATTGTTCTTCCGGATGATGCACTTTAGCCAGGAGTTCCGCGATGATTGCAGGCTCCGGGGCACGTATTTGAAAAGGAGTCCGTTTTACTAAGCTGACCCAAATATTTGCTTGAGGTGGGGCAGCACGTCTTTGCTACACATGTTGAGGAAATTCTCTTCGGAGGGGCTTGCGCTGTGGAATTGAATCTCGTCATACCCTAACGATATCGATTCCTCAGCCTTCTTGATTATGGGTTCAGGGTCCGTTGTAATCGTCCACACCTTTGTGAGTTCCTCGTCTGGGATTTCGTTTCCTAGCCTTTCAAGTTCCCTTGGGTCATGGATCGAGAGGTTCAATATGTTCGGTATCAAGCCCGATTTCCATCTCCTCGCGGAAGCCAGGGCTTCATCATAATCCTCAGAATACGAGAAGAAGAGCTCCACATTCTTGACGAGTAGGCTGGCGTCCCTTCCGGCGTCTTTTGCCGCCCGTTCAATTATGGGCCATAATTCTTTGATGTTATCCTTTACCGAGTCGATGGTGGCAAACCCATCGGCATATTCCCCCACTAAGTTCGCGGCATGTGGGTGGTTAGCTGCAACGTAAACCTGTATTCGGCCTCTCGGCTTCGTGTAGAGTTTTGCACCATTAAGCATGTAGTATTTGCCTGAATAGTTTACAAAATCTGCGGTCCATAGTTTGCGAATTATTTCTAGGGACTCTTTCAATCGTTCCAGCCTTTCCGGAAATTTGAGCCAAGGATATCCGAGTGGGGTATCGTTCATGGCTTCCCCAGTTCCTAGTGCGATGAAGATTCGGTTGGGAAACATGGCGTCCATAGTCGCGAAGGCTTGGGCAACGACGGCAGGGTGGTATCTGCCAATCGGTGCGGTGACTATAGTTCCCAGCCGGATATCAGGGATTGTTGCCGCAGCGGCGGAAATCCATGACCAAGCAAATGGGCTGGCGGCGTTCGTGTCAAACCACGGGTGAAAATGGTCGCTTATCGGAACGAAGTTGAAGCCGGACCGTTGGGCTAGCGTGGCGAATCTTAGGAGATCTTCGGGTTGATGGCCTTCAGCTTCAGCCCTGTAGCCGAACCGGATTGGAGCAGGCATAGAGTGTTCAGATTCTTGCCGTTAACTTAACCCGTTCCCTCACGACACGTGTTGTCTTAGGGAGTCTTCCATGTGTTCTTTACGACCCAGACTGGTTCGTCTGGGTTGAAGTATTCTTGGCCTTCAGCCTTATGATCCTCTAGAACCTTCTCATCCACTTCGACCCCGAGGCCCGGTGTCGTTGGAACTGCCGCGTAGCCGTTCTCAACTGTTGACTGATTCTTTACCAATTGTCGTTTCCATGCCGGAAAGACATCGTAGAAGGATTCCTGAATCAGGAAATTGGGTATGGCCGCGTCGACTTGAATGGTAACGGCGTTCTGAATTGGGCCGAAGGCATTGTGGAATGCGATCTCCACTCCGTATGCTTCTGCAATGGACGCAACTTTCCGTGTTTGGGTTACTCCTCCGATGTTTGTTATGTCTGGTTGAAGGAAGTCTGCGAGGTTATTCGAGAGAAGGTAGGCCACCTGCTCCTTGGTCAGAATTCTCTCACCAAGGGCGACTCTAACGTCAGTGGCTTCTCTGTATTTTTTTAGGCCGTCTAGGTTTTCTGGGTGAATTGGTTCTTCCATGAAGAGTGGATCGAACTCCCGTAGTTTCTTTGCGATCATGATTGCTGAGTTGGGGTTGAACCTTCCATGGTGTTCTATGAGTAGGTCCACTTTGCCCTCCGTTGCGTCCCGGACGGCTTTGACTCGGTCGTAGGCCAACCCTAAGCCTTTCTCATCAATCCAGTCGTAGTAGCTACCGAAGGGATCGAATTTCAATCCCGTGTAACCCATTTTTGCAATCTGCTTTGCGCGTTGCCCGAATTGGTCTGGTGTCACGCAGTCGTTGTACCAGCCGTTTGAGTAGAGGCGTACCTTCCTCCTCATTGATCCGCCTATCAGCTGATGTATAGGTGCGCCGACTTGTTTTCCGATAATGTCCCAGCACGCAATGTCGAACGCACTCACAGCGGTTGTCGATTCGAATGAAACGGGTAAGTAGAAGTCGTGTTTGTGCCACTCCTGCCAATTACGCTCAACATCAAAAGGGTCCTTCCCTAAATATACGCGAGCGACTTCGCGAAGGGATTGTATGACCGGCTGAACCCTCAGCGTGGGCACTGCCTCGCCGTACCCAACCAAGCCGTTTGATGTCGTGAGCCTGATGATGATTGAGTTAGCGGCCCAGGTTGCGCTTCCTGTTGCCGCCCGTTCACCGAGTTGGTAAATCTCAACGTTAGTTATGTTCATCATTCTTCACCTCTTGCAGATACCGATCCTATCTTCCGAACAAACGTGCCCAGCTGCCTTTCTCGACGATGGTGTCGTCGGCGATCTTGTCTCTTTGGGCTCTTATCAAATCCCCACGAGAGAGATAGCCCACTGGAGTATTCGTTTTGTCAACGACGACTAGGAATGCGGCGTTTTTCAGAGTCATTAGTCTTAGCGCCTCGAACCCGAACTCATCTTGTGCGATTGTTAAGAACTCATTGGAAGCGATTTGCTCCATCGTCATTTCCGGGTCGGCGTTCGATGCTCCCTGATAGAGAGCCGCCCTATCTACCACGCCAATAGCGAACCCGTCTCTCAGGACCACGAGTCTTTTCCGTTTGGCGAAATGACTATCGGGGCTGTTCATCTTTCTGAAAAGTTCTAGGACCTTCTCCTTCGAATCGATCGCCATGAGGGGCGACATTATGCCGGATACCCTGATCTGCCTGAGCGGGTTGTATTCGTAAATGTGCCTGACCCTCAACCCTCTCCTGGTCAGTTTTTCAGTCATGATCGAGTCTGCCATTAGATACTCGCCAACTAATTCTGCTATGACCACCGTTACGATGATTGGCAAGACACCTTGGTATGCTTCCGTCACCTCAAGGGCAAAAATAACCGACGCAAATGGTGCTCTTGATGCTGTCCCAAATACAGCTGCCATCGCTGCTATCGCGAAAACCCCTGGAACCACTCCAAGGCTTGGGAAGGCTGCGACTACACCAGTTCCGAAGATAATGCCTAGAGCGCTTCCGACCATGAACAATGGAGCTAAGGTGCCGCCGGAGGTTTGGGATCCCATTGAAAGTACCCATGCACAAGCCTTCGCGACCAAAATCAAAATTGCTAGGCTCAGAGTTACTTTCGAATCGATCAGCGCTGTGATGACATCATAACCTACGCCTAGTATTTGCGGGACGAAGAACCCTATCACTCCCACAGCGAGCCCGCCTAGTGTGGGTAGCCAAGGTTGCCCGAGAGGAATTTTCCGAAACATATCCTCAGTCTTGTATAGTCCTCTCGAAAGGGCGGTTCCCACTACGCCAGAGATTAGACCGAGAAGAACGTAGAATGGGAGTGTGATTAGTCCGCCGAAGCTGTAAACTGGAGTTGAGAACAGCGGTTTAGGGCTTATGAGATATATGTGCATCCATGCGCCGATTGCGGATGCGATGGCGACGGGGACGAGTGACTTAACTCTGAACTCGAAGAGCAGCAATTCGATTACGAGAAAGACTGCTGAGATTGGTGTGCCGAAGGTCGCGGCCATCCCGGCAGCCGCGCCGCATGACAGTAAAATTCTCCGCTCGGACCCGGTCACGTCGATTACCTGGCCAATGAAAGAACCGAAGGCACCGCCAGTCTGAATGATTGGCCCTTCTGCTCCGAAGGGCTGGCCTGAGCCTATGGTGAAAGCTGCTGAGAGAGCTTTGAGGACACCTACTTTAGGCTCTATCTTACTCTTCCCGAGCAGAACGGATTCGATGGCCTCGGGTATTCCGTGTCCTATGATCTTCGTCGAACCATATTTTATCATAAGACCAGCAATTAGGCCACCGAATGCGGGGATTACGACGACGAATAAACCGAGCTGATTATACTGCGGCGAAGCAAACGAGAAATCAAGCCTTCCGTAGAAAAAGAGGTTCGTCAAGAAACCGATCAAATGGTATAGGGCATAGGCAAGGAGGCCGGCTACAAAACCAATGACGCCTGCGATAAGCGTTAGAAGGCCAATTCTTGCCTCCTCTCTTTCTTCAGCGGTCTTCCTTGGTTCAGACAAGCCTGGTCGACTTACGGTGCTCCAAAATCTTGGAAATCAATTTGACCGTGTGTCTCAAAGGTTCTAGATATTCCAGTCCCTCAATCCTCTTTCAAATGTAAGGTGCAATTGTATGTCTGAAATCTCTATTGACGATGCGCTGTAACTCTTTCCTCAACTTGTCGTCCAACCTTGTATGAGAAGAGGATAGAGCCTCTAACGGCCTGCTCGAGTGAAGTATTGGACCGTGCAAAACTCCTGGGCTCTCTATCGCTTCAGTTGAACTCACTGGTTTTTCGCCGAGGAGTTTGGCTGCGAGTTCGCTTACGGCCCTCGGGTCGTCTATCAGAGCAGCAAGTTCCTTCATTTGTTCGATGCCTACCGGCCTGAAACCGAACGGATATTCGTTGGAAATCAAAGGTTCCGGCGTTGAGTTGGGGAGCCTAGACCCAAGCCCCACGAACTTGTACGGATTAACCTGGTACTCTTTTACTTGCCACGCCTGAGTTCCATGCGAGATTAGGACATCATAGAATCCGAGCTTATCCTTCCCGACCAAGACTCTCCAGCCCTGAGGGTCTTTATCGTACAACCTCGAAATTTCGCGCCGTATCTTGGTCGAGTCAAGCAAGGGTTGAACGCCGCTAACCGCCTAGCGGAGTTACCCTGAATTAAGTCTTCCATTAAATCATCTTAACCGCGAAAGCCCATATATTTACGATCTCAGCGTGTAAAGGTTGGAGACCTTTGCTGGACCTAAAGGAAACCACTGAAAATATCTTCAAACTTGACAAACGCATTAGGTATGTCGCTATTCTGAATCATCAGTACGACCTTCTTGATGCGAGAATGCGCGAAGGTGTTTCTTCGTTGACGCCTGCGCAAACTGACCGCGACTTTATGACTATTGCTGCACCCTTGATGGTGGACGCTGCGGAGAAACTACGGCCATTCTGCGGAGCCATTAGACGTATGGCCGTCCGTTATGACAAGGTTCTCTTGGTCTTCTATCGAACAACCGCGCACCTCGTAATCCTGAGCCTCGAACCTCAGGTGGAGCAAGCTCTCTTGGATGAGATTGGAAACTCAGTTAGAAAACTAGAACTCGCCAGTGTTAACAGCGAAACGGAGGAAGACCGTCAGTAGACAGAGGCGGGTCTAGATGATAAACAGACCGTGGTTTTGGGGAAAACTTCGACCGTTTAAATTTTGATGGATGGGACTGCAACGACCTGTGGCTCACCATGCTGATACTGGATGGTTACGTGAGTGGCTTTTAGGATGCGCTTGAACGTCTCAAGCGCTGCCCAAGGTTTGCTGTCGCAGCCGCACGTAGCGCAGTCAAATTCCACAGTCGCATACATCCTTGACGTGTGAACCGTAAGGTGGCTTGTAGTAATGATTGCGTTAATGCTTACCCCCCCGCCCATTATGTCGTCAGCAACCCTGTAAACAACCGGGTTCGCCGTCTTCGTTTTTGCGAGTTCCATGTTCGCATTGTGAATTGCTTTCAAAGTTGTGTTGAGGAGAAGTTTGTCGTCGAGAAGGTCAGAGCGACATCCGTGTAGTGTCGCTACAACTTGCCTGTAAGCGTAAGGTCTAGCGGACAAGTTTTGTACTCAAGATCCTCCGGAAGAATTCCCGACTTTACTCTACAGTTAAATAATTTGCATATAAGCGTTGCTCCAACGTGATCGCGCGTCGCGCGGAAAATTTCTTCACCAGAATTTTCCGCCTCGTCACGAATTTTGGTTTGCATTACCGCGTAAACCCGAAATGTTACAACGAATCCCGATCGACGTTCACTACAAGAGAAAATTTTCCACCGCCGGCCCGCGAGTCTAGAATCACATGGGAAGATGGAACGGGATTTTGGAACGAAATCAATGAGAAATTCAAAGCGAGCGGTGAACGACTTATCTAAAATCCTTACGCGCGCATGAGATGGCCGCTCGGGTTTAGTCGAAAAATGTAAACTAAGACCACGCACACTTACGTCGGTTTACTATTGCGGACGGCGTCCAGGAGTCTGCCTGTAACAACACTCGGAAGATTCCCTATCTTGAATCGAGTAACCCAAAGATCTGTATTCGGATAATGGACCTGTTTTACTTCGGTCAATGCGCGCTTTTCCCCGCATGAAGAGCAGGCGCCCAGCAGCTCTTTGCCTTCCAGTACGATCTTGTGTACGGTAGTTTTCTGACATTGCAAGCAGTAGTCGTTGAACGCGAAATCTTCGATTTCAATCCCCACGTACTACTACCCCTGTGAGGGCTGAAAGAAAGTGAAGAACGTCTTTACCGCTAGAGTTTGGGTTGTTACGAGGCGGGTCAAATTCTTGGGCAGTTCTTCTTATGTAATGCGAAGATTTCTTGACTGTTTGTTTCAAAGCCGCACTTGTCGCATGTTAGGCGCTGTCCTTCCTTCTCAAATCTTGACATCAATGGTATGCAACTCCGCCAGGAGTGTTACACTCTCATGCTTATACTTTATCGCTCTCAGCTAGCCCTTGAGAAATGTGCACCTACCGAGAGGCTCAATTTACATGGAGACGTTGGTCTTCCGCTTGTCTGATAGCTTCCTCAGGCTCCTGTTTACTGAGGAGCATGGCGTGGAGCCGCTTCTTATCGCGGACCGCGGCCCGGACGATTATCCGCAACGCATCTTTCTAGTACGTTACATAATAGGGGAGGGTGGCGGCGGAGAGAGTAAGCGCCCCATCTTCAAAGATGAACTCACCGGCTACGATTATGAATTGAGGCTGGCTTACCCAACTCAGAGAGTTCAGCTGGAGACGTTGCAATCTGCCCTTGAACTTTCGATGTACGGTTCATCTGAAGCCCAATTGTTAAGGGCCACCGTAGAAGACCTGTCCACGAAAGAGCAAAGACCTATCAGGGCGGTAGTTTCTGAAAGCTTAGTCGCGAAATTAGTTGCGTTGTATGGGTACGCGTGGTGAGCGGACTAGTAAAATGACTGGTGGATAGCTTGAATAAGTTCGGAATTCTCCTCGGCTTCATTGTGCTCGTGGTGGCTCTCGCCGCAGCTCCCATGGCCCTCATGGTAGAGTTGCAGAACCCAGTTCGCAATGTTATAATCTACCCGAACATATTGTTCGCTGTTCCCTTGATCCTCCTAGGAGCGCTCTTGTTACTCTACGGGGCCACAACTGGAAAGAACTAGGGACGCATTGTGTAGCTCGCGTAGGAACCTATTCCGCTATCCCACAATCCTCATTGAGGGAGCAGGAAGAAGCTGTAGAAAACAAGAAATACCCATAATCTAGAATATGGTAGGTAGCTGTTCTAACCTTGGCCGTAACCTTCAGTAGAGATACCCATGCCGCCCGAAGTCGAAGAGTTTTCGTCAAGTCTTTGATTATTCTGTCCATATTCCTACTTTCGATCTCATTCGTTGGCGCTGGGAACACACTCGTTAAGCCCGTGTATGCCCCGTCCACTAACTACACGTTGACCGAGTGGACAGTACCGACAGCCAACAGTGGACCTTTGGGCTTGTCACTCGATCCATCTGGTAACTGCTGTTGGTTCTTGGAATACTTTACGAATAATCTGGCGCACCTTGACCCCACAACTGGCACCTTCCAAGAATGGGCAATACCCACGGCGGGCGCGCAGCCAACAGGAGTCACAACAACCACATTTAACGGCCAAGTGGAAGTTTGGGGAACTGAATTCGCGAAGGATAGAATCTTCGTTTTCTTACCCAGCACATCCACGTTTGAAGAATTCCCGCTACCAACCACGGGTTCGGGGCCTGAGTATGTCGCGATTGAACCCTCAGCAACGAATGTGAGAGTCTGGTTCAATGAGATCCTTAGAAATGCGAATGGAGAAATAATATACAACCCTGGAACTCCGAATACCGGTACACTTTATGAAGATACTTTTCCTGCAGGCGCAGGCGGAGGAGCGAATGGCGTCTACGCAGGTCCAGGAGTCGTCTGGTACGCAGGCGAAGCAGGGATTGTCAAATGGGACCGGGTTACGAATCAATACACAGCATGGCCGCTACCAACTCATGGCACGGCTATAGGAGACTTCGTAGCGGTTGACAGCCTAGGACAAGTATGGTACACACAAGGCGTCCAAACGGCATCGGGCGCTGATAATTACGTTGGATTACTGAACATTGGAGCCAACACCATAAAAGAATGGCAGATCCCCACCGTCGGAGCAGACCCTAGGCTGATCAGCATCAGCCCGCTAACACAACAACCCTGGATCGCGGAAGACTCCGTAAACGCCGGGAACGGGAAGGTTGCTGAACTTGACCCATCTGCAGGAGGTTCAGTCGTCTCCTCAACACCCACCACCTCGCCCTCAGGCAGTGGCCCAGTCACAGTTACAGCACCAGCCCTTCCTCCGACTACTGT